>JAABVA010002848.1_pt1 | contig 16889 bp, 16 predicted proteins | sample 5560331 | NCBI WGS metagenome assembly JAABVA01 (sample SAMN12812661, study PRJNA571458) | rock metagenome | isolation source: Antarctica rocks | place: Antarctica: Victoria Land, Mt New Zealand sud | collected 2016-01-07 | reverse complement strand
CTTTAAACCCCCCCCCCCCCCCCCCCTCCCCTCCCAATTCAAAACCAGGGCAAGCTAAACGATCTGCAACTCAGACGACTACTCCGCCCTCGAGCCCTCCATCTCCGGCCGCATCATGGAGCTCCACCACAAAAACCACCACTCCACCTACGTCAACTCCTTCAACAACTTCTCCGCCCAGCTCGGCGAGCTGCAATCCTCCTCCTCCTCCTCCTCCAGTAGCCCGGACTCCATCGCCCAGCAAATCGCCCTGCAGCCCCTCATCAATTTCCACGGCGGCGGGCACATCAACCACAGCCTGTTTTGGGAGAATCTGGCGCCCAAGGGCAGTGGTGGGGGGGAGCCACCGAGCGGGAAGTTGGGGAAGGAGATCGAGGCGACGTTTGGGGGCGTGGAAAATCTGAAGAAGGTGATGAATACGAAACTGGCGGGGATTCAGGGGAGTGGGTGGGCCTGGTTGGTGAAGGATAAGGAGACGGGGGGCGTTGGGGTGAGGACTTATGCTGTGAGTTCTGCTGTTTGGGATCTTGGAGGGCGGAGAGAACTTTGCTGATGATAGATGCAGAATCAAGATCCGGTCGTCGGACAGTTTGTGCCGCTGCTGGGGATTGACGCTTGGGAGCATGCCTACTAGTGAGCGTGAAGATTGAAGATGAGCATGAGTGGTTGCTAACTCCTACAGTCTACAATATCAAAATCGGAAAGCGGAATACTTCGGCGCGATTTGGGATGTCATTAACTGGAAAGCGGCGGAGAAGAGGTTTGAGTGAAAGTTTTCTGGTACAGTAGCGCATGAAATTGTAAGCAGCAGGGTTTGATATAATTTAGCATGTTGTATGGTACACCCAGACATATGAACTTGTGTTCTTCCCCCGCCAGCTTCTGCACGGACTTGCTCTGCCAGATGTCCCACCACTGCGGCTCTTTACCTTTTCACATATAAGTAATGTGTCGGTAGACCAATTGCGTCAAGATCTCCCAGTCTTCCACATGGAACTCTTCGCCTTTTGTCCACATGCAAAATATCTCCAATAGCCCTCTTGCTTCCCAGATTCTTGAAGACCTTCCACGTTGATCTTCCCCTCAGCCGGACTTTTTCATTCCAGAGCATTTCCGAATGCCATTCTTCCCTCCAAGGAATTCTTTTGCATGGACTTGGCTATTTCCAGATACATGTTCTTTGATGCAAAGCCATGACCGTGTTTTTTTTGTAGATCCCATGTTTCCATCATTGAGCATCGGCGGCCACGTGGTTCCTCTTGTTGTGCTTGATGGTAGACTCTCTGATTACTGTGGCGTGGAGATCGAAGCTCATCATACTCGTCATATCATGTTCGTCCTAGAATAACATTTTTTTGGTCCAGTAATGCATCGTATTCTCGTTCCGCATCATGCACCATACCTCATCTTCTTCGTAATATCTCCATATCCCAAGCGTCAGAGGTATGGGATTTGCTCGCTAGCTGATATGGGTAACTCCCATGCGATCTTTGACTCTCCATACTCTCGTCGTCTTCCCAAAGCGGACTACTCAGAAATCCGGTATGGTAGTCCCTACCCCTTTCTCTCTCGCCAAATTCACCAGATCTTCTCCAACACAAATATCCATAAGTCCCAAACCCACGCTCTTGTAAATCACATTTCCTCCCTCCAACCACCTCTTCAGGCCCACTTCCCCTTCTCCGGTCCCCATCTCCAACTCCCGCATACTCGCCTTCTTTACCATCAACAGCTCCCCCACCTCGACCAACTGCTCCGCTCCCAGTCCGGCCTGCATAATTTCCCCGGCTTCTTTCAAACAAGCTTCAAGACCATCGACAACGATGACACCACCCTTGGAAGCGTGCTTGTGGTGATGGTTCTTGTGCTCGGGAGCAACAGCTTGGAGAAGGATGTCGGGGTGGAGCTCCAGCATGTGTTCGCGGTAGCTGCCGATAGCGCTGATGTAACGACCTTTGCGGCGGCCTTCGGAGTGAGTCAAGTGCTCGGCCGGGAATAAGGGGACTGTGCTGGGGGTGCAGAGGAATATGATGTCTGCTTTGCGGACATGTTCTTTGAGAAGGCGATTGTACTCGCCATAGTCGGCGCTTACGATGCTGAATTTCAATTTCTCATTCGCATTGCGTAGGTCCGCCCACTCTTCTGACGTGTAGATCTCCTGCATGAGCGTTTGCGCCCGAGCAAAAGAGCGGTTGACGATGTCAATATGGTGAATCTCGGAGCCTCTGAGCAATAATGCAAGGCGGATGTGCCAGTATGCTTGTTTCCCTGCGCCAAACACCGTGATGGAATGAACGTTAGAGCGGCGTTTGAAGATGAGAGTGGAGGCAAGGGCGGTACGGAAAGCGGTGAGCTCAGACGCAGAAAGGAATGCGTAGGGTGTTCCGGAGGGATGAAGGAGTGTAAGAGAGCCGTGCGGGGTGGTAGTCTGCGAAGAGGCAATAGAAGCTTGGGGGGATTGAGGTTTGGTGAGAGAGGGTTGGGACGAATGAGAGCTGGCTGTGGAGCTTGGAGTGAGTGTGGTAGTACTAGCAGAGGGGGATGAGTGCGGTGCAGAAGAGACAGATATAATTTTGATGCCTCTGCTGGTGCTGGTACTGGCGGGCATAAAGAGAGTATTCTGGCTGTTCGGAGCAGGGATGGAAATCCGCTGAGGTTGGTTGGCACTGCAGCAAGCTGTTGTCTCTTGAGTACCTGTCGAGTAGTCATGAAGGGCTTCTGCAAGATTCGTCTGGAACTTTTGCACATCGTTGAGCGTCAAGCAGAGTAGCAGCGAGCGGATATCCGAATCGGACAGTACAGTGAGCGGCATTTTGGTTGCGATATGGGGGGTTCAATAATCGAGGCTGAACTCTAGACTCTAGCCCTCGAGACTATGAGATGACCAAGAATGAAGAGACACAAAGATTTAGATTCACAATACCGAACTTGCATTGAATAGTACGTCGGTAGTATCAGTCGAAAAGTCCTCTGCTGCGTGCTCCTTTAGCAAGGTTTACAAATTCAAGAGCAATTCAGAATGCTTGGGTTTGAGCATACTTCTCCCAAACAAAGTGCGCGGCCACATGGCCCTTGTCCTAGATGCTGTGCCGGGAAAGCTGAATTATGCAAAAGTCATGACAGTGAGTGCTTGAACGTCTATCGTTGTATCCGAAAGTCTAGTTCAGTTTTCGGGTTTTAGCGAATTTGGCGGGGAAAACCCACAAATCAGCCTCAAATTTGGTGCAAATAGAGCAAATATCTAGATATCATCCCCACACCCTCAAAACACCCCCAAGCTTCATTTTTGAAGCTATACAAACCTCAGCCTCACACGGGGGCAATCCTATCCTATCTACCATGCCTCAAGCTCTTATTCAGAACCTTAGAGACGAGATTCAGTTTCACCTAGCCCGTGACGATAGCACAACGTTCATACACAAAGTCACTCATGTTATCAGGCAGCAGATCAATCATATGCGTAAAAAACATCTTCATTTCAGCGATGTGACGTCTGCGTTTGATACGATTGATAAATCGAGACTTTTGAGTGAGTATCATGCTCAGAAGCTTCTTGACTTTCTCAGTCAACGATTCATTATTTATCAGAATGACATGATCTGATTTCTGTACGACGAGTTTGACATTGTTATCAGTCAAAGCATGATCAGCAGACTGCTCAAAGAAGCTAGATACAGCAGAAAGATTGCTCAAAGAATCATTGCTGAGCGCGATGAGAAGCTTCGCAACGAATGAAAACAACGACTTATGAGCTGAACATCTGATCAGCTAGTCTTTCTCGATGAAAGAGTTGCTTGTAAGCGAACAGATAGACTCAACTTTCTTCTTTACTCTTTCTAGTCATGCTAATGCTTGCTCATTAACTGATCAAAAGTATGACTGAGCTTCAATTAATTTATCTTTGCACATCACTTAAAGTTTAAAATGATCAAAGAGATGAAGCATTTTATCAGCATTTTTCATTGATGAATACATTGCATGAAAAATGCATCACGACTTCATAACAAAAAAGATCTTTCTGAATTTCATGTAATAACAGATGCTTTTTATATGCAATTCTGAAAAGATAAAATCACGTTCAATGATGATCATGAATAATGTTAAAATTCATCAATCAGCAGAACTCAATGAGTTATGTAAAAGCTTTGAGATGCATCTTGTCAAATTGTCATTGTACTCATCTGATTATAATTTCATAAAAAGCTCATTTTCAATGTTGAAAGCTTAAATTAAAAGAAACAATCAACTTGTTCAATGATATGATGAATCTAACGAGAAATTTGATAAATTTCTAAGAATAGCAGTCAAGTCATAAAGAAAGTGAGTTAATGATTCTGAAGCACTTTTTTGTCTGATTGACATAGTTCATATATTCAGATGATATCTAGATATAGATAGACTCATCGTAGTCAAGCTCATCATGCTTCTTCATTATCTCTGAATAATCATTTAAAGTCTTCTTCATCTTCTTCATTTTCTTCATCTTTTTCATCTTCTCATCGACAGTTTGTAAAGTGAACTAAATTTTAAAGTTTAGCTAAAGTGACATTTGTTGCTTAAAGCTGAATAAAATCGAGATTTTAGCTGATCTCGCTGAATTGAGTTCTGCTTTTGTCAATAAAATCTGCATTTATTCATATGCATTGAACTAAATTTGACTAACTCAGTTAATTCAGTTAATTCAGCTAAAATATTTATTTACATGCTCATCATTTTACTCGCTCATCTACTCGCTCATTTACTCGCTCACTCTACTCGCTCATCTACATGCTCATCACTTTACATGCTCATCTACTCGCTCATTTACTCGCTCATCTACTCGCTCATCTACATGCTCATCACTCTACTCGCTCATCTACTCGCTCATTTACTCGCTCATTTACTCACTCATTTACTCACTCATTTACTCGCTCATCTACATGCTCATCATTCTACTCGCTCATTTACTCACTTATCTACATGCTCATCACTTTACTTGCTCATCTACTCGCTCATCTACTCACTCATCTACTCGCTTCATCTACTCGCTCATCTACTCGCTTCATTTACTCGCTCATCTACTCGCTCATCTACTCGCTCATTTACTCGCTCATCTACTCGCTCATTTACTCACTTCATTTACTCGCTCTATCAAATTTTCTATCAAACACTTTATAAAACGCGTTGATTGAGTGCATAACATGAGTTAAACAATGCTTTAAACAATGCTTTCTACTGAGCTTTTCACTGAGCTATCTACTGAGTTATTGACTGAGCTTTCTACTGAGCTTTCAACTAAGCTTTTCATTGAGCTTCTCATCAAGCTTTCAATCGAGCTTTCTAATGAGCTTTCAATCGATTTTTCTATCAATCTTTCTATCAATCTTTCTACTGAGCTATCTACTGAGCTATTTACTGAGTTATCTATCAAGTCATCTATTGAGCTATTTACTGAGCTATCGATCAAGCTTTCTATTGATATTTTGATCAAGCTTTCTATTGATCTTTCTATCAATCTTTCTATTAATCTTTCTACTTATCTTTCTACTGAGTTATTTACTTATCATTCTACTGATCACTTTACTGATCATTCTACTGATCATTCTATTGATCACTTTACTGATTACTCTACTGATCATTTTGCTGATCATTCTACTGATCATTCTACTGATCATTTTGCTGATCATTCTACTGATCTGTTATGATGTCAGATCATCAACTCAATTTAAAACATAAATTGTCAATGTCTTAAATAATCTCAATTCATTGAATCTGTTTTGCAGTTCAATGAATCAAGTCATCAATCTAGTCATCATCATCTTAATTTAGTTTCAGCAATTCTGTTTTGATCATCTCAGTCGTGTGCATGAATCTCTGCAATCTTAAGTTATAAAACTACTGTCTAGTCTTGATTCTGCTCAATTCATGTATATAGAAGTCGAATTCTCATTCTTTTCTTTCGCTCTTTGTCTTTTATCTTGTACATTATCTGATGTATTGTCTTGTATTTAGATTCTATCAAAGTAATAATAATAATATCAGTCTTTTATATTGATAGTATCTTTAATCTAGCTCAGTTTCTGACATTATGAAAGATCTACACTTTCTGCAACGTTTTCATACGTTGAAATCTCATCTAGTTATTCTTTCACTCAAATGAAGTCATCTCACAACTTCTCAATCGATGATGAGCGTGCTGTTGAACAGTTCACTCAAAGTGTGATCGAAAATTCAGTTGAAATCTTTCGCGTAATGCGTGAGCTTCAAAATCAAGTTTGACAACATGATGTCATCACTTTATTTTCGTTCATCGTTCTCAGTTCTTCAATCTATATAGAGTTGAATTCTCAGTTTCTTGCGACGATAGCTCAGATCATTGCACAAATCTTGAACAATTAATCTTTTCTCATCATTAATCTCTCTGCAAATTCTGTCGCTGTCATTATCGCTTCTAGATTCAAGAAGCTTCTTGACATATCTGAGTATGAGAAGAACAAAGATCAATTGAATGCATGAGAGCAGAGTCTGATACAACGCATGAACGTGAACGATGATCATTATTTCTCTCATCGAGTCAAGATCATCTATGTCGAGTCACGACTCATCATAGATAAGAAGACTTACAATCTAATGAGTCAATATCGAGTCAATGATTTCTGCATCATTTTCATCTTTGCAGATTGATGACATAAGTTACATTATTGCTGCAACAACTTTTTCAAGACAGAAGATGCTTGTTTATATCTTCATGAAACTCTGAAGCAAGACACGAATAGCTTTGTTGACTACTACAATCTTTTCTATCAAAAGAAAGAATGTTTTTTGATGAAAGATTTCTCATTGATTGACTGTTTGAAGCGCAATGTCAATTATTTCACTCAAGTCGTCATCTTCTTCTGATGAAATCTCAATGAAACTCAATCATTCATCTTTCATCAATGAATTCAAGCATTCTCTAACATCAATGAAGAGCTTCAACAACTTAAGCATCATCAATCTTGCTTCGTCTTCGTCATTGTCTCATTCGTCAAAGTCAAGAGCATCTCTGCGTTGACTAGTAATTCTTTGAGTTCAAAGATCATCATCTTTGTGACTGTTGTTTCAACAGTATCTTCGTCTCTCTCTTTCTCATTTCTCGATGAGTCAATGAATCTAAGCTTTGTCATTGTCATCGTTCAAGATAAGACTCTGATCATTTCTGAGATCAAGAAAATCTGCAACAAGTGAAAGCTGTGCTACTACTGCAAGTTGCAACATTTGAGCAAAATCATTAAAGAATGCTCAAATAAAAAGCTCTTCACTCTGCGTATCATAGATGTCTACGATAGTGACGTCATCAATATAGATGAAGAAGTCTCGCTGTCTGCAAGAAAAGTTTAGTTTCTGAGTCAAGTCGCGCTCAGAAATTTGTATACATATCATTTTGTTTACTAGTCTCAATCTTCTCACTCTCACTTCAATCATATAGAAAGTTTTCTGCTAAATCTGTCTTGAAACTCTTTGAATTCAATTCGACATTCAAAAATAGTCACATGATAATATTCTGTATTTTACGTCAAGCTTAATCTAGAGTTCTCGCTCTCGCTCTGATTGATAGTGAAGTTTTTGCTTATGTCTTTATGAATAAATTCTTCGCGCAACAACATCATCTTTTCTTGCATCAATTAACTCACTCTTGCAGACTTCAAGAATTTGATGATCAAGTCGCTTTAATCAATGACATTACTCATGTCATTGAAATCACAATGATTCTCGATGAATACATCGAAAGACTATTCTTTTATGTCATTGAATTAAGTCAATATCTCATCATCATGAGTCTGTCATGACTTTGTCATCACGTCATTGATGTCAATTTTGAACACAATATTCTCATTTTGTCTTTCTTCTTTTGTCTTAATCATTGTTGCTCATTTCTCGTCAAGATCTATGATCTTAATCAACAAGAAGAAAATTTCTCATTCAAAGTTAACAAAGTAGCTTCTTTTCAGTCTCGTTCTTAATTTGCTTACAAGAAGTAACTCAGTTCATGAATCACTCACAAGAAGCAATTCAGTCTACAAATTGCTCACAAGAAGCAATTCAGCATTCAGTTTGCTTGCAAGAAGTAATTTAGTTTCTCATTCACTCAAAAGAAGTAACTCAGTTTTCAGTTCACTCGCAAGAAGCAACTCAGTTTCTCATTCACTTGAAAGAAGCAACTCAGTTCTCAATTTGCTCGCAAGAAGCAATTCAGTTCTCAATTCACTCATAAGAAGTAACTCAGTTTCTCGTCTGCTCACAAGTATTATGATTCTAGTCTTCATTTATTCTTTCTAATCTTCGTCTTGATTTCATTCTAATTGAGTCTAGTGAGCATTCAAGCTAGAGATGATGTCATTGAGACTCTGCATCATATGTGTAAGACGTCAACTCAATCGAGTTTAGCACAGAGTTGAGAAATACACATATAAGAATCGAGTTCTTTTCTGTAGATACTTTTCTTTCTTAGCATTTATCTATTAGTTAAATAATACTCATATGACTCGCTCTATGCTGATCTCTAACAGTAGATAAATGCTAATCAACTACTCTGCTATCAACGTGTAGACGATACGAAATAATCTACTTTGTTCATTCAGAAAATTCGTAAGAAATTCTTTGAATTACTTTCATCAAAATACACATTCAAATTTATTCAAATTTATCAAATCAATCACTCAATCTTATCACAATCAAATCTATCTATCTATCTTTATCTCTCTTACAATGACACGCGACTCTGAATCAGTTGAGTCACGAACAGCTCGTCTGCTTAGAAGCATTGCTAGTAAATGAGTTTCTCTTATTTCTTTCAATGCTTCAGCAAGATCTCAGAATGTCGCTATTTCATGAAACATCAACATGAGTCAACAACTTCGTCAATGAGTTATTGATCAGTCAGACAAGATCATCAAGATGCTGATCGAGCTAAGAAATCAATGAAACATGACTTTGAAACTCAATGAGCAATGAATCAATCTACAAGTCAATCACATCAAGAGACTTGATGAGCTAAAGATCAATCAAATGACAATAGACACTCAAGAAGAGACTATCATCGAACTACAAGAGAAAGTATTGAGTCTCAAAAAGAAACAGCGTTCAACGAACTATTCTCGATCTCGACAGTCTACGAAGTCTTGAGCTTCTATCGAGAATCATACTCGACAAGAGTCGTTCACTTTATTCGACAATGATCATCACAAGTTCTTCAAGTTTTCGAATTCATCTATATTCACTGATGAAGATGAATCAACATGAGACAGCTGAAGAGTCAAGATAAACGACAAGCTTCAGACAAATGTCGATCATTTCAATAATGAGAATATCTGTATTGTTTATGTGATATATAGACTAGAAGATGATGCTGCTGAACACATCTTCGCTTGATGTTGACATGATGCTTTGCATTCATACATCTCGATCAATGAGCTATTTGAGCATCTGAAAGAAATATATGATAAACTGAATAAGAATCGAAAGTGTTGTTGCAAGTACAACGCTCTGAGACAAGCAGACAAGTCTTTCAATGTCTTTTACTTCGACTTTATGAAGCTATTCAGCTATCTCGAATACAATGATCGCATTCTGATGAACGATCTTCAGAATAAAATCAATAATCGCTTGCAGAACGCTCTATCAGTCTGTTCAGAGAACTTTACTTCGCTCACTCGCTTAAGAATCTTTCTTCAAGATGTGAATAGTAAACAACGAGTCAATTATCAGCTTCGCAGCGAACGTCGCACTGTCATCGTCAAAGTCACTGTCATACCTGATAAACGCGTTACTTCTCTGTCAGTAACAACTTTGATAATCAATTATGTTAAGTCGATTATCTCTTCTATCTCTGAGTCAGCGAAATCATCAATTATTTGCTACATCTGCAAGATCTTCGATCATTTGTTCAAGAATTGTTCTCAGCTGAACAAGATTGACACTTTTGCATCTTATGCATTCATCTCTCGTCTACATGAGATCATCATTTCGAAGAATAATGAGAATGAGAAAATGTCTTTCGAGAATAGCGAGGCAAAAAACTAAAGACTTTCATTAAAGACGCGATGAAAGATGTGTTAATTTCTTCAATGATGAGCATGTTAGATGATTCTTTTGCTTCTGAATCTTTGACTATTGAATGTGTACTTTCTAGCAATGAAATTAGTTACTCATTGAAGTCATTGATTGACATTGAAGCTGCTGACTATTCGTTCATTAATGAAGTGATCGCGCAGATTGTTTGTGACCAGTTGCAAATCGAGTCTCTGACTTTAATCAAAGGGAAGTCAATTCAAGAATTCGATGATTGTTATGATTCTAGCTACGCACCTTCGTTGATAGCTATGTTGATGACTATGTTGATGACTATGTTGATGACTATGTTGATGACTATCCTGAGAGCTATCGCCGATCGCTCGTCGCTAGAGCATAGACTTGTTTCGAAGTCAACTCTATTCAGAGTTAGCTTATGTTCTTCTGAGTCATATAGATAGTCGGCCCTTCCCTTCTAGATACTTTCCTTTCTTAGCATTTATATACTCGTTACATTACACTCATATGACTCGCTCTATGCTGATCTCTAACATTATATAAATGCTCCTTCGTTACAGACGAAGTGAAATAATCTGCATCAATTTCTTCGAATGCTTCTGCTAGTAGTTCTTCAACTCTCTATCGACTTTGATCTAGCGACTTGCGTTCGTGCAGCAGCACTTATCTTTCTTCTCTCGTGAGCTGATTCAGCGAAAATAAACAAAAGATTCGAACTCGTGCGCTGATCAGCGAGTATAAACAAACGATTGAAATCATTCGACTAGATCAAAGATCAGCGAATTAATCGTTCATTCAGATGCGCAAGAGATTCTTCGAATTTGTTGAACAATCAAACGAGATCAGTCATAGAACTGCGTGAAGTCTCTATCTCGAGAAGCAAACCCTCAGTGAGTCTGCTTCAATGGCATCGTCAATGCGATGGCCTACTCGCTCTCATCGTCCTATTTATCAGTGAACCTGATCATACGTTCACGTGCAACTAGTGAGTCTGCTACAATGACGAGCCCAAAGTCGATCTCTTCGATGAGCAAGTCGATCAGTGAGCCTGCTTCAATGACACTGTCAATGCAATGATCTATCTTCTCATCGTTCTACTCATCAGTGAACCTGATCATACATTCACGTGCAACTAGTGAGCCTGCTACAATGACATCTTTCGTCAATGCGATGATCTATCTACTCACATCGTTCTACCTATCAGTGAATCGATCTGCCGACTCGTTCGCGTGCAACTAGTGAGCCTGCTTCAATGACACTTCTATCTCGCATAGTGAGCCTGCTACAATAGACATTTCGATTCTACACAAGACTAAGAAAATACATTCATGCGAACATGAATCGTTGAAGGGGGGGAATAATGTTATGATTCTAGCTACGCACCTTCGTTGATAGCTATGTTGATGACTATGTTGATGACTATGTTGATGACTATCCTGAGAGCTATCGCCGATCGCTCGCCGCTAGAGCATAGACTTGTTCCGAAGTCAATTCTATTCAGAATTAGCTTATGTTCTTCTGAGTCATATAGATAGTCGATTCTTCTCTTCTAGATACTTTTCTTCCTTAGCATTTATATACTCATTACATTACACTCATATGACTCGCTCTATGCTGATTCCTAACAATGATCATTATGCTAAGAAACTCATTACTCATGTCATTTATTTGAATCTGACTGTTCAAGATCATACGATTGACACAGCTTCTATGTTGATCACTCAATTAAATCAACATCAAATGATTCTTGAAAAAACATGAATGAACAAAATCAATCTAGTAATTGATATGCAAATCGATTCTCTTCGATTTTCGAATTTCAATTCTACTAGTCAGAAATCAATTGCTCTATTCTCAAGCAATAAATCAATCACGAAATGAAAGAGCTTGACTTCTACTCATATACTGAAGAGATCTTTCACTTTCGTGACATCTCAATTCAGTCAAAACAAGAAGTTCATTGAACAGTTAAAACAGCGTGACGCGACTTTGACTAACGTCAATTCTAAATCAACGTTCAGTCTGAAATCATTCTCTTTCAATTCAATGAACATAATAATAATAATAATAATAATAATAAATTCATACATTCTTGTGACATCGATTAGATCGACTCATGAAAAACTCTATGCTACTTGTATCGAGTGAACAAAATTCTCTGAGATAGAAAATCACTCGCAGTCTATACGAGTGCTTCACGCAGTCGAAACAGTGAGTTTTAAGACTATGTATCAAATTTGTTCGCGTTGATCGCACGTTAGAGAATGAATGTTCTAGTCACTTTAAATTGCTTCAAGAGCTTCGTTTTCATCATCATCTTCGCTACTGCTCTGAGATTCTTCGTGATGACGATGATTATTTGATAGTTCAAGAAGTCAGCATCTTGTAGCATTCTTGATCGCAGATGCGATCAGTTCAAGCAGTGCATGAGTATATGCTTCGTCGTCTGATGACTTCATTCGCAGTCGCATCGCGAGCTATTCGTGCCTGAAACGTTTCTAGAGTGCAGATAAATGTTCAGATTTATGCGTTTGATTCTGATGTGCATTGCGAGAGTGCTTTCTGCTTTCTGAAGATCATCACGCATCTTTATCGTCTTATTGCTCAGATGCGATCTTTGTGCTGAAATTGCATTGACGTCTGCGACGCGTTCTCTGTACTTTTCTCATCGTTGATTTCATTGATCTTTGTGATACTGCACTATTGTGATGCTATCGCTTGTTGAAATCATGAAGAAGAGAAAGCGTTGTCTGCGTCTTGACTGTATCTTCGCACACTGTTGAATGAAGACATTCAGAAGTACTATTTTCTTGATGATGAGTGAGCGAGAAATGACGTGATTAACTTTCGTCAAACGAGCGCATATTAGCTCGCATGCTTGTCTGATCTCTTGCGTTCGATCGTTGACTCAACTGTGTAGCGTGATCTTGTTCTGTAGCATGTTCAGATGAACATGTAGCGAGCTTGTGTATGTTTCTGTCTCTAGAGTTTTGATGCTTACTCTTTTGAATGCTTCTGCTACGTGACGCAGAGTCTGATTCTGAAGTGTTTCTAGTCTGCATTCTTTGCTCAACAGTTCATCTTTCTTGTCGCGCTGATGTCAGACTAACGCTTCGAATGCGATTTCTGATATCACTACTGCTGAGTATACTTGTCTCGCTTTTGTGAAGATAGCTTTTCATGTGAAGACTTCAAGATGACTAAGTGTCAGCATTCTTGTGACGTGATTCGTTTCTATTTGTCGAAGATGCGCGTCTCATTGCAGTTTCGTGTTCAGTTGCATCTCTAGAACTCATACGTCTGATTTTGATTTGATAACTGAGTTTTCTATTTGTATGCTAGTCGTCATGTCGAATCTTCTCGATTTTCTAGTGAAGTGCGTAAGCTCATACTTTTCTGATGCGAACGTTGCGTCATGAGTGCAAGCTCATTTCGCGTAGACGTTGTGTGCTTTGCTCAGTGTTCTGCAAATTTCTTCAGTGAATCTGTCGTAGACTAGAATGTTAATATCATCTATGAAGTCGAGCACTTCGATTTTAATTTTCAGTGCTTCGCATTTTTCGATTAGACTTGCGTTGTAGAATAGAAAGAGAATCAATGAAATGAGAAATCTCTGCGATATGTCTGCGTTCATCTTGCGCATGTCACTCGTTTGTTCATCAAATATTAGCAATGTCTCTCGATTCTTTAGAAAGCTGCGTGTTCATTCAATTATGTAGCTCGATGTTCTTTTCATTTTCAACGTGTGCAGAAGTCTGACGTGTGAGACTTGATTAAACGCTTCGACGACGTTTAAGCTTAGCATGAAGATTACATATTTGATTTCACAGTCTCACACTGTGTGAACTTGATCTATTAGTAGATCTAACGTCGAGATCACGAATCGCTTGCGCCTCACTTTCATTTGAGCATTTGATAGCATGTGATGAGTCTCGACTATGTCACTCAGTCTTTTGATCATGATCGACTTCAGCGCTTTGCTCATGATATCAAGCAAAGCAATGAATCGATACGTCTTTGAATCGATATAGTCGCTTTTCTTCAATTTACATAATATTATTGTCTGAGTCTTTTTGAACTGCTTTGAATGATACTTGTGTGTTACACATGCATTGAATAAACTCGTCAATACTGAGATCAGTTCTGCGAGACTCACTTGAAGTGCTCTGTTTGAAATATCTGAAGCATCTGATGCTTTGTCTGCTTTTACTCGTCTGATTGTCTGCTTCACTTCATCTTCTGTGATGTGTGAATTGAATGAGACTGTCAGAGATATGAATGATTCTGCGATGTCGTTGACATTCGCTTGAGAAGATGAGAAAAAGAACTTTTCTCGCAGTATCTCGATTTTTTTCTTGAACGTCGTTATCATATGATCGATGTCGCTTCACTTCAGTGATGAAAACTGAGAAAGCTTTTTAGATAGCTGACTTTCGATTCTAGCTCATTTTGCAAATCATCATATTGATTTGAATGTTTCGCTCAGCTCATGCATTTGTGACCTGAAGTGTGCGCGTTTCGTTTGTTGAATGATCTTGTTTTTATGATCGTTGTGCTTCAGATATTCATTTCACGCTTCTAATGTGTCTTGCGTTTTTCATATGATTCACAGTCGTCTTGATTTCATTACTACTTCGAAGCAGCTTTGATTTCAAAAGTCTCTTACTCAATTTGATGACTTTGTCAAGAGAGTAGATTTCTTGATGATCTTCTGTAGCACTCTGATAATCTTGCACACTCTGTCATTCATCATAGTCTTGTCGTCTAGAGAGTGTTTCAAAGATAGATGTATTCGCAGATAAGCACTCAATGCTTCTGTATTCATTTTTTTTCAAAGTCGTTAAGTCGAGAATTGCACTGAGATTGTTTGTAGACATAGCTCTGTGACGATCGAAAGATGATTCGATCTCTGATGCAGATTGATTCGTATCTCGCACTTGCGTGTCATGAACTGTATTTTCTCGCTGCTAAAGACTAGATCAATCGTCGTAAATTGATTGTGAGCTTCGTGAGTAATAGTGTCTGATTTCAGCAATAATTTCAGTCTTGCATTTGTAATGACGTTTAGTAGAGTATCAGTTGTCATATGTCGAGTGAAGCATCTTCATTTCTCTCAGTGTGAATGATGTAGATTGAAGTCTTCTACGACTAGTTGTTCGCAGTCATTCTTGAGTAATTCATTCAAGCAAGAAATAGTTGAGAGTTTCTCTGTGAATGTGATGAATAGTGAGTTCAAGTTGTAGACGTTTAGAAGTCTTAGCGTCTGCGTTTCGTTATCTGTGTTGCGAGTTAATATTCTGATTGAGCAGATGTCTGACTCAGCTATCTCTACTGTTCACTGATCGAGTCTTAAGCATTTGTTAACATATATGCATGTTCTTGATTGAGATGACGAGTTTTTCACTAGGTGAAAGAAGTTGTGAGCTGAGCTAAATGATTGTGAATCGTTGATGTTGCGTTCTTGCTTCTGTATTACTACTATGTCGAATTTGCAAACTTCTCTGTCGATCAAGAATGATTCTTGAATCTTTAATGACTTTCTGATGTTGTACTGTAGAATTCGTAGAAAGAATTGTTTCATCATAGAGTTATTTGTAACTGTTGTTGACTCTGCGCTGAAAAGACTCTTTGTATGCTTTCGATCACTGAGAGTCTTTCGCACTTTCTGATTGAACGTTTCTGAGTCTGCTCAGATGTCGTCTCATCTGAGTCGTTAGTCACGCATGAGAAGAGATTGACTCGTCTCTTCTTGATCTATCGAAAATATGTTGTATACGTTGCATGCAACATACATAAAGCACGATTTCTATGCTGGTTTCTCTCTTAGACTCGAGAAGTTACTCAGAGAGTTTTCTCGCGACAGATTCACAGTTCAAGACGAACGAGATCTCTCACTGCTCAGATTTCGACAGTTTACTTCTTAAGCATGAGTCGCAGGCGTTTCGTCTGCGATACGCATGCGTATCGCAGTCGATTTCTTCTCTAATCACATCGACATGCGCTACTGTTCTCTCGAGCTATACAGACGATGTCTTTGACTAGAAGTTGATTCTATCATCAAGGCATTTGAGAGTCAGAACTCAGTGAAGAGATGAGATTCTCAAGATCAACAATCATCATCATTGTATATCATGCTTCGCAGACGCTCACTTCGCTTGTAAAGCGTGCAATTCATCTGTTTCGCATTATCTGTAGAGATTTTTCTCATGCAGATCAATCATGTCTTGCAGAGATGTTCATATGCTACACTTCTAATCAGACAGCGTAGTTCGATCATTCTTTACTAACTCGCTTGTGTCTCTCTTCTTTTAACGAAGTCTTCTCATCAGCGTATCATCTACATATAGAATGTCTGTGTCTGAACATCTGTTAAATGATATTAACGAGACTCTCGAGTTTGCTCGTGTCGAACTTAACGAGACTTGTGAGTTGCTTATGTCGTAGTAACAGACACGCAGTCTTAACAAGATCTATCGAAAATATGTTGTATACATTGCATGCAACATACATAGAGCACGATCTCTATGCTGATTTTTCCCTTAGGCTCGAGAGATTACTCAAAGAGTTTTCTCGCGACAGATTCACAGTTCAAGACGAACGAGATCTCTCACTGCTCAGATTTCGACAGTTTACTTCTTAAGCATGAGTTGCAGATGTTTCGTCTGCGATATGCATGTGTATCACAATCGATTTCTTCTTTAATCACATCAACACACGCTACTGTTCTCTCGAGCTATACAGACGATGTCTTTGACTAGAAGTTGATTCTATCATCAAGGCATTTGAGAGTCAGAACTCAGTGAAGAGATGAGATTCTCAAGATCAACAATCATCATCATTGT
>JAABVA010002845.1_pt1 | contig 16900 bp, 10 predicted proteins | sample 5560331 | NCBI WGS metagenome assembly JAABVA01 (sample SAMN12812661, study PRJNA571458) | rock metagenome | isolation source: Antarctica rocks | place: Antarctica: Victoria Land, Mt New Zealand sud | collected 2016-01-07 | reverse complement strand
CCGACCGAGGCGATCTGCCCCGACTGCTCCCCGCCCAGCAGGTTGCCCGCCCCGCGGATCTCCAGGTCCTTCAGCGCCACCGCCATGCCGGCCCCGAGCTCGGAGTTCTGCGCGATCGTCGCGAGCCGGTCGTGCGCGGTCTCGGTCAGCGGCTTGTCGACCGGGTACATGAAGTAGGCGTACGCCCGCTCCCGCCCGCGCCCGACCCGGCCGCGCAGCTGGTGCAGCTGCGAGAGCCCGAACGCATCGGCCCGCTCCAGGATCAGCGTGTTGGCGTTCGGGATGTCGAGCCCGCTCTCCACGATCGTGGTGCAGACGAGGACGTCGTACTCCTTCTCCCAGAACGCCACCATGTGCTGCTCGAGCTCGTCCTCGTGCATCTGCCCGTGCGCCACCCCGATCCGCGCCTCGGGCACCAGCTCCTGCAGCTGCGATGCCGCCCGGTCGATTGACTCCACCCGGTTGTGGATGTAGAAGACCTGCCCCTCGCGCAGCAGCTCGCGGCGGATGGCGGCCGCCACCTGCTTGGGCTCGTACGCCCCGACGAACGTCAGCACCGGGTGGCGCTCCTCGGGCGGGGTGTCGATCGTCGACATCTCCCGGATGCCGGTGATCGACATCTCCAGTGTGCGGGGGATGGGCGTCGCGCTCATCGTCAGCACGTCGACCGACGTGCGCATGGTCTTCAGGTACTCCTTGTGCTCGACCCCGAACCGCTGCTCCTCGTCGACGATCACGAGACCGAGGTCCTTCCAGACCACGTTCGGGTTGAACAGCCGGTGCGTGCCGATGACGACGTCGACCGACCCGTCCGCCAGCCCCGCGAGCACGGCAGCCTGCTCTTTTGCGGTGTTGAACCGCGAGATCGCCTTCACCGTCACCGGGAACGACGCGTAGCGCTCGGAGAACGTCGAGAAGTGCTGCTGCACCAGCAGCGTCGTCGGGACGAGGATGGCGACCTGCTTGCCCTCCATCACCGCCTTGAACGCGGCGCGGACGGCGATCTCGGTCTTGCCGTAGCCGACGTCGCCGCAGACCACGCGGTCCATCGGCACGCGCGACTCCATGTCGGCCTTGACCTCCTCGACCACCCGCAGCTGGTCGGGCGTCTCGCGGTAGGGGAAGGCGTCCTCGAGCTCGCGCTGCCAGGGGGTGTCGGGGCCGAAGGCGTGCCCCGGCGAGGCCATCCGCGCGCTGTACAGCCGGATGAGCTCGCCGGCGATCTCCTTGACCGCCTTGCGCGCCCGCCCCTTGCGCTTGGCCCAGTCGGCGCCGCCGATGCGGTCGAGCGTCGGCGCCTCGCCGCCGACGTAGCGGGTGACCTGCTCAAGCTGGTCGGTCGGCACGTACAGCCGGTCGCCGCGGGCGTACTCGAGGACGAGGTAGTCGCGCGTTGCCCCGGCGACGGTGCGCTGCACCATCTCGACGTAGCGCCCCACCCCGTGCTGCTCGTGCACGACGATGTCGCCCGAGGCCAGCTGCAGCGGGTCGACGCCCCGGCGCCGCTTGCTCGGCATCCGCCGCATGTCCTTGGTGCTGCTGACGCCGCGAGTGCCGGCGAGGTCGGTCTCGGTGACGACCGCCAGCTTCAGCAGCTCGCTGGTCCAGCCGGTGGTCAGGCAGCCGGTGGTGACGGTCGCGACGCCGGTGGCGAGCTCGGCGTCCTCGGTGAGCCGGACGCCGAGGTCGGCCTCACGCAGCACCTCGGTGATGCGCTGCGCCGGCCCGTGCCCTTCGGTGACGACGCAGACACGCCATCCCTCGGCGAGCATCCCCTTCACGTCGGCGATCGCGGCCTCGGTGTCGCCGCGGTAGGACGGCGCCAGCCGAGCCGCGGCAACGAGGCTGTCGTCGTCGATCTCCTCGTCGGCGGTGAACGGCGTGACCGACCACCACGGCACCCCGACCGCAGCGGCATGCGCCCGCACGTCGGCGAAGGTGTGGTACGCCGCCGCGCCGAGGTCGACGGGCGCCTTGCCGCCGTATGCCGCCGCGCCCCACGCCGCGTCAAGGAACTCCGCGCTGGTGCGGGTGAGGTCGGCCGCGCGCGCCCGGACCTTCTCGGGGTCGGCGACGACGACGTGCGCACCCGCGGGCAGCTCGTCGACCAGCAGCACGAGCTCGTCGATGAGGACGGGCGCGAAGGCCTCCATCCCCTCCGCGGGCACACCGGCGGCGAGCTTGCCAAGGATGTCCGACAGCTCGGGATGCGCCGCCAGCAGCGCCGCCGCCCGCGCCTGCACGTCCGGGGTGAGCAGCACCTCGCGGCAGGGTGGCGCGTCGAGTCCGTGCCCGCCCGGCAGTGGGCCGATCGAGCGCTGGTCGGCGACAGCGAACGTGCGGATCTCGTCGACCTCGTCGCCGAAGAACTCCAAGCGCACCGGGTGCTCGTCGGTCGGCGGGAAGACGTCGAGGATGCCGCCGCGCACGGCGAACTGCCCGCGCCGCTCGACCATCTCGACCCGCACGTAGGCCAGATCGACGAGCCGGCGCCCGACGGCGTCGAGGTCGGCAGCGTCCCCGGCCGCCAGGCGGACTGGCTCGAGGTCGCCGAGCCCCTTCGCCTGCGGTTGCAACACGGAGCGGACGGGGGCGACGACGACGCGCAGCGGTCCGTCGGGGTGCTCGCCTGGATGCGCCATCCGCCGCAGCACGGCGACTCGGCGCCCGACGGTGTCGGCCCGTGGCGAGAGGCGCTCGTGCGGCAGCGTCTCCCACGAGGGGTACTCCGCGACCGCGCTCCGGCCGATCAGGCTGCCGAGCGTCTCGACGAGGTCCTCGGCCTCACGGGTGGTCGCCGTGACGGCGAGGACGAAGCGCTCGCGGGCGAGCCCGGCGATGGCCAGCGGCCGCAGCCCGGGCGGGGCGGTGAGGTCGAGCGACGCCGAACCGACCGACTCCCTCCAGCGGACGAGGGTGGGGTCGGCGAGGGCGGCGTCGAGCAGCGCAGAAAGAGACATGGGATTGCCCTTGAGGATACGGCGGTTGAGGCGCGGTCCCATCCTCCGAAGTTGACGGACTCCACCATCTTCGGGCCCTGCCGTGATGGCCGCAGCGCCTCGGTGCCGCTGCGACACTCGACGCCGTCGCGGGTCGTGAGACCACTTCTAAGGAGTCACGCGGCTACTGCCGATAGCCATTTCGGCGAAGCGCGAAAGCGCCCGATCCGATCGAGGGGAACCCAGTGCCCGTAGGTAACGAAGGCCCGAGCACCCCTCCCACGCGCGGAAGCGGCAAGCAGGCCGAGGGAAGTCCAGGGCAGAAGCCTGCAGCTGCGGCACCCGCAGTCACGACGCTTGCGAGCCCGCCACTCCCGAGCCCGGTCGCTCCGAGTCCGAGGACTCCAAGCCATGGACCCGGACCCGAGGGTGCCCGCAGACCGTGGCGCACACCGATACGGCGTGCAGCAGACCGGCCGGGCTCACGGTCGGCCTCGGACGCCCTTCTTCGGGACCTGCTCGCAGCCCTCACGTCGGCTGGTTCGGGCGACTTCTCCGTGCGCCTCGATGCCACTGGGACAGGCATGGAGAGCGACATCGCTCAGGCGTACAACGATCTCGCCGAGACCAACGCGCAGATGTCGCACGAGCTCGTCCGCGTCAGTGCCGTGGTCGGCCGCGAGGGCCAGATGGAGGAACGCGTCGCGCTGGCACGGCACGAGGGCGACTGGGGCAGGAGCATCCAGGCGATCAACCTGCTGATCGACGACCTGGTCCGGCCGACAACCGAAGTGGCCCGCGTCATCATGGCCGTCGCCGAGGGCGACCTGTCCCAGAAGATGGCGCTCGAGATCGAGGGACAGCCGGTCAAGGGCGAGTTCCTGCGCATCGGCACCACGGTCAACTCGATGGTCGACCAGCTGGGGTCGTTCGCCGCCGAGGTCAGTCGCGTCGCCCGTGAGGTCGGCACCGAAGGCAAGCTCGGCGGTCAGGCTCAGGTTCCCGGCGTGTCCGGCACCTGGAAAGACCTCACCGACAGCGTCAACTCCATGGCCGGCAACCTCACCGACCAGGTCCGCAACATCGCCCAGGTCACCACAGCCGTCGCCAACGGCGACCTGTCCCAGCAGATCACCGTCGACGTGAAGGGCGAGATCCTCGAACTCAAGGAGACCATCAACACGATGGTCGACCAGCTGTCCTCCTTCGCCGACGAGGTCACCCGTGTCGCCAGCGAGGTCGGCACCGAAGGCAAGCTCGGCGGCCAGGCCCGCGTCGAAGGCGTCTCCGGCACCTGGCGCGGGCTCACCGAGTCGGTCAACTTCATGGCCGGCAACCTCACCACCCAGGTCCGCAACATCGCCCAGGTCGCCACCGCAGTGGCCGAGGGCGACCTCGAGCAGCGGATCACGGTCGAGGCCAAGGGTGAGGTCGCAGCACTGGCCGACACCATCAACTCGATGACCGACACCCTGCGCGTGTTCGCCGAGCAGGTCACCGGCGTCGCCCGTGAGGTCGGCACCGAAGGCAAGCTCGGCGGCCAGGCCGAGGTCCCCGGCGTGGCCGGCACCTGGAAGGACCTCACCGACTCGGTCAACTCCATGGCCGGCAACCTCACCACCCAGGTCCGCAACATCGCCCAGGTCACCACCGCCGTCGCCAACGGCGACCTGTCCCAGACCATCACCGTCGAAGCCGAGGGTGAGGTCGCGGCACTGGCCGAGACCATCAACACCATGGTCGACCAGCTGGGGTCGTTCGCCGCCGAGGTCACCGGCGTCGCCCGTGAGGTCGGCACCGAAGGCAAGCTCGGCGGTCAGGCTCAGGTTCCCGGCGTGTCCGGCACCTGGAAAGACCTCACCGACAGCGTCAACTCCATGGCCGGCAACCTCACCGACCAGGTCCGCAACATCGCCCAGGTCACCACAGCCGTCGCCAACGGCGACCTGTCCCAGCAGATCACCGTCGACGTGAAGGGCGAGATCCTCGAACTCAAGGAGACCATCAACACGATGGTCGACCAGCTGTCCTCCTTCGCCGACGAGGTCACCCGTGTCGCCAGCGAGGTCGGCACCGAAGGCAAGCTCGGCGGCCAGGCCCGCGTCGAAGGCGTCTCCGGCACCTGGCGCGGGCTCACCGAGTCGGTCAACTTCATGGCCGGCAACCTCACCACCCAGGTCCGCAACATCGCCCAGGTCGCCACAGCCGTCGCCAACGGCGACCTGTCCCAGAAGATCACGGTCGAGGCCGAGGGCGAGGTCGCCGCACTGGCCGAGACCATCAACACGATGGTCGACCAGCTGTCCTCCTTCGCCGGCGAGGTGACCCGCGTCGCCCGTGAGGTCGGCACCGAGGGCAAGCTCGGCGGCCAGGCCCGCGTCGAAGGCGTCTCCGGCACCTGGCGCGGGCTCACCGAGAACGTCAACCTGATGGCGACCAACCTGACCGACCAGGTCCGCAACATCGCCCAGGTCACCACCGCAGTCGCCAACGGCGACCTCACTCAAAAGATTACCGTCGACGCCCGAGGCGAGATCCTCGAGCTCAAAGAGACCATCAACGTGATGGTCGACCAGCTCTCCTCCTTCGCCCGGGAGGTCACCAGGGTCGCCCGCGAGGTCGGCACCGAGGGGCGGCTGGGCGGCCAGGCTGAAGTCGAGGGCATCTCGGGCACCTGGCGCGGGCTCACCCAGAACGTCAACCTGATGGCCGACAACCTCACCGACCAGGTCCGCAACATCGCCCAGGTCACCACCGCCGTCGCCAACGGCAACCTCTCCAAGAAGATCACTGTGGACGCACGAGGCGAGATCCTCGAGCTCAAAGAGACCATCAACGTGATGGTCGACCAGCTCTCCTCGTTCGCCCGGGAAGTCACCAGGGTGGCCCGCGAGGTCGGCACCGAAGGCAAGCTGGGGGTGCAGGCCGAGGTCGAAGGCGTCTCCGGGACCTGGCGCGGGCTGACCGAGTCCGTCAACTACATGGCCACCAACCTCACCGATCAGGTCCGCAACATTGCTCAGGTCGCCACCGCCGTCGCGAACGGCGACCTGTCCCAGAAGATCATGGTCGACGCCAAGGGCGAGATCCTCGAGCTCAAGCAGACCATCAACGTCATGGTCGACCAGCTGTCATCCTTCGCCGCGGAGGTCACCCGCGTCGCGCGCGAGGTGGGGACGGAGGGCCAGCTGGGTGGCCAGGCGGAGGTCGAAGGCGTCTCGGGCACCTGGCGCGGGCTGACCGAGAACGTCAACCAGCTCGCCGGAAACCTCACCACGCAGGTGCGCGCGATCGCCGAGGTGTCGACCGCTGTCACCCAGGGCGACCTCACACGCTCGATTGCCGTCGACGCCCAGGGGAGGTCGCCGAGCTCAAGGACAACCTGAACCAGATGATCGGCAACCTGCGCGACACCACCCAGCGCAACGCCGAGCAGGACTGGCTGAAGACGAACCTGGCCCGCATCTCAGGGCTCATGCAGGGCCAGCGCGACCTCGAGACCGTCTCCAGGCTCATCATGTCCGAGCTGACCCCGGTCGTGGCGGCGCAGCAAGGCGCGTTCTTCATGGGCGAGGCGAACAACGGCTCGGGCACCACCCTGAAGCTGCTGGCCAGCTACGGCTACCAGAAGCGCAAGAGCGTCTCCAACGTCTTCCACGAGGGCGAGGGGATCGTCGGCCAGGCGATGCTCGAGAAGCAGAGCATCCTGATCACGCAGGCTCCGCCGGACTACATCAAGATCGGATCAGGACTCGGCGAGGCGTCACCCGTCAACATCATTGTCATTCCCATCCTGTTCGAGGACCGCGTCCTCGCGGTCATCGAGCTGGCCTCGTTCCGCCCGTTCTCCGACGTCAACATCGACTTTCTGAACCAGCTCATGGAGACGATCGGCGTCGTTCTCAACACGATGATCGCGAACATGCGGACGGAGCAACTGCTGCAGCAGTCCCAGTCGCTGGCCCAGGAGCTGCAGAGCCAGTCCGAGGAGCTGCAGTCCCAGCAGGACGAGCTCAAGCGCTCGAACACCGAGCTCGAGGCCCAGGCACAGTCGCTCAAGGCGTCGGAGGAGCTGCTCCAGACGCAGCAGGAGGAGCTCCAGCAAACCAACGAGGAGCTCGAGGAGAAGGCCACGCAGCTCGGTCGGCAGAACCGCGACATCGAGATCAAGAACGCCGAGATCGAAGCAGCACGGGTAGGCCTGCAGGAGAAGGCCGAGCAGCTGTCGGTCAGCTCCAAGTACAAGTCGGAGTTCCTCGCCAACATGTCCCACGAGTTGCGGACGCCGCCGAACAGCCTGCTGATCCTGTCCAAGCTTCTCGCCAACAACGAGACAGGCAACCTGACAGAGAAGCAGACCGAGTTCGCCACGACGATCAACAACTCGGGCAGCGACCTGCTGTCCCTGATCAACGACATCCTCGACCTGTCCAAGGTCGAGGCCGGGAAGATGGATGTCAACTCGACGCGGATCGAGCTGGCAGCCGTGAACGGCTACATCGAGCGCAGCTTCCGGGCGGTGGCCGAGGAGAAGGGTCTGAACTTCAGCGTCGAGATGGCTGCATCCGCGCCTGCCTCCATCATCACCGACGAACAGCGACTTCAGCAGGTACTCAAGAACCTGCTCTCCAACGCCGTCAAGTTCACCGCGCAGGGTCGAGTCTCCATGCTGGTCGACACGGTGCCCAGCGGGATGCGCTTCGAGGCTGAGGCGCTGCGCAACGCCGACCAGGTGGTGGCGTTCGCGGTGACCGACACCGGGATCGGGATCGCCGAGGACAAGCGGATGCTCATCTTCGAGGCCTTCCAGCAGGCCGACGGCACGACCAGCCGGCAGTTCGGGGGGACTGGACTAGGCCTGTCGATCAGCCGGGAGATCACGCGGCTCCTCGGCGGCGAGATTCACGTCCGCAGCGTGGTGGGCGAGGGCACGGTCTTCACCCTCTACCTGCCCGTGCGCTACGAAGCTCCCCAGTTGGCGCTCGAACAGGCGCCGCCGGTGGGCGGGACGGTCGCTCCTGAGTGGCCGGTAGCCGCCTCGGCCGCCCCCACCTCCTCGTCCACCCCACCTCGACGATCGGACCGCGAGCCCTCCGTCCCCGACGTGCTGGGCGACGACCGGGGAGATCTGCTCCCCGGCGACCGGATCGTGCTGGCCGTCATCAGCGACCCGAAGGTTGCAGCATCAGCGCTGGAGGCCACCCGGGAGCAGGGCTTCAAGGCGCTGGGGGCGGTGGACGCAGACGCCGGGATGGCCCTGGCGCGGCGGTACCTCCCGCACGGCATCCTGCTCGACCTCGACCTGCCCGGCGGCAGCGGCACGGCCGCGCTGCGCCACCTCAAGCGGCACCCGGACACCCGCCACATCCCCCTGCAGGTCATCTGCGGTGCCGAGCGACGCAGGGAGGCGCTTGCTGCGGGCGCCACAGGCCACTTCGAGCAGCCGGTGACGCGGGAGGACCTCTTGCAAGCCGCCGCTGCGTTCGCCAGCTTCGTCGAGCGGGGACCGCGCAGCCTGCTCATCGTCGAGGACGACGTCGCGCGCCAGGGGTTGGTCGAGTTGCTGGGAGCCGGTGAGGACGTTCTGGTGAGCGCTTTCGGCTCCAGCGCCGAGGCCGTGGCCGCCCTGGACCGAGAGCCCTTCGACTGCATGGTGCTCGACCTGAAGCTGCCGGACGGCACCGGCTTCGACCTGCTCGAGCGGGTCAAGACCGACGATCGGTTCCGACATCTCCCGGTGATCATTCATACCGGCGCGGACCTGAGCCGCAAGGAGGAGACGGCACTGCGTCGCTATGCCGAGACGATCGTCGTCAAGGACGTGAACTCGCCCGAGCGACTGCTCGAGGAGACCTCGTTGTTCCTGCACCGGCCCGAGTCGCGGTTGCCAACCGACCAGCGGCGGATGCTGGAGCAGCTGCACAGCTCGGACGTCGCCTTCGAGGGGAAGAAGGTGCTGATCGTCGACGACGATGTCCGCAACGTCTACGCGCTCACCAGCGCGCTGGAGACCCGCGGCATGGTCGTCACTTACGCCGAGACCGGCGAGGAGGCGATCGGGATGCTGCAGCGCGACCCGGGCGTCGACCTGGTGCTGATGGACGTGATGATGCCGGGCATGGACGGCAACCAGGCCACCCAGGCCGTCCGGCTGCTCGAGGGGTGCGCGAACCTGCCCATCATCTCGCTGACCGCCAAGGCGATGAAGGGAGACCGCGAGCGCAGCATCGCAGCCGGTGCGTCGGACTACATCACCAAGCCTGTCGACATGAACCAGCTGCTGTCACTGATGCGGGTGTGGCTCTATGCCTGACGGCTGCCCCCACTGCGGATCTCCATGAACGGCCTCGAGCCCTTACGGCACGGGAACAGTCTCGAGGCCATCGAGACCGACCTGGTGCTCGAAGCCATCTACCGGCACTACGGATTCGACTTCCGGGGGTACGCCCGAGCGTCCCTGCGACGCAGGCTTTGGCGGCGGGCCGAAGCCGAAGGGCTTTCTTCCCTGTCTGGCCTTCAGGAGAAGGTGCTGCACGACCCCTCGTGCCTGCAGCGCCTGCTCGCAGACCTGTCCATCAACGTCACCGCCATGTTCCGGGACCCGAGCTTCTTCCTCTCGTTCCGCAGCAAGGTGGTTCCGCTGCTCCGCACGTATCCCTTCGTGCGCATCTGGAACGCCGGCTGCTCGACGGGACAGGAGACGCTCTCCCTCGCAATCCTCCTGCGCGAGGAGGGTCTGGCCGACAAGGTGCGCATCTACGCAACCGACGTCAACGAGTCGGTCGTCCAGCAGGCGCGTGCAGGGGTCTTTCCACTCGAGCGGATGCGCGAGTACACGCGCAACTACCTGGCAGCGGGTGGGACCGAAGAGTTCTCGACGTACTACAAGGCCGACGGGGACAGCGCCCGCTTCGATTCCTCGCTCACCGAGCAGGTCGTCTTCGCCCAGCACAACCTCGCCTCCGACAGCTCGTTCAACCAGTTCAATGCCATCGTCTGCCGCAACGTCATGATCTATTTCGGCAGGACCTTGCAGGACCACGTCCACGAGTTGTTCTACGAGAGCCTCGAGATGTTCGGGCTGCTGGGCCTCGGAACCCACGAGTCCATCGGCTTCACCCGACACGAAGGCTGCTACGAACCGCTGGTCGACGAGGACAGGCTCTACCGGAAGGCCTGCTGATGGCCCGCGGGCCGGGCGCCCGAGTGGCGCCGGTGCGGCGCCTCCCAGGAGTGGAGATCATCGTCATCGGCAGCTCCTGGGGCGGGCTCTCGGCACTCGAGTTGGTCCTCAGCGGCCTGCCCGCGGGACTTCCGGCTGCTGTGGTGTTGGCCCAGCACCGAAGCTCCGGGACCTCGGTCGACCTGGCTGCCCTGTTGCGCAAGCACACCGCGCTGAAGGTGCGGGAGGTTCACGACAAGGATGAGGTCGTGCCCGGCTGGGTGTTCCTCGCCCCAGCCGACTACCACCTTCTCGTCGAACCTGGCAGCTTCGCGCTCTCCGTCGAGGGGCGCGTGCAGTTCAGCCGACCCTCGATCGACGTCCTGTTCGAGTCGGCTGCGCTCAGCTACGGCTCGCGTGCCGTGGCGGTCGTTCTCACCGGTGCCAATACCGACGGCGCTGCGGGAATGCAGGCGGTCAAACAGGCGGGTGGGCAGACCATCGTCCAGGACCCGCTCGGCGCCGAGCGGTCGACGATGCCGTCCGCCGCCGTGGCCACCGGCGCCGCGGACCACGTGGTGGCCCTTGCCGAGATCGCCACGCTGCTGGTCGGCCTCTGCGCCGCGTCGGGCAGTGCTGCGCGGTGAGCCCGCACACCCGAGCCAACATCCTGCTCGTCGACGACGTGCACCAGAACCTGGTGGCTCTGGAAGCCATCCTGGCGCCCCTGAACTGCTCGCTGGTGCGCGCCTCGTCAGGCGCCGAGGCCCTCAAGTGCCTGCTGGAGCGAGACTTCGCATTGATCCTGTTGGACGTTCAGATGCCGGGGATCGACGGGTTCGAGACCGCTGAATACATCAAACGCCGCGAGCGGACGAAACACATACCGATCATCTTTCTTACGGCGATCGACAAAGGATCCGACAAGGTGCACCGTGGCTACTCCACGGGCGCCGTTGATTATCTCTTCAAGCCGTTTGACCCCGACACCCTGCGATCCAAGGTGGCGGTCTTCGTCGAGCTCGACGAGATGGCACGGGCACTGCGTGAGAGCGAGGACAGAGCCCGCCAGATCGTCGACACGGCGCACGAGGCCTTCGTGGCGATGGACGCAAGCGGGCACGTGACCGACTGGAATCCCCGAGCGCAAGCGCTGTTCGGGTGGAGCAAGCACGAGGCGATCGGACAGGACCTGGCCACGCTGCTGATCCCGCCCGAGCAGCGGGAGGCGCACCGGGCCGGCCTCGAGCGGTTCCTGGCCACCGGCGAGGCCCCGCTGCTACGACGGCGAGTCGAGCTCGAAGGCGTGCACCGGGATGGCCGCCGGTTCCCGTTGGAGTTGACCATCGCCCCGATGGCTACCCGCGATGGCTGGGCCTTCAATGCCTTCATGCACGACAACTCCGAGCGCAAGCACTTCGAGGACGACCTGGCCAGGGCACGTGATGCGGCACTCGACGCCTCACGGATGAAGTCGCAGTTCCTGGCCAACATGAGCCACGAGATCCGGACCCCGATGAACGGGGTGATCGGAATGACTGACTTCCTGCTCGACACCGATCTCAGCGACGCCCAGCTCGGCTTCGCCACCACCGTGCGCTCCTCAGCGGAAGCCCTGCTGACGATCATCGAGGACATCCTCGACTTCTCCAAGATCGAGGCGGGCAAGCTCGAGCTCGACCCGCGCGCGTTCGACGTCCGTGAGACCGTCCGCGATGTCTGCGACCTGCTCGCCGCTCCCGCGCGCAACAAGGACCTCGAGCTCGCCGCTCGGGTCGACGACGAGGTGCCCGACCTCGTCGTGGCCGACCAGGGCCGACTTCGTCAGATCTTGACCAACTTGATCGGGAACGCCGTCAAGTTCACCCGCGAGGGGAAGGTTGTCGTCGCGGTCACAACCCGGAAGGGTGGCGAGGCCGAACCGTCCGGCCTGCTCTTCGAGGTCCGCGACACCGGCATTGGGATGCAGGCCGACACCCTCGAGCGGGTTTTCGAGTCCTTCTCACAGGCAGACCCGTCGACGACCCGACGCTTCGGCGGAACGGGGCTTGGGCTTGCCATCGCCCGGCAGCTGGCGGAGCTGATGGGGGGCGAGATGTGGGCCGAGAGCCGCCACGGAGGCGGGAGCACCTTCTCGTTCACGATCCGCTTCGACACCGCCGCACCGGCACCGAAACCGCCTGCATCGCGACCTGATCTAGCGGGCCGGCGGGTACTGGTCGTCGAGGACCACGACCTGCATCGGACCGCCCTCATGCAGCACCTCCAGAGCTTCGGAGCCGCTTCCGAGAGCGTCGAGCACATCGGCGACGTGCTCGAGACCCTGCGCGCGGCGACGAACGCCGGTGCTCCCTTCGACCTCGTCCTGCTGAACTGCGACCTGCCGGGCATGGACAGCATCGAGATCGGCGAACTGGTGCGAGCCGATCCAGCCATTGCCGCCACTACCTTGATGCTGCTGACTCCACCCGGAACGAAGGACGCCCCCCGGAAGGCGTCCGGCTTCGCCGGATGCGTGACGAAGCCAATCCGGCGTTCCGAGTTGCGCAAAGTGTTGGTGCGGGCTCTGGCGCAGCCGACGGGGTCAGCTCCCGCCTCCATCGCGACGGTGGTCGCCGCTGTCGCAGCGAAGGACGCCGCCGCAGCCGGTTCGGCCCGCCTGGTGCTCGTCGCAGAGGACAACCAGATCAACCAACGCGTCGCGGTCGGCCTCCTGAACAAGTGTGGTTTCCAGGTGGAGGTCGCCGCCAATGGTCGTGAGGCGGTCGACATGTACGCGCGTGGGGGCTACGCCGCCGTTTTTATGGACTGTCAGATGCCAGAACTCGACGGCTACGAGGCCACTGCGGAAATTCGCCGGCTCGAAGCCGCAGACAGACGCATTCCCATCATCGCGATGACCGCTAATACGATGACCGGGGACCGAGAGCGCTGCCTCGCCGCGGGGATGGACGATTACATCGGGAAGCCGATCCGCCGCGAGAGCCTCGACGGCGTGATCGAGCGCGTCCTCGGTGGTGGCGACCGCGAGCAGATCGAGGGCCTCACCACGGAGTGGGCGCAGCAGGAGTAGCTGCTCATCGCGGCCCGCTGCTGGGAGCCGCATCTGATGCTGCCGGCGTGCCACCGCTGCACGGCGGGTGCCCTCGTCATGCTCAGCCCGGTACATCCCGGCACATGCCGATGCCGGCGGCCCCTGAACGGAGCCGCCGGAACCGGCCTCGGGCGCGAGCGGGCTCGGACCTCGAGTGGTCAGATGCAGCCCGCCCCGCGGCCAACGGCGCGCAGCCCGCTGAGGTCACCCGCGGAGTAGTAGGTAGGGCTGGCGGCTGCCAACATCCCGTACATGACCTCAGCGTTGTACGCGGCGTGGTTGAGCCCGACGGAGTGGCCGAGCTCGTGCAGCAGCGTCGCCGCCTGGACGCTCGGGGTGCTGCGGTTGTAGAGGTCGGCGTCGATGACGGCGTAGCCCTTGACGATTTTGATGTTCGCTTGAGTGGTACCGGTGGCCGTCCATCCCCCCTCACCGATCTGGCCAGTCCCGCTGAGATAATTCGACCCCAGCGCCAGCTTGTCGTGCCGAGCGAACGAGACGACGAGCGGGCTCGGCTGGGTCCACACGTTCATCTGGGGCGTGTAAGACGCCGCACCGTCGTAGACAAAGCTCATGCCCGTGGCACTCGCCAGCGTGTTGATCGCTGTGTTGACGGGGGTGAACGCTCCCGCCTCGATCCGCGAGTCCAGCCGCCAGTGGATGGCGGCGCACGGGTTCTAGCGCAGCACGTGGCCGTCCGAGGCGCGGTTGACGCTGAAGTCGCTGCTCACCCCTGGTACCGGCGGGGCGCCGCACGCTACAGAAACAGCCGCGAGCACAGCGGTCACCCCGAGGACGGCGCGCCGAGGACGGAGGAATGCGAGGCGTTGTTTCATGCTCAGTAATTCGGTACTGGCCAAGGCAGGTCGATAGCCCCACTTGGGCGACGCTCTCCCGTACCGCGGCCACGCATCGCCCCCGAAACGTCTGCCTGGAAGGGCCTCCTTCACGGTAAGCCCCGCCTGGGGCGCGGGTGAACCCGGAGCGTGTTGCACGCCCGGGTGGGTGACGCACCGCTGACGACATGGCAGCAACCCGCCCGGCCGCGCCTGCCCGGTCGCAGGAGCAGCTCCGGATATCCTGTGCTGGTACGTCCCGTTCTTCCGGCAAGGAGCGCCTGTGGCCGATCTGCTGGCCCGCGCTCCCGCACGCCCGCCCCGGGATGCTTTCGACGAGCAGGCCCACGACGCACTTGCCATCGTCGGCACCGTCAAGCGCGTCCGCCTCTGGGTCGAGATGCTGCTGGTCGGCGTCGGCTACTACGTCTACAGCCTGATCGCCGACCGCGCACCGCGCACCGTCGACGCCGCGTTCGCCCGCACCCGCGAGCTCCGGCGGCTGGAGGCCGACCTGCACGTGGGCGTCGAGCACGCGCTCAACACCTGGTGGGCGGGCGACCACCTGCGCATGGTGCTCGGCAACCTCTACTACGACGGCGCCCACTTCCTCGCGCCCGGTCTCGTCCTCGTTTGGCTCGCCCTGCGGCACCGTGAGGCGTACCGCCCACTGCGCACCGTGCTGCTGGTGACCTCGTTGATCGGGCTGGCCGTGTTCTGGCTGTACCCGGTCGCACCCCCGCGCCTGCTGCCAGGAGCCGGCTTCATCGACACCGTTGCGACCGTAAAGACCTTGGGCGGCGGCGGCTCGCACGGGCTGAGCTCGGCGGAGAACCCGTTCGCCGCCATGCCGTCGCTGCACGTCGCCTGGGCCGCATGGGCCGCGTTGTGCGTCGCCCTGGTTGCTCACCGCACGTGGGTTCGCATCGTGGTGTGGCTGCATCCCATCGGCACGGTGTTCATCATCATGGCGACCGGCAACCACCTGCTGGCCGACGCCGTGGGCGGGGCGGCAGCACTGGGGCTTGGCGTCGGGCTGGTGGTCGTGCTGCGGCGCGGTCGCCACCATCCGGGGCTGCGCAGCGGCTGAGCGTTCGGCGGCCCGGGGTCGCCCCGTCAGCCTCGGATGGCCAGAGCGACCAGCTGGGCGAACTGCTGGTGTCCGATCGGCGTCAGGTGCACGCCGTCAGGCAGGTACGGCAGCTGCCAGCCCAGCGCACCGACATAGCGACGGCCCGCCTGCTGGGTCGCGGTATGCAGGGCCGCATCGGTGCGCTGCAGGTCCGCCGGCGACTTGGCCGGAGCGGGCGGCGGCCCGACGACGTCCACCTGCGTGACAGCCGACAGCCGAGCGAGCACCGCGGAAGTAGCCTGCTGCACCGCTGCCGCCGAGGACGCCGTGTCGTTCAGCCCTACCTCGATGATCACCCGCTGCGCCCGGTAGGAGAGCACCTGTTGCACCCGGCTGGCGTACGGCTGGTCGCACAGCCCGCTGTTGGTCATCCCCGTGCCGGCAACGCCGTCGACGAACACCCGCCAGTGCTCGATGCGACCGAGCTGGGTCGGCCACGCGTCTGTGGGGTTCGCCAGCGCAAACCCGCTGGAGTAGCTGTCGCCCAGCACGGCCACGGTCGGGCGGCCGTCCGTCACGGGCTTGTCGGCACCGCGGCCGCTGGGCTTCTGCAGGTGGTGGCAGTACCGCAGGAAGCGGGCGCGGGGGGAGGTATAGCGGTGGACGCCGACGACGAGAATGACCGCCGCGACCAGGACAACCACGGCTCTCAGAAGGCGCGCCCGCGAAGTCCGGGACTGCGTCATCCGGCTGCGCCCGTCCGCCCGACGCCGCCAGCCGTCAATGACAGACGTGAGGATGCCACGGAACCCCCGATGTGGCCCCTGTGTGCATGCGCCCTCAAGCCTGCAGTACCCACGCGGGGACAATTTCCAGCAACGCCGCCGTTACGGCGAAGGCACGGAGCACGTGCTCGAGACGAGATCGAACGGACGGAGCCTCGTCCTCGCGTCCCCAAAGTCACCGGTGCCGTCAACGGCGCAGGGTTACCGGCCTTCAGCCTTGTTCGGGCTGAAGAAGACCGTGCGGTAGACGAGCTCGTTCTGGCGGCCGGCGAAGAAGCTCTTGGCCAGCGCATTGATGCTCCTACAGATGACATGAACCGTCCCCGGTTCAGTAGCGGGCGGGTTGTCCCGGCAGCGGCTGCTGCGGGTTGTGCTGACGGTAGTAGGCGGTCTCGTACTCGACGGGCGGGACGTGGCGGATGGCGCCGTGGAGTCGGGTCTGGTTGAACCAGGCGACCCAGCTGCAGGTGGCGAGCTCGAGGTCGTCGACGTCGCGGAACGGGCTGTCGCGGCGCATGCACTCGGTCTTGTAGAGCCCGATCAGGCTCTCGGCCTGGGCAGTCGTAGCTCCTATTGATGGCAAGGGTTCAGGCGGCCTTTCCCATGGGTTCGACGCCGGCGTTCGGGTCGCCGGCCGGTTCGGGTAGCAGGAGGTAGATCTCCCGGGCGAGGTAGCGCTTCAGGCAGCGGATGATCTCCCGTTTGGACAGGCCTTCGGCGGTGCGGCGGGTGACGTAGTCGATGGTGGGCTGGTGCCAGCGCATCCGAACGATCACCGCCCGGTAGAGAGCGGCGTTACCTTGCCGGTTGCCGCCGCGGTTGAGCCGGTGCCGGCCGTTGGCCTTGCCAGACCTGTCGACGGTCACGTAATTCCCTACCAGGTCCGTCAATGCCGGTGAATTAGGGGCTTCGGGCGCCGGCCCCGATCATGGGAACGATCTGCAGGGTTCGTTCGACGGTGCCCGGGGTGCGGCGTTCGCCCCGGCGCAGGTGGTCGTACTTGTGCTGGGGG
>JAABVA010002844.1_pt1 | contig 16915 bp, 22 predicted proteins | sample 5560331 | NCBI WGS metagenome assembly JAABVA01 (sample SAMN12812661, study PRJNA571458) | rock metagenome | isolation source: Antarctica rocks | place: Antarctica: Victoria Land, Mt New Zealand sud | collected 2016-01-07 | reverse complement strand
CACCACCCCGGAACCCAATAAGAGCCTCATGCCTTTGGCGGAGTTTGAGGCAGAGCCTCAACCTTCCACCTGGCCTTCGGCGGCCCACTAAAAAGCCGCTGGTATCACCGTAAGCGATGTTAGGCGGCGACGCAGCCTCGCGGACGAACCTTGCGGATCGCCGACGCCGGGAAGCGCGCCAGCATTGCCGGCAGGCGAACGGGGCGGCGAACCATCTCGCCGCCGCAGTTCGGGCACGCGCCCGCCAGCACGCCATCGGCGCAGGCGACGCAGAACGTGCACTCGAAAGTACAAATCCGGGCATCGGAACTGTCGGGCGGCAGCGCCACGCCGCAGCACTCGTAGCACAGGCGAAGTTCGAGCATCGGCAACTCCCGGTTAAAGATAGCGGGCGGCAAGGTGCGCCTCGAAATCCGTGGGGTCCAGCGGCTTGCCCGTCGCTGCGTGGAGCAGGTCGTTGAAGCCGAGCAGGCTGCCGACGCCGTGCACCTTGGCGCGCAACCAGCCGACCAGCGGGCCGAGGTCGCCACGGCCCATCGCCGCATCCAGCCCCGGCACGCCGCGGCGAGCAGCGGCCATCAGCTGCGCCGCGGCCATCGCGCCCAGCGTGTAGCTCGGGAAATACCCGAACGCGCCATCGTACCAATGGATGTCCTGTAGGCAGCCTTGAGCGCCGTCGGGCGGGCGGATGCCGAGCAACGCGTGCAACCCGTCCGACCACGCGCCGGGCAGGTCGGCCACAGCCAGGTCGCCCGCGACCAGCGCCTGCTCCAGCCGGAACCGCAGGATGACGTGGGCGGGGTAAGTCATCTCGTCCGCATCGACCCGGATGAAGCCGCGATGCACCCGGCGCCACAACCTGGCCAAGTTTGCCGGCGCATACGGTTCGGCCGGGCCGCCGAACGCCGTATGCAGTTCCGGCCCCAGCCACGACAGGTAAGCGTCGGAACGGCAGGCCTGCATTTCGACGATCAGCGACTGGCTCTCGTGCGCGCCCATGCCGGCCGCCTCGCCCACAGGCTGGCGGGCATAGGATGCGGGCAGCCCACGCTCGTACAGCGCGTGACCGGTCTCGTGCATCACGCCCATGACGGCGGTGGCGCAGTCGGCTTCGTTGTAGCGGGTGGTGATGCGGATGTCGGTCGGAGTCCCGCCGCAGAACGGATGGGTGGAACGGTCTAGCCTCGCATGGCTGAAATCCAATCCAGCGCGGGCGGACAAGCGACGGCACAGCGCCTCCTGCACGTCTGGGGGGAACGGCCCGGGAAGCGGCAGCGGCTCACCGGCGGCAACCTGGCGCGCCTCGGCATGGGGCAAAGCGTCGCGAAGAAAAGCTTCGTACTGCGCGAATACCGGCGCGACGTCGGCGGCGGAGATCCCGGGTTGGTGGCCATCCATCAGGGCATCGTACGGCGACAGGCCGAGTGCGGGCGCCAGGGCAGCGGCGGCCTCACGCGTCAGCCGCACGACGTCAGCGAGCAGCGGGGCGACCAGGGCGAAATCGGAGACGCGCCTTGCCTCGCGCCACACCTTTTCGCAGGCTGAACCGGCGCGGGCCGATGCTTCCACCAGATCGGGCGGCAGGGCCGTCGCGCGGGTGTAGGCGTGACGCATGAGGCGAAGGTTGGCAGCTTGCCAGTCGCTGGCGGGTTTGGCCGCGTCCAGGTCGTCGGCCACCTCCGGCGCGATCAGCTGGCCGTGGGACAGCCCGGCCAGCACCGCAAGCTGGTCGCCACGAGCCGCTCCTCCGCCTGGCGGCATGACAGCGGCAGCGTCCCACCCCAGCATCGAGGACGCCTCGTTGACGGTGGCGATGCGGGCGAAGCGGGCGGCCAATCGGTCGTAGGCGGCCAGAGGAGCGTTCATGGGCGGAGCACCTTGCGGGACCAAGTGAGGAACACGGCTGCGAGCACGACGGCGAGGCTGAACCAGGTAATGGCGTAATTCAGATGATCGTTGGGCGGGCGGGGCAGCGCGGTTGCCGGGATCGGGACCACGCCGGGCGACGCCGTGCCGAGTGCAACCAACGTGAACGGCGCCACGGCGGGAAGACCCAGCGCCGCGCCGATCGCCGCCGGGTCGAGGGTGTAGAACGTGCGACTTGCCGGATCATCGCGGGCGCTGAGCACGCCGGGGGTTTCGGGAAGGCGCACGTAGCCCTCAACGACAGTGCCGCCGGGAGCGATGGACGAACCTGGGCCAGTTGGAACCCAGCCGCGATCGACCACCACCGGAAGCGCGCCGGGCCGTTCGAACGGCTCGATCAACTGTGCGCCCAGCGCCGTCCTGCCCGGCAGTTCGCGAACGTCCGACCCGTAAAGCGCCTGGAGATCGTCGCGGAACCGGCCTTCGACGCGGACCTTGGTGAAGGCGGAAGGAGCAGCCGCCAGCGGGACGGCCGGAGCCGCCTCACCGCGATCGATATCGGCCAGCAAGGCAAGTTTCCAGGTCCGGCGATGAAGTTGCCACGCGCCGAGCGACAGAAGCGTGCCCAGCATGACCAGCGTCAGCACGCCTGGAACGATCAGGCGCCGGAAATCGGGACGCGCGCCGCTATTCAGCAACCGTAACGCCAGCGCCCCACCAATAAACCGCCACGAACAGGAACAGCCACACCACGTCCACGAAGTGCCAGTACCAGGCTGCAGCCTCGAACCCGAAATGCCGCTGCGGCGTGAACTGCCCGGCGCGCGAGCGGAACCAGCACACGATCAGGAAGCAGGTGCCGATAATGACGTGGAACCCGTGGAACCCGGTGGCGAGAAAGAACACCGCCGGATACACGCCGCCGCCGCTGAACTTGAACGGCGCCTCCGAATACTCCAGCGCCTGGAAGGCGGTGAACGACATCCCGAGCAGGATCGTCAGGCCCAGCGCCATGATCAGCCGCTTCCGGTCTCCCTCGATTAGTGAGTGGTGCGCCCAGGTGACCGTGCAGCCGGACAGCAGCAGGATCATGGTATTCATGAACGGAAGATGGAATGGGTCGAAGGTGTGGATGCCGACGGGCGGCCAGATCGCGGTCTCGGCGCCCGACACGTGCTCGGGGAATAAGGCGAAGTGGAAGAACGCCCAAAAGAAACCGACGAAGAACATCACCTCGCTGGCGATGAACAACGTCATGCCGTAGCGCAGGCCGATCCGCACCACCGTCGTGTGCAGACCAGGCGTTCGGCTCTCCTTCAGCACGTCGCGCCACCACATGAACATGACGCCCATGACCGACAGCAGCCCGAGGATCAGCGCGGTGTAGTTGCCGTAATGGGCCGCGAAGATGATCCCGAGCAAGGTCAGCGCCCCGGCGAACGCCCCGACGATCGGCCAAGGACTCGGATCGACGAGGTGATAGGGCTGCTTCAAGCCGGAGGTGACGGGCGGGGCGGCAACGTGCATGTCCATGACAACCTATCCGAATGCGTAAGGCATCATCCCCAAATCGAGCGAGGATTCAAGAGAGGCTCAACCGCCGACATGCGGACCGGCCTTGGCCAGGGCGCCCAACTTCGCAGCGTCATCGAGCGAACGAAAGAACGTGTAGGACAGCGTGATGGTTTTGACGTCCTGCGTGTCCGGGTCATCGGCGATGGCGGGGTCCACCCAGAACGTGACGGGGAACTGCATCGCCTCGCCGGGCGCGAGCGTCTGCGAGTTGAAGCAGAAGCACTGCGTCTTGTGGAAGTAGCGCCCAACCGTTTCGGGCGTGACGTTATACAGCGCGACACCGGTGACCGGCTCGGTCCCGAAATTCTCGGCGTCGAAGAACGCCAACTGCTCATCACCGAGCTTCAACGACACCTTGGGGATTTCGGGACCGAAACGCCACGGCAAGTTCGGGTTGACGCTAGCGTTCAGCGCCACCGTGATCTGCCGCGCGACCTTGCCCGGCGCTACGCCTGGCCCGATTTGCGGAGTGCCGCCGTAGCCCGTCGCGGCGCAGAACGCGCGATATAGCGGGACGGAGGCGAAAGACAGCCCGGTCATGCCGAGCACCACGGCGATGAGAGCGACGGGAAGGAGATGAGGCCGGTTCATGGTTGCGAATTTCGTCCGTGCATGACGGCATGCAAGACCCGAACGGTTTAGCTATGGCCAAGTTTAACGATGGCGATCCCATAGAACAACGCCGCCAACGCGATCAAGGCAATCAGCAGCGCGACGTTGCGGCCACGCTGCTTCCGCCGCAGCTCAGCCGCTTCGGCCGGGGTGAGCGGCGGCGGAAACTCCTCCATCCGGCCGTCAGGCAACGAAGTGGTCGATCGCAACGGCGAGGAACAGGATGGCGAGATAAGCCAGCGAGAACCGGAATGCGGCACGGGCCGGTGCGTCCTTGGTCAGCGACTTGCCTGTCGCATCCTGCTCATCGCGGATGACTCGGATTGCGCACACCAGGAAGCCCGTGCCGAGAATGGCCGCGGTGACGCCATAAACTGGGCCGGCATAGCCCAACGCCCAGGGCAGCATCGCAACCGGCCAGAGCGCGATGGTGTAAAGCAGGACCTGGCGCCGGGTCTCGCGCGCGCCCGCGACAACGGGGAGCATCGGCACCCCGGCGCGGCCATAATCCCCCGTCGCATACAGCGACATCGCCCAGAAATGCGGGGGCGTCCAAAAAAATACGATCGCGAAAAGGAGTATCGGCATGATGCCGATGTCGCCGGTCACGGCCGCCCATCCGATGATCGGCGGGAACGCCCCGGCGGCGCCACCGATGACGATGTTCTGCGGTGTCCGGCGCTTCAGCCACATCGTATAGATGAATACGTAGAACAGGATCGACACAGCCAGAACGGCCGCCGCCATAACGTTTGTCGCAAGAGCCATCACCACCACCGACCCCACGGCTAGCGCGACGCCGAAGCCGAGCGCCTCGCCAGGTGCGATCCGGCCGGCTGGGATGGGTCGCCGCTGCGTCCGGCGCATGATGGCGTCGATATCGCGGTCGTACCACATATTGATGGCACCGGCCGCCCCTGCCCCCACGGCGATGCAGAGCACCGCCGCCAAGCTAAGCACCGGGTGCAAGTGACCTGGTGCGATCGCCATACCGACGATGCCGGTCAGCACCACGAGCGTGACCACTCGCGGCTTCAACAGCGCCGTCCAGTCCCGCCACTCGGCGCCGGTCATGGAAAGGGGGGCCACCGCCCCCCTCCCGCCGGCTAGGATCGCACCCGAGGCCGTTACGTCGCTCATCGAATCCTCGGCAGTTCCTCGAAGGTGTGGAACGGCGGCGGGGAGCTGACCGACCACTCCAACGTCGTGGCGCCCTCGCCCCAGTAATTGGCACCCACGGCCACCTTCGAGGTGAAAGTCCGGAATACGACATACAGGAAGATCAGCACCGACAGACCGGAGACGTAGGCCCCCATGGAAGCGACATGGTTCCAGCCGGCGAACGCCTGCGGGTAATCCGGGTAGCGGCGCGGCATGCCGGCCAAGCCCAGGAAGTGCATGGGGAAGAACGTCAGGTTCACGCCGACGAACGTGACCCAGAAATGCACCTTGCCCCAGAACTCCGGATACTGGTGGCCGCTCATCTTGCCAATCCAATAGTAGAAACCGGCGAAGATCGAGAACACCGCGCCGAGCGAGAGCACGTAGTGGAAGTGTGCCACAACGTAATAGGTGTTGTGCAGGATCTGGTCGACGCCCGCGTTCGAAAGCACCACGCCGGTCACGCCGCCGACAGTGAACAGGAAGATGAACCCGACCGCGAACAGCATCGGCGTGTTCATCTCGATGGCGCCGCCCCACATCGTCGCGATCCAGGAGAAAATCTTGATGCCGGTCGGCACCGCGATAATCATCGTTGCCGCCATGAAGTAGGCGCGCGTGTCGACGCTGATGCCGGAGACGAACATGTGGTGCGCCCACACGACGAACCCGACCACGCCGATGGCGACCATCGCGTAGGCCATTCCCAGGTAGCCGAACACCGGCTTCTTGCTGAAGGTCGAGATGATGTGGCTGATCATGCCGAAGCCCGGCAAGATCATGATGTACACTTCGGGGTGGCCGAAAAACCAGAACAGGTGCTGGAACAGCACCGGGTCGCCGCCGCCTTGCGGATCGAAGAACGCGGTGCCGAAGTTGCGGTCGGTAATCAGCATGGTGATCGCGCCGGCCAGCACCGGGATCGACAGCAGCAGCAGGAACGCCGTCACCAGCATCGACCACACGAACAGCGGCATCTTGTGCAGGGTCATGCCCGGCGCGCGCATGTTGAAGATGGTCGTGATGAAGTTGATGGCGCCGAGCAGCGAGGAAATGCCTGCCAAGTGCAACGCGAACAGCGTGTAGTCCATCGCCGGGCCGCTGTTGTAGGTCGAGTTCGACAGCGGCGGATAGAGCGTCCAGCCCGACCCGGCGCCATCCCCGGTCAGGAGCCCGGCCATGATCAAGGCGAACGCCGGCACCAGCAGCCAGAAGCTGATGTTGTTCAAGCGCGGGAACGCCATGTCCGGCGCGCCAATCATGATCGGCACGAACCAGTTGCCGAAGCCGCCGATCATCGCGGGCATGACGGTGAAGAAGATCATGATCAGCCCGTGGGCCGTGACGATCGCGTTCCACTCTTGCCCGCTGCCCACGACGTGGTTGCCGGGGGCGGCGAGCTGGGCCCGCATGATCATCGACAGGATGCCGCCTACGATCCCCGCACATACGGCAAAGATCAGGTACAGCGTGCCGATATCTTTATGGTTGGTGCTGAATAGCCAACGGTGGACGAACCCCGGCGCATGCCCGTGGTGCTCGTCATGCGCATGATCGTGTGTGGTGACCGACATCGTTCCCGTGCTCCTGGCGCTCCCACGATGTGGGCTAGCGCTGCTTCCCTGCAACCGCCGCAAACTGCCGACCCGAGGGCACGGCGTCGCTGGCGAACTTGGTCTTGGCCTGCTCAAGCCAGGTCTTGTAATCGCCGTCCGACACGGCGTGAACCGAGATCGGCATCACGCTGTGGTTGGTGCCGCAAATCTGGTTGCACTCGCCATAGTAGTCGCCAGGCGAGTCGATCTTCATCCACGTCTCGATTGTCCGGCCCGGGATCGCGTAGCGCTGCACTCCGAGCGACGGGATGAAGAAGCTATGGATCACATCCGCCCCCGTCGTAAGAATGCGGATGTTTTTGCCGACAGGCACGACCAGTTGGTTGTCCACGTCCAGGTTGCGAAGCTGGCCCGGCTGCAGTTGGTCGTCGGTGACCATGTAGCTGTCGAAATGGATGTTGTCGGAGTCGGGATAGGCATACTCCCAATACCACTGGTGCCCAGTCACCTTGATCGTGACGTCGGCATCGCGAACCCGGTCTTCGAAGTAGATCAGCCGGAATGACGGGATTGCGATGATCACCAGGATCATCACCGGCAGGATGGTCCAACCGACTTCGAGGAGGGTGTTGTGGCTGACCCGGTTGGCCACCGGATGGCGCTTGGCATTGAACTTATAAACCGTCAGGCCGAGCAGCGCCGCCACGAATACGACCACCGCGAACATCAACCAGGTGACCAGTGAGTGCAGGTTGTGGATCCCGTGCTCGACCGGGCTATGGGCGGTTTGCAGGCCCATTTCCCAGGGTTGCGGTGTCTGCGCCCACGCCGGCGCGGCAATCAGGCCCGCCATGGCAACGGCCCCGAGCCGCTTCAGAAACTTCATTCGATCCGTCATCCCCATACGCACCTAGCCGCAGAGCCACTACTCACCTAACCCCTGATGGCATTATCCGACGCACCCCAACAGATCAAGCAGGCCGGCGAGAGAATCCCATCAATAGAACCTCAGTTGGTGAGGCGAACCAAGGTGAAAAGCCCTGCAGGCGGCACAGCGGAGAATGTAGCGCGCGCCCGGTCCTCAGGCGCCAGCAGCGCCTCGAACTTGAAGTCCGGATGCCAGCCGAGGGCGCGCGAGGCGGGCGCCATGGCACGCTCGGCCCAGAGCCTCACGCCCCGCTCGGCCGCGAAATGGTTGACGAACAGCAATTGGCCGCCGGGCCGAACCACGCGGCGCATTTCGGCGATCAGGCGGCGCGCGTCGGGCACGACGGACGCGACGAACATCGCCACGGCGATGTCGAAGCTGTTGTCGGCAAATCCCGTGGCCTCCGCGTCCAATTCATGCAACCGGTGAACGTGACTCAGTTGCTCGGATGCCACGCGGGTGCGGGCGCGCTCCAGCATCTCAGCCGAGAGATCGATGCCGGTAATGCGCTTGCTGCGATGATAATGCGGCAACGCCAGTCCGGTGCCGACGCCTACCTCCAGCACGTCCTCGCCGGGCAAGGCATTGACCGCTGCTACCGCCCGGCGGCGACCAAACGCAGACACACCACCGAACAGGAGGTCATAAACCCCTGCCCAGCGGCGGTAAGCGGCCCGCACGGCGTCGGCATCCAACGCGGGGTGAACTGGCGCGGTGGTAATGGCATTACTGATTCGGGACGACATTGGTACGTCCCTACAATCCAGCACGCCAGCAGGCAAGACATCAAAACGTCAAAATCATGCTCCGGTCAGCCCTCGCGACCGCCACCGCGTCAGTCGCCGGCACTTAGGTTGATCGCTGCGGCCCGTCCGCTCTGCTGCTGCTCGACTTCGAAGCCGACTTTCTGGCCTTCGTTCAAGCTTCGCATCCCGGCCCGCTGGACGGCACTGATATGGACGAAGATGTCCTTGCCCCCCGTTTCTGGCGCAATAAATCCGTATCCCTTGGTCGGATTAAACCACTTCACGATTCCACTCGGCATCGGCACGTATCCCCTATCGTGCGCACGAACAACTAGCCCGAAGGCTGAGTTCTTGCGCGAATGTGTTGAACAAGCTCCATTGAGCATGCGTTCAACTTATGAGAATACTAGCCGTGCCCATCCTGGCTTTGCAACGACCAAGTCAGGCCGCATCCTCCCTCCGCTCACGAACTTTCACATAGGCGAGTTGCGCGTGTTCGGCACAGTAAGGCTTGCTTGCGAGTGAGTCGGCGCCGCAGAACTTGAAGCTTCTCGTCCCAGGATCGCCGATCGGCCAGCAGCACGCGATCGTGCGTCCGCCGCTTGGCCGCGCCACGGCCCGCAGCACCGAATTGCGCGCCGGCGCCAGCGCCTCGGTCTTAGGGTCAGCGCCAGCCTGGACTCTCGGTTCGGCCCGGCGTGGAGCCTCGTGCGGGATGACCGGGGTGGACACAAGCGGCGGCAGGGTGGGCCCCACCGACCGGCGTGGACCGGAGCGTCGCGACTCCTCAGGGCTGCCACCCCGCCGGATTGGAGACGGCCGCGCCGGCAGTTCCAAACGATGCGCCTTGCCGACGACCGCATTTTTGGAAACGCCTAGCCGCCGGCCGATCTCCGCAGTTGAGTGCCCTTCCGACCAGAGCAGCCTTAACCGGGCAATAATTTCGTCTGTCCAGTCCATAGCTTGGGCCTCCCCGCTCCTGCACCGCTAGATACGGTAGCGAAAGCTGGCCTCAAGCGATATACGCCAGACTCAAAAGGTTGTGGGTAACTCAATCCGAACCACAATATCTAGAAAAGCAGGCCACGCCGCAGCATCCCATGCACCCCCTTCTCGCCGTTTACCGTCTGCGTGACCCGGAAATCCACCGCAAGCGAGCAGAGCTGGTAAGCCTCGTCGGGGGATAGATTGGACCGGGCGCAGATAAAGGCGATCATCTCGCGCAGCGCCTGCTTCATCGCGAGGTCGAGATCCTCGTTCATGCCCATGGTGATGAAATGGGTCGCCGTCTCGCCCCGCGGATGACGGAGCAGCGGCCCTCGGCTGTCGCCCTTGTGCAGGACAAGCGTGAAGGTGCCCGTCAAGCAGGTTTCCAGGGCGTTGATGCATACCTCGCCGTCGCCCTGCACGCCGTGCCCGTCCCCGGCCGAGAACAGCGCGCCGTCCGCCCATACCGGCAGGAACAGCATGGTTCCGGCGGTAAGCTCCTTGTTGTCGAGGTTGCCTCCATGCTCCCGCGGCTGCACGGTCGAGATCGTGCCGTAGGCGGGAGGCGGGGCGACGCCCATCACGCCGAAGAACGGCGCCAGCGCCAGTTCGGTCCCCCACGGCAAGGTGCCGACCCGGCGCTCCCGGTCGACAGCGATATGGCTGACCTTACGGTAAGGAAAATCCTCCGGCAGCGTTCCCGCTAGGGGACGGAACGCGCAGAAGCCCCAATCCGCCCCGAGTTCGATCGCTTCGATGCGAATTTCGAGCATGTCGCCGGGCTCGGCCCCTCGCACCGCGACCGGACCGGTGATGATGTGGCCGGTCTGGCGCTCCGGATTGCGCGCGTGGATGGCGGGAAGTGCCGGTGCCACCGTGAAGCCAGCGCTTGCGGGCGGCAGCATGTCGGGGCCGCCGCTGACGCATTCCAGGATGACGGTTTCGCCGGAGTCGATCGTCAGCAGCGGGGGGAGCCCGGCGTCGAATACGCCCCATCGTGTCGTCTCGGGCGTGGCGGCGATGCGGTGGGTGGCCATGGTGAACTCCGGCGTGAAAGCCGGTGATCCTGGCGGCTATGGCGTGCGCGTCAAGGCTGGCGTGCCGCTGGCGGCGTAGCTGGACGCATCGCACTCGCGACCAGGCCTGTGTCGAAGAACCCAACGACCCCTACCGCAGCGCCGCGCCATGTCGGGATACAGGTTATCCCGCAAGGCCCCGCTCTCGTAGTCCTCACGTCAGAGGACGCCCTGAAGCGCCTTCAGCGGCGTCTCCTAAACGTCTGCGTCCATCCAATCCAGCGACGTCCGCAACAGCAATGCGCCCAAGCGGGGACCGCGTCAGCTGTGACGGGCTGCGGTTTCGCGGGCCGCGGCATTCGGCGTCACGCCAGGCCCGGCGATCGTCCCGCTCGGGCGGTCGGCGCTGGCCTCCATGGAGTCGTCGGTGTCGTCAGCCATATTCTTCTTGAACGATTTGATGCCCTTGGCGAAATCGCCCATCAGGTTGCTGACCTTGCCGCTCCCGAACAGGAGAAGCACGACCAGCAGCACAATCATCCAATGCCAGATGCTCAATCCACCCATAGCTTCCTCCGTACGGGGTTCACGCCCCGCCCTAATCACGCGCGGCCGCGGGCGGCACACTAGTCTCGGCGACGCCGAATTGAAACTGCCGAGTATCTTGTAACTGGCGCGGCCCGGGTTCGGATGCAAGCCGGTCGGACCGGGACGCGCCGATGAAGCCGTAAGTGGCGTACACCGACGCGCCAAGCTGCCCGGCCGGCCCCCACCAGACCCGCACGGCGGACCAGTCGTTGCCGGGCGACACATCGACCACCGACTCGTGCGAGGCAATCCGGCCGCGCACCCAGTTGGCCTGCGTCACCTCGATTTCGCGCGGGTTGACAATGCTGCTCACGACCGAGACATGCCCATGCGGCAGGCGCGTGGAGCGGCGGAACACCAGCACGCTGCGGGGCGCCGGCGTTGGGCCGCGAGGGTAACGCCCGGCAGCTTCGTCCCACCAGGTGGCAGCATCGCCGTAAAGCTGCAGGCCCGAAACGGCGCGGGCATAGGGCACGCACTCGACGTTGGGCCCGCGACGGGCGCCGCATGCCGACAACGTTAGCATGAGCAGCAGCAAGCCGATTCGAGCTGGTTTATGCAATTCGAGCGTCAACTGCGGTCAACTCCCCACGCCAACACGGATGCGGCCAGCCCCACCGCGAATAGCGGCATGTGCGACCCGGTGGCGGCATACAACGCCGCCAGCACGAAGCCGGCCACCGCCTGGGCCGCGCCGAACGCCGCCGTGCACACCTGCCATACCGCCGGAGCTGCATCGCCCGCTATCTCCTTCGCCCGGGTCAGGGCTAGGGCCGTGATGCCAATGGCGGTGCCACCGGCCAGCATCGCGGAGGCGAGCAGGAACGCAGGGTTATCGGCGGCCAACGGCACGGCGAGGGCGACCACCTGCACCGATAATCCGCCGAGCAGCGCCCGGCCGGCGCCATACCGGTCGGCCGCGCGTCCGCATAACGCAGGTCCGCACGCGGCGGCGATTCCGTAGGCCAGCCACGTCGCGCTTGCCATGCGGGGTTCGCCGAGACCGCGGGCGACGAAGTCGGGCCACCACAGCATGTGCGGCGCCGCGGCCACTGCGGCCAGCGCGTAGCAGGCGATCAGCTTGCCCGCCCTGTGTCCCCGCACCGGCCGGCGCGGCGGTGGCGGCGCGTCCGGCCACCAGCGCCACGTCAGCACGGTGAGCACCGCGCCCGCCGCCGCCAAGGCGAGCCAAGTAGCGGACAGGCCTGCCGGCAGCGCCGCGGGAACTAGCACGGCGCCGGCGACGATGCCCAAACCGACGCCCGCGAACGTCGCGCCAGCCGCCATGCCGCGCCGGTTGGACGGCACCACGGCCTGGATCGCCGGGCCGGCCAGCACCATCAGCCCACCCCCGGCGATGCCCGTCAGCATGCGCCAGGGCAGGAACCACGCGAGCCCGCCGGGCCACGAGCAGGCGGCGAAGCAAATGGAAACCACGGCCATGCAGCCGCGCAACGCTGGGCGCAGGCCCAACGCCTGGGCCAGGCGCGGTGCGAACAGCGCGCCGAACAGGTAGGCCGCGAGGTTTGCGCCGCCGAGCGCCCCGGCTGCTCCCGGTCCCAGCCAACCCGCGTTCACCATGGCGGGTAGCAGCGGCGCGTAGGCAAAGCGCTGCAACCCGACGCCCAGCAAGGTCGCGCAGCATCCGGCAGCCAAGATGCGGCTGATGCCCTGGGACGACCTCATCCAATCGACCACACGGCCCAAGCGACGGCAGTGCCGCCCAGGATCGCCGAACTCAGGCTGCCTCGCCACAGCATCAAGCCCATCGTCGCGGCAGCCCCGGCCCATTGCTGCGGCCCGCCCGTGGCGAGCGCCGGGACGACGTAGCTGACGAATAGCGCGCCGGGGATGTAGCCGAGCGCCGCGCGGACGGCCGGGCTGGGGGTAAACTGGCGAAACAGCAGATAGCCGCCGCCTCGGCACGCGAACGTCGCAAGCGCCATGCCGCCGATGGCCGCCATCGTCCACGGGTCGAGCCGCATCACCGGCTTGCATCCCGCCACGCGCCCGCGCCGCAGCCGGCCAGCGCCCCGATGACGATGTACCACGTGCCCGGCAAAGCCCAGGCCGCCCCGACCGAAACGACGGCGGCCACGCACCAGGGGAGCGCGTCGGCCCGGCCGCGCCACATCGGCGCCAGCAGGGCGACGAACACCGCGAGGGCGGCGAAAAACAGCGGGTGGCCGGGCGGCGGGCGCACCACGCTGCCCAGCGCGTGGCCGAGCAAGGTGGTCGCGACCCACACCAGCCACATCACCAGCCCGCTGCCGAACAAGAAGCCCGCATCCGCCGGTTCGTGCCGCTCCGGGCTTGCCTGCATCTGCTGGACGGCAAGCGCCCAATTCTGGTCGGCCATCAGGAACAGGCTGCCCCAGAGCCGCCAGCCGCGCGCCCGGTCCAGCCAGGGCGACAGCACCGGGCCCATCAGCGCCAACCGCAAATTGACGACGAAGGCGGCGAAGGTCGCGGCCACCACCGGCGCCGGCGCCGCCCAATGGCTCAACGCGAGCAACTGCGCCGACCCGGCGTAGCACAGCGCGCTCATCATCCCTGCCTCGGCCAGCGACAGCCCACGACCCTGCGCGACCACGCCCGCGACCAGCCCGAACGGGGTGACGCCGATCAGCAGCGGGACGGTGCGCCGCGCTCCCAGCCGGACAGCCGCGCGGGTGAAGCCGGACATTACGACAGGCGCAGGCGCACGACGATGTCCTCGGCGGCATCGGGGTCCAAACCCAGGGCGCGTGCTGCGACCGACTGGGCGAAACCAGCCCGGGCCAGCTTGCCCAACTCGCGCAGGCGCTGCTCGGCGTCGGCCGGCCCTTCACGGAACGGGCCGAGGCGGCGGCGGCGCGCGTAGGCCAGGGCCGCCGCCAATTCCGCCTCAGGGTCATCCGGCAGGGCGGCGTCGGCCAGGGCGCTCGGCACGCCCTTGGCGGCGAGGTGGGCGGCGATGGCGCGGCGCGACCGGCCGGCGCGGGCCAGGCTGCGGGCGCGCCCGGTGGCGAAAGCGGCGTCATCGACCGCGCCAACCCCCGCCATGTGCGCCGCCACCGCCCGGGCCGCCGCCTTGCACGCGGCGACCTGCTCGGAGTCTGCGTTTGCCGCCCGCGCCCAGCGGTCCACCCGACGGATGAGCACGCGGGCCAACCCGGCCTGCGTGGCGGCATAGCGAGCCAGATAGGCCAACGCCGCCTCCCGCAGGCTGCGTTCATTGGGGGGTGGGCCAACCGGACGGTCTCGGCCGCGCCGGGGAGTCTCCGGGATCGCCATGGGCGGACGATGCCACGCCGGCGCCGGCGCCGAAACCCTTGTAGTCTGGCAGGTTCACTGCCGGTCCGACCAACACCCTTTCCAGGAGATGCCAGGTGAACCGACTTATCGCCGCCGTTCTACTATCGGCGCTCGCGACCCCGGCCTTCGCGCAAGACCAGGCAGCACCGAACTCGCCCGACAAGCCGGTCGTGGCCCCCAGCAGCGGCAATCCCAACCTCGCGGTGGCGACCCTCAAGCTCGAGAACGGCTCTCGGGTCAGCAAGCTTATTGGCAGCACGGTCTATAACGACCAGGCAGCGTCGGTCGGCACGGTGGACGACTTGATCATGACCAGCGACGACCGCATCGTCATGGCGATCGTGTCGGTCGGCGGCTTCCTGGGGCTCGGCAGCAAGCTTGTCGCGGTGCCGTTCAATCAGCTGAGCACCGGGTCGGACGGCAAGACGATCATGCAGGGCGCCAGCAAGGACGGGCTGAACGCGATGCCGAGCTTCACCTTCAATTAAGTTGGCAAGTAGGTCGGCACCTTAACCTGTTGTCGCTTGAGTTCATTGTCAGGCAGGCTTTTCGTTTTGCTGGGCACAAGGAACGACGTTGGAGTTGCTGGTCGAGACGTGCCGGGCCATGAGAGCTCACGATAGGTCCGGCGAGGGCGCAAACGATCGAGCCGTCGCTGGGGCGCCCACCTCGAATGGCGTCACGTCGGACCAGAAGCGCCGAGTGAACTTCGTGGCGTCGACCCGATACGGCCGGTCCAGCGTGAAGCTCACGTCCGCGACCTCGCGCATGAATGGCATCACAAGTCCGATGGCCGGCAGCATCCATAGCGGGACGGCCATGATTTTGAGTTTGACGTGGATCGCCTCGGCGCCCAGGCGCAGGATGTCGCGCGGAGTCCGGGTTGGGGCGCAAGGCATGTTCCAGGCCTGGCCGTAGGCATCGTCGGTCGCATCGAGCAACGTGACGATGGCGCGCGCGATGTCAGGCACGTATGCGAAATCATGCGGAGTGTCTGGCGGCATGACGAACTGCGCCGATTTGCCTTTCGCAAGCGCGCCGAACGCGCTGGCGCCCAGGTGGGACATGGTAACGCCCGGACCGTAGAAGTCGGTAAGCCGCAATCCGGACCCGTGCCGCCGCCGCCATCCAGATCCGCGTCACGTCCGCAAGCACTCCCGGCTTCCCGCCGCGCGTCGTGAGCGGCATGTCCTCGCGCCGCGGCTCGTTCTGTGGTCCGAGCTGATAAAGGTTGTCAAGAAAGACCAAGCGCGCGCCGGTCGTGGCACAAGCTTCAACCAGGTTGGTCATCGCCCTAGGCCAAGAGGCGCGCCACACTTTTGCGTCGTATGGGAAGGCGACGGCCAAGACAACCTGGCTTGCCCCGTCGATGGCTTGGCGGACGGACGCTGCGTCGAGCACGTCGCAAGCCCTGAAATCGGCTCGTGCGGGTAGATTGGCCGGTCGGCTGCGTTGCGCAACGCGAACGGTGCCGCCTCGCGCCAGGAGCGCCTGCGTGGTTGGGCGCCCCACCACGCCGAACCCTAAAACCACGGTTAATGCACCCATAAGCAATCTCCTTCTAGCCACACGCTACAAACGCCCGCCGCGACCCGGACCTCATGCGCGTTCTCGCGGATGCGGTCACCGTCGAGCTCGGCCTATGGATCGTCATGCACGAGGACCTGAAGACCAGCGCGCGCTGCCGGGCGGTGTTCGATGCATTGGCAGAAGGGCTGGCCTCGCTACAAGCCGTGGCAAGATGATCGCGGCGGGGCCCGCCACCGAGCCTCCATGCCCAGAGGAAGCGAAACGCCAGCCCAACGATGGGGTTCAGGCGACGATAAGCCTAGGCCGGCACGCCGCTTAGCGTTTGACTTCGGCGTAATCGGCACATCATTCTAGTCGCTTCTCCTGCCCCCACCCGCGAAGGGTCGCGGGCGCGGATGGCGGGGGATAGGCCCCAAGGTGTTGACCGCGCCATGATCTCCGCCCTCATGCCCACCTACAACCGCGCCGACCTCGCTTTCGAGCGGGGCCAAGGCGCCTGGCTGTACACGGGCGACGGGCGACGATTCCTGGATTTCGGGGCCGGCATCGCGACCTCCTCGCTGGGCCACAACAACGCCCACCTGGTCGCCGCCATCGCCGAGCAGGCCGCGCGCGTCATGCACGTGTCCAACCTGTATCGCGTGCCCGGCGCCGAGCGCCTCGCCGCCCGGTTCGTCGCAGCGACCTTCGCCGACAGCGTGTTCTTCTGCAACTCGGGCGCCGAGGCGAACGAGGGCATGGTGAAGGCGATGCGCAAGGCGATGGCCGGGACCGGCCGCAACGAGCGCACCCGCGTCATCTGCTTCGAAGGCGCGTTCCACGGCCGCACGCTGGCGATGCTCGCGGCTACTGGCAACCCGAAATACCTCGCAGGCTTCGGCCCCGTCGTAGAAGGTTTCGACCATGTTCCGTTCGGCAACATGAACGCCCTGCGCGACGCGATCGGACCGGAGACGGCCGGGATCATCGTCGAGCCGATCCAGGGCGAAGGCGGCGTCCGCCCAGCCCCGCTCCAGTTCCTGCGCGACCTGCGCGCCGCCTGCGACGAGTATG
>JAABVA010002842.1_pt1 | contig 16916 bp, 6 predicted proteins | sample 5560331 | NCBI WGS metagenome assembly JAABVA01 (sample SAMN12812661, study PRJNA571458) | rock metagenome | isolation source: Antarctica rocks | place: Antarctica: Victoria Land, Mt New Zealand sud | collected 2016-01-07 | reverse complement strand
GCGACTCGCTAAGGCACATGGCTGGGTCCATGTGGCTAAATGGCTAAGTAGGCTATTCGCCTAATAGGCGAAGGCGGCGGCGGCGAGGTAAGCTGTGGTCAGGTGATAATCCTGACAATGATGTGAAGAATGAAAAAGACTGTAAAGAAGACTGCAGAACAGATAATGAAGTCTTTTTCAGAAAAGATGAAAAAAATTAATTAAGTATGTAAAGAACTTAAAGAGAAGAGCTTAAAATGATGACATCTCTGTTGTTAATAATTTTATTTTAGACAGTGAAATAATTAAAATTCAGAACATAATGCTTTTCTTTTAACATTAAGCACTTTTTCTTCTTATTTTTGCACTCTGCATTGTCACAGTGTCACCAGCAAATCAAATATCTTATATAATTGTTTAATTTCAATTTCAGCTTCTCTTACTTCTTTATAACTGTTCAGTTCTTCTCTGTAGCTATTTGCTGTATCAATTAATATAGACACTCTACAGAAAGCAATTGACTTACTTTTTTTTTTTATGAGAAAACTATCTTTTCTTTTAAGAACTTCAAATCATTGCTGTTTATAAAGTTATCTTAAACAGATCTTAAAACTGTCTTCTGTATAAATTTAATGTTAACAGTCATTTAAATGTTCTTTTTCTTGCTTTTATATCAGATCAAAAGAATAATCTTTAAATTGACTTATCTTTCTTTATCAACATTTTTCAGATTCAAGATCAAAGTGTTCTGTTTTCTAATCTCATTAACTGACAATCATGTCTTGATCTACTGTTGTTGCACTTAATAGCTCTTAGATTAAGTCTTTTCTTTTAATTTGATCTGCTCATTTATCAGAAATGCTGAATAGTCAAAATTGATGAGATTTATCATTTTGTTCTTATCAGAAAGACTTTTCTTGTCAAGAAAGACAGTTCAATGAATTAAAAACATGAACAGAGTCTTAATTGAAGTCTTTTTTCTTGTTAAATTAACACTGTCAATGTCTTCAAATTCATTGACATTGATGTTCTTGACATCTCAGAATAAAAAGAATGTGAAGAAATGTCTAAGTGTCATGATATCATTATGCACTCATACTGAACCATAGCTGAACTTCTTACACAATAATTGATAAGCAAAGTACTATATAGACAGTCTTCACATACAAATCTTTTAAGTTTCTTAATTGTTAATCTTTATCAATACAAGACTTTAACATCAAAACTTCATTAAATAACTGTTGTAATGTAGTGTCTCACATTGCTGCATATCTTACTCATCAGCCTCTTATAGATAAGAGACTCATAAATTCACAATTTTAACAACTCTTTCTTTTTAAAGAGTGACAATTCATTACATTGTAATATGCAGACTAGAAGTCAGCAAAATGAGACAGAATCATTCTTTAACTGTATTGAGACTTAACTGATTTCTGAAGAATAAGAATCTGCAGAGATTCAGACTGCTATCTAGACTGTAAAAAAGAAGAATTGACATCTAAATGAACAGATCTGTCTGACTGAAATCAGACAGATCAATGATGAGAAAAGATGATGATTCATAGAAATCAATTATGAACTGTAAGTATCTAATATGCATAATGAGATTGACAAACTTCTGAGAGATAAAGACTCTTAAGTCTTATCTGAGAAAAAACTGCATACAGAATTTTCTTATACTTTTATCAGCTCTTTGAATTTGATGAAGTGACATGCATCTAAAGTTGTGTATGCACTTTCAACAAAACAGACACAACAGCTGAAGAACTTGTTCATATATAATGAGAAGTTCATTCATAAACATACTGAGTTTATATGCAGCACTGTGATGACATTTCATTTGACTTCTGAAAACTTCTTTAATGATTATGATAAAATTCTCTTTGTCATGCAGTTCTTAGCAGAAGAATCTTGAGATACATGATTTCATTACATCAATGAGAACAAACTTCTAAATAACAAATTATAAATATTCTTTTCAGAGTTTCTGCTCAACCTCATTGAGAACTCAGTGAATCATGAGCTTAGCACAATACAGAAATACTTAAAAGTCATACAGAAATCTATTTAATCAGTTTAAGCTTTTGCAACATATCTCAACATGCTGAAAGATCAGCTTCTGAGCTATATAGAGAAACAGAGAATAAGTTATCTCTTTATGAAATTTTAATTAAAGATTTAAGCAGCTTTGATCAACTATTAAGATTCTTTAAAGATAAGAAAAAGCCTAATAGTTCTGACTGCTAGACTAGAGATTAATTAGTGATTTATAGATAATTATACAGTTCAGAATTACATCATTAAAAAAATTTATGAACATCACTCACATTCTTTTATTCAGGCAGCAAAGTCACAGCAGAACAATCATCTCAATTCTGAGACTATGAAATTAAGTCATCATGATAATGTGAATAAACTTCATTTTAAAACTGATGTCAAGAAGAATGACTACTATAACTGTGAGAGGTCAGATCATTTCACAAAGAATTACAGAAGTTTCTTAAAAAATCTTAATCACATTAAGATTAATGCAGTCAAGGCAAAAAAAGACAGAGCCTCATTGACTGCACTTTAGTGACAAAAATTAAATTAAAAATCATAAAGAAATCTAGCATTATGATGAAAGATTAAATCTAAATTAAATTCAGTTAAATTTCTATCAGTGTACTGTTGAACACTGCAGCAGAGATTAATGTAATGTCTTAGCAATATGTTGTCACTCATTAACTGACACAAGTTGATGCAGAACTTCTGAGATCAGAGCTTCTGAAAAAACAACATGTTTACTGTTATAATGCATATTGAGTGAAGCATAAATTCATCAACAGTTAAGAATAAGAACAAACTGAAGAGCAGTTATTTTATATCTTAAATAAGAATGAATCTGAACTCATCTTTAGTCTCTTAGATCTGAAACAGCAACACATTTATATCAATTGTGACTCATACACATGACATTATAAGATAGAACAAATGTCTCTGACTATTAATGAGCTTGAAGTGTTTATCAACAACATTTAAAATCAATCTACTGTTTACACATTGTTGATGATGCCTGAATTAGATTCATCAACAACTGTTATACATGTTGTCAGTAAAACATCAATGCTATCTCAGCAGTATAACAGATACATGAATGTGTTCTCTGAAGAGAATGTTGACAAGTTATCATCTCATTAAGATCATGATCATGTCATAGAGATAGAGAGACATAAATTATTTTATGATTCACTTTACAATCTGTTGAAAACAGAGCTATAAGTGCTTAAAGAATATCTAAACAATGTTTTAACAAAAAGATAAATACAACATTTTGTCAGCTCTGCAGAAGCATCAGTTCTGTTTATTTTAAAAAATGAAGAGAGCTTATATCTATGTGTTGACTACAAAGATCTCAACAAAATTACTGTTAAGAATCATTACTCTTTGCTGCTGATTAGTGAGACACTTAATCATTTAAGTGAAGTCAAGATGTTCATCAAACTAGATCTTAAGAATGCTTATCATTGCATCAGAATTAAGAAAGACAACAAGTAAAAGACTGCATTTTGCACATGCTACAATTATTTTAAGTACATAATCATGTCATTCAGACTAATTAATGCTCTGATAACTTTTCAAGTCTATATTAACTGAGCATTAACTGAGTTAGTCAATGTCTTTTATGTAATATATTTAAATGATATCTTGATCTATTTCAGTTTTCTAGAAGAACATCAGAGTCATGTAAAACAAATTCTGAAGTGACTTTAACAGTTTAAATTGTATACAAACCTAAAGAAGTGCACTTTTCATACTATACAGATTAAATTTCTTAAATTCATTATCTTCACTACTAATGTTTTAATGAATCAATGATGAGTCAAAATCATAAAGAAATGATCAGTATCTAGAAGCTACTGTGAGATACAAATATTTCTAGAGTTTATAAACTTTTATCATTACTTTATACAGAGATATTCTAAGATCATTGCTTCTTTAACTGATCTGTTAAAAGACAGCAAGAATGACAAGAAGATAGATGTCTTTAAGTGATCATAAATGACAGTGTAAGTGTTTCACAAGCTTTACAATGTCTTTATATAGACATCTATTCTGATGCACTTTAACTCAGAGCTAAGAGCTTAAGTTAAAACTAATGTTTTAATAGTTAAGTTAATAAATATCTACTCACAGCTTTAGACAGATGCTCAATGACATTTTGTTGTCTTCTGATCAAGAAAGTTAAACTTAACTGAAACATGCTATGAAATTTATAATCAAGAATTGTTGACAATCATGAAGACATTTAAACACTGACAACACTATCTTGAGAGTAGTCATTACTTTATTAAGGTACTCATGAATCACAATAATCTATGAGAATTTATGAATGTGAAATCATTAAATAGAAGACAAGCACACTGAGTTATGAGACTAGCTACTTATGATTTCATAATTATACATTAATCAGAAAAGACAAATTCTGTCAATGCATTGTTGAGGCATTCTGACTACAAAGTTAAGAAGAATATGAACAGATTGCTGTCAACATTGCAATGAAAGCTGATCACACTACTTTAAGAATTAGAATCAAGCATTACTGCTTTAGTTAATCAGATCAATGCTTAAAGCTTAGATCTGCAAATTACATTGATCATTTTATTAAAAGAATATTAATTAAGTACTCAGGCTGAAGACTATGACTGTTAAGAACAAATTAACAGAAAATTTAGAAAGTCTTTATCTGAGAATGAATCAGAAAACAATGACTATATATCTAATTTATCTATGTATAACATAGCAGAAAAGCTGCTTAACTCTGTTGCTGAAACTACTGATTGTAAACAGTTCATTTCATGTGCATTAATTCAGAAAGTGACTGACAACAAAATGATACATAACAAAAAATAATTACTCTTTCTTAAACTTATTCATCTCTTACAGAACACTGATGTTTTAACAGCAAAGATGTGACAAAACTTGAAATTACAAAATAATTGCAGCTATTAAGACATTGATGACAGTCTGTGAATGTTTAATTTTACTGAACTACTTCATTGCAAGAGCAAGATATATATATTATTTGATGAAGCTATTAAGAATGAGCTTATGAAGCTGCACTATGATGATGTTCTAGCAGAACATTATAAAGTAGACAGAATAATCAATCTGTTGTTCAGAAAGTATTACTGAGTCAATATGATGAATGATGTTTAAGAATATGTTGCTTTGTGTGCTGTATGCTTAAGAATTTAAGTATTAAGACACTGCTCATATGACAAATTACAGTTGTTGTCATTATCTACTTAATCATGAAAGAAGATAACAATGAACATAATTACTGACTTGCTGCCTAGCAGATGAGAGACTAATGTTTATGATTTCATACTGATAATTGTGAATTGTCTTATAAAGATGACTCAATATATTTCTGTCACTAAAAAACTCACTGCAATCAAGTTAGCTGACATATATATTGAACAGATCATATGTCACTATGAAGAACTTAAAGATATTGTCTTAAATTAAGAATCAATCTTCATCAATACATATTGATCTGAATTCTGTTATCAACTTTAAATAAAATAAAGACTAAGCATTGTCTTTTATTTATAAACTGATGATTAAATTAAAAGACAGAACTAAACTCTAGAACATTATTTACATTGTTATTGTTGTGAAGAACAAGATGACTAAATATTCTTTCTGTTAATGACAGAGTTTGTGTATGCAAACAGAAAATATGCAATGATTAATTAAACATCATTTAAGACATTAATGAGCTATCACTTAAGAATTGCTTAAAACATTGAGAACAATGTCTGTAAAGAGAAGGTGTCAGCAGCAAAAGATTGAGTATAGTAAATGAAGAAAATCTGTATTACAATGATAAAGTGATGACAAGTTACTGTGAAAGTGCAAGTCAAGTACTTTGATAAAAATTATGTTTAAAAAAGCTACAATGTCAGCAATTTAATGCTATTGTTCATTAAGAACTTAAAGCAACACAGATTAAGCAAGAAACTGTTATATAAATTCATTGAGTCTTTTCAAATTGTTAATCTTATTAATAAATAAGCATACTGACTGACTCTGTCTGCTCATTACAGAATTCATAATGTATTTTATGTCTCATATTTAAAGTTTCATAAACATCATCTAAATAATAATTCTTTGTCAGAACTGCCCTTTCCAGATCTCATAAACAATGAGAAAGAATATAAGATTGAAGATATCTTAAGTAAAAGACAAAGAAGAGAACAGTTACAATATGAAGTTAAGTAAGTAAAGTATTTAACAGAATATAATGAGTGACTTTAAGTAAAGAATATAAGAAATGCAGAAGTGTTGCAACAAGAATATGATGCAAGAACAGAGAGAAAGTGAAGGCATAAATAAGATTTAAAAAATTAAAAACTTCTATCAAAAATATTTTATATAGTATCATTTAGAAGAAGCAAAACTAAACATAATCAATACATTAACAAAATGCTATTAAATCACTTCATCATCTTTGTATCTGTGTTGCTATCAGAAACAAAAAACAAGAACAGTAACTACTTATTAATGTTGTAATTGCTGTCAAAGTAATTAAGCTGCAGCATTGAGTCATGAGAGCTTTCTGAGATGTTGTTACTTAACTGAAGAGAGAGAAGTTCATACTTGAAGTGAAGTAAGCAACATGATGATGACAGTAAAGTGTAAGAAAATTAAGAGAACAAATTATAAAGTAAAAGATATTTAACATAAATGTCTGCACTGCAGTGACTGTCTACTGCTTTTAAATCATGAGCAGCAACAGATTGCAGATCTTTACAGACTTATGATGACTGCTGTGATGTTCAGCAACATAAATAATGTAGATGATGACATGCTTAATGAATGATGTCTGTATATGATCAAGATAATGCTGAAGCTGAGATCAGCAAACATTATTGACTGTTATAATGACAACATAATTAATAAGTGCATATAAGTTGTTAATTTGACAGTTAAAGAATGCAGAGACCTATTATGTCATAATATCACTATGTGCTCATACTGAACCATAGCTGAACCCCTTATGCAATGATTGATAAGCAAAGTACTATATAGACAGCCTTTACATACAAATTTTTTAAGTTTCTTAGTTGTTAATCTTTATCAATACAAGACTCTAACATCAAAACTTCATTGAATAGCTGTTGTAACATAGTGTCTCACATTGTTACATATTTTACTCATCAGCCTCTTATAGATAAGAGACTTATGAATTCACAATTCTAACAACTCTTTCTTTTTAAAGAATGATGATTCATTACATTGCAATATGCAGACTAAAAGTCAGCAAAATGAGACAGAGTCATTCTCTGACTGTATTGAGGCTTAACTAATCTCTAAAGAATGAGAATCTGCAGAGATTCAGGCTGCTATTTAAACTGCAGAGAAGAAGAACTAACATCTAGATAAACAGATCTGTCTGACTGAAATTAGACAGATTAATGATGAGAAAAGATGATGATTCATAAAAATCAATCATGAACTGCAAGCATTTAACATGCATAATGAGATTGACAAACTTCTGAGAGATAAAGATTCTCAAGTCTTATTTAAGAAAGAATCACATACAGAATTTTCTTATACTTTCATCAGCTCTTTAAGTTTGACAAAGTGACATGCATCTAAAGTCATGTATGCACTTTCAGCAAAACAGATGCAACAGCTGAAGAACTTGTTCACATATAATGAGAAATTCATTCATGAACATACTGAATTTATATACAGTGCTGTGACAGCATTTCACTTGATCTCTAAAAACTTCTTTGATGATCACAATAAAATTCTCTTTGTCATGCAGTTCTTAGCAGAAGAATCTTGAGATGCATGATTTCATCACATCAATAAGAATGAACTTCTGAATAATAAATTATAAATATCATTTTCAGAGTTTCTGCTCAATCTTGTCAAGAACTCAGTGAACTGTGAGCTTAGCACAGTACAGAAATACTTGAAAGTCATGCAGAAATCTACTTAATCAGTTTAAGCTTTTGCAACATATCTTAACATGCTGAAAGATCAGCTCTCAAGCTACACAGAGAAACAGAGAATAAGTTATCTCTTTATGAAACTTTGACTGAAGATTTGAGTGACTTTAATCAACTATTAAGATTTCTTAAAGACAAGAAAAAGCCTAATAGCTCTGGTCACTAAACTAGAGATTAATCAGCAATCTGCAGGCAATTGCATGATTTGAAGTCACATCATTAAGAAAATCTATGAGCATTGCTCACACTCTTTCATTCAGGCAGCAAAGTCACAGCAGAACAATTGTCTCAATTCTGAGGCTATAAAATCAAGTCATCATGATAATGCAGGCAAATCTCATTTTGAGACTGATGTAAAGAAGAATGACTGCTATAACTGTGAAAGGTCAGATCATTTCACAAAGAACTGCAGAAGTCTCTTGAAAAATCTTAATCACATTAAGATTAATGTAGTCAAGACAAAAAAAGACAGAGCCTTGTTGACTATGCTTTAGCAATGAAAATTAGGTTAGAGATCATAAAGAAATCTAACATTATAATGAAAGATTAAGTCTGAATTGAATCTAATTGAATTTCTATCAGTGTACTGTTAAATACTGCAGCAAAGATCAATGTAATGTCTCAGTGATATGCTGTCACTCATTAACTGACATGAGTTGATGTGAAACTTCTGAAATCAAAGCTTCTGAGAGGACAACATGTCTACTGCTATGACACATATTGAGTGAAGCATAGACTCATCAACAGTTGAGAATAAGAACAAACTGAAGAGCAGTTATTTTATGTCTTAGATAAAGATGAATCTGAACTCATCTTTAACCTCTCAGATCTGAAACAGCAATGCATTCATATTAATTGTGACTCATATACATGACACTATAAAATAGAACAAATATCTCTGACTATTAATGAGTTTGAAGTGTTTATCAACAACATTCAAAATCAATCTGCTGTTTATGCATTGTTGATGATGCCTAAATCAGATTCATCAACAACTGCTGTACATGTTGTTGATGAAACATCAATGCTATCTCAGCAGTATAACAGATATGTGAATGTGTTCTCTGAAGAGAATGTTGACAAGTTATCATCTCATCAAGATCATGATCATGTCATAGAGACAGAGAAGCATGAATTACTTTATGATTCACTCTACAATCTGTTGAAAACAGAGCTACAAGTGCTTAAAGAATATCTAGATAACATCTTAGCAAAGAGATAAATACAACATTCTGTCAGCTCTGCAGAAGCATCAGTTCTGTTTGTTTCAAAAAATGAAGAAAGCTTATGTCTATGTGTTGACTACAGAGATCTCAACAAAATTATTATTAAGAATTGTCATCTTCTGCTGCTGATTAGTGAGACACTTAATTGTTTAAGTGAAGTCAAGATGTTCATCAAACTAGATCTTAAGGATGCTTATCATTGCATTAGAATCAAGAAAGATAATGAGTGAAAGACTGTGTTTTGCACACACTATAATCATTTTAAGTACATGATCATGTCATTTGAACTGATTAATGCCTCAGCAACTTTTCAAGTCTATATTAACTGAGCATTGACTGAGCTAGTCAATGTCTTTTGTGTAATATATCTAAATGATATCTTGATCTATTTCAGTTTCCTAGAAGAACATCAGAGTTATGTGAAACAAATTCTGAAGTAACTTTGACAGTTTAAACTGTATGCAAATCTAAAGAAGTGCACTTTTCATACTATATAGATGAAATTTCTTAAATTCATCATCTTCACTACTGATGTTTCAATGAATCAATGATGAGTCAAAATCATAAAGAAATGACTGATATCTAGAAGCTACTGTGAGATACAAATATTCCTAGAGTTTGCAAACTTTTATCATCACTTTATACAGAGATATTCTAAGGTCACTGCTTCTTTAACTGATCTGTTAAAAGACAGCAAGAACAGCAAGAAGATAGATGTCTTTAAGTGATCACAAATGACAGTGTAAGCATTTTGCAAGCTTTACAACATCTTTACACAGATATTTATTCTGATGCACTTTAATTCAGAGTTAAGAGCTTAAGTTGAAACTGATGCCTCAATAGTTAAGCTGATGAGTATTTACTCACAGCTTCAGATGAATGCTCAATGACACTCTGTTATCTTCTAATTAAGAAAGTTAAACTCAGCTGAAACACACTATGAAATTCATGATCAAGAATTGTTGACAATTGTGAAGGCATTTAAACACTGGTGACACTATCTTGAGAGTAGTTGTTATCTCATTAAGGTACTCATGAACCACAATAATCTATGAGGATTTATGAACATGAAATCATTAAATAGAAGACAAGCACACTGAGTCATGAAGTTAGCTGCTTATGATTTTATAATCACACATTGATCAGAAAAGACAAATCTCACTAATGTGCTGTCAAGGTGTCCTGACTACAAAGTTGAGAAGAACATAAACAGATTGCTGTCAACATTGCAATGAAAGCTAATCACACTATTTTAAGAATTAAAACTAAGCATTATTGCTCTAGTTAGTCAGATCAATGCTTGAAGCTTAGATCTGCAAACTACACTGATTGTTTTATTAAAAGAATATTGATTAAGCACTCAGGCTGAAGGCCATGACTGTTAAGAACAAGTCAATAGAAGATTTAGAAAGTCTTTATTCAGAAATGAATTGAAGAATGATGACTATATGTCTAGTTCATCTATGTGCAACATAGCAGAAGAGCTGCTTAACTTTGTTGCTGAAACTACTGGTTGCAAACAGTTTGTTTCATGTGTGTTGATTCAGAAAATGACTGACAGCAAAATGATACATAATGAGAAGTAATCATTCTTTCTTGAACTTGTTCATCTCTTGCAGAACACTGACATTCTAACAGTAAAGATGTGATAAGACTTGAAATTACAGAGTAACTGCAGCTGTTAAGACATCAGTGACAGTCTGTGAATGTTTGATTTCACTGAATTACTTTGTCACAAGAACAAGATATACATATTATTTGACAAAGCTGTCAAGAATGAGCTCATGAAGCTGCATCATGATGATGTTTTAGCAGAACATTATGAAGTAGACAGAATGATCAATTTGTTGTTCAGAAAGTATTACTGAGTCAATATGATGAATGATGTTTGAGAATATGTTGCTTTGTGTGCTGTATGCCTAAGAATTCAAGTATCAAGACACTGTCTATATGACAAATTACAGTTGTTGTCACTATCTATTCAATCATGAAAGAAGATAACAATGAACATGATCACTGACTTGCTGCCTAGCAGATGAGAAGCTAATGTTTATGACTTCATACTGATAATTGTGAATCATCTCACAAAGATGACTCAATATATTTCTGTCACTAAAAAACTCACTGTGATCAAGTTAGCTGACATATATATTGAACAGATCATATGTTGCTATGAAGAACTCAGAAGTATTGTCTCAGACTGAGAATCAATCTTTATCAGTGCATATTGATTTGAATTCTGTTATCAACTTTAAATGAAGTAAAGACTAAGCACTGCCTTTTATCTGCAAACTGATGATTAAATCAAAAGGCAGAACTAAATTCTAGAACATTATCTGCATTGTTACTGTTATGAAGAACAAGATGACTGAGTGTTCTTTCTGTTAATGACAGAGTTTGTGTATGCAAACAGAAAACATGTAATGATTAGTTAAACACTGTTTAAGACATTAATGAGCTATCATTTAAGAATTGTTCAAAACATTGAGAACAACATCTGTGAAGAGAAGGTGTCAGCAGTGAAAGACTGAGTGCAGCAAATGAAGAAAATCTGTGTTACAATGATAAAGTGATGACAAGTCACTGTGAAAGTGCAAGTTAAGTATTTTGACAAAAATCATGTTCAAAAAAGCTACAATGTTGATGATCTGATGCTATTGTTCATCAAGAACTTAAAGCAACACAGATTAAGCAAGAAACTGTTGCATAAATTCATTAAGTCTTTTCAAATTGTTAATCTTGTTGACAAACAAGCATACTGACTGGTCCTGCCTGCTCATTACAGAATTTATAATGTATTTTATGTCTCATATCTAAAGTCTCATAAATGCTGTCTAAACAATAATTCTTTGCCAGAACTGCTCTTTCTGAACCTTATAAATGACAAGAAAGAATACAAGATTGAAGATATCTTAAGCAAGAAATGAAGAAGAGAACAGTTACAATATGAAGTTAAGTGAATAGAATATCTGACAGAATACAATGAGTGACTTTAAGTAGAGAACATAAGAAGTGCAGAAATGTTGCAACAAGAATATGATGCAAGAGCAGAGAAAAAGCAGAAGCATAAATGAGGTTTAAGAGATTAAAAACTTCTATCAAAAATATTCTACATAGTATCATCTAGAAGAAGTGAAGCCAAACATAATTAACACATCAGCAAAATGCTATTAAATCACTCTGTCATTTTTACATCTATGTCACTATCAGAAGTGAAAGATGAGAACAATGACTGCTTATTGATGTTGTAATTGCTGTTGAAGTGACTGAGTCACAGCATTAAGTCACAAGAGCTTTTCAAGATGTTGTCACTTAACTGAAGAAAGAGAAGCTCACACTTGAAGCAGAGTAAGCAACATGATGATGACAGCAAAGTGCAAGAAAATTAAGAGAATAAATCATAAAGTGAAAAATGTTCAACATAAATGTCTGCATCACAGTGACTGCCTGCTGCTCTTGAATCATAAGCAGCAACAGATTATGAATCTCTGTAGGCTTGCAATGATCACTGTGATGCTCAGCAACACAAATAATGTAGATGATGACATGCTTAATGAATGACATCTACATACAATCAAGGTGATGCTGAAGCTGAGGCTGATGAACATCATTGACTGCCATAGTGACAACATGATTAGCAAGTATATGCAAGTTGTTAACTCAGCAGTTAAAGAACACAGAGATCTGTTATCATTAATGCATTACAAGATGACAAGAAACTTTCTGTCAAACTGAATTACACAGCTTTCAGAGCATCTTGCAATAGTTACAATTCTGATTCTCAACAATGTTGCATTGACTGATGTTGTTGCTGATATGTTTTGAACAGCAGAGACAACAGAAAGGATTTAACTTGTTGTTGACATAATGACTATGATGTGACATTGAGATGATGTCAGTGTGAGTAAACAAGAAAGTAAAGAAATTGCTGAGAGTATGATGTTGTGAAGCAGCAACATTCTTGAGAGCTGAGGCAAAAATGAAATTGAGGTGCAATGTGCATGATGATGCTATCACAGAAGAGAAATGTGATGTGTGACACAGAGCAGAGAGATGTTCACTGATTATAGTCTCAGACTCAGTACTCTTCTGAATGACAGATTTCTGACAGATTGATTATGCTGTGAAAATGATGTTCTGTAATATCAGTGATGCAGTAACAGCCATTAAGTGAGCATTTTCAATCAGATCTGTCAACAATGACTTATCTGCAACTTGAGAAAGTGAAAGCAGGGTGCAAAAAGGTGACATTTTGTTGTTAGAAAGATTGAGTAAATATGATCATATCTGTGTACAGTGATGAGATTTCTGTTGCTGAAACTTCTGTATGACAATGCTATTCAGAGTGTGCATCTCATTGTTGTTGTGCAGACATTTTGTTGATGAGTTCATCTTAAGACACTCATGTTTCTTGTGCATAATATTTATCTTTGTCTTGTCTCATTTCTGAGTTTCATTTCAGTGAAGCAAGTGTGTCAACAATGTTACTTATAATGCTCATTGTGTTCTTCACTGACTTAGCTCTTACAGACTTAGCCTTCAGGATCAGCTCTAATAAGTTTGTCAACTCATCAGCATTCAAGACTGTGTTGATGAACAGTGTCTGATGATGAGAGTGACAGAAATCTGAAGATTTATTGTTGTGTTTCTTTATACTTGTATGAATGCATTTCTTAGACTGCAACATTGTTAGAACACATTGATGTCTTGAATGCTATATATATAGAAATTGCTGATAATTCTGCTGAATTCTTAATGAGAGACATAACAGAAAAAACATTTCTCTTATTCTTCTTGATGATCATGATGTCACTGTTGTTGCACTGTTGCTATCATGCTGTTTACAAGATGTTATGAGAGAGAAGTGCTGATCAGAGATATGGAGTTGCTATGACTTCAATATATTAAGATATTGAAGAAGAAATGAGTGCAAGTTGTGTATGAGAAAGAGTTTCTTATATGTTGCAATCAAACAAAGAGATCATCAATCTAACTGATTTGAAAACAAAGAAAAGTTAATCTCACTTATGTTTTGCATGTTATTCATCAACAAACAAAGCTGAATCATCACCTATTTGAATGCAGCAAACTTGAAGTATTGTGCAAGATCATCAGTCTAGCTAAGATAGATAACAAGCAAAATACATAAGAAGTTAAGCAAATCATCACTTACATCTTGCTGGCCTGATTTCATGCAATCACAACATATCTATAACATCAGCAATACATCAATGTGCTGAAGAATCAGTGTATAAAAGAAGAAACAATTGTCATGATATTACTATGTACTCATACTGAATCATAGCTGAATCTCTTACACAATGATTGATAAGCAAAATACTATATAGACAGTCTTTGCATACAAATCTTTTGAGTTCTTTAGTTGTTAGTCTTTATCAATACAAGACTTTAACATTGAAACTTCATTGAATAGCTGTTGTAATGTAGTGTCTCACATTGCTGCATACCTTACTCATCAGCCTCTTATAGATAAGAGACTTGTGAGTTCACATATTATCATTAATGCATCACAAGATAACAAGAAACTTTCTGTCAAATTGAGTTACATAACTTTCAGAGTGTCTTGCAATAGTTACAATTCTGATTCTCAACAATGTTGCACTGACTGATGTTGTTGCTGATATGTTTTGAATAGTAAAGACAACAGAGAGAATTCAACTTGTTGCTGATGTAATGACTACAATGTGACATTGAGACAGTGTCAGTGTGAATAAACAAGAAAATAGAGAAATTACTGAGAGTATGATGTCATAAAGTGACAACACTTCTGAGAGCTGAGATAAAAATGAAATTGAGATGCAATGTGTGTAATGACACTATCACAGAAGAGAAATGTAATGTGTAATGTAGAGTAGAGAGATGTTCATCAGTTGTGATCTTGAGCTCAGCACTCTTCTGAACAGTAAGTTTCTGACAAATTAATTATACTGTAAGAATGATGTTCTGTGATATCAGCAGTGCAGCAATGATCATTAAGTGAGCATTTTCAATCAGATTTGCCAATAATGACTTATCTGTGGCTTGAGAAAGTGAGAATGAGGTGTGAAAAGACAGCATTTCATCATTAAAAAAAATTGAATAAATATAACTGTATTTACATGCAGTAACAGAATCTCTGTTGCTGTCTTTTCTGTGCAACAATGCTATTCAGAGCATGCATCTCATCATTATTATGCAGATATTTTGTTAACAGATTTATCTTAAGACACTTATATTTCTTGTACACAGTATTCATTTTTGTCTTATCTCATTTCTGAGTTCTGTTTCAGCAGAGCAAATATGTTAATAATGTTACTTATAATGCTCATTATATTCTTCATTAATTTAGTTCTTGCAGACTTAATTTTCAGAATTGACTCTGATAAGTTTGTCAACTCATCAGTATTTAAGACTGTATTGATGAATGATGTTTAATGATGAAAGCAATAAAAATCTGAAGATTTATTGTTGTGTTTCTTTGTACTTATATGAGTGCATTTCTTAGACTGCAACATTATTAGAATGTATTGATGTCTTAAATGCTATATGTATAAAAACTGCTGATAATTTCACTGAATTCTTAATGAAAAATACAGTAAGAAAAACATCTCTTTTATTCTTCTTGATGATTATAATGTCACTGTTGTTGTGCTGTCACTATTGTGCTGTTTACAAGATGTTATGAGAGAGAAGCACTGATCAGAGATATGAAGTTGCTATGACTTTAATATATTAAGATGTTGAAGAAAGAATAAGTGCAAATTATGTATGAGAAAGAGTTTCTTATATGTTGCAATTAAACAAAGAGATCATTGATCTAATTAATTCAGAAATAAAGAAAAGTTAATTTTACTTATATTTTGTGTATTATTCATCATCAAACAAAGCTGAATCATCACCTATTTAAATGCAGCAAACTTAAAGTATTGTATAAGATCATCAGTCTAGCTAAGATAGACAACAAGCAAAATACATAAGAAGTTAAGTAAATTATTGCTTACATTTTGCTGATCTGATTTCACACAATCACAACATATCTATAATGTCAGTGATATGTCAATGTGCTGAAGAATCAGCACATAGAAGAAAAGACAATTGTTATGATATCATTATGCACTTATACTGAATCATAGCTGAATTTCTCACACAATGATTGATAAGCAAAGTACTATATAAACAGTCTTCACATACAAATCTTTTAAGTTCCTTAGTTGTTAGTCTTTATCAATACAAGACCCTAACATTGAAACTTCATTGAATAGCTGTCATAATGTAGTGTCTCACATTGCTGCATACCTTACTCATCAGCCTCTTATAGATAAGAGGCTCGTGGGTTCACACTAAGATCTTTTAGATGCAGTTTTGATGAAGATTTTGTCTTAATATTCTTTCTTTTACTCTTCAGCATTGAGACTGTCATTATAGGGCTTTGAAGGTGTTAATTGATCTTGTGGGTGTGTGATTTTGTGGGTGAATACAGGGGTGGCAGGTTTTACTAGAAAAACAGGTGTGTTTTTTGCTTATGGTGTGGATGGCCCAGAATTTCCACCGGCACTGTAGCTCGAGGCGAAGTGAAACCACATTTGAGGCTCCCCATAATCAGGAGGAGAAGTACCTTCCTGACAACAGGATCCCAAACGCGAGGTAGGACTACGAGGAGAGTTTTATTCTGTCGAAGGAGTGTCTCTTTCAGTCTGAAGAGAAC
>JAABVA010002839.1_pt1 | contig 16920 bp, 13 predicted proteins | sample 5560331 | NCBI WGS metagenome assembly JAABVA01 (sample SAMN12812661, study PRJNA571458) | rock metagenome | isolation source: Antarctica rocks | place: Antarctica: Victoria Land, Mt New Zealand sud | collected 2016-01-07 | reverse complement strand
TCGGCATCAGCGCCGCCTCATTGCGGCGATGGCCAGGCTAAATAATGCGGTGTACGGCCTCTACGGCCTAAACGTCGCCGAACGCGCCCTGGTAACCGCGCGCCTGTCCAGGATGCCGATCGTAGCGGCTGCAGGCGAAGAACCCTAAAAAGGGGTCCACCAAACAAATAGGCGGCTCCAGCGTCAGTATAGGGATCGGCGACCGGGGAGTTAGATTGACGCGCAACTTGGCGTGGCCCGCCATCCGTCGGTGCCGCTCACCGAACGTCGGTGGCGCATCTATGCCAGAACACCGCCGGTGCCGCACATGAACTGCCGGGCCGACGCGCTGGCAGAGCTCGACGCGACCGGCCGCTAGCTAGCCTCCGCATCGGAGGCGCGAACAGCGACATCAGCGTATCCCAGCCGGGAAACGATCAGCGGAGACCCAATCGACCGGCGGCCGGGTGAGACCCTTCCCGAGGTGGGTTGTGACCTGCGCATTCGCATCGACCTATCCCGCGAAAACGCCCGGCGGGGGGAAGGGCCATGGCTGTGGGCCTTACGCTCGGTTCACGGTCGAGTTTCGAGCAGACCGGTCACCGTGGTCGTCGCCGTCAGGTGCCGACCGAGGTCGGCGTCGAGGAAAGTAGCGATCGCGACGAGGTCCGCGAGTCGAGCGGCAACGTTCGTTTGGAGGAGCGGTTCGTGGTGAGCGACGCGATTGCGGAGATTGTGCACTCGCCCGACCGGCCCGTCCACGTCCCGACGGTCGGTGCCAGGAGGGAAGCTGCGGTACAGACACCGCACCCACAGCGTCTTCTCGTGCGCGGCGGAGCTCAGGTACCGCCAGAAGCCAAACGTCAGCTCGGCAATGACCTTGCCCGGTGGGACGCTTGCGCCGCCCGCGCTGGCCACCGCCCGACGCAGCGACTCCCGGGGTTTGCTGTTCACATCGACCCGGTGGCCGCTCTTGGTGCGAAACAGGGGGGCGAAGACCTGCTCACCATTGCTTGTCCAATGCGGTGGCCCGGGCCACTGTCCGACCAGCGCGGTGTCATAGGCGTTACGCAGGCCGACCTCGACGTGCGCGAGGTCGCGCAGTAGCGCCGCGCTGAGCTGGGCGTTCCACTCATATAGGGCCAGCGCCCGCTCAGGGTCGTTCGCGGCCGCAGCGAGGTAGACGGCGTGCCGGGGCGGGCTAAGCCACCGCTGCACCCACGGGCCAGCACCAGGCGCGCCAAAGCGTGGCGGGGTAGTCATCGACAACGATCCTCGCGTATCATCATTAGTGAAAGCCCCGGTGGACCGCTGGCATTAGCCATGTCGCCGGGGCTACGTCTTTCGCGAAACTCCTTTCCGACGAGCACTCGCGCCCCCGGCGGGAACACCATCCTCTCCCACCCCGTCACGGTGCGGTACGCAAGTACTGGTAGACGGTTTCGCGGCTGATCCCGTACTCGCGGGCCAGCGCGGTCTTCGCTTCCCCCGCGTCGGCGCGCTGGCGCAACTGGGTCACCTGGTCCTCGGTGAGGGATTTCTTGCGGCCGCGGTAAGCGCCGCGCGTCTTGGCCAGCGCGATGCCCTCGCGTTGACGCTCACCGATCAGCGATCGCTCAAACTCGGCGAACGCACCCATCACCGACAGCAGCAGGTTTGCCATCGCCGTGTCCTCGCCGGTGAAGGTGAGCTGTTCCTTGACGAACTGGACCTGCACACCTTTGGCGGTCAGCTCGCGCACGATGCGGCGCAAGTCATCGAGATTGCGTGCCAGGCGGTCCATAGAATGCACGCACACGACATCACCCTTGCGCACGAAGGCGAGCAGGGCCGCCAGCTGCGGCCGGTTCACGTCCTTGCCCGACGCCTTGTCCGTGAACGTCCGGTCGACAACGATCCCATCCAGCTGCCGGGCGGTGTTCTGATCCAGAGTGCTCACCCGGGTATAGGCCACGCGTTGCCCGCTGATGGTGCCCTCCCCCGCCGAATGTGTCAGGTTGGACTCTAGGAACCCCGTAGCGATGTGTCAATCAACCACGTTGCAGACCCCAATCTGACGGGCTAGACCGCACCGGCCTGACGTCTTGTTGGGGTGTAGCCCAGCTCGACATGTTGGGAGCCGAGCTGATGGGATGTTTCCCCCGCGTCAGCCAGCAGTTGGACTCAGAAATCAGCACACCGTGTACTTCCAGGAATTGGAATGACGTCGTGCCCCGGTGAGCCACGCCTCCCGCGGGAGTGGTCCGAACGGAACTATCGGCCTACCGTGGCTCGGTGCCGAACCCGCTGTTTTCGAGTTATCGCGCCGGTGAGAATCGAGTCACCAGCTCTACACTCGCCGTGTTCGAACGGATTGACCTCGCCCTCGTTCAGGAACTCCTCGAGTCTGCGACTGGCGCCGGCGCGGAACTCACCACCGTCACGTTCGAGAACCAGGTGGTTAACGCCGGTGCCGTCCCCGACGCCCGGATCAGCGCCCGATTTGTGTGGTGGTTCGAGACCAAAACCGCTCGGGGCGGCTACGGCGCGGAGGGCCACGACCGTCGCCAGGTGCGCCAGCACTGCAACCAACTCGAGGACGTCCCCGAAGCATGGCTGTTCGTCCTCACTCCCGACCCGGTGAAGCCGCCCTGGTTTGACACGCTCGACGGCGTCGCTGTGGCGGTACGGAAGAGAGTCCTGTGGCTGGGGTTCCGGGATCTCGCGGACGCGATCCGACAGGTCACCTCGGACGCCACCCGTCTAATCGGAGAGCAGACGCGTTTCCTTCTCACCGAGCTCGTCGCCCTGTACGAGACAGACGGGCTGCTCACCAACGATGACACCGTCGTCGTAGCCGCCCGCGCTGCTTGGCCCGAGTATCAGTACACCAGCGCATACGTCTGCCAACCCAATCGGTCATTTCGGGCAGGAGTCGTCACGCACTTCGGTTTCTACGCCGAGGGCGCGATCCAGCCACTCGTCCCCCGCATCCGCAAGTACCTGCCCTCAGTGCCGTTCACCCGGGTCGAGGCCGACGCCCGCCGCGCAGCGGGCGAGCAGGAGGTCGGGGACTTGATCGATCGGCTCTTAGATGACGGGCCCCGCACAGAAGGTTCGTTGTACGGGGTTTTGCTGCTCTCCGGTCCCGACGACCCTGACACTGTCAAGCTGGCCCACGCGGTGCAGAACGACACGACCACCAGGGCCACCGGTCGGAACTGGGCCTGGACCATCGGACAGCGATACACACGACTCGACCGCCTGCGCAGCGGGGCGAAAGTCACGAGCGAGCTGTAAGTCTCAAGAGCACTGGCTTCGGCGGGCGGGCGTGGCCTCAGCGTAGCCGCGAGGAACGAGCGGCGATAGAGGACACAGTCACGCACGCACGACGACACCAGGTGGCAGGGCATGGGGGTACAAGCTCGGCGCCGGTTGCCCGAGGAGGTGCGCCAGCACCGGGGGCATGCCGCTCCCTGAACCGTTGCCCGGTTCGGTGCCCTACCCGTCAAGTCATAGAAGAGAGCTGCGCGGAACAGTCGCTGCTTCGGCTGCACATTCTCCGAGAACTGTCGGTCATGCGGCGTAGCGTGACCCGCGCCGAGGAGTGCAGCTTGGATGACGGCGTCAAGGCAGCCGAGACACGCGCACGAACAGGCGGCGATGAGTGCAAGAACAGGGGCGCGATGACCGAAAGCCCAAGTACTACCCCCAACGGGCCCGAAAGTAGCGGGTCCCAGGACAACACCGTCGGTCGGGTCGCCGGCACCGAGGACTCCACCCCCCTGCTATTCCACGTCGCCCTGTCCGGGGATGCCTACCTTCAGCTCGATGACGTCGTCCTAACCGTCCGCGACGTTCCCGGTCTTGGACCGGTCACCACGTCCGGCGTCGTCACCCAAGTCCGCGCTCGCCATGAGGGGGCCGCTTTTGGCTCCGACGTGTTCCTGATCGCCGACGGGGTTCTGCCAGCGCACGTGCAGGAAATGGCAGAGGTGACCACCACTCGCGTCGACCCAGAGTGTTATGTGCCACCGCGGCCCGGCGAACTCGCGTCCCGAGCTGACGGCGCCGACCGGGAAAGGGCGCTGTACTTCGACCAGATGGAGTACAAGTTGCCGGTCGGGCTCGGCCGGGACGGGGAACCGATCTACCTAAACCTGGAGTTCCTCGACGGCACGCGGGGCGCACACGTATCCATCTCCGGCATCTCGGGGGTCGCGACTAAGACCAGTTTCGCACTGTTCCTGCTGCACTCGCTGTTCACGTCCGGGGCGCTCGGTGCCCGCGCCGTGAACGCGAAGGCGCTGGTGTTCTCCGTTAAGGGCGAGGACCTGCTGTTCCTTGACCAGCCGAATATCCGTCTGGACGACACCCTGCGCGCTGACTACGCCCGCATTGGACTGACGGCGGCCCCGTTTGCGTCTGCCGGGTTCTATTCGCCACCTACGCCGGGGGACACGACTGGCAAGCCGCACGTTACCGGCCGTACGTCGGGAGTCAACGCGTTCTGGTGGACGCTGTACGAGTTCTGTCAGCGTGAACTGCTCCGGTACGTGTTCGCCGACGTGGAGGACGAACGGAACCAGTACACAATGGTCGTCCATCAGGTCGCGACCCGCCTCCGCCTCGATGTAGTCGCAGCCGGGAGAGACGGCGCCGTCGCGGTCGACGGGGAGACGATGCGCACCTGGGACGATCTGGTCGACCTCATTGCGGAAAAGGTCACCGACGACGGCACACGGGCGGACTGGGCCGGCCCCGTCACCGGGCTCGGGACCGTAAACGCGTTCATCCGCCGGCTGCGGTCGTCGACCAAGGCGCTGCGCCCGATCCTGCGCGGCGACCTTACAGAGACGTCGACGCGCAGCATCGACACGGGCAACCAGCAGGTCACCGTTGTCGACCTGCACAACCTGCCCGAACGTGCCCAACGGTTCGTGGTCGGTGTCGTCCTCGCCGCGGAAACCGATCGGAAGGAACAAGCCGGACCCGGTGGGCTGCTGTTCACGATGATCGACGAGCTGAACAAGTACGCACCCCGGGAGGGCAACTCTCCGATCAAGGACGTGATCCTCGACATCGCCGAACGGGGCCGCTCGCTGGGCATCATCCTCATCGGTGCACAGCAGACGGCGTCCGAGGTGGAACGTCGCATCGTGTCGAACTCGTCCATCAAGGTCGTCGGCCGGCTCGATTCAGCCGAGGCCGGACGACCCGAGTACGGCTTTCTGCCTACCTCCCAGCGGCAGCGGGCGACGCTCGCGAAGCCCGGCACAATGTTCGTCTCACAGCCGGAAATCCCGGTCCCGCTCGCCATTGAGTTCCCGTTCCCGGCCTGGGCGACTCGGCTCTCCGAATGCCTCGACACGACGTTTCCCGGCAACAGCACCGTTATAGACGGCACCGGTAGCGCGAGCAGGGGTGCTCCCACCAGGTCGGGGAGCGTGTTCTCTCGGTTGCCCCGCCTTGATGACGAGGACGGGGCCATTGAGGAGATACCCCCTTTCTGAGCTGGGTGGCCGGCTGCTGTCTCACCTACCTGATCATCCCGGACTCGACGAAGGATCCGCCCGATGAAATTCCTGCACACCTCCGACTGGCATGTTGGCAAAACCCTCAAGGGCCGCAACCGGCTCGAGGAGCAGCGCGCCGTGCTCAACGAGATTGTGAGAGCCGCGGTCGAGAACGAGGTCGACGCCATCCTCATTGCCGGTGACCTGTACGAGAACGCCGCGCCGACCGCGGACGCGCAGCGGCTCGTCGTCCGTACCCTGCTGCGGCTGGCCAAGGCCGGCATTGAGGTGGTCGTGATCGCCGGCAATCACGACCACGGCCCCACGTTCGAGGCGTACCGGCCCGTCATGGACGTTGCTGGCATCCGCCTGTTCGGGCAGGTCCGGCCCGCTGACCAGGGAGGTGCGCACCGGTTCACGGCCCGGTCGACCGGTGAGGAAGCAGTCGTCGCCGTCATTCCGTTCCTGTCGCAGCGGTGGGCGGTTCGGGCCGCGGAGATCATCGGCAACACACCGGCCGAGAATGTCGGCCAGTACGACCAGTCAGTCCGCGAGGTGCTGACCAACCTCACCAACGGGTTTACCGACCAGACCGTGAACATCGTGATGGCGCACTTGACATGCACCGGCGGCAAGTTCGGCGGTGGTGAGCGCGACGCGCAATCGATCATGGAATACCACGTGCCTGCCGCAGTTTTTCCAGTTAACGCGCACTACGTCGCACTTGGTCACCTGCACCGGAGGCAGACGCTCCCCGCCGCGTGTCCCGTGCACTACTGCGGGTCCCCATACGCGATCGACTTTGGTGAGCAGAACAACACCAACGTTGTGTGCCTGGTCGAGGTCACTCCGGCCACCCCGGCCAAGGTCACCGACATCGAGATCAGCACGGGCCGAAAACTCCGCACCATCGAGGGGACCGTGGAGCAGCTCACCGCCGACCCGGACCAGTACGGCGACGACTTTCTGCGCGTGTGGATTCGTCGGCCGACGTACGCCGGCCTCCGCGACGACATCCTCGAGAAACTCCCCAACGCACTCGAGATCCGCATCCACCCGGACTTCGCGATCACCCACGTCGCCGCCCCCACCCTGGATGCCCAAATCAAAACACCAGCGGAGCTGTTCGCTGACTTCTGCACCTCCGCGAACGTCGACGATCCACGGGTTTCCGCCCTGTTCGACGAGCTTCACGACGACCTGACCAGCAGCGCCCCCCGCCACACCTGACCACCAGCATCACCGCCCACCGCAGCCAGCAGCGTCTTGGCTTCCGAGGAGGAACCAGCAGATGCGTCCCGTACGACTCGACCTAAACGGGTTCGCGAGCTTTCGCGACCCGGCCGTGGTGGACTTCACCGACGCGGATTACTTCGCACTCGTCGGCCCAACCGGGTCGGGCAAGTCGACCGTCATCGACGCGATGACATTCGCGCTGTACGGGTCCGCGCCCCGTTGGGGGCGCACCAACGCAATTCGGGATGCGCTGGCACCCACAGCGAACCGATGCACCGTCCGCCTGGTATTCGATATCAGCGGCGCACGGTACTCGATCACCCGGGAGGTTCGACGGTCCGGGACGCAGATCGCGCAGAAGAACGTGGTCCTCGAGCGGTTCGCCGACCCGACTGCTACGGGCGACCCGACCGCCGGGGAAGTCTTCTCCGACGTCATCGCCGGCGATACCAAAGAGGTCCATACCGCTATCGAGGAACTCCTCGGCTTATCGTTCGAGGACTTCTGCCAGTGCGTCGTCCTGCCGCAAGGCGAATTCGCAACTTTCTTGAAGGCGAAGGCGAGCGAGCGGCAGACCATCTTGCTCAAGTTGCTCGGCGCCGCCCACTACGAGGACATCGGGAGGCAGGCGGCTAAACGCGCCTCGACCGACGAGCACACCGCCCAACTGCTGACCGATCAGCTGGCTGGATTCACCGACGCCACCCAGAAAGCCGAGGACGCCGCCCGAGACCGCGAGCACACCCTCAAAGAGCTCGACGCCTCCGTTGCCACCGTGCTACCCAAAATCGCGCAGGCCGTCACCCGGATGAAGGACAGCCGCAGACGGGCCAACACGCTCGAGGCCGAACGCGCCCGACTCAACTCCGTGCAGTCGCCCACCGGAGCCGTCGAGCTGCAAACATCGCTGACCGCGGCAGAGAAAGCCTACGACGAAGCCCGCGAACTTGAGGAAGAGACCCGGCTCCACGCGGAGGCGGCCGCCGAAGCGCTCACACACGGACCAAACCGGCACACCGTCGAACTGATCCTTGAACAGCACACCGAAAGGGAAGAACTGCTCGGCCGCCGGGAACAGGTCACCAACACCGCGCGGCTAACCGAGCAGGAACGAGACCGCGCCGAGAAACACCAGAGGAATTCCGCAGAGGAACTGGAAAAGGCCCGCGGTGAACGCGACCAGCGGAAGGAACAGAAGACGGCCGCTCGGGAAGTCGTCGACGCGGTGCACACCCGCCGCACCCAACTCGCGAACGTGACCATCCCCGACGGCATCATCGACATCGGCGCCCAGACCGCGGCCGCACAGACACGGCAAGTGAACGCGGCCGATGAAGCGAAGAAGGCCGAGGACACCGCCGCTTCTGCAACCCGTACGCTCGAGGAACTCCCGCCGCACACCACGCTCACCCAGGCGGCCGACGACCTGATCGTCTACGCCGCGGCAGTCGACCGGGCTACCGACCTAGCCCAGCAACGCGACGCCGCCGACACTGCCACCGGGTCCGCGAAGGCGGCCGTCGTGGACGCCGAGCAGAACCTGCAGGATGCAAGAAACGCTTTGGAGCAGGCCCGCGTCAGCGCAGTCGCCGCGGAACTGCGGCCCGACCTCGAAATCGGGCACGCCTGCCCGGTCTGTGAGCAGACCGTGACGACCCTGCCGCCCCAGCTCGCCGCCCCGGAGGTCGACGCAGCCCATGCCCGGGTTGACGACGCCACGCGGAAGCTGTCCAGCGCGCGACAGGAGCTGGAACGGAGAGCTCAAGCCCAGACGACCGCGTCGACCAACGCACGGGTCGCCGAGGTACAGGTCAATGACTACGACACCAACCTTGCCCGACTCCTGCCAGACCGTCCGACCGGCGAGACACGCAACGTGGCGGAGGATCAGGCCATGGTCGAGGCCGCACTGACCCGCGTCGCCGACGCCGACCGCCTACGCCGAGACACAGTCCGTGCCCTTAACGAAGCACGAGCCGAGCAAAAAGCCGCCGCAGCCAGCCTGCAGGCGCTGCACCAGCAGACTGCGAAAGCGCGCAGCCACCTGCACACGGTGCACGGCCCACTGGTCACACTCCACGCTCCTGAGGTGGACGACACCGATCTGCCGGGTGCATGGTCGACGCTGGCGATGTGGGCTGCCGACGAAGTCGCCGCGCTCGACACCGACGGCGTCCCCGACGCCGAACGTGCCCTCACCGCCGCCACCGCCGCCCTCGAGGCCGCCCAAAAAACGTTCACCCACACCGATCAGGACCACCAGAAGGCGACCACCGCCACCACGAACGCCGCGGTCGTGGCCGCGAAGGCGTCCACCGCCCTTCAGCAGCTGACCGACCGGCTCAGCAAGCTCGACGCCCTCTTGTCGGACGCACCATCGCCGACCAACGCCACGGCGCTGCTTGAGGAGTGCACCAAGCTGGAGACGACCGCGTCCGCAAAAGAAGCCACCGCACGCACCGCCGCGACTGACCGTCGCGAAAACGAGAAACGCCGCGACGAGTGGCGTGGCAAGTCGCAGCGAGCCCGCGCCGAGCTCGGAGCCATCCGCGACCAGCTGGCCGACCTCGGCGTCCCCCCAATCGACGACACCGACGTCGCCGCCGCCTGGGGCGCCCTGACCGACTGGGTGATCGAGCAAGGCCGTAAGCACGTAGCCAAGCTCGCGCAAACACAACAGGAAACCGGCACCGCAGCCCAGCAACTCACCAATCAAATCGTCGTGCTGCATAACCAGCTTGTCCAGCACGACATAGACGCGGCCGCCCACGGCGTCGACCTGACGATCGCTGAGCAGAAAGCCATGCCGGGCGAAGCAGCCGATGTGGAGGTGGAGAGGATCGGGTCCGAAGCGAGCCGCGTGGGCCGAGTAGTCGCTGTCGAGCTTGAACGCGCCAAGGGCGTCACCACAACGATCGTGAAGAACCGGGAGCGAGTCGCGGATCTACAGCAACAGATTCAGGACGCCCGCGAGACGCATCAGGTCGCCCGGAAGCTCGCCGATCTGATGCGGTCAAACCAGTTCCCGCAATGGCTGGCCAACGCCGCACTCGACACCCTCGTCGCCGGGGCCTCCATGTCGCTGCGGAAGCTCTCAGGGGAGCAATACGACCTCACGCACGAGAAAGGCGACTTCTTCGTCATCGACCACACCGACGCCGACTCTCGCCGGTCGGTGCGGACCCTCTCTGGTGGGGAGACGTTCCAAGCCAGCCTCGCACTCGCACTCGCACTGTCCGATCAACTGTCCACGCTCGCCGCCGGCGGCACAGCGAAGCTCGACTCGATCTTCCTCGACGAAGGCTTCGGCACCCTAGACCCGGACTCGCTAGAAACGGTCGCCGGCACACTGGAGAACCTTGCGCAGGGTGAACGGATGGTCGGCGTAATCACCCATGTCGCTGGGCTCGCCGAGCGAATCCCGGTCCGGTTTCTGGTGAACCGTGACTCGCGTACGTCGGCCGTTACCCGGGAGGGCACATGAGCGAGCACGCACCAGCAATCACCGTTCAGAACACAGACCCTTCAGTACCGTCGTCGGGGTCGCCAGGAATGCGGTTCACCGTCGACGGGTGGGATCCGTCGTATGGGACCAGCCTGGAGGTCGAGGACGACCTGGGCGAGTCGTCTGCTCGGGTCGATGTGACCGTGGAGATGCCCGCGGACCAGTGGGCGCCGGTCCGGATCGACCCAACAGTCGGGCGTCCCGAAGCCATCCTGTTCGTCGACGGAGTGCGCCGCATCGAAGCGCGAATATGGATCGACGACGTCACCGCGGCCGACGCAGACACGTTCGCGAGTAGGTCCGCAACGGAGGCCTCCGCGGCCCTGTGCGCGTCCTACGCGGCTGGGACCGTGTGCTGTTGCCCAGCCGAGGGCGCCCATCTGCTTACCACGGAACGTCGCCGCGGCCTGTTCACCGTCGCGCCGCATGCGGTAGACGTGACCACCAGCGCCGGGGTGTACCGCGCGAACCACACTGCCGCGGACCCGGCACAAAATCTGTCTGTCACGTTGTCCGCGGCCTTGCAGAGAAGGCTCGCGGAACTCGAGGTGGTCGCCGCGGTGAACGCGCGCGCGGAACTCGAAGAACACGGAGTCCCGGACAGCGGCGACCTACTCGTCATCGACGGCCCCCTGCGCGGGCGCACCCAGCTGCCGCGGGCACTCGGCTTCATCAAGTCGCACCGAACCGCGTACCTGGACGCACCGCTGCACTCGATGGTCGGGGCGCTGGCGCCGGGCGAGCGCACACCAGTGTTCTTGATGGGAACCAGTTGGGACCGGCACTCCTGGTACCTGCGGCTGCCGTGCGCCCCCGGAGCCCCCTGGGCGGGAATCGTCCGCGTTGAATGCGCTGCTGACCTGTCCGCCGCTGCCGCGATCGAACTTGCGAACCTATCGCAGGCGGCCCTGCCGCGGTTCGCCTCCACGGAGTACAAGGACTCCCGTGCGCCGCAGAACTTGTACCCGATCGCGGGTCTCGAACGAGAATTGCGCCGTCGCCTCAGTAATCCAGCACTGCTTTACCGGGCCCTACGTAAGGCAGCTACCACCCCAATCTAATTCGAGAGCCCAGTTCCGTCGACCTCAATGCCATAGTGCCGCTATGACGACTCGCGCGGTAACGGTGCCCGAGTGCTCAGCCACAGCAACCTCAGATGCTGACCTTGCTAGGGCTATCGCTGCCATCCCCGGCGACGCCTGGGTCTACTCCGCCGACGAGCTCGTCGGGAACACTTGGTGCTGCGATCTGGTGGCGGGCCACCGTCAAGACCATGTGGTCCACGTGCAGACCGTCGAGTTCGCGAGTAATGATCCCGATGAGTACTGGATGCAGTGGACCAATGGCGGAAAGGCCCAGCTCGTCAAGAAACCAGTTTGTGAGGCAGCGTTCAACCCCCACACGCACGACGAGACATACTGTCTTCTCCCTGAAGAGCACGAAGGACCGCACACCGATGGTGGTCAACACTGGGTCTAGGCACTTCAACCAGAAGAACGTTCTACCGAACCATCCGGGCCCGGCCCGATTCTTCCGCACCGCCCGCTCGACCATCACACGACGGGCTGGCACTCAACGCACAGCCCAGCAGTACTGGCGCATTGCCGCCAACGCGCGGATGAGTCGTAGAGTCCAGCGGGGCAAGTGATTAACGTCCACCTTGTCGACTCGCCTTGGCCAGGACAGTTTTGTACCAGGTTGGACCAGTTACCCTGGACTGCTCTCACGAGTCGCGTGACAACGTTTGCCTGTCACTCCGCAGTTACGGAGTTACAGACTTGCGGAGTTCGTCTTCAGTGGCGCCGTGGAGCTGGCCTGCCTTGCTGAGGAGCAGGTCGACGGCGACGCGGATGAGGGTGTTGTCGGTGATTCGCTCCCCAGTGGTCCCGGTGCGGCCGCGACGAGCCTGGTTCAGGCGCCGCACTTCGCTGGTGAGTCGGTCGGCTTGGTCTTGGCGCAGCCGGCTTTCCTTACGGACAAGCTGCAGGTATCGCGGCAGATCCGACTGCCCGCCGCGCGCCTCGGCGGACGGTTGAGTCGGAGGAGTAACCACAGAGGTGTCGTCAAAGGCTGCTGGCGGCGATGGAGTGCGGGTGGCCGAGTTTTGGCGGTGTTCACGCCTGAGCCTGCTGGTGCTGGGGTCGGCGGGTATCCCCTGGCGTGGGCCGAGCCCTGTGAGGGTGCGCGGAGTTCGCTGCTCGCCGGTGGACTGTGAAGGCATTAGTTCGCTGCTCCTGCCGCTGCGAGGTGGTGTTTGCCGGGTGGGGTTGTTTCACCGGCGGTGATGCGGGCGATCACTTCGGCGCCGAGGGCTTGTAGGTCGTCGGCGAGCCCGCTGGCGGAGCGGGAGCGGGGGCCGTCGTGGCGTGTGCCGCTCTTGCGGAGCTCGTACCACTTGGGGGCGGCGAGGACGGCTTCTTCGAGTTCGTGAACGAGGAGGCCGCGGTCGCGGGCTTCCTGTGCGGCGGCCTCGACGTGACGGATGATCGCGTCCATGACGGGCGCACCCTCCCCCAGGTCGTCGGTGATCGCAGCCCTGGCGCTGTCGATGACGCGGCTTGCGCCCCGGTTGACACCGAAGAGCACGACGCCGAGCAAGTCGAGGTCGGGGTTGGCGTCGAGGACGGCGTCGAGGCGTCGGGCGACGTCGCGGAGCCCTTTTCGGGAGGACGCATCGGTCTTCACAGGGATGAGCGCCCACCGTGCCGCAGCGAGGGCGGCTTGCTGCAGCGTTTCCTGGCCGGGTGGACAGTCGATGAGCACGAGGTCGTAGTCGCCGGCGATACTGCTGAGCCCGTTGGCCAGTGACAGCTTCGCCGCGAGGGGCTCAGCCTGGGCCTGAATGGTCAGCTCGGCGGCGGCCGCGTCGAGGTGGGAACCACCGATGAGCACGTCCAGTCCTCGGCGGACCCCTTGGATCGGCGTGAGGCTGCCTGCGGCGCCGAGGGCGGCAGCGAGGGAGCGGCCGTCGTCGTCGGTGGCTCCCCCGGTGTAGCCGAGTTCTTCTCCGAGGTTGCCTTGGGGGTCGAGGTCGACGAGGAGCACGCGGTAGCCGCTCGCGGCGAGCAGTCCCCCGACGTTGGCGGTGAGGGTGGTTTTCCCGACACCGCCTTTACCGTTGACGACCGCAACAACGCGGCCGAGCGTGGATCGGTCGATGGTGAGGGACTGCATCAGTTATTGCTCCTCGTCCTGTCGTTTACAGACGCTGTGACTTGCGGAGTTCGGCACTTCGGCACTCCGTACTGACAGACTGTGGCACTTCGGTAGCCAGTCGCCCGGTAGCGACGCGCGCACCGGCTCTACTCTGTCTCTGCCAGAGTCTGTTACTTCACCACTTCCCGTACTTTGGCTGTCTACCAGTCAGGAAGTGCGACAAGGCTTCCTTAAGGCTTCCTTGATTGGCGGCAAAGACCGTTGGGTACTACCGGACGGGTAAGTGGGTCATCGTTCGCGCCGGGCGCGGGCAACGGTAGCGGCTCGGGCGGCGTGTTCGGCTCGGATCGCCGCGGCTTTGCACGCCGCCGACGATGTTGCTTTCTGGGCGAGGACCCGGCGGGCCAGTTGGTAGCCCGGTCCGTTGAGGTCTGCTTGGGCGGCGGCCCGCTCCGTCGCGGACCGTGCCAACTCCTCCGCAGCTACCTCGCGCCGTCTCTGGGCGGCGGCGCGTTCCTGGTCGCGCCGAGCTTTGTTGAGGATGGTGGGGGAGAACGCCAGGTCCTGCCGCTGCAGCAGCCACCGCAGGAACCCGATCGGGGTGGTTGGCGCGGGTGCGACACCGGTGTCGGTGGCCCAGTCGGTGATGATCGCGTTGAGGTCATCGGCGTTCCACCCATAACGCGCTGGTTCCGCCAAAGTCCGCGCCCACCCCGCGGGAGTGTGTTTCCGAGCCCACACAGGGGTTTCGGCGTTCCTGAGCCATCTCGACGCCAGCACGGCACCTCGAGGGTCGGGCAGAGAAAATCTGGCCCGACGCTTTCTCGTTGAGCGCCGCGAAGCGGCTCCGTTCTGCACAGGTTGGTTTGTAGTAACCCCATTTCTAGAAGAACTTCCATAGGAAAAGAGACCCCTACGGGGATGGGGTGCCATCTTGATCTGACCAGCGGAAACGATGCGCGTTTTGTCCACAGGTGTGGGCGGGTGCAGCCATCCGGGCAACGGCTCTGGGCAGAGCAGACACGGTCGACGACGTTGCGCACACCGTGCTCTACCTCTGCTCACCGCTGGCGTCCTACGTCACCGGCCAGGTGATCTTCGTCGACGGCGGCTGGCACCTGACCTGAGCTCAGTGGCTCGTCCCGAGCAAGAAGTCCGAAGCCTTCTCGCCCCACCATGACGGTAGCGGCGTTCGTATTACCCGACGTAATGTCGGGAAATACACTGGCGTCGGCAACTCGGAGTCCGTCGACACCACGAACGCGTAACTGGGCGTCGACGACAGCCGAGTCGTCGCTTCCCATCTTGCAGGTGCCCACCGGGTGGTATTCGGAGTCCATACTGCGCCGCAACACGCTTTCGAGGTCCATCGCGTCGCGGATACCGGACCCGGGTGCCACCTCCGTACCCCGAATTGACGCAAATGACGTTGTCGCGGCCAATTCGAGTGCCACCGAAACTCCACGAAGTACCGTGGCGCGGTCGTACTCCTCCACGAGGTAATTGAAGCGCACCCGTGCGTTGTCGTGAGGATCCGCCGACCCGAGTTGCACCACGCCACGCGAGCGTGGTCGCGTGGCACACACGATGAGCTCCCAGCCCGGACCTTGATCGAGCAGAGCGGGGTTCACCAGGGTAGTGGCGAAGTGAAACTGGACGTCAGGTCCTTCCGGATCAGACGACGTGTTGAGGAAGCCGCCAGCTTCCAGGATGTTGCTTGTTGGTGGAACGTCCAGCGGCGCTGGGTTGGTGAAGGCAACGTCCATTCGCGGGTGATCCTGCAGGTTGGCGCCCACACCAGGCAGATCCACCGCGACGGGAATGTCGAATTCCCGCAGCTGATCAGCCGGCCCGATTCCGGACAGCAACAGGAGCTTAGGGCTTTCGAACGTCCCGGAAGAGAGGACCAACTCCCGCCGGATGCCAATCTCGGTCTCGGTCCCATTCTGCAGGTACTTCAGTCCGGTGGCTCGTCCGCCGGTGAGAACGATCTTGGTGGCTCGGGCGTTTGTCGCGATAGTAAGATTCGGTTGATTCGCCACGGGCCGAAGGTAGGCCTCCGCGCTCGAGATCCGGCGCCCGGCTGCCACGTTCACTTGAAACGGCCCGAACCCGTCCTGCTCCGCTCCGTTGAAATCCGGGTTTGCGGCAAACCCGAGTTCGCTGGCAGCATCGAGGAAGGTTGGACCGCGGGTCGAGCTCGAGGTTATCGCATACCGCGAGTGGCCCGTCGGCTCCATGGTAATGATCTGCACCTCGGTCGTTTCCTTCGGCTCGACGGAAGTAAGGCAAAACGCTTTCATAACCCCAGCCAGCGTTGCCCGCCGCTTCCCATCGATCGAAGTCCCGGCGATTTCCTCGAATATAGATCATGCCGTTGATGTTGCTCGAGCCCCCCAAAACCTTACCTCGGGGATGGTAGATAGATCGGCCGTCGAGAGCGGGCTCTGGTTCGGTCATATAAGCCCAGTCGACTTCGGTGCCAAAAGTGATGGCAGAGCCGCAGGGATGAAGATAGCCGGTTGCGTATCGGCGCCCCCCGCTTCGAGGAGAAGAACCTCGAGCGAAGGGTCCGCCATCATGAGTCTGTGCGCTATCACCGAGCCAGCTGAGCCCGCCCCCACGATGGCATAATCGTAATCGGACATCCGGCATCCCTTCGATCGAAGGCGCCCAATGTCAGTCTCGCTGGTAATCTGGCTGAACTGACCGGGAGCCGCTTGTTATCAGCACCCTCTATGAAAAACATTAACAGTATGCTATTGATGCCGTGATTGTCAATGCGCCGTTGCTTCGGTATGCGCATGTCCGAAAAAATGGGTAGACGCGAGCGTTCTCGCTCCTTCACACCAGCAGCTGGGACAGTTCTTCCGCAGCCTCGGTCAGTTCAGTCACGATGGACGATCTCACCGACGGGGACATCCGGTGCACGGGCACCGATGCGGTCACGGCATAGCGAACGCCGCTGGGACTGGCCACCGGCACGGCGACCGAGGTCACGCCCTCCTCGCTCTCTTGGGCGCTGACCGCGTACCCCCGCCGTCGCGTCGCCTTGAGCTCCTTCTCCAGTGCGGCCCGGGACGTCAGCGACCGGTCGGTGAGGCCCTCGAGCTCCTCGTCGGGATACAGCATGTACAGCTCTTCGTTGGTCAGCTGGCTGAGAATGGCCTTGCCGGTCGAGGTGCAGTGCGCCGGCATGGAGCGCCCCATCCGGCCGCCGACCCGGACCGCACGGGTGCTCTCGATCGAGTCCAGGAAGTGCACCTTCGCACGCTCGAGCCGTCCCATGTGGACCGTCTCACCGAGCTCGGCGTTCAGTCGCTCCAGCACCGGGTGGACCCGAGCCCGGACGTCGAGCTGGCGGATCGTGGCAAACGCGATGGTCGCCAGCGCCGTGCCCGGCTCGTAGGCCCGCGACGCGCCGTCCTGACAGACGAACCCCCGGTACTGCAGCATCGCCAGGAGCCGGTGGGCCGTCGAGGAGGCAACGCCGAGATAGGTGCTCGCGTCGGTGAGTCGAATACGTGGCTGCTCGGCGAACAGCAGCAG
>JAABVA010002834.1_pt1 | contig 16938 bp, 17 predicted proteins | sample 5560331 | NCBI WGS metagenome assembly JAABVA01 (sample SAMN12812661, study PRJNA571458) | rock metagenome | isolation source: Antarctica rocks | place: Antarctica: Victoria Land, Mt New Zealand sud | collected 2016-01-07 | reverse complement strand
GATCCTCCATCCCTGGCCCTCTCAGCGGTTTGCCGTCAAACACCCAAGGTGGGAGCCGTATGCGGGAATTCCGCCCGTACGGTTCTGTGCGGGGGGCGCGCAGTGATGCGCGTCCCTACCGCGATCAGCCTGGAAATTCGCCCGGCGTGCGGCGCATCGCAATCACCCCAGGACAACCCCTGCGCACATATCACATATGCGATGATCCTCTGCTTGCCATGGGACATGGCGCGCTGCGAAAGTACCGCCAAACACATCGGGCGCAACGAGCCCGGGAGAAGGGGGCGAGCGCATGGCCGAGGGTTGCGGTACCGTAATGCAAAGACGTAAATTCCTGGGTGGCGTGGTAGCGGCCACGATCGTGGCATCCCGCCACGCACGCGCCGCGACACACTGGGATTGCTACATCTACAACCCCGTCGCGACGGTCGCTGCCTCACGAGGGATGGCCCGGATCATCGAGCAGGTCGCCAAAGCGACCGAAGGTGCGCTCGACATCAGCTTGCATCTCGGCGGATCGCTGCCGATCAACACGACCACAATCACCCAGGCCGTTAGTGACGGCGTAGTGCAGATGGGCGATGACGGATACTTCCTCGGCAACGTGCCGATTGCCGGCGTCCTGCGCCTGCCGATGCTGATCCGCTCGGAAGCCGAGTACGACAAGGCGGCCGCGATCATGGCGCCGTATATCGAGCACGCCTTCGCCCGCAAGGGCGTGGTCGTGCTGGGGACTTATCTTTATCCGCCGCAGGTGATGTTCTCGCGCAAGAAGCTGACCCGCATCGCCGACGTGAGGGGACAAAAGATCAGGGTGTCCTCACCGGAGCAGGGCGAGTTCATCCATCAGCTCGGCGGCATCCCTGTCACGCTGGGCGCGCCCGACGTGCCATCGGCGCTCGATCGCGGCGTCGTGGACGGGGCGCTGACCGCAACATCCGGCGGCGGGCTGACCTGGAAGGATCTGCTGAAATATACCGATCGCTTCAAGGTCAACTACTTCAACTCGCTGGTCATCGTGAACGCGGAAGCCTTCGCGGCGCTGCCCGGTCCGATGCAGACGGCGTTGCGCAGTGCCGTAACCGACACCATGCCTTGGATCACGCAAAAAATGGCCGCGCAGGAAGACGACGGGACCAAGGAGATGCAGGCCGGCGGCGTGGTGGTGACCGCCGAGGACCCGGACGACGTCGCTTCCGCCGCGAAGATGTTCGAGCCCTACTGGGCGAGATGGGCCAAGACTAAAGGTTCCGAGGCGGGCGAGGCGCTCGGGATGGTCCGCGCAGCACTTGGGCGATAGCGGCGATGTCCACGGATGGTCCACCCCCAGGCGGAGCCGGCAACAGCCCCGGTGCGACCGCCGTGGAACGGGCTTGCGAGCTGGTGTGTGGCGTGTGCCTGCTGTCCATGATCGTGCTGATCGGCACGGAGGCGATCTGCCGGAACCTGCTCGGGTTCTCGCTGGAAGTGGCTGACGAGTTGGGAGGTTATCTGCTGGTCGCCGCCGGGTTTCTCAGCCTGCCGGTCGCACAGGCTTATGGCGCTTTCCATCAGGTCGAGCTGGTGCAAAACCGCCTGCAATCGCGCACGCGGCTGATGCTGCAGCTCACGTTCGACCTGGTGGCCCTGGTCGGCAGCCTGGTGCTTGCCTGGCAGCTGGTTCGGCTTGAGATGGGCACATATCGCTCCGGTGACGTAGCGCCCACGCTGATGGTTACGCCGCTGTGGATCCCGCGCCTGGCCATGCCGGTCGGAATGGCCCTGCTTTGCTTCACCCTGGTTCGCACGGTTCTGATGCGGCTGCGTCTGCTGGCGGGAGCGCCGCGATGATGGGACCCGGATGGGAGTTCGCGATCGTCGTCATCACCTTTCTCGGCCTTCTGGTCGGCGGCATGACCATCCCGTTCGCCATCACCATTCCGGCGCTGGTCTACCTCGTGCTGCATGGCGGGCTCGTGTCGCTCAAGGGGCTTGGGCTGGTGAGCTGGGGCAGCATGGACAGCTTCACCCTGACCGCCATTCCGCTGTTCATTCTCATGGCAGAGATCATGCAGGAGAGCCGGCTCAGCCTGCGCGTTTATCGCGGCCTGGCAAGGCTGGTGGCGGCGATCCCTGGCGGATTGCTGCAGACCAACATCATCGGCTGCGCGCTGTTTGCCGCAATCAGCGGGTCGAGTGTGGTCACCGCCGCCGCCATCGGACGCGTGGCGCTCCCGGAGTTGCTGCGGCGGAACTACGACCGGCCGATGGCCGCGGGATCCCTGGCTGCCGGAGGCACGCTGGGCATCCTGATGCCGCCCAGCATCGCCATGATCGTGTATGGCACGTTCACCGAAACCTCCGTCGCCAAGCTGTTCATGGCCGGCGTCGTTCCCGGTCTGCTGCTGACCGCGATGTTCATGGCCTTCGTCGCCGTATATGCCCGCATGCGCCCCGGCGTGGCGCCTCGCGAGCGCGGTCCGGGCACGCTCGCCGAGGTTCTAGCGGCTTTGTTGGACGTGCTGCCGTTCGCCGTGCTGATCGGCTGCACCATCGGCAGCATCTATGCCGGGCTAGTGACGCCCACGGAAGCAGCGGCGGTTGGCTGCGTGCTGAGCCTGGTCGTGTCGGCGATTTGGGGGGAACTGACCTGGACCGCCTTCGTGTCCGCCATCCGGACCACCGTCCAGGTGATCGGCAATATCCTGTTCATCATCTACGCCGCCTACATCTTCTCCTACGCCATCAGCCTGGCCGGTGTGGGGGAGCAGGTAACGAGCTTCCTGGTCGGGCTGCACCTCAGCCGCGTCGGCTTCTTCGGCGCGCTGTTCGTGCTCTACACCGTGCTGGGCTGCTTGGTGGAAAGTCTCGGCATGATCGTGATCACCGTGCCACTGCTCTACCCGGTGCTGGGCCAATACGGTATCGACCCGATCTGGTTCGGCGTGATCCTGGTCGTGTTTATCGAGCTGGGACAGATATCGCCGCCAATCGGCATAAACTTGTTCGTCATCCAGAGCATCTGGAACGGCAAGCTGAGCGACGTCGTGCTCGGCACAATCCCGTTCCACCTCATCATGCTCTTGCTGCTACTCATGCTGTTCTTCCTGCCCGGCCTGGCACTCTGGCTGCCTGGGCAGATGGCGGCGACCCCCTGACCCGGAGACCCGATGTATCCGCCGCCTACCGACATCAAAACCGAGGTTTTCGCCCGGCTTCCCGACCGGTTCCGCCGGGATGGCGTTGACAATGACTGGGTGCGCGCGAACCGCCGCGGCGGCACCGCCGACAGCTTTCTCGAAGGACCCTGCTTTGACCATGACGGTCGGCTGTATGTGGTGGACATCCCATACGGCCGCGTGTTCCGCGTATCGCCAGCGGGCGAGTTCGAGGTCGCCGCCGAGTATGACGGGGAGCCGAACGGCCTAAAGATCGCAGCGGACGGCCGCATCTTCATCACCGACTACCGGCACGGAATCATAACGCTCGATCCGACGACGGGCGCTGTGCAGACCGTGGTCGGCCGCCTCTGGTCCGAGCGGTTCAAGGGCGTCAACGACCTGACGTTCGCCGCGAACGGGGACCTTTTGTTCACGGATCAAGGGCAGACTGGCCTGCAGGACCCGACCGGCCGTGTGTATCGGCTCCATCCGGACGGCCGCCTCGATCTGCTCTTAGACACGGCCCCGAGCCCGAACGGCATCGTACTCAATGGCAACCAGTCGATCATCTATGTCGCAGTGACTCGCGCCAACGCGGTGTGGCGCCTACCGGTCATGCCGGACGGCAGCGTGTCCAAAGTGGGACTGTTCGTGCAGCTGTCCGGTGGACTGGGCGGGCCAGACGGGCTGGCAATGGACGAGGAGGACAACCTCGCTGTCGCCCATGCCGGGGCGGGCATCGTGTGGCTGTTCAGCCGGTTGGGGGAACCGCTGTTCCGCATCCGCTCCTGCACGGGCCTGACCACCACCAACATCGCCTATGGAGGGATCGACCGGCGGTCCTTGTTCATCACGGAATCGGAAACAGGCACAATCCTGCACGCACGCCTGCCCGTTGCCGGGCGCGCGCTGTTGCCGAGGACGGCCCAGTGAGCGGTGCGGAGAGCACACCGCCGCATAGCCCGCTGCGGGCGCTGTTGTCGCCCACCTCCATCGCCGTAGTAGGCGCGTCCGCGGACCGGACGAAGATACGCGGAACCCTGTTTCATCAGATCGTGGCAGCCGGGTTCGCCGGCCTGCTGTATCCGATCACATCGAGCGTTCCGGAGATTGCCGGCCATCGCTGCTATCCCACAATCTCGGCCGTCGGCGCACCGATCGACTTGGCGATCGTCGCAATCCCGACCGAGGTGGTCTTGGGCGTGCTGGAGGAATGCGCGGCGGCCGGCGTGCGCACGGCGCTTGTGCTGACCTCCGGTTTTGCCGAGCAGGGCGGCCAACAGGTGGTGTTGCAGGACCGCATGTCGCGGTTGGCGCGGAGCAGCGGGATGCGGATCTGCGGCCCTAACTCCGTGGGATTTTTCAACGCCGTGGACCGTGTAGCAGCGACGTTCAGCCCGGCCGTGGGCAAGGGCCAGGCCCGCGCCGCCACCACGCTGGCGGGCAGGCACCGGGTCGGTGTGATCTCACAAAGCGGCGGGATGGGCTTCACCTTCTACGACTACGGCAGTCCGCTCGGCCTCGGTTTCAGTTGCTTGGTCAACACCGGCAACGAAGTGGACATCACCGCCAGCGACGTGTTCCTCCATATGGCGCAGGATCCAGCGACGGACGTGATCTTGTTGTTCCTTGAAGGATTGCGCGACCCGGTGCGTTTCATCGAGGCAGCGGACGCCGCCGGGGCTGCCGGCAAGCCGGTGGTCGTCTGCAAGGTCGGCCGGTCGCAGGCCGCCACTCGGGCAGCGCAGTCGCATACTGCTAATATGACCGGTTGGGACGCTGCCTATGACGCCGTGTTCCGCCGCTATGGCATGACCGTCGCGAGCGACCCGGAGGAGATGACGGCGATCGCCGCAGCCCTGGCGACGTGCCCGCCGGCTCTCGGCCGCCGCGTCGGCATCGTCACCGTCTCTGGCGGCACCGGCGCGCTGATGAGCGACGCGTTGGCTGCCGAGGGATTCACCGTCCCGGAGCTGAGCGAGGCGCTGCAGCGGGAGATCGGGGCGCTGATCCCGTCCTTCGGCTCGGCCGCCAACCCGGTTGATGCGACCGCGTCGGGCGCTTTCGACGGGGGCCTGGAAAACACGGTGGACCGGCTCGCGGCGTCCGACGAGGTGGACGCGATCGTCTTGGTGACCTCACTCGCCAACGAGACGCGCGTGGGCCTTGGGGGGGAGGGGCTGCGCCGGATCGTGCAGCGCCAGACCAAGCCGGTGCTTTGTTACTCCTACACCCGCCCCTCCGCCCTGGCGTGCGCCACGCTGGCAGAGGCCGGGATGGTGGTGAACATGCACCTGACTTGGACCGTTCGGGCCCTTCGGGCGCTGGCCGAGCGCGGATGCTTCCGTTACCGGCCCCAGTCTCCTCCAAGCGGGGCAGCGCCGTCCCCCTTGGAGGCTGCGCCCGTTGAGATTGCGGCCGCTAAGGCTGGCGCAGGGGGTGCGCTGTGCGAGTACGACGCGTGGAAGTTGCTGGAGCAGGGCGGCGTTGTCCGTGGGTCCGGGGTGTTGGTCCGCGAGCGCAGCGGGCTGCGGGCCGCCGGCGAGGCCGCGGGCTGGCCGGTGGCGATGAAGATCCAGTCGCCGGACATCCCGCACAAGACCGAGGTGGGTGGCGTCGCCCTGAACCTGGGCGATGCAGCAGCCCTGGAAGAGACGTATGATCGGATGCTCGCCGCCGCCGCGCGCGTAGCGCCGAACGCCCGCATTCACGGGGTCCTGTTGCAAACGATGGCGCCGAAAGGGCTGGAGATGATCGTGTCGGCGATCAACGACCCGACGTTCGGCCCGATCGTGATGGTGGGCGCCGGCGGCGTGAATGCCGAGCTTTATAGGGACGTCGTCTACCGCTTGGCGCCGCTGGACGAAGCCGACGCGGCCGACATGCTGGCGGAGTTTCGCTCGGCGCCCCTGCTGCGGGGCTGGCGGGGAGCGCCGGCGGCCGACATACCCGCGCTGATCGGGCTGATCGCCCGCCTGTCCCGGTTCGCCCTGCAACGCCGCGGCGAGATGACGGAGATCGAACTGAACCCCGTCCTGGTGCACACGGCGGGCGAGGGATGCACGGTGGTGGACGCCTTGCTGGTCCTGGGAGCTCCGGCATGACCCAGCGCCCCGAGCCGGCCCGGGCCGGTATGGCCGCCACCAAACGCTTGCGCCAGACTCTGCGGGCCGCCCCGCCTTCCGTGGCGGACGCCGCTGCCGAATACCGGGCGACGGTCAAGTCCGCGGCAAGGGTCATCTTCATCCTCGAACAGTTCGACAACGTCCGCCGTCCCATGCGGGTGGGAGAGATCGCGGGCCGCCTGAACTACCCGCAATCCTCCACCAGCTATCTGCTGCGCAATCTGGTGGAAATCGGCTATCTCGACTGCGATCCGGTCGCCCGCACCTACATGCCGACGCCACGGGTCGCCCTGCTCGGCTCTTGGATCTCGGTCCACAGCGTCACGGATGGGCCGCTCATCCGCCTGGCGCAAACCATCTGCACCGCGACGGGTCGCACGGTGACGCTGGCCGTGCGCAACGGCATCTACGCTCGCTATATCCACGTCAGGGAAGGCGCGGGTGATCCGTCGCTGCACGTTCCCGTCGGCACGTGCCGGCTGCTCGTCTGGTCCGCTTCGGGCTTCGCGCTGCTGATGGACGAGACCGAGAACCATATCTGGTCGCTGGTGCAGCGCACGAACGGCGATGCCCGGCCGCAGGATGCGCGACTCAGCGCACCGGTGGTGCTGGCGCATGTGCGCCGTTGCCGCGAGCAAGGCTACTTCTTCTCCGACGAGATGGTCACTCCGGGCAACAGTCACATCGCCATGCGCCTGCCGCCGCGTTTGACCGGCGGGCGGGCCATCGTGGTCGGCGTCGCCGGGCGCAGCGCGGCGTTGCGGTGTAACGAGGCCGCAGTCGTCGCCATCATGCGCAAGGCGATCGACGCCCTAGACGAAAACCAGACCGAGGAGGAACCATGACCGAGCCTGTGATCTATCACCAGGATGGCGGCGTCGTGACTCTGACGCTCAATGAGCCGGACACCCGCAACGCCATCTCGCCCGCCATCGTGGAGGCCTTGGTCGCCGCCTGCACGCGCATCAACATGGATATGAGCGTCGGATGTGTCGTGCTGACCGGCACGGGTAAAAGCTTCTCCTCTGGCGGTAACGTCAAGGAGATGCGCGACAAGACCGGGCTGTTTGGCGGCACGCCGGCAGAAATCCGCCGCGGCTACCTGCATGGCATTCAACGCGTGCCGCTGGCGTTGTATGACCTCGAAACTCCAGTCATCGCCGCGGTCAACGGTCATGCGATCGGCGCCGGCTGCGACCTGGCCTTGATGTGCGACATCCGCATCGCCGCCGACGATGTGCAATTTGCCGAAAGCTTCATGCGCGTGGGCCTGGTGTCGGGGGATGGCGGCGCCTGGTTTCTGCCCCGTGTGGTTGGGCTCTCACGCGCCTACGAGATGACGTTCACCGGCGATTTCATCGGTGCGCAGCAGGCCGCGGACATCGGGCTGGCCTCGCGGGTGGTCCTGGCGGCGGACTTGATGAACGAGGCGCTGGCGCTCGCCCGCCACATCGCCGCACAGCCGCCGCACTCGCTGCGCATGTGCAAAAAGCTGCTGCGCGACGGCCAGCATATCAGCCTGCCCGCCAGTCTGGAGATGGCGGCAGGCATGCAGGCGCTGGTGCAGCACACGCGGGATCAGCACGAGGCAGTTATGGCGTTGCTCGAGAAGCGTTCGGCACGGTTCACCGGCCATTGACGTCAAGCGCCCTGGCCAGTCAGGCGGTTCACGAAGGCATGCTGTCTTTTAGGGGAGGGTCGCCGTCACGCCCGGTCTGTGTAGCTTGCTGGCCGCCGATGCCTTCCGAAATCCGCCGTGCCGCGAGCGCGTGCGGCCCCATAACCGTGGCCCGCTCCGGCGTAATACCCGCTTGCGGCAAGTACGGCACCGTCAACGCCGCCACCGCCTGGCCGAGATGGTCCAGCACGGGATAGCTGATGTCCACGACCCCGGTCGTCAGCTCGCTATGGAACACGTCGTGCCCCACCCGGGCGATGCCGTCCAGCCGCTCGGCGATCGCCTGCGCCGGCGCTGCCCGCTCCTGCCGAGCCATGATCGCGATCATGGGCTCCCGGCGCGCCGGCGCCTGGAACGCCGCCAGGATACGCGCGGACACATAGTGCTCGGACAGCGGAAACACGGCGCCGAGCCTGACGGTCCAGCCCATTGGCAGGTCTGGATCGGCTTGGGCGATCACCAGCATGCGGTCGCCGCTGCTGACAACCAGGTGACACGACGAACGTATGACGCGCGCAAGCTCCTCCATGACTGGAAGGGCGATAGACTGCAGCCGCCGCGTCGGCGGGTGCCGGTTCGCGAGTTCGAACATCCGCAGCGTCAGGCTATACAGTCCGGTTGCTGCGGAGCGCACGATATAGCCGCGCCGCTCCAGCACGCCGAGCATGCGGAACACCTCGCCGACCGAGCGCCCGACCCGCTTCGCCACTGCCTTCTGCGAGAGCCCGTCCCGCTCCTCGGCCAGCACCTCCAGGATATCGAGCCCCTTTTCCAGCGCGGGCGCCCCAGGAGTTCGCACCGAAGGGACTCGCACGGTTGCAGACCGATCGTGCTTGACATCAATGATAGGCAAGTTCCACCTTTGTGTTACAGGTTTTACCAGCAAAAATGGCCCAGCGTCCAACACGCAAGGCCGGGGGAGGACATCATGAAAGTGCTCACCACCGAAGCCGTCCGCCGTTACAACGAGGACGGCTATTACGCCCCTGTCCCCGTCCTTAGGACGAGCGAAGCCGCCGCGATCCGCGCGAAGCTCGAGACACACGAAGCTGCACACGGCAAGCTAACCGGCCATCAACGCCACAAGTCGCATTTGTTGTTCACCTGGCTCGACCAGTTGATCCGTAACGACCGCATCCTGGACGCGGTTGAGGACGTGATCGGCCCCAACATCCTGTGCTGGGGCACAAGTTTCTTCATCAAGGAGCCCCGCAACCCCGGCTTCGTGTCCTGGCACCAGGACTCAACATACTGGGGCCTCGACCCGGCCGACATCGTTACGGCCTGGGTCGCGCTTTCCGGCAGCACGGCCGAGAACGGCGCGATGCGCGTCGTCCCCGGCACGCATAAGCTCGAGCAGGTGGTCCACCGCGATACGTTCGCCCCCGACAACCTGCTGAGCCGCGGCCAGGAGATCGCGGTCGACGTGGACGAGGCCAAGGCCGTGATGCTCGAACTGAAGGCCGGCGAGATGTCCCTGCACCACGTCCGGCTGGTGCATGGTTCCGACCCCAACCCCTCTGGCCTCAGGCGGATCGGTTTTGCCATCCGTTACCTGCCGACCCATGTCCGCCAGGTGGTCGGCACCACCGACTCCGCCACGCTGGTCCGCGGTACCGACCGCTTCCACCACTTCGAGCCGGAGCAGCGGCCCGACAGCGACCTTTCTCCCGCAGCCCTGGCCTTTCATGCCCGCATCACCGGCGAGCACGACAAGATCCTGCTGCGCGGCACGGTGAAGGTCGGCGCGATGTAGCGGCGTATAGCGTCGCGCGCCTAACGGCGGGCGGGTAGGCGAACGAGCGGCCGCCAAGGCCGCCGTAACATTGGGAGAAACATGCAATGGACCTCGCAACAGGCCTCATCCTGCTGCTGGTGTTCTTGGCGACCGTGGTCATGATCATCCGGGGTCAGAGCCCCATCATCATGCTGCTGCTGCTCGCCATCGCCTGGTCGGCGATCGCCGGCATCGGCGTCTATGACATCCAGGCCAAAATCCTGCAAGGCGGCGGCATCGCCTACGCCAGCGCCATCATCATCATCGTGTTCGGCTCCTGGTTCGCCCAGGTGCTGATCCAGACCGGCATCGCCGAGAGCGCTATCCGGGCCGCAGTCGAACTGGCCGGCGACCGCCCAACCGTCACGGCGATGGTGATCAGCCTGGTGACCGCGCTGCTGTTCACCTCCATGTATGGCGTGGGCGCCGCAATCGCCATCGGCGTGATCGCGCTGCCGATCATGATGAGCCAGGGCGTGCCCCCGCGCGTTGCGGCACCGGCCTTCACCATGGCCATCGGGGCCAGCATCTTCGTCAATCCCGTCCAGTTCGGCACTTTCCAGAAGCTGTTCCCTGGCATCGAGTACGGTGGCCGTCACCTGACCTATTGGATCATCGGCATGATCGTCTACGTGCTGTGCGCGTGGACGCTGGTCGCCGTAAATATGCGCGCCCACGGAGTACGGCACTCGTCCGCGATCAATATCGGCCAGCCGGCCCTGCGGGCCCGCACGCCAGCCTATACCTTCCTGGTACCGGTCGTGCCGGTGATCATGATCGCCGTGCTGAAGTGGGAGATCGTCCCGACGTTCCTGGTCAGCATCGTCATCGCCTTGGCTGTCACCGCCGGGCAGCGCAGCTTCCAGGGAAGCGTCAACCTGTTCAACAAGACCTTCTACGACGCCTTTCCCGACATCGCGACGATTGCAGCCCTGTGGACGATCTGCGGGATGATCATCGTCGCCGGGCAGACGCCGCAGGTCACGGCGGCGCTGCAGCCGATCTTTGCGCCGATCCTGCCGCAGACCACGTTCCAGGCGGCGCTGCTGTTCGGCATCCTGGGTGGCGTGCTCAGCATCTACCGCGGCCCCTTCACCGTGATCGGCACCGGAGCGGCGCTGTTGGCCATCATGCTGTCCGGCAAGCATATCCCAATCCCGTATCTATACTCGATCTGGGTGGCGCCGACAGCGATCCAGAGCAGCATGGACCCCACCAACTCGTGGACCTTGTGGACCATCGGCCAAACCAAAGTCAGCCACGGCGACTTCCTGCGCACCGCCCTTCCGTTCGGCTGCGCCATGGTGGCGATTAATTCCGCCCTTGCCTACCTGATGCTGGGCTAGGCGCATGGTCCCCCGCGGTTACCGTATCGGCATCGACGTCGGCGGCACATTCACCAAAGCCGTGCTGATCGATAATGCGACGCACGACGTCGTCGGCCGCTTCTCGACCCTGACCACCCATGACGACGCCAAAGGCGTTGCGGCCGGAGTGGTGCGGGTGTTCCGCGAGGTGCTGGAGGGGGCGTCGGTGTCGCCGTCCGAGGTCGTGTTCATCGCGCACAGCACCACCCAGGCAACCAACGCCCTGCTGGAAGGTGATGTCGCGTCGGTGGGAGTGATCGGCATGGCGTCGCGCGTCGAGGCGTTGCTGGCCCGGCGGCAGACCGACATCAAACGCATCGAGCTGGCGCCCGGCCGCCACCTCGATCCGCACCACCGGTTCCTGGTGACCGACGGGCTGACCGGCGAGGCGGTGCGCGGCGCCGTGGCGGAGCTGAAGGCTGCGGGCGTGCGCGTGATCGTGGCCAGCAGCGCCTTCGGCGTGGATGACGGTGGTCCCGAAGGGCTCGCGATGCAGGAGGCCCGCGCGCAGGGCCTGTCGGCGACCGGAGGCAACGAGATCACCAAGCTGTATGGGCTGACGACCCGCACCCGCACGGCCGTAATCAACGCCAGCATCCTGCCCAAGATGATCGATACCGCGGACATGACGGAGGCCGCCGTGCGGGAGGCGGGGATCACTGCGCCACTGATGATCATGCGTGGTGACGGCGGGGTCATGGACATCGCGGAGATGCGCCGCCGCCCGGCGATGACGATGCTGTCCGGCCCGGCCGCCAGCGTCGCCGGCGCGCTGATGCACCTGAAAGTCTCGGACGGCATCTACTTCGAGGTGGGCGGCACCAGCACCAACATGGGCGTCATTCGCAATGGCCGGCCCACGGTGAAGTATGCCCGGGTCGGCGGGCATGAGACCTATGTCAGTTCGCTGGACGTGCGCGTCGCTGGCGTCGCGGGCGGGAGCATGGTGCGGCTGGCTGGACGCCGGATCGCGGATGTCGGGCCACGCAGCGCCCACATCGCGGGCCTGCACTATGCGGCGTTCGCCGACCCGGCCGACATCGTCGACCCGCGGATCGAGCTGTTCCAGCCAAAACCGGACGACCCGGCGGATTATGTCTGCGTCCGCTCCGCCAATGGCCTGCGGTTCGCCATTACGAACACCTGTGCGGCCAACGTGCTGAGATATGCCGCACCTGGCCTGCACGCCTGCGGCAACGTGGCAGCGGCACGACTCGCGATAGGTGCGCTGGCGGCGTTGACTGGGGAAAGCATCGAGGAAACCGCGCGACAGATCTTGGCGGCCTCGGCAAAGAAGGTGATCCCGATGGTGGAAGCGCTGATCGAGGAATACCGCCTGGACCGCGACCAGGCCATGCTGATCGGCGAAGGCGGCGGAGCGGGCGCGCTAATCCCCTATGTATCCGAGATCACGAGGCTGCCGTTCCAAATTTCCAGGGATGCCGAGGTGATCTCGTCGATCGGCGTGGCGCTTGCGCTGGTGCGGGAGACGGTGGAGCGGGTGATCCCCAACGTGCGGCCAGAGGACCTCGAGGCGATCCGGCGCGAGGCCTCCGACGCGGTGATCCGGCTCGGCGCCGACCCCGGCGGCGTGGAGGTGACTGTGGAGGTCGACGCGCAGACGCACCGCGTCCGGGCGACGGCGATGGGCGCGTCCGAAATGCGCGCCCATGACATACTGAAAGAGATCGATGAGCCGGCGGCGCTGCAGGTGGCGGCCAAGTCGATGAGATTGACGGCCGACGCGGTAACGCTTGCTGCCGCCACGCCGCGCATGCGGGTGTTCCAGGGCCTGATCGAGGAACGCAAATGGGGCCTGTTCAAGACCAAGCGGCGTCCGTTCCGCGTGGTCGACATCGAGGGCGTGATCCGGATCCAGCGCAGCGACGGCGTGGTGCGACAGACCACCGGCGCACAAGGCCCCGAGGCACTGCGGCGACTGTGGGACGATATCACCATCTACAACGGCGACAGCATCATCACCCCGGACATGTTCGTGATTGCCGGAAGCCATGTGGTGGACCTGAGCGGCGTTAACACGCTCGATCAGGCACAGGGCATTGCACAGGGCGAGTTCGCGGGGCTGCCACCAGACATGCCGGTAGCGCTGGTCGGCGTGCAGGGCCAGCGCGGCTTGTGATGCAGGCGCGGTTGCGCGCGTGGGCGGAGCGGCAATCATCCCATTTCGCCGAGGCAGCCCCGGTCTCGCTGAATGTCCCGATCTCCGCTCTGCTCGCGATGGAAGCGCATGTGTTCGACCTGGGTCTGCTACAGGCGGACCCGCTCTACCCTCGGCTCAGCCCAGGAGAGGCCAAACTGGCTATCGCGAAAGCCATCGCCGATGGGCAGCAGCGGGCGAAGCAATGGAGGGCGCCCTGTGATCCCGGCACGATCGCAGCCAGCCTCGGCGTGCCGGTCGTGGTCGCAGAGACGGGCAACCGCTTTGGCACAGTCTTCCAGTTCGCGGAATACCGCTCTCGCCCGCCCGGCATCACGATTTATGGGGCGGCTATGGACCTGCTACGCGGGTTGATTCGCCAGTACGGGCTCGCCCCGGCGCTCGGGCTTGAGGACCCAGAACCCGTATACCTCGCCCATGAGATCTACCACCACCTGGACGCCTCGGCGCCGATTGCCCGCATGATCCAGGTGACTACGCTGGCGCTGGGGCCGGTTCGCCTACGTTCTGGCCTGGTAAGCCTCAAGGAGATCGGTGCCAGCGCCTTCGCAGCTGACGTCACCGGCCTCCGTTGCCACCCTCGGGTGCTTGATCTGCTTGCGCGTCAGGCCCTGACAGGCGGGTAGAGCGTATCCGGACCGAGAGCGACGATAGAAGCGTTCTCAGGCTGACTAGAAACGAAAAAGAGCGTCCGGATGCGGGCGCTCCTTGCCGACGTGCTAGGCGACACGTCGAGGGCACGACCGCGCCAGACTTCGAGTGCGGCAGCCAGAGGCAGGGCGTTCCGTAAGCGGATTGACCCCCCATCGGGCGCCCGGCAACGTTCCGATGCCGGGCAGTCGTGCCCGGCCTCAACTGGAGCGTCCCGCCATGCGTCATCTGCTGAGTGCGTTTGCCGTTGCGGCCGGCCTGGCCTGGTCCATACCGCCCGCCGCCGCCCAGGAGGTCACGGCGACCTGCAAGGACGGCACGGCCTTCATAGGCGCCTCCCGCCGCGGCGCCTGCCGGGACCATGGCGGCGTCCAGGCGTTCGGTGCGGCGGGGGCAAGCCCGGCCGCAAGCCCAGCCACGACCCCTGCCCCAGCTACGCCCGTTGCCCCGCCCGCTGCCCCCGCTCCGGTGGCCGCTCCCGCACCGGCCGCGCCACGGGCCGCATCCCCTTCTCCCACCACCACGGCAACGCCAGCGGCGCCACCGTCAAGGCCAGGTTTTGCAGGGCCAACGGCGGTTGCGGCTGGAGGCGGCGCGGGCCAAGTCTGGGTCAACAAGGCCACGAAGGTCTATCACTGCCCGGGAACCCGCTACTACGGCAAGACTCAATCGGGCGGGTACATGACCGAGGCCGCCGCCACCGCCGAGGGCGACCGTCCCAACCGTGGCAAGGGTTGCTCCTGACCCGTCGCTGCTGTGCCGGGGCGGCTTCCGTAGCCGCCCCGCTGGTCTTCGCAGACGTGTTCGGACCCGCTCCTGGGCAGCGCCCAGGCGGCCGCACGCCTCCGCCGCGCACAGCGTCCCATGCGCGGCTGCCTTTGCGGCCTGACCTGATCTCTGTCATTGCGCGGCCGTTACGTCGGCACCACAATGCGGCATGGCATCTCCCGACGCGACCTTGGAACACTTGCTGATCCGCACGACCACCCTGGGCGTCGTGCTGCAGGGAGTGCTGGTCGAGCTGCACGCCTTTGATCCCGCGTCCACCGGCAGGATCAGGCGACGCGCCCTCGACCTCGCCGCGGACCTGCAAGCCCACTCGGGATCCGGAGCGCAGGTCGGCGGCGAGCGGCTGGATGCCGACATCCAGGCCTTCCTCGGCGTGATCGAGGCCTAGACACTCAACGGATTGGGATGCACCCGCTCGATCCTTGGCGCGCGGCCAACCTGCTCATCCAGCAGTGCGGGGCCGGTGCCGCCCTGCATGCGGCCATGCGGATCGACGCGCTCCGGGGGGCGGGGAACGAAGCGGGGGCTGCCGTCTGGACACGGATCATCAAAGCGGTCGACGCGCTGCAGCGGACAAACCCGCGGCCCGGGGAAGCGCAGCACTAGCCCGGTTTGACGGCCGCAGTGCGTCGGGCGGGCGCCTGCTTCGCCGGTCGTTTGCGTTGCTTTCAAGCCGTGGCCCAGCATGGTAACGGCGGCAGCTCCCAACGGCCTAGCGATGCAGGGGCAAGCGTTCGGGACCGCAGCGCAGCACGTCGCCCACGAGCTCGAAAGTGAGCCCGGCAGTGGCTCGCGGGGCCCAGGCCAGCAGGGCGTCAGCCATCACCTGCCAGGGCTCGATTGGCACGACAAAGTCCGGTTCTGGAGCAGCAGCATGAGCAACCGTCAACGCCTGACGGGTCCAGCCCGCGGCGGCAAGGTTGGTAAGGCTCATTGGAGGCGCAGCCTGGTAGGGGGTGCCGTAGCGGCAAGCGAAGCCGCGGACGGGAGCGTGTTGCATGGAGGCGGCCGGTGGCTTTGTCGGGCGGGTCGGCATAGGACGTTTGCTCTTCCGCTGAACACTGGACGCGCCATTGCCCTTCAAGCTGAACCAGGACCGCCGCCACCGCATCCCGCGGCAGAAGCACAGGGTCACCAACCCGGCCGCCTACGACGCGGCCCTGCGCCAGCGCGGGAGCCTCACGGTCTGGTTCACGGACGAGGCGGTCGAGGGGTGGCGGGCAGCGCCGCGCACCACCCCAGGCGGACAGCCCTGGTATTCACCGCTCGCCATCCTGACAGCTCTCACGCTCAAGGCCGTGTTCCGCCTGGCGCTGCGCCAGACCGAGGGCCTGATCGGCTCCATCATCGGCCTGCTCGGGCTCGCTCTGGCGGTGCCGGACCATTCCACCTTGAGCCGCCGGGCCAAGACGCTGGAGGTGCCGCGTCCACAGTCGCGTCGGAACGGCGAGCCCCTGCACCTGTCCTTGCGCAGCACGGGATTGCGCCTGTGCGGCGCGGGCGAGTGGCTGCAGGAGAAACACGGCGCCAAGACGCGCCGGTCGTGGCGAAAGCTGCACATCGGCCTGGACGCCGGCAGCGGCCAGATCGTCGCTGCCTCGCTGACCGCCAAGGAGGTCGATGATGGCGCCGAGGTCGGCCCCTTGCTCGATCAGATCACGGGCGCTGTGGCCTCGTTCACCGGCGACGGCGGATACGACCAGGACAGCGTGTCCGCGGCCGTGGCCGAGCGCCATCCAAAGGCAGCAGTCATCGTCCCGCCGCGTGCCACGGCGGTGCCAAGCGAGACGGCCGCGACCGCGCCCACGCAGCGCGACCGCCACCTTCAAATCATTGCTGAGCACGGACGAGCCGCCTGGCAAAAGGCGTCCGGCTACACGACGCGGGCGCGAGCCGAAGCCGCCATCGGCCGGTTCAAGCAGGTGATCGGGGACGGGCTGCGCTCGCGTACAGATGACCGTCGGGCGATCGAGCTGGACGTCGCCGTCCATGCGCTCAACCGCATGTCGGAGCTCGGACGCCCGAATTACGTCCGCACCGCCTGACCTCAAACGGAGTTGGGGTTACTGCGTCCGCTCGCCAGGTCTATGCAACATGCTGACCCGGAAGCATCAGCTGTGCAGGATCACCACGCTCATTGGCGGCACTGCGAGCGTGTCCGTCATGCCGGCCCTGACCCTGATCGTCGCGGACACGCCGGGGCTGGCACTGTTCATCTCCCAGCGATTGATC
>JAABVA010002832.1_pt1 | contig 16941 bp, 13 predicted proteins | sample 5560331 | NCBI WGS metagenome assembly JAABVA01 (sample SAMN12812661, study PRJNA571458) | rock metagenome | isolation source: Antarctica rocks | place: Antarctica: Victoria Land, Mt New Zealand sud | collected 2016-01-07 | reverse complement strand
CAGCAGCGCCTCGATCCTCTCGAGCAGCTCCGCATAGGTCGGCTCGCTCACACACTCATCATCCTGCAACCCAATCAAATGGTAGCGAGGCGCGCCGACCCAGCTCAGACAGGTGAATAGCTACCCCTGGCCAGCATTTTGCTGGAAAATTATTGACACCATATCGTGGTACCGGGTGAGGACCTCCGCCGAGCAGTCGGTCGAGCCATCGTCCACCACGACCACCTCGACCCGCGAATAAGACTGGATCAATGCACTGTCCACCGCGGCCGATAGGAAGCGGCCGTAGTTGAAATTGTCGACTATCACGGAAACCAGAGGGATCTCAGTAGTCATGAACTCCCTCTCGAACCGCGCCCGTCACGGTCGCGACGAATGTACCACCGTTGCGCTGCCGCTTTTGGCGACTGCATAGCCAGCGCGTCTATGGCCGTCACACACGTCGGCTGGATCAATCAAGCGGCACGACGCGCCCCGCCGACGGATAGTTCAATCTGCTCTGCTCAAGACGGACGGCGGGAGTGGATCACATGAGCTCCCCGGGCCACGGCGTAGGCGCCGGCGGTCAGCGCCAGTCCCTCGACGATCGCGACCGCCCGTGCGCCACCCGCGCGGTCGCCCCGGGCGAGCTCGCCCAGCCCGCGCAGCACCCCGCCGGGCAGCACCCGGCTGACGTAGCGCCGCTCGGTCGACAGCGCCGCCGACGCGCCGGACAGGCCGCTGACGACGGCCTTGGAACGGCCCTCCCCGGAGCAGCGGCGGCGGTAGTAGGTCCGTGCCACCCGACCCGCGGTGACCGTGTGGTGGCAGAGCGCCTCCGGTTCGCGGACGATCCGACCACCGGGGTGGGTCCGCAGGGCGCGGATAGAGAACTCGGTCTCCTCGCACCCCCCGGCGTTCTTCCCGATCCGTCCGACATTCGGGTCGAACGGGCCGGCGGCGGCGAAGACCGAGCGGCGGAAGCTCATGTTGGCGCCGTTGCCGTTGCGGATGTCGGCCTTCTCGACGGGCAGTCCCCGGTAGTCGCACCCGATCACCCAGAGGAACTCCTCGGGAAACCAGTCGGGGCGGGTGGTCATCCACCGGGGCTCGACCCGACCGCCGACGCCGATCACGGCGGGTGAGTCGTAGGCACCGAGCAGGTGCTCCGCCCACCCCGGGTCGGCCACCGCGTCGTCGTCGAGGAAGGCGACGACGTCGGACGCCGCCGCTGCGACTCCGCTGTTGCGGGCACCGGACAGCCCCTTGGTCTGCGTGTTGGCGATGACCCACACCCCCGGGAACGCCGCGGCCGCGCGCACCCGCAGCGCCTCGTTGTTGTCGATCACGAGGATGGTCTCCGCGACCGGTCGGGTCTGCGCGCGGACACTGCCCAGTGCCCGCTCGATGTCCGCCCAGCGCTCCTCGGTGTAGGCGCAGACGACCACCGACATCGTCGAGGGGGCCGTCGTCGAGGGGGCCGTCGTCGAGGGGGCCGTCGTCGAGGGGGGCGTCCTCGAGGGGGCGACGGTCGAGGGGAGCGTCGACTTCTCGTGATCCGGCACGGCGCGGACGCTACAGGCCGCCGTCCTCGCAGGCCCCGCTCCCGGCGCGTCCCGAGACCGACCCAGCAGCGCCCCGCGCGGCCCCGAACACCCGCAGCACGGCGCCGGCCGCCGCAGTGATCGATGCAGTCGTCGTCCCAGAGCCGACAACACCGGTGTGCGGAGAGTGGGCGCCGTTGACTACCGGTAGTAACCGTGGACAACCGACTCCAGACCGCCACCGTCACTTACGGTAGTGCAGTACCGCGGATGAAGATCATCCAGTCGGGCCGCCGGCACCCATCGCGCACTCCACAGCGGGTGCGCCGGGGTCCCCGCCGTTTCCCCGCCGTCCCCGCGGCGAACCACCGAGGAGTGTTCGTGACCGTCGAGAAGCTCTCGCCCACCCTGGTCTCCCGCCGCGCCGGCAACGACGTGTCCCCCTTCCTGCGGATCCTGACGACCGCCCCGCGGATCGACCTGGACCCCGCCGGCCCGACCGTCTCGGTGATCATCCCGACCCGGAACGAGGAGCAGAACCTCCGCTGGGTCGCCCGCCACATGCCGGCGAACACCCACGAGATCATCCTCGTGGACGGCGGGTCGACCGATGGCACCGTGGAGACCGCGCGGGCCCTGTGGCCGCAGGTGCGCGTCCTGCACCAGACCCGCCGCGGCAAGGGCAACGCCCTCGCCTGCGGGTTCCACGCAGCCACCGGCGACGTCCTGGTGATGATCGACGCCGACGGCTCGATGGACCCGGGGGAGATCCCGTACTTCGTCGAGGCCCTGCGGGACGGCGCCGACTACGCCAAGGGCAGCCGGTTCACCTCCGGCGGCGGCTCGAGTGACATCACCGCGCTGCGCGCCTGGGGCAACCGCCGGCTCAACGGCGTCACCGCGATGGTGCACGGCACGATGTACAGCGACCTCTGCTACGGCTTCAACGCCTTCTGGCGGCACCTGCTCCCGGTGCTCGACCTCGATCCCGGGGCGGCCGGCGAGCAGTCCGACGAGCGCCTGTGGGGCGACGGCTTCGAGGTCGAGACCCTCATCAACATCCGGGTGCACGCCGCGGGCGTCCGGATCGCCGAGGTGCCGTCCTTCGAGCACGAGCGGCTCTACGGCCTGAGCAACCTCAACACCTTCCGTGACGGGCTGCGAGTGCTGCGCACCATCGCCCTGGAGAAGGTCGTCCGTCGCCGCCACGCCGAGCGGGTCGCCGGCTGGCAGGCCGGGGTCGCCGCCGTGACCGGCGCCGGCCTGACCGCGTCGGTGTTCCCCGACGCCGCCTCCGACGACCCGTCGGTCCCGCTGTCCGCGGACGCCCTGACGGCCGACCCGGTGTCCGCGGTCGTCCTCGACATGCCGGCGGGATCGCGCCGGCCGGCTCGCAGCGTCGACGCCGGTCGGGACCGGAGGCTGGTGGCACCGGGGGTCCGGACCGTCGAGGACGAGCTGGACGCGATCGCTGTCGAGCTCGCCGACGCCGACGAGCAGCTGCGCCGGGCTCGCATCGCCTCCTGACCCACGCCTCACGACGTGCTGCGGCCGCGGCCGGCGCCCCCACGCGGGGTACCGGCCGCGGCCGTGTGCTGTCCGGCCCGCTGAGTCCGGCGCGCTGGACCCGTCGGTTGCTGTCCGGGTGGCTGCTGCGAGGGCCGGCTCAGCCGCCGACGTAGGCCGCGAGGTGCTCCCCGGTGAGGGTGGAGCGGGCGGCGACGAGCTGGGCCGGGGTGCCCTCGAAGACCACCCGGCCGCCGTCGTGGCCGGCGCCGGGTCCGAGGTCGATGATCCAGTCGGCGTGCGCCATGACCGCCTGGTGGTGCTCGAGGACGATCACCGACCGGCCGGCGTCGACGAGGGCGTCGAGGAGGTCGAGGAGCGCGAGCAGGCGCTCGACGTCGGCGAGGTGCAGGCCGGTGGTCGGCTCGTCCAGGACGAGGACGCGACCCCGGTCCCTCAGGTGGGTGGCCAGCTTGAGCCGCTGGCGCTCACCGCCGGACAGGGTGGTGAGCGGCTGGCCGAGGCGCAGGTAGCCCAGCCCCACGTCGGCCAGGTGGCCGAGGACCACCCGCGCAGCGGGGACGGCCGCGGCGCCTGAGCCGAAGAAGTCCGCGGCCTCGTCGACCGACAGCGCGAGCACCTCGCTGATGTCCCGACCGCCGAAGGTGTACTCGAGCACCTCGGCGCCGAAGCGCCTGCCCTCGCACACCTCGCACACGGTGGCCACCCCGGCCATCATCGCGAGGTCGGTGTAGAGCACGCCGGCCCCGTTGCAGTTCGGGCAGGCACCCTCGGAGTTCGCGCTGAACAGCGCCGCCCGCACGCCGTTGGCCTTCGCAAAGGCCTTGCGGACCGGGTCGAGCAGGCCGGTCCAGGTGGCCGGGTTGCTCCGCCGGGAGCCGCGGATCGTCCCCTGGTCGACCGACACCACCCCGTCCCGGCCGGCGACCGAGCCCTGGACCAGCGAGCTCTTCCCGGAGCCGGCCACACCGGTGACCACGACCAGCACGCCGAGCGGGATGTCCAGGTCCACGTCGCGCAGGTTGTGGGTGCTGGCGCCGCGCACCTCCAGCACTCCCGAGGCGGTCCGCACCGACGCCTTTACCGAGGCTCGGTCGTCGAGGTGCCGCCCGGTGGAGGTGCCACTCGCCCGCAGCCCGTCCAGGGTGCCCTCGAACACCACCTCGCCACCGGCGGTCCCGGCGCCGGGACCGAGGTCGACCACGTGGTCGGCGATCGCGATCACCTCGGGCTCGTGCTCCACGACCAGCACGGTGTTGCCCTTGTCCCGCAGCGCGAGCAGCAGCTCGTCCAGGCGCGCGATGTCGTGCGGGTGCAGACCGATGGAGGGCTCGTCGAAGACGTAGGTGACGTCGGTGAGCGACGAGCCGAGGTGGCGGATCATCTTGATCCGCTGGGCCTCCCCGCCGGACAGCGTCCCGGTGGGTCGCTCGAGGGCGAGGTAGCCGAGCCCGATCTCCACGAACGCGTCCAGGGTGCGCCGCAGCGACGCCAGCAGCGGCTCGACCGACGGCTCGTCCACGCCCCGCAGCCAGTCCACGAGGTCGCTGACCTGCATCGCGCAGGCGTCGGCGATGGACGTCCCGCCGATCGTCGACGACCGGGCCGCCGCCGAGAGCCGGGTGCCACCGCACTCCGGACAGGTCGTGAAGGTCACCGCGCGCTCCACGAAGGCGCGGATGTGCGGCTGGAGGGAGTCCACGTCCTTGGACAGCATCGACTTCTGGATCTTCGGGACCAGCCCCTCGTAGGTGAGGTTGATGCCGTCGACCTTGATCTTGGTGGGTTCCCTGTACAGCAGATCGTCCAGCTGGCGCTTGGTGAAGGTGCGGATCGGCTTCGTCGGGTCGAAGAAGCCGCAGCCGCTGAAGATCCGGCCGAACCAGCCGTCCATGCTGTAGCCGGGGACGGTGAGCGCGCCGCCCTCCAGCGACAGGCTGTCGTCGTAGAGGGCGGACAGGTCGATGTCGGTGACCGAGCCCCGGCCCTCGCACCTGGGGCACATCCCGCCGGTGACGGCGAAGCTGCGGCGCTCCTTCACGGTCCGGCCGGCGCGCTTGAGGGTGACGGCGCCCGCCCCGCTGATCGAGGCCACGTTGAAGGAGTAGGCCTGCGGTGAGCCGATGTGCGGCTGGGCGAGGCGGCTGAAGACGATGCGCAGCAGGGCATTGGCGTCGGTCGCGGTCCCGACGGTGGAGCGGGGGTTGGCGCCCATCGGCTCCTGGTCGACGACGATCGCGGTGGTCAGCCCCTCGAGGACGTCGACGTCCGGGCGCGCGAGGCTCGGCAGGAAGCCCTGCACGAAGGAGCTGTAGGTCTCGTTGATCAGCCGCTGGGACTCCGCGGCGATCGTGGCGAACACCAGCGAGGACTTGCCCGAGCCGGAGACGCCGGTGAAGACGGTCAGCCGGCGCTTGGGGATCTCCACGCTCACGTCGCGGAGGTTGTTCGCCCGCGCGCCGAGGACGTGGATGACCTCGTGGGTGTCGGGGAGAGACGGCACCGGCGGAAGCGGCCCGGTGCTCCGGGTGGTGTCGGTGGTCTTGATGGTCCCAGCGGTGCTGGCGGTGCTGGCGGTGCTGCTGACCATGCTCGTCGTCCCCCTGGCCTGTCGGGCCGGTCGCCCGCGGCGGCGCCCGGCGGCCAGCGCGGCGATGGTACGGCGGCCGGGTGCCGGTGCTGGCGGCTCGGCCGGCGCCCAAGCCAGCAGGCCCTCCACATCGACCGAGGGTCCGCACACCGACTCAGGGTCCGCACAGGGACCCGCCCCGATCGTGGCCGCATGAAGCGCCCCCTCGGCTCGTGCGCCGTCGCCCTGGCTCTGCTTGCCGGCTCGGCGGCCGTCGGCTCCCCGGCTGCAGCCGCGCACGAGACCGTGGCAGCCGCTCAGGCTCCCGCACCGCGGGCCCCGATCGCCGCTGGTCGCGCGGTGTCCGCGCTGGGTCTGGTGGCCACCGGTGCGGTGCGGGCGACACCGACCCACCGGCCGCCGGCCCGCCCGGCCCCGCCGCGCCGCGTGCAGTGGCAGGCGCCGGTCGCCAACGTGTTCGCGCCGCAGAGCATCTGGCGGGTCCCGGTCGCGAAGGCGCGCCTCGACCCGCACTCCGCGGCCATGGTCGGGCAGCTCACCCACCAGGTCGCGGAGTACTACGGCGGCACCGCCGCGCTCAACGTGTGGCAGTACAACGTCAGCTTCGTCTCCGTCCCGCGCACCCAGCCGCGGGTCGACATGCGCTGGGACAACTGCCAGAAGAAGGACTACACCCCGGCCGGGCTGACCGGCCCGGGCGGTGTCCTCACCGGCGTCCCGATTCCCGCCCGCGCCCACGCCGCCGCCGGGACCGACGGCGAGCTGACCCTCTACGCCGCCGCGACCGATCAGCTGTGGGAGTTCTGGCAGGCGAAGAAGGACGCGGCCGGGCGCTGGAGTGCCTGCTGGGGCGGGCGCATCGACCACGCGTCGACCAGCCGGGGTTGGTTCGACAACGGCTTCGGCGCGTCTGCGTCCGGTCTCGCGATCGCCGGCGGCATGCTGTCCCTCGCCGACGTCGGCCGCGGCCGCGTCGACCACGCGCTCAGCCTCGCGATCCCCGACCCGGCGCCGTGGGACCACGTCTCCTGGCCGGCCCAGCGCTCCGACGGCAGCCCTGCCTCGAAGAGCCTCATCGCGGAGGGCACTCGCTTCCGGCTCTCCGCGAAGGTCGACCTGCGCCGCCTGCACCTCACGCCGATAGCGCTGATGATCGCGCGGGCCGCTCAGCGGTACGGCTTCGTCGTCACCGACATGTCCGGCTGCGTCGCGGTCTCGGCGGAGAGCGGCACCAACGTGAAGGCCGCCACCGGGCACAACCCGTGGGTGGCGGCCCTCGGCGGTGTCCCGGACTACCTGCAGCTCAAGGACTTCCCGTGGGGGTCACTGCAGGCGCTGCCGAAGGACTGGGGACACCGGCGGCGCTGAGGCGCGCCCGCCGGCGTCGGTCCCGGCCCCGCGCCGCGGCCACCGCCGCCGCGGCTGACCGTTCCGGGAGTCGGTCGCGACGCGGCGACTCGTGCAGTCGAGTACTCGTACTGCGCACCGGCCCAGCACCCGGGCGTGCACGGGGCCGAACGAGTACTCGACTGCACGCCCAGGTCGTCGGCCTGGGTCGGGGGCGGGCGCCGGGGGGCTTGGATGGCCGGGTGGCGACCCGCAGACCCCGCTCCCCCGGGCAGTCGACAGAAATGCAGTCTGCAGGCGGGCAGTCGGCAGGGGCCCGGGCGCCGCTGCTGACGACCATCAGCGGGCCCGGTGACGCCGTCTGGGCCCGGGCCGCGGAGCTGGTGGACCCACCCGCCGGGCCGCTGCTGCCCTGGCTGCTCGACGTGCGCTCGCGGGCCGGGGGGCGGTGGGCGTTCGTGGGTATCGGGACGATCGGGTTCGCCGACCGGTACCGCGACCTCGTCGCGGCGGCACTGGTCCGCCGGACGGTCCGCGGCACCCGGGTGGTCGTCGCGGACGCGACCTTCGAGCCGCGAAGCCGGGCGGCCGGGCGGCTCGGGTCCGTCGCCGGGGCCGCCGCCGGCATGGTCGCGCCGGTGCTGGCGCGGGCACTGGTCCGTGCGGTGGACGGCCCGGGCGTCCGCTGGTGCGTCCTGTCCACCGCCGAGCTCGACGTCTTCCCGCGGGTGTGGGGTGTCGACCCGCGCCGGGTCTTCTTCACGCCGTTCGTGCACAGCCTGACCGACGCCGAGCGCGACGCCCCGACGCGCGACGACGGCTTCGTCTTCAGCGGGGGCTCGTCGCTGCGGGACTACGACCTGCTCGAGGACGCCGTCGCGGGGACCGGCATCGAGGTCCGGGTCGCGGCGGACTGGACGCCGCGGCGGTGCGATCCCCATCTCACCGCCGAGCTCGTCAGCCACCCTCAGTTCGTCGAGTGGCTGCGCAGCTGCCACGGGGTCGTCGTGCCGCTGCAGCGCGCGGTCCGCAGCGCCGGGCAGCAGACCTACTTGAACGCGATGGTGCTGGGCAAGCCGGTCGTCGTCACCGACGGCCCGGGGGTCCGCGACCACATCCGCGACGGGGTCACCGGGGTGGTCGTGCCGCCCGTGGCCGCAGCGCTGCGGGCGGCGGTCCGCCACCTCGCGGACCCGGCCAACGACGCGCTTTACGCCGCGATGGGCGCCCGGGCGCGCGCTGACGTGCTGGCCCGGTTCACCACGACCCACTACCGCCGGCGCCTGCTCGAGGTCGCCGGTGTCCCGGTCGTGGGGGGAGAGTCGGGAAGACGTCAGCCGGTTCGTTGACTCCCACATCGCCAGCGGCCTCGAGGTCCGGGCCAGCGGGTCCGATACGCTCGGCCGTGCAGTGCACAGGCCGGCCGAGGCGCGCAGAGACGAGGTCCACCCCGGTGGCTGAGGGACCGTCTGGGGCTCCCCTCTGGTCTTGGTTCGCGCGACTGCGTGCCCTGGCAGTCGGTCCAGCAGCCGGCAGCTCACCCCGCGCGCTCTTTCGGAGTCTTAGACACCGGGTGACTGGCCTCCCAGGCGCCGCGGGAGTGGCAGCGGCACAGTGCCGAAAGGCCGGCATGTCCGTCACCTGGACGGTCGACCCTTCCGCCTGGATCGGTGCAGACGTTCACTGGTCCGGCTGGGGCCAGGCGACGAGTTCGGTCGAGATTGGTGCGCGCTCCGTCATCGAGGACGGCGCATCGATCCGGCTCAAGGGAGGTTCCCGGCTATTGATCGGTTCCGACGTCGTCGTTCGGCGCGGCGCGGTCCTGAACGTCGGCGGGACTCTGCGGCTGTACGGGGACAACCTCATCTCGTGGTACTCGGTGATCCACGCCGGCGAGTCGGTCACCTTCGAGACGATGGCCGGGACCGGTGAGATGGTGACCGTGGTGGACGGCGACCATCGCCGGACCGACGCTGACAGCCACTGGTACCGGAGCTCGGTGTCCGCTCCAGTCGTGATCGGTCGCAACACCTGGCTCGCGGCGAAGTCGACGGTCACCCGAGGAGTGACGATCGGCCGCAGCGTGACGGTGGCCGCCAACTCGGTGGTCCGCGCCGACGTTCCCGACGAGACGATAGTTGCCGGCGTCCCGGCCAGGATCATCGGGCCCAGCGTCTCGGCGACACACGACCCGAAGGCCCCTTCGCCGGGCCCGCTGACCGGCTGACGCGTTGATACAGCAGCCCGAGCAACCCGTCAGTAGCGGACCGGCAGGATCAGGCGGGCTGTCCCGGTCGGTGACCGTGGGCGCCGGCTGGCTCGCGGGCAGCCGGATCGCCTCGCAGGTCGTCCAGTTCGGCGCCGGCATCGTCCTGGCCCGACTGCTCACCCCGTCCGACTTCGGCCTGCTGGCGAGCATCTACGTCATCACCGGGTTCAGCGTCCTCTTCTTCGACCTCGGCCTCGGTGGCGCCCTCGTCCAGAACCAGCACCCGACCGCCGAGGACGAGAACACCGTCTTCTGGGTCAACGCCCTGGGCGGTCTGGTCTTCGTCGCGCTCTTCAGTGCCGCGGGGCCGCCGATCGCCGACGTGTTCAACGCCCCGCGCCTGATCCGCCTGGCGCCGCTGGCGGCGCTCCCCTTCACGCTCTCGATCGGCGTGGTGCAGATCGCCACCCTCCAGCGGCGGCTGCAGATGCGGGTGCTCGCCGTGCTCGAGCTGGTGACCAGCGCCGTCGGGATGGCCGCCGGCGTCTGCGCGGCCGCGCTGGGCGCCGGCGTCTATTCCCTGACGCTCGCCCCGATCGTCCAGTCCACTCTGATGTCCGCCTGGCTGTGGACCCACTTCCCCTGGCGGCCCACCGGCTTCCTCGACCGGGCCGCCGGCCGCCGGCTGTGGCGCTTCTCCGGGGGGCAGCTCGGATTCAACGTCGTCAACTACTGGAGCCGCAACGCGGACAACTTCCTCGTCGGGCGCTACCTGGGGGCGGCCACGCTCGGCTTCTACAACCGCGGCTACAACCTCATGCTGCTGCCCGTCCAGCAGGTGTCGCAGGTCCTCGTCCGGGTGATGATGCCGGCGCTCGCCGCGGTCAAGGACGACCACCCGCGGGCCGGGCGCGCCTACTCCCGGGCGGTCGCCCTCGTCGACGCCCTCGCCGTCCCGCTGCTCGTCGGACTCGCGGCCACGGCGCCGAGCCTCGTCCCGTTCCTCTGGGGACCGCGGTGGGTGCCGACCGTCCCGCTGCTGCAGGTCCTCTGCATCGCCGGCGTCCCACAGTGCGCGCTCGCCAGCGTGGGGTGGCTCTTCCAGTCCCAGAACCGGACGGGGCTGATGTTCCGGGTCGGGTCAGCGTCCGCCGCCCTCGGTGTCCTGCTGATGGTCGCAGGGCTGCACTGGGGGGTCCGCGGGGTCGCCGTCGCGGTGCTGGCCACCAGCTGGCTCTCCCTCGTGCCGGAGCTCTACTTCGCCTGCCGGCTGATCGACCTGCCGCTGCGACGGGTCCTCCGAACGATCGTCGGCGTCGGGCTGGCCGGGGCGGTGATGGCGGCCGCCGTGTGGTGGACGCCGACCGTCCTCGGCCTGGATCGCACCCGCGGCGCCGCCCTCGCCGTCCAGGTGCTCGTCGGCGCCGTGGTCTACGTGCCGGCGCTGCGCCTCACCGAGCCCGCGGTGTTCGCCGACGTCGCCCGGCTCCTGCGCCGCCTCGCCGGACGGCTTCGGCAGCATCGGTCCGCCCGGGCCTGAGCCAGGAGGCCGGGCGGCGGTGGTCCGGTCGGGCGTGGTCCGGTCGGGGGAGGTCCGATCACGTTCGGCCCGCAGGCGGCCGGCGAGCTGGCCGTACTGCAGCAGCTGGGCCAGCGCGAGGTACCGCACACGGTCCCACGGGCTGTCCAGGCTGCGCGACCGCTGAAACCACCAGCGCAGCCAGGGCCGCAGCGTCCGCCCGATCTCGCCGTCGTCGAAGGGCGGCAGCCCGCGCAGTGCCCGGAACTCCTGCGTCCCCGCCGCCGTGCGACGCAGCTTGCGCCGCACCTCGGCGAGGTCCGCGCGCGCCGGGTGGTCCAGCAGTGCGTCCTCCGCGTAGACGGCACGGACCCCGGCGTCGGTGGCCCGCACCCCCCACTCGCGGTCCCCGGTGCTCCGCATGTCCGCCGCGAAAGGCCCGACCCGGTCGAGGGTCGAGCGGGACACGAAGAGGTTCGCCGTGGCGGCCCAGCCGTCGGCGACGTAGTCCTGCTGGCGCAGGCCGCTGACGCTGTCCCACAGCGCCGCCGCCGCCGGGCGCGGACCCGGGTCGACCACGATCCGCCCGCCCACGAAGGCATCCGGGCCGGCCGCGGCCAGCGCCCGGACCCCGGCGCCGAGCCAGCCCGGGCGGGGCAGGCAGTCCGCGTCGGTGAAGGCGAGCACCGGGCCGCGGGCGTCGAGCAGCGCGCGGTTGCGCGCGGCGTAGGACCCGGGCCGCGACTCGGTGAGCACGCGGACCCCGGGCCGGGCGTGCACGACCCCGTCGAGACCGGGGTTGTCCCCGTTGTCCACGACGAGGACCTCCACCGGGTCGGGGAAGTCCTGTGCCGCCAGGCAGTCCAGGGTCCGGGCCAGCCCGCCGCGGTCGCCGTGCACCGGGATGATCACCGACACCGCCACCGCTGCGACCGCCGGACCGCTCGTCACCGCCCACTCCGGGCCAGGTCGTCGGCCGCCTGGTGAGCGCTGCTCTCGACCGGACCGCCGACGGTGTGAGCGACGCTCTCGCCCCCGCTCTCGACGACACCGTCACCGACGCCGGTCACGGCTGCGTGCGGTCGGCGCCCGCGCGGGGCGCCGCGGCCCTCGAACACCGCGAGCAGCGCCGCGGCCTGCACGGCCAGAGTGCCGGTGGCCGCAACCCGTTTCCGGCCGCGCTCCCCGCGGGCCCGCCGCTCGCCAGGGTCGGCGAGGGCGGTCCGCAGCGCGCCGGCGAGGGCGACCGGATCGGCCGGCGGGACCAGCCAGCCGCAGTCGCCGTCCACCGCCTCCGGGATGCCCGCGACCGTCGTCGTGACCACCGGGACGGCGCGGGCCTGGGCCTCCCGGAGCACGACCGGCAGCGCGTCGAGATCCCCGTCGGCGGCGCGGCGCGCCGGCAGGCAGAACACCGCCGCCGCCGCGATCGCCTGCAGTGCCTGCGCGTGCGGTGCCGGCCCGGTCAGGCGCACGACGGCTTCCAGCCCGGCGTCGTCGACCCGGCGCTGCAGCCGCTCGCGCCACGGGCCGTCGCCCATGACCCGCACGGACAGCCACGGCCGGTCCGGCGCCAGCAGCGCGGCCGCGTCGACGAGGGTGTCGAAGCCCTTCTTCTCCACCAGCCGACCGACCGCGACCACGTCGGCCGCGGCGCGGTCGCTGCCCTGGTCGCTGCCGGCGGTGCCCGGGGCGTCGGGCAGGTCGACACCGCACGGCACAACGTGGAGGCGGGGGTTGCGCAGGCCGGCGGCCCGCAGGTGGTCGACATTGAACCGGCACACGGTGACGACGTCGTCCATGGCCTCCAGGACCGCCAGCTCGGCCAGCGGGCGGTCGAAGATGTCCTTCGCGTGCACGGTGACCGACGCCGGGACGCCGAGGAGGTCCGCGAGCTGGCGGGCCACGTCCGCCGACGGCCACGCGAAGTGGGTGTGCACCCGGTCATACCCTCGCTCCTGCAGACCTGCTGCCAGGGCAGGGATCCGGCGGTCCCCGAGCGTGCGGTACTCCGCGTCGCGGGAGCGGTGGGCGGCGAAGCGGGCGACCCGCGCGGGGTGTCGCACCGACCAGGACGCCAGCGCCGCCACCCCGCGACGGGCGCCGTACCCGGCCCGCGGGAAGGGGTCCACCGGCCCCGCCCAGCCGTCGGCGACGTCGGCGGTGTCGCCGGGCTGCACCGTCAGGACGTCGACGACGACACCTCTCCGGCGCAGGGCGACGATCTCGTTGCGGACGAAGGTCTGGGACAGCTGCGGGTAGCGGTGCAGCAGGTAGAGGACCCGCAGCGGGGCACCGGCCGTCACGAGGCGACCCGGGCAGCCGCGGCGGCGGTCGCGGTGGCCGCCGTGGCCGGGGTCCGGTACGAGCGTCGGTAGCCGTAGTCCAGCGACCACTGGGCGGCCCGGGCGACGAGGTCGACCTGCGCGTCGCCGTCGCGGCGGGCCGCTGCCATCGCAAGACGCAGCCCGAGCAACCCTGCCCGGCGGGCCAGCACCCCGGCGGGGACCGGCGGCCAGGTCCGGGCGCCGGCTGCCGCCCAGTCCCGACGAAGCACCACGCTGCTGCGGCCGTAGCGGTAGTTCTGCTCGAGCAGGTCGCGCGTGGAGTCGCGCGGGACCCAGTCCATGAGCACCTCGTGGACCGGCTCCAGCAGCCGGCCCGGGCGATCCAGCACCCGCCAGCAGACGTCGGCGTCACCGCCGCTGCGGACTTCGCGGAACCCGCGGACCGCCTCGAGGTCGCTGCGCCGGACGCCGAGATTGCAGGTCGGGAGGTAGGGGCGGAAGTCGGGGGTACCCAGGTAGTTGCGCAGCCGGAAGAACTGCTGACGCTCGGCCGCGCGGGCGCCGAGCGAGCGCCCACCCAGCACCTGCACCTCCGAGCCGGTGAGGGCGACGGCGGGGTCGTCGAACACCGCGGCGAGCGTGCCCGCCCACTCGGGGTGCGGTCGGCTGCGGGCGTCGAGGAACAGCAGGACCGGCGCGCTCGTCGCCCGCCAACCGATGTTGCGGGCGGCGTACGGGCCGACCCCGCCACTGCGCAGCAGGGTGACCCGGATCGGCGAGCCCGCAATCAGGGCGGCGAGCCGGTCGGCCGGCAGGCTGGCGTCCGGCGAGTCGTCGACCACGACCACCTGCGCCGGCGGGGCCACCTGGTCCGCAAGCGCAGCCAGGCAGTCCGCGAGCAGCGTCCCCAGCCCGCGGATCGGCAGCACCACCGCGGTCGCCACCGCGGTCGGGGTCGCGCTCACCGTCGCGGCCCGACGCCGCGCGGGCGGGTGGCCCGCCACTGCGCCGCCACCTCGATCGCCCGGGTGCGGCGCAGCCGGGGAGCGTCGGACAGGTGCGGCGCGACCGGCACCGCGGCCGCGAAGTCGTGCAGCGCGGCGGTGACGGTGTACGGCGCCACGGGCTGCAGGTGGCGCAGCGACCCGTACTCCCGCACGAGGCGGCGGTAGTAGTCGCGGGTGCCGTGCGCCCGACGGTGCCCACCCTCGACGACCAGCGCCGGGTCGATGGCGATCCAGCCGTCACCGACAGCCCGCCAGCACCACTCCTTGTCCTCCGACGCGCTCAGGGTCTCGTCGAAGGCGTGCGCGCGCAGCGCCGGACCCGACCAGACACCCGCGTGGGCGGACATGCCCCACAGCGGGTGCGCCCGCAGGTAGGGAAGGTCGGCGCGGAAGGGCCCGTCCAGCGGCCGGCGGTCGCCGTCGCTGTGCTGCCCGCAGGCCGCGACCGCACCGGCGGCGAGGTGCCCGGCTGCGATCGCCAGCCAGTCCGGGCGCGGGATCGTGCAGTGGCTGGACAGGGTGGCCATCACGTCGCCGGTCGCGGCGGTGACCCCGGCGTTCAGCGAGCGGCCGTAGGTGAACTGCCCCGGCGCCAGGTCGACGACGACGTCGGCCAGCTCGGCGACGAGCTCGCGGGTCCCGTCGGTGGAACCGGAGTCGACGACGACGAGCTGAGGGGCCATGGTCTGGGCGCGGACGGAGTCGACGGTGGCGCGTACGGTCGCGATCGAGTCGTGGGTGCGGACGACGACGCTGGCCGTCGAGGCGCTCCCGCCAGACGTCGAAACCCGTGTCGGTGCGCTCACCGGCCGGTCGCCGCAGGCGGGGTCGCGGCGGGCCGGATCAAGGCGGGCCGACTCGTGGCAGGCCGGGTCGACGACATGACGGTGCTCCCTGTGCCTGACGAACTCCCGGGCATCGCGACGGTGCGCCCTCCGTCCGTCACCGTAGTGGACCATCCACGGACGTCGCCGGCCTCGACCAACCAGCCGTCGCGGGTGCTGAACGGCTGGCACAGGTGGTGGGCGGCTGGCACGGGTGGTGAGCGCCCGGCCGCTCCGGTCGTGGGCGAGGAGCTCTCGACCGGGCTGGGGCGGTTGGGTTAGGTTCCGGCCCAGGTGCGGTGGGCAGCGTGGGCGCGGGGCCCGCGGCGGACGTGGGGTGGTGGGCGCGGTGATGACCTGGCGGGAGACGGTCGCCACGCTGCGCGCAGACTTCGCCATCAACGAGTTCGCCGAGCCGCGCGTCACCCTCGCGGTCTCGCGTCTCGGCCAGTCGGCCCACAGGCGCCCCGGCGTCCTGGGCTTCGCGGTGCGCCGGCTGCACGGCGTCCTGGACCAGCTGTGGACGCGGTCGGTGATCGGCGCGGAGCTGCCCCGGTCGGTGCCGGCCGGCCCCGGCCTGCGGCTGCCACACGCGGGGCGCGGGGTCGTCATCCACTCCGCCACCCGTCTCGGGTCGAACATCACCCTGTATCACCAGGGCACCCTCGGGGTCCGGAAGTCCGGGATCCCGCCGGTCGTCGGTGACGGGGTGCTGCTCGGCGTCGGGGCCCGGGTGCTCGGCCCGGTGCACCTGGGCGACGGGTGCGGCATCGGGGCCAACGCGGTCGTGGTCACCGACGTCCCGGCGGCGGGAGTGGACCTCGGGAGCCCCGCACGTCCGGTGGTCCGCAGCGCCGACCGCACCCCACCCCCGGCGGACCCGGGCACCGAGGCTGCCGCCGCCAAGGTCGGGGCGGACGCCCTGGCGCCGACCGCCACCGCGCAGCTCTGAGGTGGCGGTCCTCCAGCGGTACTGGCAGGCCCGCTTCGCCCGGTGGGACCGTCCCGCCCGGATCACCAACCAGGGCTACACCGTGGCGGTCCCGGTGCCGGGTGACCTGCCGGTGTTCCTCGACCTCGCCCTCGCCGTCTGCCGGGCGCAGACGGCGACCCACCGGGTCGCCACCATCGTGGTCCCGGACGTGTCGACACCGGCGGTCGACGCGATCGTGGCCCGCGCCCGCCGCGACTGGCCGGGCCGCCTCGCCCTCGACCGGCTGCCCGTCCCCGAGCGCTGGCTGCTGCCCCGGCTCGGCGACCCGGGCCGCAACCACGCCATCCAGCTGACCACGGCGATCGCCCGGACCACGTCGACCCACGTCGTCCTGCACGACGCCGACCTGTTCCTCCTGACCCCCGACGCCCACGAGGACCAGTGGGCGCACGCCGTCGCCGAGGACCTCGACGTGCTCGGCGTCGACCCGGCCTGGGATCCCTGGTACGCCGAGCGCGGCCGCCACCTCGCGGCCACCTGGGAGATGACGGCCCGCACGGACTGGCTGCGGAGCTTCCCGCCGTGGCGGCACATCGCCCACCGCGACCACCTCGACGGCGAGCCGCACGTCTTCGACACCACCTACTGGGCGCAGACCCGGACCCCGGCGCCCCGGATCGGCGTCCGGTCCCCCGGTGCCGTCGTCCACTTCAACTACGTCATCAGCACCTACCGGAAGTACCGGCAGGCGGGACCGGGTTTCCGGGACGGCCGGTTCCGCCTCCTGCTCATCCGGGTGTTCATCGACCTGTTCGACACGACCGGAGCGGCCTACGGCCTCCCGTCGGTCGACGATCTCGCGGCCGGGCTGGGGAAGCCGGGCGCGGACGTCTGGTACGCGCCCGAGGACGCCGCGGCGTATGCGGAGTTCCGCCCGCGGCTGGACCAGATCCTGGCGGCGTTCCCGCCGCCGCCGTCGCACACCTCGATCACCGACGCGCTGGCAGCCTTCGACGCCTTCTACGGGGAGCCCGTCGCGGTCACCGGCCGCTAAGCCCGGATCCACCGCCGGATTAGTGGGTGGTGGTGTGCCGTGAGCGTGCAGATGCCCTCTGAGCTGGGACGATGTGTCGTGCGACGGACATATCGGACCGAGCGGAGAGGGCATCTGAC
>JAABVA010002831.1_pt1 | contig 16944 bp, 23 predicted proteins | sample 5560331 | NCBI WGS metagenome assembly JAABVA01 (sample SAMN12812661, study PRJNA571458) | rock metagenome | isolation source: Antarctica rocks | place: Antarctica: Victoria Land, Mt New Zealand sud | collected 2016-01-07 | reverse complement strand
CGCCTGGCCCTGGGAAACCGCCTTCACCGAGCTGTTCACCCGCGTCTGCGGGCCACCCAGACCCGCGCGGACCTGACCACCCAGCCCAACGCGGCGCAACCAGAACCACTGTGGACATCACCGGCAAGCGAGGCCGGCCGCACACCCACGCCCCAGCACCAAATCAGCATCCCGATACGAAACGATCATTACCGACATAGTTCGCCGGTGGATCGAGGCTAAGTAAGGTTATGTCATGTGCAGCAGCGAAGCTTTCTGATCTCGCCGTCGTCCTGGCCAATCCCGACGACACGGTGACTGCTGCGGCCTTCAGTTCCTGGCTTGACGCAGTAGAGAAAGTTTGAACAGGGGACGTCGGGTCGGCGTGGTTGGGGTGCTCTGGTCTCGGTGGGTGGTGGGGCGGTTCGCGGAGCGAAGCGGAGCGGGACGACCCGCCACCCCCTCGGATGATCATGGGCTCCTCCTGGCTTCGGTGACCTCGTCGGGATGCTGGATCGGTACGAGCATGCGGCGTAATGCTGGTGCCGCTGACGACGGGGGCCCGGCTGTCAGCCGTGATCTGCGGCGGGATCAGTGGTCAGCCGTAGAGACGCTGTCGGAGTTCGCGGAGTCCGGGGACACGTGCTCTTTTACCGAGTCCTTCGATGCCGTCGAGGACGGTGGCGACCAGGGGCAGTTCGGCGAGTTCCTGGGGCGCGACTTGCTCTGCTCGGACGAGGGCGAGCAGCGCCTGGCGGCTGGATCGGGTCAGGACGTGGGCGCGGGCGAGGTCGATGAGGTAGCGGGCTTGCCGCTCGGGGGACATGTGATCAATGTGGCGCAGGTGGGTGGAACGGTCGAGGGCTTGCTGCCCATTGCCGAGTTCTACGGCTACGTGCACGGCGTGCATCGTCACGTTGGTGGGGCCGAACTCGGTGTCGTAGTGGTTGTGGTCGCCGCCGAGGACCCCAGCGAGCTGGCGAGCGACCGCGAGGGCCTGCTCAGCGCCCGCGGTGTTCGCATCCCGGGCGTGCATCACCGCCAACAGCAGGGCGCTGGAGCCGACGAGTGAGATCAGCCCGGGTTCCCGGCCGGCGATGATCGACTCCCGGCGTTGGGTGGCCTGGGTGAGCACATGGTAGGCGAGGGCCTTCTCGTGGGAATCGAGCAGGGTTCGGGCCATCCGGAGCTGCCCGGCGAGGACGAGGGCCGGGTCGTGGCAGCGTTCCCCGGCGGCGATGGCCCGGTCGGCGGCGACCCACCCAGCGCCGTGGTCACCGACCTTGACCAGCATCGCGGCGGCGACCTGGTAGGTCTGCGCGAGCAGGCCCAGCACCTCAACGCGGGCGGTGCGGCTGCTGGAGCGGCTGGCGACTTCTAGCTCAACAAGGAGGGTGGCGATCGAGGGTCCCAGTTCCCGATACGCGCTGGCGTGCACTTGCTCCCAAATGCGCCGGGTGCGCGTGCGCAGCGCCGGAAGATCGTATGGAGGCCTGTCGGCAGTCGCGGTAGTGATGCTGTCCGGGGCCGGGTGACCGGCCAGGGCGAGGCGCAGCTGCTCGACGTAGGGCCGGTTGCGCACGGTGTCGCTGTCGGGTCCGAGCGCGGCCTCGATGAACTCCTGCAACGGGGCGCCGAGCAGGGCAGCGAGGCGGCCGAGGAGGTGAATGTCGACGAGCGCGATTTCGCCGCGTTCGGTCTGGGAGACCCAGCTCAGCGACTTGTGCATGTCGCGAGCCAGCCGCTCTCGGGACCAGTTCTTGGTCTCCCGGTAGGTCCGGACGAGTTCTCCCGGGGTCGGGTCAGTGCGCGGCACCCGTACCTCTAAGCGGCTCGCCGTTGATTGCGCCCTCGGCGGGTGCCAGTCGCCATACCTCTGGGTCGCCGGCCATGTGCTGGGCACGCTCGGTGAGAAAGCGTCGGGTGTGCGGTGTCGCCTCGTGCGCGGTGAACGCCTCATTGTCCTGATAGCACTCGTAGAACACCCGCTCGGTCGGACGGTCGGGCCGAGCGTGGCTGACATAGACGACGGTGCCGGGCTCATGCGCGGCAATCCCGGCCAACGTCTCGCCCACCAGAGCGTCGAACGCATCGAGGTGACCGTCAAGGACCTCGAATCGGACCACCAAGGCAAACATCGCATTCCCTCCGTCGGCACGGCCCACCCGGAGCCAGGGCACAGCATGGTCTCTCGCCCCGGACCCTACCCGGACAGGTATGCCCGTCCCGCAGGTGCAGATGACACCGCACGGCCCCGAAGGAGTGGGAAGAGCTGACAGTCCTGCACAGCCGCGCTGTGTATCTGAGTCCTCTGCTCGCCGGGGCGGTCGGGTGACCGGTGTTCTTGTGCTGCGGCCGAACACGCGGTCGCTGCACACAGAACAGGTACACACCATGAAGTTGCGAATCGATATTGCTGGGGTGGGGTTCTTCTGCACCCGCCCGCCGGAGCCGAAGGTGGATTTCGAGACCGGTGCGGTCCGGACCGACCGGGAGTCCGGCGACACATTGTGGCGGGTGCAGGTCGCCGCCCTCGACGCCAGTGGTGGGGAAATCCTCGTCGTGACCGTCCCGGGGGAACCCGACGTGACGATCGGTTCCCCGGTGCAGATCAAGGGCCTCGTCGCGATCCCCTGGTCGCAAGGCGAGCGCTCGGGGGTGGCCTACCGGGCGGAATCCCTCCGCTCGACGGGCACCCCCATCGCCGGTGTCATCACCCCACCGGCGGTCGCGGCCGCACCGGGTGAGGCGTCGAAGCCCTCAGGCCAGGCGGGGTCCGGGACCAAGGCCGCCTGAGGCGGGTGCCGGGCCACCCGCACTCAGCTGGCGGCCCGGCACCACCCTCCCCACCTCATACCTGCATTCATCCGTTGTCGTACAAGAATTTTGAGGAGTCATCGTGGTCCGTAGTCGCGTCACCAAGTCATCGTCGGGTTCCGAGCAGGACTCGTTCAGTACCGTCTGCGGGGAGGCCGCAGGCCTTGCCGTCTGGGATCTGCTGAAGGCCGCTGCGATCGTGTTGTGGTGGGCGGTACTGTTCCCGATGTTCAGCCTGCCCGTGGCGGGGTGCGGCGCCCTGTGGCGGGTCGCCGGGTGGCCCGCCGCGACCGCGGCCGCTGGATGGTGCGTCCTGTGCCTGCTGGCCTGGCGCCTGGGTGCGCCGCGTTCATGGCACCGGTGGGTGTCCGGGCGGATCTGGCGGCGGTGGCGCCGCTGGCGCATCTACCGCCGCCCCTGGGCCACCACCTGTGCGCTGCATGGGTTGACCACCACCCTCGATGACCGTGTCCTGGTGCCGGTGCTGCGGTCGGTGCGGATCGGCTTCGTCACCGACACCATCACGGTCCGGATGCTGCGCGGGCAATCCGCGGTGGACTGGGAACACCAATCCGATGCGCTGGCCCACGCGTTCGGGGCGCGCAACGTGCAGGTCCGCGCCAACCGACCCGGCCAGTTGAGTCTGCAGGTGCAGCACGGGGACAGCCTCGCCGCCCCGATCCCGGTCCCCGCACCGACTGTGCCGGTGGACTTGGGCGCCATTCCGGTGGGGCGCACCGAGACTGGACAGACCTGGCGGCTGCGGATCTTGGGGCGGCACCTGCTGATTGCCGGGGCCACCGGCTCCGGCAAGGGTGGGGTGATCTGGTCGATCCTGTCCGGGCTGGCCCCGGCCATCCACAGCGGGGTGGTGTCGGTGCGGGTCATCGACCCCAAAGGCGGCATGGAACTCGGCGCCGGACAAGCGCTGTTCACTACCTTCGCTTACGACACCGGCGAGGCGATGCTCACCGTGCTGCGCGAAGCCGTGCAGGTCATGACCGCCCGCGCGGACCGGATGCGCGGACACACCCGGCTGCATATCCCCACCGCGGCCGAGCCGTTGATCCTGTTGATCATCGACGAGGCGGCGTCGCTGACCGCCTACGTCACCGACCGCAAGATCAAGACCGAGGTCGAGCAACTCCTCGGGTTGCTGTTGTCCCAAGGCCGGGCGATCGGTGTCAGTGTGGTGGCCGCCGTCCAAGACCCCTCGAAAGAAGTTATCGCGTTGCGGCAGCTGTTCCCGACCCGGATCGGGCTGCGGATGTCTGAACCGACCCAGGTGGCGATGGTGCTGGGTCAATCCGCCCGGGACCGGGGTGCGCGCTGCGATCAGATTCCCGACACCAGCCCTGGAGTGGGGTACGTCGCCGAGGACGGCAACGCCGAATTCGTGCGGGTCCGCGCCTACCAGGTGACCGACGCCGACATCGACCACCTCGCCGCCCACTACCCGGCCCCCACCGCAGCGAACACGAGCACTGCGCCACCCGATGCCGACGGGCCGCCACCCACAGCGGCCTGACCCGGGCACCGCCCACCGTCCATATCACCCTGAAGGGAGTCATCATGACCGTGCCGACGCCCGCATTGATGCCGGTCACGACGTTGCTGCCGAGCTGGCCCCCGGCTGGCGGTGACCTGGGCGCCTCGCCGGTGGTGGCGCAGGTGATTGCCAAGGCCGGCTCGCCGTTCTTCGAGTCGTGGTGGACCCGGCTGGGCGGGGTTGGCTACTGCGCCCGACCGGTGCACCTGAGCGGACGTGACAGCGCCGGCAAACGCATCACGGTGATGGGACGGTGCAAGAACCGCCGGGCGGCGGTGTGCCCATCGTGCTCGGACCTCTATGCCGGGGACACCTGGCACCTGGTGGCGGCCGGGATCACCGGGTCACCCACGCTGAGCATGCCCCCCTCCGTCGGCTCGCATCCGATGGTGTTCGCCACCCTGACCGCCCCCAGCTACGGCCCCGTGCACACCGTACGGCGAGGCGCCGTCGGTGGTGCGCGTCGCTGTCACCCGCACACCGTTGGGCAACGCTGCCCACACGGCAAGCCCCGGTGGTGCACCGAGATCCACGACGACACCGAACCGCTGGTCGGGCAGGCGCTGTGCGCGGACTGCTATGACTACCAAGCCCACGTGCTGTTCAGCTGGCACGCCCCCGAGTTGTGGCAGCGGTTCTCCATCGCCCTGCGCCGGCTGCTCGCACGCCACCTGAAGGACCTGGGCGCCGACCCGGCCTCGGTGCGGATCGCGCACGTCAAAGTCGTGGAGATGCAGGCCCGTGGGGTGCCGCATTTTCACACCGTGCTCCGCCTCGACGACGCCACCCACCCGATCAGCGAACCCCCGGTCGCTCCCACCGCACCGGTCACCACCACCGAGTTGGCGGCGCTGATAGTCCGGGCCGCCCGTGTGGTCACATTGTCCGTGCCCGTCGGGGACGGCGAGGATGCCACGGTGGCATTCGGAGAGCAGATCGACGTGCAACCCATCACCACCGGCAATTCCACATCAACGGATCGGGACGAGTCCGGGGCGTGCTCGGCGCGCAAGGTCGCCGGCTACCTCGCGAAGTACGTCACCAAGTCGGTCACCGAGTTCGGGCTCGGCCACCACCGCCTTTCGCCGCTGGCAATCACCACCCTGGCGGTGACCGAGCACGTGCGACGCATCCTGACCGCCATCGCCACGCTCGCCGAGCAATTCGGCCGCGCCGAGATGATCACGCGATTGCATACCCTGGGCTACCGCGGGCACATCACCACCAAGACCCGTCGCTACTCCACCACCATGGGCGCCCTGCGTGCCCGCCGACACGCCTGGCGCGAAAACACCCATGCGGTAGCAGAACCCCCGCAGCCCGAGCCCGATGATGCCGACCTCACCGACGACGACATCAGCGAGGGGAACGAGTCGATCGAATGGACGTTCCTCAGCTGCGGGCACGACACCGAAGGCGAACGGCTATTGGCGATCACCGCCGCCGTCCGGGCTCGTGAGCAACGCTATGCCGCCCGCGAGGACCTGTCTGAGCAGCGGAGCAGGGAGCAGGCATCATGACCGCCCGCTCAGCAACGCCCCACACCCAGTCACCCGACGTCACAGCGTTCACCGCCTGGCTCACCGCATCCTGCGAGCGTCAAGGCGTCCCGGTCACCATCCGTGACCCTGGGGTCATCACCCAAGTCGCCACCCTGCTCGGACACCACTCCCCGGCCGCAGCCACCTGCGGCACCGGATGGAAATCCACGTCCACCCACTGGCCAAAGGAGCGTCTGCACCATGATTCCGTCGACGATCCGCACAGCCTCCGTGCCGCGTGATGCCGGCGAAGTCGCTTGCGCCGCAACCGGAACAGGCTGGAGGCAAACACGGAAAGCAGTCGATGCGTGGGTGCCGGCCTATGAGCCCTGCGCGGCGCTACCGATGGGGTAAACGATCGGGTGGCACACCAGAAACACGTGCGGTAGCGCCACGGTCAGTTGAGCGGTTTCGTTGGGTGGAGTGAGCAACACCGTGCGGCTGTCCGGGACGTCGCCGACACAACCGTTACCACCCGCCGGATTGGAAACACCCACCGTCACCAGCACCGTCGAGCCTGGCGGCAGGGTCCGCACCTGAGGTGCCGATCCCCGGCGCTCGGCGTCACCGAGGTCCTTGCCTGCAGCATCGACGAAGCTGACCCCCGGCCAGCCCTGCGCCTGGCAGGTGACGCCACCGTTGTTCCTCAGCACCACAGCAAACTCCTTGCCGAGTTCACCGGGCACGTCGGTGACGCTGCTCGGCTGCAACGAAGCAGTGTGGCAGCGTTGTGGTGTGATCGCCGCGACGGAACGGTGCTGGGCGTAGCCGATGGGCCGGTCGGACTTAGCGGAGGCGCCGAAGTCGAAACAGCAGACGATGGCGCCGAGACCGACGGTGAGGGCGTTTGACTGCTTGCCGGGGGCGTCGATGTTGCCGGCAACGCACTCGTGGGGACGGCCTGTCCCGACCCGGACGACCCGCACGCCGCGAGCAGCGCACTCAAAGCTGCCGCGGCCAGAACACACTGCCCGGCCCGTATCGGGCGCCCCCTCGTCATGATGAGGCCCTCCCGAACTCGATACCTCGCAAACGAACAGTAGTCGCGGGCCCCGATGTCCGCGATCCGGCGCCCGCCGCTGTCCATGTTCGAGCACGAACGGGGCCCGCAAGCTGCCGCAGCCCGGGCGGCGACATCAATTAAGTCGGTGGCAAGTCAGCGCGCAGCGCCGGCGCGGCAGCCCTTGTTCGATGCTATGGCCGCGCTCAGCCGCCATTGGGGTTGCACGCGGTTGATGTCGAGGGTGCGGGCTCCGGGGGTGCCGGGGCCGATGACGGCGTGGTCGAGGACGGCGCGGATGATCGCTTGGCGTCGGTCGATGCCGAGGCCAGCCCACTGCTCACGGACGACCGTACCGTTGCCGGTGAGCCCGTCCAGCGCGCTGGTATCGGTGGCATGCGCCAAGCGCCGTTGGGTGTCGCGGATACGGGCCTCAATGGGGTTACGCGCGGCCATCCACTCCCGCGCCGACACCGCACCCTCGGCGTACAACCCGGCGAGCTCGTCCAGCCGGGACTGATCGGTGGTGAGGGCGTTACCCAGGGCACCGAGCGCGTCGTCGTCGCGGACCTTGCCGGTCAGCGCGTCGGCCAACTCGGCTGAGTCCAGCCGGGTGAGCACGGCGTCGGTGATCAGGTCCTCCACCGGTTCGGCGACCACCGTCAGCTTCCCGCAACCACCGTGATCCGGTCCGGACAGACACACATACCGCAGTCGCCGCTGCCCCGCACTGGTCTGCCGACTGGAGGAGAACAGCATGTTGCCGCACTTGCCGCACCGCAACATGCCTGACAACAAATGGGTGCGGGGCGCCCGGCGCCCCGAGCTGGCGCGAGCAGCGAAATGCGCCAGGATCTGTTCCCGTTTCTCGACGGTGATGATTGGCTCCCACACCGCATCGCCGATGATCTGCCCGCGGTGCTCCCGCAAACCGGCCAGGCGCGCCGAGCACAGCATCTGCCGCAATGTTGGCGTCTGCCAGTGCTCGGCACCCAGGGTGGTCGGAACCCCGGTGGTGTTCAACCAGGAAGCCAGAGAGCGCAAGGATTCCCCGGCGAGCAGCCGGTCCACCAGTTGGCGCATGATCGCCGCCTCGGCCGCACGGACGGTGATCTTGTCAGCGTCGTACCCGAAGGGACGTGCCGGGCCGTGGGGTAAGCCGTTGGCAGCGTTCTGGTCCATCTTGCGTCGAATACGGGCCGAGCGGCGCCCGGATTCCTTGGCGGCGAACGCGGCGAAGATGCGAGCCATGAACAACCCGTCATCGTTGCCGAGGTCGATGTCGGCGGTCACCGTCGCCACATCGCGCACCCCGGCCTTCTCACACAGCTCGACGAACTCCTCCAACTCGACAGGGCGACGGTGCAACCGGTCGAGGTTGTACACGATCAACCCGTCTCGCGCGCCCGCTTTGAGGTCGGCGATCATCCTGGCGTAGGACGGGCGGGGTTTGCCGGAGTAGGCGGAGATGTCGTTGTCCACATACTCCGCACCGATCGTCCACCCCCGGTCGGTAGCCAGCTTGCGGCAGTCCTCCAACTGCCGTTGCACCCCCAAGCCTTGACCGCCCTGATCAGCGGAAATGCGGGCATACACTGCCGCCGAGCGGACCGGTGCCTTCGTTGAAGTCATGAGGGTAGTTTAGCGGAATTCGAGCTTGGCTAAATCGGTGGTGCCACCGTTGATCCAGTGCCGAATGTGGTGGCCTTGGGTCCACGCGGGAGGACGGTTGCAGCCGGGGAAGGCGCATCCGTGGTCGCGGGCGATCAACGCCCGCCGTTGGTGCGCGGAAACAAGGCGTTGGCTGCGACCCAGCTTCAGGGGCACCCCCTCGCCGTCGATGAGGATGGCGGTGAGTTCGCAGTCACACGCGATGCGTCGGGCGCTGGCCGCGGAGATCGGTCCGATCCAGGGCATCCATCCCGGTGCCACCGGGTCAGCACCGAACATGGCGCGGTAGGCGCCGCGGTCATTGCTGGGGCGGTCAGCGGCGGGGCGGGGGGCGGTGTCCGCGGTGGGTGCCTGGTCGGCAGTGGTGTCATTCTCGTTGTCGTCTCCGGTGGCGGCGAGGTCTTCGTCGCGGATGAGTAGCGACAGGTGGGGGCGTTCGTAGCCTTCGGTGGGGCTGTGACCACTGTTGAGGTAGCGGCGCAGCAGTTCGGTGAACGCCTCCGCCCGTCGTAACGCCGCCGGGCGGGTGTCGCGAGTGCCGTCGGCGGCGGGTTTGGGTTGGGACAGTCCGGACAGGGCGGTGTGCAGCATTTCCATGGTCTCGGCATCCAGGTCAGCCTTCACCACCCCACGCCCGCCCAGGGTGGTGGCGGCGAACAACTCATTCAGGGCGGTGTTCTCCGCGTCGGGCAGGCTGTGCTCGGCGGGTTCGAGCAGGTGCCGCAGCGCCGCGGCCCGCCGGGCCAACTCCACCGGATTCTCCGTCGCCGCCGCCTGCAACAGGTAGGTCTCGCACTCGGGCAATGCTTCGGGAGGTACCCCGTCGGGCAGGTGGGTGAAAAACCCGACGATCACTTTGGCGTGGGCGACACTGATCGCCCCGGAGTCCACCGCCGCCGTAGTGCCCGGCCACTCGGCCAACGCTTGGCCGAGGTGCACGATCAGGGTGGCCGCCCCTGGTGCCATCCGCGTCACTCCGGACAACCACGATGCCGTCGACCCCGCACCCAGGGTTTTCGCCGTACCGCGGGCTTCCAGGTCCACCACCAACCGCACACGCAAGGCTTCCAGATCGGTGATCCGCTGACACACCGCCCGGGTTGTGGTCACCAGCGCGGGCTCGGACAGCCGCCACACCTGAACCCCGCGGGGGTCAGAGAGCGCAACGTCTGGATCCACAAATCGAACAATAGTACGAGTACATGTCGACGTCAAGCTTTAGTTTTCGAACACCACGTGGCTTGCGAGCGAAGACGCAGCGATGGGGGTGATGCACAACCGCGGTGCCGGCTCCGCACTCGCCGAAGCTGTAAGCGGTGTACTCAGGGTCGGCGCGTGCCGGAAATGGTGGACCCGGACGGGCGGTGTTGTGGGAACTAGCATCGTCTCCAACCGCCAGGGGGAACCGGCGGACCATTCGATTCGTCGCCCGGGCAACCGACCTCAAGCATCCCAGTGGGGCCTGCGGGCACGCACCCGCCGCACGGCACGCTCGCCAGCGTTGAGATGGACCACTGATGCGCGGCGGCACCGCGGTGGTCAACTACCGTCGTGGGCAACTCCCTTCGCCGAAAGAAGCGTGCAATGCCTTCCGCACAGACCGATGCCCGCGAGTTCGACCTGATCCTCTACGGGGCGACGGGTTTCGTCGGGAAGCTACTCGCGAGATACGTAGCCTCCGCGGCGCCCGCCGGCACGCGAATCGCGCTGGCCGGCCGCGACCATGCTCGGGTGGAGGCGGTGCGGGCCGAGTTGCCCGACTCGGCACAGTCGTGGGGAGTCGTCCGCGCCGACGCGGCCGACCCGGACAGCCTGCGCCACATGGTCGAGCGGACGCGGGTGGTGCTCACGACGGTCGGCCCGTACGCCGAGTTCGGCCTCCCGCTGGTTCTGGCCTGCGCCGATGCGGGCACCGACTACGCCGACCTGACCGGCGAGCCGCTGTTCATCCGGGACAGCATCGAAGCCGCTCACGACCGCGCCGTCGCGAGCTCCGCCAGGATCGTGCACTCCTGCGGATTCGACTCCGTACCGTCTGACCTGAGTGTCTACCTGACCTATCGGCAAGCACTGCAGGACGGGACGGGCGAGCTGACGAGCTCGACCCTGATAGCCACGCTGAAGGGCGGCATGAGCGGTGGAACCATCGCGTCGGGGCGCGGACAGCTGAAGGCGATCGCCAAGGACAAGACGTTGCAAGGGGTCGTCGATGATCCCTACGCGTTCAGCGCGGATCGTTCGCTGGAGTCGGATCTCGGTGATCAGTCCGATGCGGTGCTTGCCCGCGCGTCGAGCATCGACCCCACGCTGAGCGGGTGGATCACCAGCTTCGTCATGGCGCCGCACAACACCAGGATCGTCCGGCGGAGCAACTCACTGCTCGGCTGGGCCTACGGCAAGGACTTCCGCTACCGCGAGGTGATGAGTACCGGGCGCTCGGCGGTCGCGCCCGTGCTCGCGACCGGAATCGCCGGCGCCTTGTGGGCGCAGAGGGTCCTCGGGCCATTGGTCCACAAGGGACCCGCGTCGGCCGTCCTCGATCGCATCGTCCCGAAAGCGGGCACCGGACCGAGCGAGGCAGCGCGCAATCAGGGCTTCTTCTCCATGCGGACCATCACCCGGACCTCGGGTGGCGCCACCTACCGGACCACCTTCGCCGCGGACGGCGATCCGGGTTACAAGGCCACCGCGGTGATCCTCGGCGAAGTGGGCCTGTGCCTGGCCCTGGACCGAGACAGGCTGTCGACCTTGGCCGGGGTGCTCACCCCGGCGCCGGTGCTGGCCGAGCCCCTCGCCGAGCGGTTGCGCGCTGCCGGCATGACCATCACGGTCGAGCGACAATAATTGCGACGCGCCGATCTTTCGACGCGCGGGGGCTTGCGGGATGGGTTACCTTCCGCTCATCGACAGGACACGGTGCGCCTGTTGCCTAGCTAAGGAGTGCCATGATCACCCTCGGCGTCATTCTGCTGCTCGTCGGCATATTTGTAAGTAGCCTGAAGTTTCTCATCTATATCGGGATCATCCTGCTCATCATCGGTATCGTGCTGTTCGCGCTGGGCGCGATGGGCAGGGCCGTAGGTGGTCGCAAGCATTACTTCTGACCGATCCGTGAGGTGCACCGGTGCTGGTAGCCGCTGAGTCCCCTGAGCAAGGAGCGTCATGATCGTCCTGGGCACCATCCTCATGATCGCTGGATTCTTCTTGTTTCCCCCGCTCGTCGGGATCGGGGCAGTCGTGTTCGTCATCGGCCTGGTGCTGTTCGCGCTGGGGAACTCCGGACGTGCTGTGGGTGGGCGCAAGCACTACTACTGACGGACACGGCACGCCGAGGTAACACTGTGGCCCCCGCCCGTACTCGGGTGGGGGCCACAGTGGACGGTGATACTCAGCTCTTGAAGACGTCCTTGACCTTCTCTCCGGCCTGCTTTAGGTTGCCTTTGGCCTGGTCGCCCTTGCCCTCGTTCTCGAGGCTCTGGTCGTCGGTGGCCTTCCCGGTGGCCTCCTTGGCCTTGCCGCCCATCTCGTCGGCCTTGTTCTGCGCCTTGTCTCCCAGTCCCATGTCGGGCCTCCTCGGTAATGTCGGTAGTTCTGCGTGGCGGATGCACGTGCCAATCCCACCGTAATCACTCGCGCCGTTTCGCGCTGAGCGTCACTTCCGCTCGCTGACTCCATCGCGAGTCATCGTCAGGTCCCCGCAGCTGATCTGCCTGCCGGACTGCGCCGCGGCCGGGTTCCCCGACGCGGGGACGCTGTCGGTCGCTCCGTTACGTGCTGCGGTCCCGTCCAGCACGATCTGGGTCCGCTGCACGTCCAGCGGCTGACCAGTGTCATCGACGTGCACGTTCAAGCCGACGAGGCTGCGTCCCGAGGTGCCAGTCACCTGCGAGCAGCCCACCCCGGTGCCGGTGCCGCGCAGGCCGAGGTCGAATTCGTAGTGCTGGCCTTCCGGATTGGTGACGGGGAACAGTCCGCAGTTTTTGACCGCCAGCAGCTCGACGGTACGTCCGTCGCTGGCCAGCGCGGTGATGGTGCCCTTGCCGTCGGTGTTCGCCACCAGGACCGAACGGGGTCCGCCCCCGGCCAGTTCTATCGGGATGCTGAACGTCGCGCCGGAGGCAGTGGTGATGCCGAAGTTCGTCCCACCCTTGATCCACCCGACGTCCGGCCGTCCATCGCCGTCCACGTCGATGATCGGCTTGCTGCTCGCCCCGGTCGGAATTCCGGAGCCGGCGGGTGCACAACCCACGGCCGTCGGGGACGCTGTGGTCGTCGGTGCCGGAGTGACCACCGATGTGCCCGTGCTGGGGGCCACGCTGGGAGACGACGGTGGTGCCGAGCTGCTGTTCGTCGCCGAAGGCAGCGGGGGCGGCGGCGCCGCGGCAGTCGGGCTCGAGGAGCAAGCGCCGAGCAAAACTGCGCCGAGCACCGCAAGGGGTACTGCAGCGGTACGAGGTCTCATCGGTTGTCTCCCATCCGTACTGCGATCTGCTGGGACTGAACGGGATGGTACGGGCCGCTGAATGATTTTCATCCGTGCCGAGCGGACGAGACGTGTTCTCCTTAGTAGGTAAGACATCGGCACACTCGACTTAGGAGACTACGACCATGGCCGAAACGAAGGATTCCCCCGAGGGCGCCAGCAGCACGCAGGTGGCATCCCGCGAGTCGTCACCCTTAACGACCTCCACCGGCAAGACCACGATTGCCGACACGGTGGTGTCCAAGATCGCGGGTATTGCCACCCGCGAGGTGAACGGGGTGCACGCCGTCGGTGGTGGTGCCTCCCGCGCGGTCGGCGCACTCCGCGAGCGCATCCCCGGCGCGCGCGTCAACCACTCCCAGGGTGTGGCGGTCGAGGTCGGTGAGCGGCAGGCGGCCGTGGACATCGACATCGTGGCCGAGTACGGGGTGGCCATCGCCGAGCTTGCCGCGGGCATCCGCCGCAACGTCATCGCCGCGGTGGAGCGGATGACCGGCCTGCAGGTCACCGAGGTCAACATCGACGTCCACGACGTGTTCCTCAACGATGGCGGCGAGGACGACAGCGCCGAGCCCAGCCCCACGCGCGTGCAATGACCATTCCCGCAGCGACAACTCCCGCAGCGACAACTCCCGCAGCGACCACTGCTGCTGCCGCCGAACCAGACCCGGCTGACGTTCTCGCGGCGGCAGTGCTGGCCGTCGATGGTGTCGCTGGGCTGCACGGCGGCATGTTCGGTGAGGTGGGCACCTACCTTCCGGGACGCCGCGTGGCCGGTGTGGCGCTGCACGACGCGGGCGCCGAGGTACACATCGCCGTGCGTTTCGGCGTGGACGTCCAGATAGTCGCCACTGCGGTACGGGCGGCGGCAGCTCCGCTGGTGGGCGGCCCGGTGGACGTCGTCATCGAGGACGTCGAGCTCGCTGTTCTCGCCCTGCCTGCTGCGGAACCCTCACGTACCCCCTGAGCACTTTGGAGTAGAGCATGAACGTCACCAATACCGGACTCTTCGCAGGCCTGCTGCTCGGCGTCGCTGCGGCGGCCGGGGGTTGGGTCGGGTTCCTTGTCGCGTTGCTGCTGGCCATCGTCGGGGCGGCGTTGGGGGCGCACTACGACGGGAAGCTCGACCTGGGTGAGCTGATGCGCGGGCGTAATCGTGGCTGAACACCGGGTGGCGGACCCCACTGATGAAGACGCGCCCGGCGCCCGTGGTTCGCTGACCGTGCGCGACCGGGCCGTGAGCCGGGTGGCGGAGTATGCGGCAGTCCACACCGACGGCGTCGTCCGCCAGTCCAGCGGTCTCGGCCGCATGATAGGCCGCGACCTGCCACGGGTGGACAGCAACGTCAGCGGTGGGCGCGTCCGAGTCAAAGTTGCCATCGCCACCGCATGGCCCCGCTCGGTACCCGCGGTGAGCGCGGCGGTGCGTGCCGGGGTGGCCGAGCAGCTACAGGCCTCCACCGGGCTGATTGTGGACCGGGTAGACGTCGTCGTCGACGAGGTAGTGCGTCAGTCGTCTGCCGACTTGCCCAGGGTGCTGCAATGACCGCGGCGTCCGCCCACGAAGCGAGCGACGGCAAGCCGGACGCCGGCGGCCCGCAGGCTCGTCCACCCGTTGCTGCGCCCGCCGCCGCGCCGGTGGGTTTACTCATTGCACTGGTCCTCATTGCCGCCGGGGCGGTGGCCATTCGGGAGATGTTGCTCGGCGCGCACGCGTTCAGCGGACCGGAGTGGGTGGCGAACACCGCAACCTGGGTGGACAACCTGCGTCCGGCGGTGTGGCTGATTCCCGCCGGCATCGTCGCGGTCCTTGTCGGACTGTGGTGGGTGTGGGCCGCGCTCAAGCCTCGGCGGCGCACCGAGCTGAAGGTGGCAGGGGAGGACGTCGTGTGGATGCGCCGCAGCGATATCTCTCGGGTGGCGCACGCCTGCGCGGACAGCGTCGCCGGCACCACCACTGCCTCGGCGCGCACCGGCCGCAGGCGCGTCACTGTCACGATCACCACCACGGAGGCGGAGGCGGAGGCGGAGGCGATGCGTAGCGCGGTCACCGACGCTGTGACCGAACGGCTGGCGCCCCTCGAGCGCACGTTCACAGTCAAGGTGAAAACCAAGACCAGCCATGACGGGAGCGCGCGATGAGTCGGACACTGGCCGCATTGGATCGCCTGGTGGCACTGGTCGTCGGAGTGGCACTGATCGCGCTGGGGCTTGCCGCCATGGCCTGGCAGATCGGGACGGTGTCCTGGACGCCGCGCGAGCAGGTCGGCCCGGGCACGAGGACGGCCACCGCGCAGGACTGGTGGCCATGGGCGACCGGCGCGGGTGGCGTGATCCTGATCCTGCTCGGTCTGTGGTGGCTGGCGGCGCACATCCCCCGGCGCAAGCTGGGCCAGGTGCGGCTGCCGGGCAGTGGTGCCGCAGGCATCCTGCGGGCTGACACCACTGCGGTCGCCGGTGCCGCGGCCGAGTCACTGGCCGCGGCGGACGGCGTGCAATCCGCCAGCGGGCGCTCGTTCACCGACCGTGGGCGTCCCACGATCGCGCTCACTGCCACTGTCGACCCGATGGCCGACCTTGCCGTGGTGCGCGATGGGGCCGCCCGGGTACGCGGCGAGATCACGCAAGCCCTGGACGGTGCCGAGTTGGCTACGCGCATCCACTTGCACGTCGGCAAGACCTGAGCGCCACGACAGGTGCATCCTGGAGTCCGTGCACGCACTGGCGCTCGGGTCCGACCTGCCTGCGCTGACTCCTGCGCGGGTGCTCACCTCCTGGACCCCGAACCCACCGCTGCTGTGCACGGTCCTGGTGTTGGGTGCGTTGTACCTGGGCGGCATCGCGGCGCTGCGCCGTCGCGGGACCAGCTGGCCACGCGCCCGGACGTGGTGTTTCGTGGGAGGTGGACTGGGGTCGCTCGCCCTGGTGGGGTTCTCGATGGTGGCGGTGTACGCCGACACCCTGTTCTGGGCGCGTGCCCTGCAGAACCTCATCCTGGTGATGCTGACCCCGATGTTCCTTGCCCTGGGCGCGCCGCTGTCCTTGCTCCGCGAGCTGCTGTCCGCCCCTGCGCGGGCCAGGGCCGCGGTCGTGCTGCACAGTCGCCTCGCCAGGGCGCTTACCTTTCCGCCCGTGGTGACCTTGGTGCTGGTGATACCGCCCCTGGTGCTCTACCTGAGCCCGCTCTACGAGCAGACCCTGCGCGATCAGCTGGTCAGTGGACTCGTCGGCTTCTGCCTGGTGCTTGGCGGGTTCGTCTACTACTGGTCGCGACTGCGGGTCGACCCGGTTCCGCGGCCGGGCTCCTACCTGGTGACCATGTGGATCACCCTGGTCGAGGTGCTGGTGGACGCGATCCTCGGCCTGACGCTGTGGCTGGGCCCGGTCATCGCCACCGCCTACTACCTGGGGGTGGCCCGCCACTGGGGTCCCGATCTGCGGACCGATCAGGACATCGGCGCAGGCATCCTGTGGATCGGTGGTGACATCATTGGTCTGCCCTTCCTGGCAACGGTGATCGCCCGGATGACCAAGGAGGACGAGCACCGGGCGGTGGAGATCGACGCCGAGCTCGACGCCATCGACGCCATTGCGGCCGAGCAGCCCCCCGTCACCGATGCGGCCGCGCCGCGGTTGTGGTGGGAGGAGCACCCCGAGCTCGCCGCGCGGACCCGCCGGAAAAACTGGTCCCCTCGGCGGCGTTGATCCGCTGCTGGGTCACCGCCGTGGTGTAAAGATGGCGGCCGCGGTGCAAGGATGGGTTGCGCACCCGGTCGTCAACCGTCTGAGCAACGCTGCGTGATGAGGAAACAGTGACGGACCCACTCGCCGCCGCCGAGGCCGAAGCAGTCCAGATCAGCACTAAAGCGCAGCCACTGGGCGCGCTCGGGGACAAGTTCAGTCG
>JAABVA010002830.1_pt1 | contig 16948 bp, 13 predicted proteins | sample 5560331 | NCBI WGS metagenome assembly JAABVA01 (sample SAMN12812661, study PRJNA571458) | rock metagenome | isolation source: Antarctica rocks | place: Antarctica: Victoria Land, Mt New Zealand sud | collected 2016-01-07 | reverse complement strand
CCGACTGCTTCAGCACGGCCACAATCTGCTCCACAGAAAAACGCTTCTTCTTCATGGCAAAATCTCCTCTCGGATTTTGCCGAAGACTAACATTTGCCTTGGTCTAGAAATACCGGGGCCGATCACCCGTCGGCCAAATCGAGATGAGCGTAGTTTCTGCAGGCTGCATTCAAATTCCGCAAATCTGCAGCCGAATAGAGGATCGCAAAGACAGGCAGGAACAAATCTTCGATCAGACTGTTCTTGGAAAACATGCCAGACAGATTCTCTTGTTCCACCTGATAGGTGAGTACGCCGAGAGCTTTACCGATTTCCTCGATCGCTTGCTGCTGATTCATGGGAGATAGTTATTAGACCGCAATAGAACTTCGCTTGGGAACGCGCCCGCGATTTAGGCCTCGGTGCAATCTACAGGGGAGCCGATTGAAACTCTTCCACAAATTTATCCAGTAGACGGCGGAAGGCGACTGCCGTCGGTTTCCAGTCACCTTGCATAGCTTTAGAACCGGCCTCACCATACCCTGTATCGGGCCGCGGGCGCAATCGGATGAAGGGTGGAAGCCCATAGCGCATGGCCAAGCTGTTGGCCCATAGTCGCGCTGTGCGGCCGTTTCCATTGCCAAAAGGATGAATCCGCACCCATTCGGCGTGTGCCCAGGCGCATAGATCGAGGATCGCCGCCTGTTCGTCAGCATCCGGCTCGACGCCAACTGGTAGCAGCGTATCCAACGCAGCAACGAGTGCTTGGAGCTTGGTTTCAAATACTCTCAAGGCATCGGCTACATCTGCTGAGCTGACACCATAATTGGCACCGACTCTTACCTGAACAGATTCCAGCCCCGGTTCGCCACGGAAGGCACCCACAAAGCGAGGATCGGGAACACCCAGCCCGTCCATAACAAGAATCTGCCAACGCCTCGCCTCTTGGACGGTCGGTGTCTCGCGCTCCTGCGCGGCTCGCGTAATTTCCCTTAAGACCAGTCCTAGGTTGCTTCGAACTTGCGGGCTGTCTCCGTCCCAATCAGGCACGTAGAAGCTCGCGAATCTTACTTTGAACGGGTCCCGCAGGTTTCAGCTGACCTTCGAGGAACTGTCCTTCAATTACGGTGCCTTCTAGCGGATCCTCGAAAGTCACCTCTGCCTCCACGAAGGCAGCGATTGCATGTTCGAATCCAGGGTCTCGCTTCCGATACGCTCGGAGCGCCGCCAGATTCGCCTCCAGGTCGGCTTCTTTCCGACCTTTCTGGCTCAGATAGCCCTTAACGGCCTCATTTAGCAGTTGGTTCATGGGGCGGCCTTCGACCTTGCTTAGGTTTTCGAGCGCCGTCCGTTCCTCGGAGTCAATTCTGAGCGTGAAGGGAATTCGAGCCATGCTTGTAAGCTACGCCTCGTTAGATGTTGGTGTCAATTTGCGGTTTTGACATCACATTTGATTTGCGGATAGAGTCGCCCAAGCTCGATCATGAGGTAGTTAGACGCGGAAGCCCGCCGGATGAGCCGTGGAAGCTCTACGATCTCGGTCACGGCTATTGCTCCTACGACTTCTTCGACCAATGCCCGCATCGGATGGCTTGCGCCCGCTGTGACTTCTACGTACCCAAGGAGTCCAGCAAGGCACAAAGTATCGAGGCCAAGTCGAACCTGCTCAGGCTGAGGCAGGAGATTCCCTTGAATGAAGACGAACTGCGGGCCGTAGAGGACGGGATCGCCGGCCACGAGAAGTTGGTCGCCAAGCTCACATCATGCTCGACCCTGGCTTCCCCGTGATTACTTCCGAGAAGCCGATTTCCGGTACTGGCGACGTGAAGTCACCGAGCAACAGCTACTTCTGCTGATCTTTGAAGTATTGCAAGCATGCCAAAAATCTGCTGCTCTGGCCATCAACATCGAAGGTCACGATCCCAGTAAGTTGCACTTTGCCATCTGGTGTAAGTATCGCCTGATACAACCCGCCATCGGTGGTGCTGCTAGAGCCGCCTGCCGGAACACCGTAAGCATTTGCAATCTTCTGATCTGGATCAGAGAGCAATGGAAATGTAATCCCATTCTTCTGTGCCCACTCCAAATTGCTCTCTGCGGACGTTCGACCGATACCGATGATTTGAGCGTTGAATGAGGCGTACTTGGCCATGTCGCGCTGAAGATTACGTGCAGAAGTACCCATATCTGAACTGGAATGGTCGCCAAAAAAAAACAGAATGATCCAACTCCCTTTGTAAGCCTTGAGGGAAACCTGCGAGCCAGACTGGGAACTCAACTTAAAGTCCGGCGCTGGACTGCCAGCCTCAGGCATGCCCGACGCAAATGCGCCCGTCGTGAACAGAAGCATGCAGCAGAGTGTCGATCGGAGAAGTCTTGAATAGGTCATATTGCCTCACTTCTTCATTTCTTTGTAGTCCTGGCCACCTTGGTGCAAAACGAGGTAATCCACCTCTCCATCGTCCGCCGTGTGGAAGTCGATCTCAGCGTCCACGACCTTCATGAAGAACTTCGATTGCCCTTCAGGATAGATGGGGTACTTCTCCTGGCCGCTGGCCTGCGCAAACAGCTGATCGTCTTCGAGCGTGTAAACCACGCTGAACGTGGGGGTAGCCATAAACGTCCCCACGTAGCGTTGAAGTACACTTCGATCCACCTTGGCCAGTGTGCGGACAGATGGCTGAAAGTCTGGCCATGCATACTCAGCAGCGATGCTTCGCATCACGTCCTGTGCGATTCCCAAACCACCAACCGAGTTTGTCATCACAACGGCTCCATCCCCGCCAGCTTTTTCGTAAGCCACAAAGAGGCTCTGAAAGCCTTCATTGACCCCGCCATGAGTGAAGTACGGGTTCGCGTCTGAGCCCCCCGTTTCAACACCAAGCCCCCACTTGTTCTTTCCGGGCGTGAGCATTGCGTTAGTCGTCTTGGCATCAAGAACATGATTTGCTTTGCCCACCATTGAATTCTGCACCTCAAGGATGTAGTGCGCGAGATCTGATGGCGTGGTCCATAAGCCCGCAGCGGCCATTTCTGGGTATGTATGCGCACCGCCCTCCACTGGTTTTCCCCCCTTTGCATATGGGACAGCGGCATTCGACCGCAGAGCAGCAGGTAGCGGCTGCTCGTAGGTGCTGTGCTCCATTCCAATTGGTCCTAGTACTGTGCTGGCCATCAGCTTCGGAAATGGCTCATGCGTCGCGTCAATCAGAGCCTGCTGCATCACAGTGAAGCCTCCACCTGAATAATTCCATTCGGTGCCGGGCGCTTTCTCGATCCTGATTGCAGCCGTGTTTGCGGGTTTGCTGCCATCGAGCACCTGTACCAGGCTGGGCACCGCTGCTCCAGCTGGATAGCCAGGAAAGCCGTGGACGCTGATCCCACCCGTATGAGTCAGCAGCTCACGAAGGGTCACTTTGGTGTCTGGGGCTAATGAACCTGAAGGCAAATGCCAGGATGTGAGCACCTGATTGATGTCGGAATCTAACGACAGTTTTCCATCCTGCACAAGACGAAGCGCAGCCACGGCAGCTATCGGTTTACTGATGGACCCTGCTTGAAACAGCGTGGTCTCTGTGACTTGCTTTCCATCTGGCCCTTGAACACCAAATGCTCTCGCCCAAACAATCGTCCCGTTATGGACCACTGCGATGCTGACACCTGGAATCTTCAGCTCGGCCATGCGTGCGGCCAACGTTTTACATTCCCGGACTTCTCCTTGAATTAGCACCGGAGGCAAAAGACAGCTTGTCACATGGCCTACGTGCACATCACTGGGCGGAGCCTTCGCAGGATCAGAAGCATGAAGATCGCAAGACGCCAGAAACACAACTCCGAGTAGCCCGATTGTCGGTTTCAGCATTTCTCTGCGCCTCCTGCGCCCATAGGTAAGGAAAACTCTAAATGATCCGGAGAGTGAGGCAGTCGGGAATGGGAAAGTCTCTAGGCCGACGAGAACTCTATGGACCTGCAACTCAACAGCGTCCATGGGCTTACGTGCCCTCTCTACTCAGATCAACAGTGACTTCTAGCCCTATAGACGAACCGATGAGCATTTCGCTCGACAAGTTTTGGGGGCAAAAGCGGCGCATTCCTTGCCACCATATCGGGATGTTCTTTCGCAGGTGAATGCCTAGTCTATGGGTCCGGGAGAACGCGCTTGTCATCATCTACGACCGGACCCTGCGAAGATCGATGAAAATCGACCAAATTTGACGAATCCTCAGATTCCACCTAATCCGGCTCATCAGCTCATTGGCTTCTGTGGTCACGATGGCGAACGACTGAAGCCAGTGGCCTTCCTCGTCCTTCCAGGCGTCCCACAGGCCCGCGAAGGCGAAGGCACCACCACTCAACAGTTCACAAGCGTAGGGCTGCTTCGGTGGCTTTCCTTCCTTCGGGTCGAGTAGGCGGTCGGCGTTGCGGCCGACCGCCCCTCTAAGAACCGTACGTGAGAGTTTCCAGCTCACACGGCTCAAGCCTTCCAAACGCCTCTTGCGAGACGCAGTGGTGGCGGTAACTGAGTCGGCTATGTAGTTAACGGTGACACTCCGGGTGCAGAAGCTGGCGGTTGGTGGCTCCGTCGTGCCCTCCGAGAACCTTCGGGACGACGTGATGGCTATGCCAGCCTGTCTCCCAAGAGATCGGGAGACCGCACGCAAGGCACTTTCCGCCCTGAGTCCGCCATAGGTAGAGCAGGGCTGCGCGGCCCGCAAGGGTGTGGGCCATGTGCCTGCTTTCGCGTTCCTCGAAGTACAGCTCCCATGCCGGGTGGTATGGATTCGCCGCTCGCCTTACCTTGGTGTACAGATGGAACGGCAGAGAGGTCGCGTGGAAGAGCCACACGGTTCCTTGGTTCCATCCCGCTTCCGCCTGGAGCCGAAGAAACACCACGACCGGCCACCACGGCGTGCGAAGTACCTTCGCATCAACCACCGCTTGCCCTTTCGTGGATGTCTCCTCAAGGCCCAGCGCCAGAGTGCGATAAAGATGGCGCGATCGACGCTACTGAAGATGCGCGTGCTCTTTACATGACGGTGGTACAGCGTTCCGCCGTCTCTATTCGTAGTGAAGTATCTTCCCCAGATCGAGATTTAGAGCCCGCCTCGCGGGCAGCAGCGCGGCCAGCCCTGCGATGCCGACCAGAACCACCACTGCTCCTACGTAGCTCACCGGATCGAGATTGCTGACCCCATACAGAGCCCTGCGCAGCACCTTGGATAAGGTGGCGGCAACCCCCAGCCCCGCTACCAGGCCGATTATCATCGGCCATGCGAACTGGCGCAGCACAGCTGCAAGCACCTGCCTTCGGGCCGCTCCCAGTGCGAGCCGGATCGCAATCTCCTGAGTCCGTTGCGAAACCGAGTAGGCGACGAGTCCGATAATGCCTACGCCTGCGAGCAGCACCGCTAGCATCCCGATCAGGCTTACCACTGCCGCCACCTTCTCGACCTGCGACACGCTCTCGTGAAACAGACTTTTGAGCGGACGAATCTCCGGAAAGATCCTTGGGTCGAGATTCTCGGCGATGGATCGCGCCGCAGGCGCAAGACTCTCCGGGTCACCAGTCATCTTCACCACCATCGCCATACCCGGCATATCGTCTGCCTGCGGGCTCCAATATTCCTCTACCGCATCGTCATCGTTGAGGGCGTTCAAACGGGCGTCTCCTACAACACCCACAACGGTCTCCCGCGGTTTGGCCGCAGGGTCGTCGCCGGGGAATCGCTTGCCGATCGGGTCTTCTCCCGGCCACTGCCTGCGCGCGAGAGACTGGCTGATGACGACCGCATTCTTCTCTCCGGGGAGCAACGTGCGCCCAAGCAGAAGCGGGATATTCATGGTCTGGAAAAATCCGGGTTCCACCCAGTTCGGGTAAATCGCGATGGGATGGCCTTTTATTTGAACACCCATGCGCGCGACCGTGTGGCCCATCGGGGGCAGCTTGACGAGTGAAACTGACGTCACGCCTGGATGCGCGCGCAGTCGAGTCTCTATTTGGTTGAGATAGGCTTGTGCGGGATTCGGCGTATAACCGTGCTGTCCGAGTCGTGGATCGATCGAGAATACTTGCTCGTAGCCGAAACCCGGTGAGCTATAGACCGTGTGGTGTACGGCCCGCACCAGCAGCGCTGCCACGACCAACAGAACGCAACTGGCTGCTACCTGTGCGCCGACCAGTACCTGCCGGGCAATCGGCTTCCTCTGACGCTGTCGTGCGATCTGCAAAGCCGGTGTCAGCCCGAACAAGATCGCCGCAACCAGCGCGAGGCTGATCGAGAATGTCAGGACCCTCCAATCCGGGGCCGGACTCAGCCATTTCGGGGCGTTGAGTACTGCAAGCGCAATGCGTAGTCCCCCATAGCTCAGGGCGAGTCCAATCACTGAACCCATGGCCGCTAGCAGTAGACTTTCAGTAAATAACTGACGGAAGATGCGTCCTCGACTCGCTCCGATGGCCACGCGAATCCCGATCTCATGCTCCCGTGTGACGCCGCGCGCCAGCAGCAGTCCACCGAGGTTTGCGCAGGCCACTACAAGAATCAGTAGCGTCAGCGCCGTGACTATTGTGGCCACTCGGTACATCTCCGGCTCCATCACTTGAAGGTGTCCGCCCGGGTCGCTGCGGATGTATTCGTTATCCCAGATCTGCTTGGGGTGCTCCCTGCGTAGCTCATTGGTGAGCGCCAGCAGCTCCTGCTCCGCCATCTTTGCGGTCACGCCCGGCGCCAGGCGTGCCCACATCCGAACACTCGAAGCCGAGCTGTCAGTTAGCACCTTGCTCCCTTCGACGAAATAGGGTTGTTGCGCCAGCGGCATCCAAACATCGGGCGACTGGCCTCCGAGACTAGCGAAGTTGTACCGCGTCACGCCGACAACAGTCGCCGCCTTCCTGTTCAGATGAATGGTTCGACCAACGACGGAAGAATCTGCTCCGAAACGCCGCTGCCACAAACCGTAACTCAGCAACACAACTGGAGGTGCATCCGGCTTGCTCTCCAGCACGGGGTCGAAAACCCTTCCCAATGCAGCCTTCGTGCCTAGCTCGTTGAAGTAGTTCGCCGAAACGAAGCTCGCTGGGACTGGCTCAACGCTGCTGTCGATAGTTAACGGCGGAACACCCATCACTGCCATCACGGTCGACAATGATTTCGCATGAGCGCCATAAAACACCACGGACGGATAGGGCATCTCGCTGGTGATGTTCTCGGGTGAGCGTCGCTGGAGTTGCACGAGCGAAGCAGGGTCGCGTACCGGCAAGGGCTGCAGCGCAACCATATTGAAAAGGCAGAATGCCGAGACATTGACTCCAATGCCGACCGCAAGCACGAATAACGCTGACGCAGTGAAGCCCGAAGATCGCAGCAGCGTCCGCATCGCGTAGCTCACATCCTGCTCAAAACGTTCGATCCAGGTCCATCCCCACGCCTCGCGAGCGTCTTCGCGCAGCCGGAGGGAGTTGCCAAAGTTCTTACGGCCCTCTCGCGCCATCATCTCGCGGTGAAAGTCCATGTCGTCCTTGAGCTCATGGTCCAACTGGCGACGATGCAGCAGATATTGCAAGCGGCGAAATAGGTCTCCCACTCTTATTCCCCTCAGGCAGTGCGCAGTATGGTTTCAATCGCCTTGGTTACACGTTCGTAGTTGGAGAGCTCTGCCTGGAGCTGTTTGGAACCGGCAGTTGTGAGGGAGTAGAAGCGAACCTTGCGATTCGTCTCCGAAGTGCCCCACTCTGAACTGACCCACCCCTTAAGCAGCATCTTCTGGAGGGCCGGGTAGAGCACCCCCTCTTCCACCTGCAACACTTCAGTCGACAGCAGGTGCATCCGCTGCGCGATGGCATAGCCATGCAGCGAACCTGAGCGGAGGACACGCAGAATGAGCATCGGCAGCGCGCCGGATGGCATACCGGACCTAGGCATAGGAGGCATAGGCGTATCATGCCTATGCCTAGAGGAGCTGTCAAGGTCTCTTGTGGGTGTCTCATACCAAAAGAAGGGTATGGCTAGTAGTCGCTTCTGGATCGGTGCGATTGGTCAGCCTTCCTGCACAGCGAACGCGAGAAGGACAGGAAAGTTGGATAGTGGCTGACGTGCGCACGAGACGCCCTAGATAAGTACTGAGAATGTATGTTCCGCCGAAGGGAAAAGCGTGGGACGGAAGACAGGTCTGCGCAAATGTATTCGGCCTCTAGCGGAGGGGTTCAGTTCTCCTCGCCATGATGAGTTGCGCTTTGTGCTTGCCTTATAAACGAGACCGCCTTGCATCGCTACGTTGACGAAAAGTTATCGGTGTCCGGCATCTCCCTCTCGCTTCGTTGGAGATTCGACTCCGGCGGAAGGAATTGAGCTGGATCGGATCGCTCCTCGCGAAGGCTATAACGTATGGGCCGCAACTGACTGCGCCAGCCCAGCCGAGGCAAATAAGGCAAGCGTCAACATGCACCAAGCGCTGCAAGCTCTCCGGCCCGAATCACGCAGCAGGTGGATAAGACACACAGGGGCAAGCAGTGTCCAATCTCGGACAGCGAATGTTTAGTTCCGGACAGGGCCGCAAAGATCGTGCCCACTAAGTCATTGATTCCATTCAGGACTTCTACGCGCGCTCTGGGTCTCGGAATTGCTTCTATCACTGCAGATGGATATCTCACGACCAGACCTCCGAAAGCGGAGGATTCGACGAACCGTTTCGCTAGGAGCGATTGCGTTGATGGTGGTCTTTGCGCTCAGCTTCTTCGTTCTTCGCCTGAAGCCCGCGATCCCGACGGTAGACAGTGCTGTATGGACGGATGTGGTGAAGCGCGGCCCCCTGCTTAGGCAGGTGCGGGGCCCGGGAACGCTGGTGCCGCGCGAAGACCGCCTTCGGCTCATCCCGGCCGAGACCGAAGCCACCGTCGTTCGGATTCGCGTCTTGCCAGGTGCCAAGGTCGACCCCGACACCATCCTGATGGACCTCGTCGACCCAGCGGTCCAGCAGCAGATGCTCGACGCGCAGCTGCAACTCAAGGCCGCGCAAGCCGACTTCCTGAACATTCGCGCGCGGCTTCAAAGCGATCTGATGAACCAGCGAGCCGGGGCCGCTACCGTGGGAGCGGATCAGAAGCAGGCACAGCTGCAGTCCCAGACGGACAAGAGCCTCTACGATCTTGGCGTCATCAGCGGTCTCACCTACAGCGCCTCCAGGGGAAAAGCTGACGAACTCAATCAGCGAAACGATCTCGAGCGGCAGCGTCTGGACCTGAACCAGAAGGCCATCGAGACGCAGCTCGCCGTGCAGCAGACTAAGGTGCAGCAGGCGGAAGCGTTACTCGCGCTCAAGCGGAAGCAGGAGGAGGCACTCAGCGTACGTGCCGGCATCTCGGGCGTTCTGGTCGACCTCCCGCACCAGGTTGGAGAGCACGTCGCTCCCGGTGTGACCCTGGCGAAGGTGGTGCAGCCGGACCAGCTCAAAGCCTCACTCAAAATCGCGGAAACGCAGGCCCGCGACATCCAGATTGGCCAACCGTCCGAGATCGATACCCATAACGGCGTCATCCCGGGTAAGGTGACGCGCATTGATCCGGCCGTCCAGAACGGAACCGTCACGGTGGACGTACAGCTCGTCGGTGCTCTGCCGCAGGGCGCGCGCCCGGATCTCTCGGTCGACGGCACCATCGATCTCGATCGCATGACAGATGTGCTCTATGTCGGTCGGCCGGCGTTCGGCAATGAGAACTCGACCATCAGCCTCTTCCGGGTCTCCCCGGAGTCGAAGACAGCGACCCGAATTCCGGTGAAGGTTGGGCGAGCTTCGGTCAACAGCATCCAGGTGCTCGAAGGTCTGCAGCCGGGCGACACAGTCATCCTTTCGGACATGTCGAGGTGGGACTCCGTCGATCGCGTTCGGCTTCAGAATCAGTAACCCTCACCAGAAGGAAGGAAATGAATGGCGACCGCCTCCGATCTCTCGCAGAACCTGATCCACATCGAGAACCTCACCAAGGTCTTCTACACCGATGAGGTCGAGACGCACGCGCTCTCGGGTGTTCACCTCTCGATCGCTCGCGGCGAATATGTCGCGATGTCGGGGCCGTCGGGCTGCGGCAAATCGACCCTGCTGTCCATCCTCGGCCTGCTGGATACGCCCACCGACGGGGGGTACGTCCTCAATGGGAAGGAGGTAGCCAACCTCAACTTCTCGGATCGCTCCCGCATTCGCAATCAGGAGATCGGCTTCATTTTTCAGAGCTTCAATCTAATCGGCGACCTGACCGTGTACGAGAACGTCGAGCTGCCCCTCACCTATCGCTCCGGCATGCCTGCCTCCGAGCGAAAAGACCGGGTGCAGCGATCGCTCGAACGCGTAAACATGGCACATCGCATGCGGCACTATCCGGCGCAGCTTTCAGGCGGCCAGCAGCAGCGCGTCGCCGTCGCCCGCGCTCTCGGTGGCTCGCCGTCCATCCTTCTGGCGGATGAGCCCACGGGAAACCTCGATTCAAAGAACGGTGAGGCCGTGATGCGGCTCCTGCAGGAGCTCCACGACGAGGGCGCGACGATCTGCATGGTCACGCACGATCCGCGCTTCGCCGCGCACGCGGAGCGGCAGGTGCACCTGTTCGACGGAAAGGTGGTTGCGGAGGGCGAGTTGCTGCGGCTTCTCTCCGACCCCGAGCAGAACCCCTCGACCAGCTCGATGAGCCCGGAGGCGCGCGCATGATTGGCTTCGCGAATACGATCGCCGCTCTTCGCCACGCTGGGCGCAGCCTCCGCCGGTCACCCGCCTTTACCCTCACGGTGGTAGCAACGCTGGGCATCGGCATCGGGCTCAACGCCGCCATCTTCACCGTGGTCGACTGCGTTCTTCTGCGACCACTGGGCTACCGCGACGCCGATCGCATTGTTGCCATCCGCACCCACTTCAATGACGAAGGCCGATCTGTCCCGCGGCTCGGCGGCGACGACTACAACGACCTCGCTCGCGATGTGCACGGCCTGGACGCCTCGGCCCACTTCGGCAGCTACGGCGCCGGCGTTATCCTGCGCGGCGCGTCGTTCTATGTCCCCATCGCCCCCGTCAGCCCGCAGTTCACGGAGATCATGGGCGTCCAGCCGATCGCCGGCCGGCTCTTCCACCCCGCCGACCGCGCCGGCACGGACGTGCTGCTCAGCGCAGCCTTCGCGCGCGATCATTTCGGCTCGGCCGCGGCCGCAGTCGGGGAGACCGTCACCTTTGAAGGCACCCTCTACGCTATCGCCGGCGTTCTTCCCGCCGGCTTCTCGTTCCCCGGCAAGACCGATGTCTGGATCGAGGTGCCAGCCGAGACAAGATTTCGCAACCGCACTGCTTACAACGACCAGGTCGTCGGCCGCCGTCGCCGCGGCGTCTCTCCCGCGCAGCTCTCCGCCGAGCTTGCCACGTTTTCCGCCCGGCTGCAGGGGAGCTTCCCCGAGGACCGCAACAAAAGCATCGAAGCCGTCCCGTTACAGGAGCAGCTCGTCGGCAAGGTGCGCCCCACGCTCGAACTGCTTATGGCGTCCGTCGTCGTTCTGCTGCTGATCGTCTGCGCCAACCTCACGCATCTGCAGCTCGTACGCGCCACTCGCCAGGTTCGCGCACTGTCGATCCGCACTGCGCTCGGGGCCTCCCGCCGCACCCTCACCGCACGCGCTCTCACCGAGACCGCCCTGCTTGCAATCGCTGGTTGCCTGCTCGCCCTTCTGCTGGCCGTCCCCGCACTGCGTCTGCTCACGCGCATTGCCCCGCCGGACATCCCGCGCCTCACCGAGATTCACCTCAACCTCGACGTCCTGCTCTTCTCCGGGCTGGTCAGTCTCGCTGTCATGCTGCTCGCGACGCTGCTGCCTCTATGGCGCTCATGGCATGTCGACCCCGCCTCCGTACTGCGCGCCGACAGCTCCCGCGGCACCGAATCCCGTGGCTCACTGCGTCTGCGTAACGCGCTCATCATCGCCGAGACCGCCCTCACTCTCACCCTGTCGGTCGCCGCCATCCTGCTCACCCGGCAGTTCATCGCGCAGTCGCGGCAGGACCTCGGCTTCCAGCCCGAGCACCTCCTCATCCTCGACACCCACGCCGTAATCTCGACGCCCGAGCGCATCCCGCCCGACCCGCCGAACCCTTCGCCCGCCATCATCGCCGCCCATACGGCCAAGCTGCATGAGCTGATGGAGGCACGGCTCGTCCGCCTCGATGCCACGCTCGCCTCGGTTCGAGCGGTTCCCGGCATTCAATCCGCTGCGGCCATCTACGGCGCACCCATGAGCGATGGCGGCAGCAACGGAGGCTACGGCATAAAAGGTCGTCAGGTCTACGCGCCTCCGTTCACCGGCCTGCCTCACGCGAACTTTAACCCCGTTACGCCCGGCTTCTTCACTACCTTGGGCGTTCCCCTTCTGCGCGGCCGCTTCTTCAGCGCCGGCGATCGCCTCGGCTCGCCACAGGTCCTGGTCATCAATCACGCCCTCGCCAGCATAAGCTTCCCCGGCCAGAACCCCATCGGCCAGCAGATCGTCACCGGACTTGACGAGAGCTCCACCGACTTCTCCACGGTCGTCGGCGTGGTCGGCAACATTCGCAGCGACTCCCCCGCGCAACCTCCCTCCCCCACCATCTACATGCCTGCCGCGCAGCACCCCGGCTGGGCCGACGACATGCAGATCGTCGTCCGCACGCCGGTCGCCCCCGCCGCCATGACCGAAGCTCTACGAAAGTCTCTGCTGCGCTCACACCCCGAGGTCGCCGTCAAGATCACCACCATGCGCGAGAACGTAGGGGAGGTCGAGCGTCCCGAGCAGTTTCGCACCACGCTCTTCTCCCTCTTTGCCGCCGTCAGTGTGCTGCTCGCCGCCGTCGGCATGTACGGCGTCACGGCCTACGCCGTGTCCCAGCGCCGGTTCGAGTTCGGCCTCCGCATGGCGCTCGGATCCAACCGCTCGCAGCTGCTCGGCCTGGTGCTCCGAAAGGCCCTTGGGACGGCTCTGATCGGTATCGGCCTCGGTGCGGCGATGTCACTCGGCCTGACCCGCGTCTTTGGCAGCGTCGTCGGCAAACTCCCCGCCTTTGATGCCACTGCCTATGCTCTGGCTGCGCTCACGGTCCTCCTCCTGTCCGTTCTGGCCACACTTCTACCGGCCCGATCCGCCGCCACCACCGACCCCAACCAGGTTCTTCGCAGCGAGTAGGAGACAGCGCCATGACCTCATTGCTTCAGGATCTACGCTTCGCCCTTCGGCAGCTTCGCCGCGCCCCCTTCTTTTCGCTCACCGTTATGGCCACGGTCGCACTCGCCGTCGGCGCCACCGCCGCGATGTGCGGCATCCTGCGCGCCACACTTCTGCACCCCCTGCCCTACCCTCACCCCGAGCAGCTCGTGGAAGCCGGCGACGCGAACCTCCGCGGCTTCAAGAGCAACGGCCTGATGTCCGTGATGCGCACCGAAGACCTCGCCCACCTCACCGCTGGCGGCCGGCCGATCTTCACCAGCCTGGGCTTCTTCTACTCCGACGACTCCACCCTCACCCTCGCGGGCCAGACCCCCCTGCGCATCCCTGCCACAGGCGTCTCCGGCGCCTTCTTCCCGACGCTGGCCGCTCCCGCCCTGCTCGGCCGCACGCTCACCCCCGCCGACGACATCCCCAACGGCCCGCAGATCGTCGTCCTCAGCTACCACCTCTGGCAGACTACCTTCGCCGGCGACCCGCACGTCCTTGGCCGCGCCGTCCGCCTCGGTGCCGACCAGGCCACTGTTGTCGGCGTCATGCCGCCGCACTTCGACCTGCCTGCCGGGACCAGCCTCTGGCACCCCGGCCACATCTTCCCCAGCTTCTTCCGCGGCTACCGTGGCGATGGCAGCCGGTTCCTCCAGGTCATCGCTCGTGTCGACCCCGTCACCATTCCCTCCGTCCGCGCCGCCACCACGCAGCTTGCGGGCCGGCTCGCCATCGCGTATCCCGAGACCGATGCCGCCTGGGGCTTCAACCTTACCGACCTCCGCACCGGCCTCTTCGGTGAGTACCGCCAGGTCCTCCTCCTGCTCGCCGCCGCGGTCGCACTCGTCCTGCTCGCGGCCGCCGTCAACATCGCCGGCCTCCAGATCTCGCGCAACGCCGCCCGCCGCGGCGAGTTCGCCGTCCGCACCGCCCTCGGCATTACCCGCGCCCGCCTCGCGCGTCTGCTCGCCGTAGAAGCCCTCACACCGGTCCTCACCGGCGGCCTCGCGGGCGTCGCGCTCGCCGTGGCTGTCCTGCGCGTCGTCGTCTCGCGCCTTCCGCCCGTGCTCGTCCTTATAGACCGCCCCCGCATCGACCTCCCAGTTTTCGCGCTCTCGCTCGCCGTTGCCGTTGCCGTTGGCCTGCTCACCGCGGCCGCTCCCATTTTGCAAAACACCGCGTCCCGGCACGCCGTCCCTGGCCGAACTGTTGTAGGCCGCGCCCGCACCCTGGGCCGCGGACTCTCCTCGCTGCAGATCGCGCTCGCCCTCGTCCTGCTCACGCTTTCCGCTGCCGTTCTGCTCAACCTCTACCGCCTCCTCACAACCCCACTCGGCTTCGACCTCAGCCGCGTCCAGACCTTCAGCGTCGACCTTCCCTGGGGCGCCGACCCCGCCAAGTCGCATAGACTCTACGCTCAGCTCGAAAACAGTTTCAGCAACTTGCCCGGCATCGAGAGCGCCGGCTCCATCACCGCTCTTCCCCTCTCCGCCTTCAGCCTTCGCCGGCACTTCGACATCGCGGGGCAGCCTCCAACACCGAACCACGACACGATCGTGGCCCAGGCGAACACCTTCAGCCCCGGCTATCTTCATACCCTGAAGATCCCTCTGCTCGCTGGAAGGACGTTCCAGGCGCGCGACTTCGAGCCCAAGGCCCTGCGCGTGCTGATCATCAATCGCACCCTGGCCGAGCGCTACTTCCACGGCGTGGATGCCATCGGCAAACACATGCAGACCTCCTCGGCGGATCTGCACATCGCTCCCGGCTCTGACAAAGACCTCGTCGATGCGGGCGAGATTATCGGCGTTACCGGCGACATCCGCGGTTCCGGAGGTCCGCTCGATCGCGCCGTACAGCCCGAGGTTTATTCGCCCGAGGACGGCGGCTGGCCGCACATGCAGTTCGCCCTCCGCTCCGCTCCGCAGACTGCCGCCCGCATCTCCGCCCCGGACGCCGTTCCCGACCCCGCCTTCCAGGCCCGCATCCGCTCGATCGTCACCGCCCTCGACGCCTCCGCCTCCCCCGGCCACTTCACCACGCTCTCCACCACCCGCGACCGATCGCTCACGGAGCCCCGCCTGAACGCCGCTCTGCTCAGCGCCTTCGCCGGCCTTGCCCTCTTGCTCGTCGTCATCGGCGCCTACGGCCTGGTCGCTTTCGATGTCGCTCAGCGCACCCGCGAGCTCGGTCTCAGAATCGCCCTCGGCGCCAGCCGCGCCGGTGTGCTGCGGCTGCTGTTGCTAGAGTCCGGGCGCGTGCTCGCGATCGGTCTGGCCGCCGGCCTCGCTGGAAGCTGGTTCGCCTCCCGTCTGTTCTCCGCGATCTTCTTCGGAGCGCCCGCCCAAACGGCCGCCCAGATACCCGCGCTCCTTCTCTCGACAGCGGCTCTCCTCGCCGCCGCCGTCCTTCTCGCAACCATCGTTCCCGCCCGGCGTGCCTCCCGGGTCGATCCCATGCAGGCGCTTCGCAGCGAGTAGCAACACTAGTTGACGAGGTTTACGCCTATGAACTCAATCCTTCAAGACCTTCACTTCGCGCTTCGCCAACTCCGTCGATCCCCCGGCTTCGCCGCTATCGCCATCGTCACTCTTGGGCTCGGCGTTGGCTCCGCCACAGCGGTCTTCAGCGTCATCAATACCGTGCTCCTGAGCCCGCTGCCCTTCGCACACCAGGACCGGCTCGTCTTTCCAGACACCCACGCCCAAGCCGGGTACACGCAGCCATGGTCCTATCTGAGCTACATCGACGCCCGCGCCCAGCTCCAGACTTTCGATGCCTTGGCCGGATACTCGGACTTCAGCAAAATCAATCTGGAGTCCCCGTCTGGCCCGGTCTCGGTCCCCTCCGTCAGGGGCACCGGCAACTTCTTCAGCGTCTTCGGCGTCAAGCCCCTCCTCGGCCGCACTTACGTCGCAGGGGAAGACCAGCCCGGCCGCGACACCGTCGCCGTGCTCAGCTACGAGGTCTGGCAGACCAACTTCGGCGGCCGCGCCGACGTGATCGGCAAGACCATCCGGCTCGACGGCACGCCCCACACCGTCATCGGCGTCATGCCCGCCGGGTTCCGCTTCCCGCTCTCCGCCCGCAATGCCATCTACAAGCCGCTCATCCCCGACCCCAAGTTGAAGACCAGCCGTGGCGGCCACTGGATGCGAACGGTCGGCCTGCTCAAGGGAGGTGTAACCCGGCTGGAGGCGCAGGCAGACCTTAACCGGGTCCTTACCGACCTCGGCCGCGCCTATCCCGACACGGACACCGGCCGCACCGCACGCCTCGTCCCCCTGCACGAGAGCGTCACCGGACAGGCCGCCGGACCGCTCCGCACGCTGTTGCTCGCCGTCTTCGCCCTGCTCGCCATCGCATGCGTCAATGTCGCCGGCCTGCTTCTTGCCCGCGGCGTCAAGCGGGAGCGTGAGATGGCCCTGCGCGCCGCCGTCGGCGCAAGCCGCGACCGCCTCATCCGCCAGGTCGTCACCGAGGGCCTCGTTCTCTCGGCAGCCGGTCTCGCCGTCGGCATCCTCCTCAGTTGGGCGCTGCTCGCCGCCATGCGCGCATTTCTCATCGGCGCCGTGGCCCGCGGCGCCGATGTTCAGCTCAATGGCGCTGTCCTGCTCTTCGCGGTTGTGCTCGCCGGCGGCTCAGCAGGCGTTTCGCGCGGACAGCATCGGCTCCGCTCCGGTTTCGTCATCACGCAGGTTGCGCTCTCGCTCGTCCTGCTCGTCGTCTCCGGCCTTCTGCTGCGCAACCTGCACGCT
>JAABVA010002829.1_pt1 | contig 16953 bp, 14 predicted proteins | sample 5560331 | NCBI WGS metagenome assembly JAABVA01 (sample SAMN12812661, study PRJNA571458) | rock metagenome | isolation source: Antarctica rocks | place: Antarctica: Victoria Land, Mt New Zealand sud | collected 2016-01-07 | reverse complement strand
CCCTGGCAGTACACGATCCCGTCACGCAGCAACAGCTTCGACAGCCGGTGACGGGCCCGCATCAGGTCCGCCCGCGCCGCCTCCCGGCACCGGGTCAGATCCCGCGCCGACTCCTCCACCAGCGTCGGGACCCGCACCGACGTCACCTCATCCAGCCGCAGCAGCCGGGCCAGGTGCAGCGCGTCCCGGGCATCGGTCTTGCCCCGATCCCCAGCCGGGCGCTGCAGCTTCGACGCGGCCGCGACCTCGCACCGCAGCCCGCCGCGGACAACTGCCTCGTCAGGCCAAACCCCGTTGGCCCGGACTCGTAGGTCACCGCCGCCGGGCCCGGCAACGACCGAACCCACGTGATCACCACCTCCGACGCCGGTACCAACCGCGCCCGGAACACCTCACCCGTCACACCATCGATCGCCGCAGCGACCACCGATCGGGCGTGCACATCCAAACCCACACTCGTACGCTCAGAGAACACCGGGGCCTCCTCACACTGTCGGACAGGCCGAGCAGGCAGCCCCTACTCGGTAACCCACGAATGTCGTGAGTGAGGCCCCGGCCCGCAACCCCCTCGCAGCCGAGCGGGTCACTCCATACGGTCTAGATTCCCGCGGCGTTGGCGTAGAACTGCTGGTCTTCTCGCCAGCCACCCATTCCTTGGCCGATGTCGGCGACGTCGGCGACGAACTCGATGCCGGTGACCCACTTGACCATTTTGAATCCGAGCTGGGTTTCGAGGCGGAGGCGGACGGGGGCGCCGTGCTCGACCGGGAGGGGGGCTTCGTTCATCTCCAGGGCGAGGATGGTCTGCGGGTTGTCGGCCAGGTGGATGGGGATGGTGGCGTAGTAGAAGCCGTAGCGGCCCTCGCCTTCGGTGAGGCCTTTGTCGTCCATGGCGTAGAACACTACGTGCTGGGCCTGGGGTGAGGGGTGGACCTCCTGCATGAGTCGCTGCAGGGGTACGCCGGCCCATTCGGCGATCGCCGTCCAGCCCTGGATGCAGTTGTGCTTGGTGATCTGGCTCTGCTCGCCCAGGGTCCGTAGCTGCTCCAGGGTGAGGTTCATGGGGTGCTCGACGAGGCCGCCGACGCTCAGGCGGTAGTCACGGAAGTCGGCCTCGGCCAGCTGTTGGTAGTCATCTCCCGGCGGTGGGTAGCCGTTGACCCGGAAGAAGGGCGAGATGTCGTCGCGGCTGAAGTGCTGCTTGGAGGTGAACGCGCGTGAGATCACGCGCTCGAAGGGGTTCACCATCACCCCGAGCAGTAGTTGGGTTCGCCGGCGGTAGCGCAGCGAGAACCAGGTGATGACGACGTGGACGAGCAGGATGGCGAACAACCCGGCGAGGCCGATGCCGAGGGCCAGGCGCCGGTCGCCGCCGGGGTCTCCGAGCACGATGGAGGCGAACTCCTTCGGCAGGCCGTGGATGATGACCATGGTCACGTGTACGACGATGAAGGCGGCGAAGGCGCACATCAGCAGGAAGTGCACGCTGCGGGCGCCTTGCTTGCCGCCGAAGAGCTTGCCGTACCAGGGGAAACGGGCCAGGACCGAGGGTGACATGGCCGCGCCGGAGGCGATCTGTAGGGGGGCCATGAGGAAGATCACGATGAAGTAGGCGAGCTTCTGCGCTGGTTCGAACGGCTCGCCGGGGATCTTGGCGGGCAGCTCGAACTGCAGGTAGACCCCGATGGACTTGATCGAGTCCGGGACCAGTGACCAGTGGGTCGGGATGAGGTAGTGCCAGTAGCCGGTGACGAAGACCATCACCACGTAGACGGCCCCGGTGAGGATCCAGAACTGGACGCTCATGAAGTGCCAGTGCCGGCCCAGGCCCAGGTTCTTGCGGCCGGGTAGCGCCACGAGGGGCGACCACGACTCTTCCTCGTCGAGCGAGGACCACGGCTTGCGCGCGTCGGCGCCGTACATCTTCTTCGACAGCCGCAGCCATTCCCGGCCCGGTGGGCTGTCGTCGTGCCAGTACAGCTTGGGGAAGGCCGAGAGCACCTCGAAGCCGGAACGGAACAGCAGGAGCATGAAGAAGAGGTTGAGGAAGTGGGTGATGACCACCCACATCGGAAAAAAGTCAGGCACCAGCTGCGCTCCTTCGCACTCCACGGACGCGGGGCCGGCTGGGGCCAACTGACAGGGAGGCGTCTTCGAGGCCTCTCACCGTCCCGCAGGCCGAAGCATATACGCAAAGATTGCGAAATCGCAACGATATGTGCGAGACTTCGAGTCGTGAACACCACCGACGCCGGCTCGCAGGCCCGCACCAGCCCGCCTGATCAGGCACCGGTCCAGCGCCTGGCCGAGCTGCGCGCCACCCTGCTCGGCGGCCGCGGGCAGGGCGCCTCGAACGCGGAGGTCACCGAACACACCCGCGACCGGCCCTGGCTCGGCGCCGTACCCGCGCCGGTCGAACGCGCGCTGGTCGAACGTCAGGCCGAGCACCTGCGGGCCGGTGAGCCGATCGTGAACCGCCGCGTGCGACGAGAACATCAACGAGCAGGCCGGCGCAGGTCGTGGCAGGCGGCCCTGCTGGGAGCCGCCCTCGCGTTGACGACCCGGGCGCTGGTGGCCCGTCGCGCTGCGTCGAAACGGCAGCAACGCTTATGACGACCGATCACCGGTGGGCCAGTCCTGCCCTGACAGAAAAGAGGTCGAGCGTGGCCACCCCACCGTCCGGCGCACAGTTCGAGATCACCCACGGCGAGCAGCACGCGATCGTTGTCGAGGTCGGCGGCGGCGTCCGCGCGTATGACGTGGGCGGTCGCGACGTGCTGCAACCGTATGCCGTCGACGAGATCTGCGATGGCGCGCACGGGGCGCCGCTGGTCCCGTGGCCCAACCGGCTTGGCGACGGCCGTTACCGTTTCGACGGGATAGAGCACCAAGTCGCGTTGACGGAGCCGGAGAAGCACAACGCCATTCACGGGTTCCTGCGCTGGCGACCCTGGCGCTGCCTGGCGCACGAGGAGGGCCACGTGGTCATGGCGACTACGCTCTTCCCGCTGCAGGGCTACCCGTTCACCCTGGACGTTCGCGTCAGCTACCGCCTCGACGAGAGCGGTCTGAGCGTCACGACCACGGCCACCAACGTCGGTGACCAGCCTGCCCCCTACTCCTGCGGGCAGCATCCGTATCTCTCGCCGGGGGTGGGCACCGTCGACGACTGCACGCTGCACCTGGAGGCCGACACGCGCATCCTGACCGACCCGCAGCGGCAGCTGCCCACCGGCCGTGAAGACGTCGCCGCAACGGCCTACGACTTCCGGGCCGGCAGGAGGCTCGACGACCTCGTCATTGACGACGCCTTCACCGACCTGCGCCGCGACGACCAGGGCCGGGCCTGGGTGCGCCTCGACTGCGCCGACGACCGGGTCACCCAGTTGTGGGTCGACGAGGCCTACCCCGTCATCGAGATCTTCACCGGCGACACCCTGGCCCCCGGCCGGCGCCGGCGCGGGCTGGGTACCGAACCCATGACCTGCCCACCCAACGCGTTCCAGAGCGGCGACGGGGTGATTCGGCTCGAACCCGGCGGCACCTCGAGCGCGAGCTGGGGCGTGGCCCTGGCAGAGCGAACCGACAGAGCGAACCGACAAAGCTAAACCACAGAGTTAGAGCGAACGGGCAAAGCTGAACGACAGAGTTAACGACAGTGAAGGAGCAAAGATGTCTCGCGTAGTGGTAGTGACCGGAGCCAGCGGAGGGATCGGGCGGGCGACCGTGGCGGAGTTCGCCCGACGCGGCGATCGGGTGGCGCTGATCGCCCGTGGACAGAGAGGGCTTGACGCCGCCGCTGCGCAGTGTCAGGAGCTCGGGGCGAAGACCTTGACGGTGCCGGTCGACGTCTCCGATGCTCAAGCGGTCGCGGATGCCGTTGACCGCATCGAGTCCGAGCTGGGCCCCATCGACGTGTGGGTCAATGTGGCTTTCACCTCGGTGTTCGCCCGGTTCGATGACATCAAGGCGGAGGAGTACCGGCGGGCCACCGAGGTCAGCTACCTGGGCTACGTGTACGCCACCATGGCCGTGCTCCCGCGGATGAAGGATCGGGGTCGCGGCACCATCGTGCATGTCGGCTCCGCCCTGGCCTACCGCGGCATCCCGCTGCAGACCGCCTACTGCGGCGCGAAGCACGCCATCCAGGGCTTCCACGAGGCGCTGCGGTGCGAGCTGCTGCACGAGCACAGCAACGTGCACGTGACCATGGTGCAGATGCCGGCGGTGAACACACCCCAGTTCTCCTGGGTGCTCTCTCGCCTGCCCAAGCATCCGCAGCCGGTGCCGCCGATCTACCAGCCGGAGGTCGCCGCCCGGGCGGTCGTGTTCGCGGCGGACCATCCGAAGCGCCGGGAGTACTGGGTCGGCGCCAGCACCGTGGGGACGCTGATAGCCAACGCCGTCGCGCCAGGAATCCTTGACCGGTATCTCGGGCGTACCGGCTTCGCCTCCCAGCAGAGCTCGAAGCTGCGCGCCGACGGTGACCCGGTCAACCTCTGGGAGCCGGCCGACGGTGAGCAGGGGCGCGACTTCGGCGCCCGAGGCGTCTTCGACGACCAGGCCATCGCGGGCAGCCCGCAGCAGTGGCTGTCCCACCGCTACCCGCAGCTCGGCGCCGGCGCCGGTGTCGCCGCGGTAGTCGGTGTCGCCGTCGCAGCCGTTCGCGGCGCGGGGCGACGTCGATGAGCGCGCCAACCGGCAGCGACCACCGACTGACGCGAGCCCTGGGCGTGGGCGGCATCACCTGGGGGACCGTGCTCCTGACCGCCGGGCCACCGATCTGGCGTCACCTCGACGGCCAGGGACCGACGGCGGGCGACCAGGTCGCCCTGAGGTTGCTCGGGGCCCGACACGTCGGCACCGGCGTGACCCAGGTGCTTTTCCCCGGCCGGTTCCAACGCCTGGAGATCACCATCGACCTGATCCACACCGCGACTATGGTGGGACTGGCCGCTCTCGACCCGCCCCGGCGCCGACCGGCGCTGGTCACCGCCACCGTTGCCCTCGCCGCCGCGATGGCCGGGATCGGTATCCGCGCCCGTTCCCCACTCGCCTCGGGGGCCGGCTCATGACCACCACGACGCCCGCGACCGCTGCCAACGGCGCGCCGGCGGTGCCGCCGCAGACCCTGCGCGACTACGCCTTCCTCGCCGACGGCTACCGCGGCGCCATCATCGGGCCCCGCGGCGACGTCTCCTGGTTGTGCGCGCCCACGTGGGACTCACCGGCGGTACTGGCCAACCTGGTCGGAGGCCGGGGCTGCTACCTCATCTGTCCGGCCGACACCTACGTGTGGGGCGGCTACTACGAGCCGGGCTCGCTCATCTGGCGCAACCGGTGGACCACAACCAGGGGGCGGCTCGAGTCGCGGGAGGCCCTGGCTGTCCCAGCCGACCCGCACACCCTCACCCTGCTGCGACGAGTCGAGAACGTCGACGGGGCCCCCGCCCGCGTCGAGGTGCGCCTCGACCTGCGTGCCGAGTTCGGGACCGCGCCCAGCGACATCCACTCCGAAGGCGGCGGGGTCTGGTCGATCACCACCGGCGACCTGCACTGCCGCTGGTCCGGCGCTGTCGGCGCCCGCCACGGCGGCGACGGGTCGCTGCACCTGACCCTCGAGCTGGCCGCCGGGCAACGGCACGACTTCCTCCTGGAGATCAGCGACCAGCCGCTGGGTGCGCCGAGGGACCCCGACCGGCTCTGGTCCGAGACGCAGAACTACTGGCACCAGAACGTCCCCGACTTCGCCGGGTCCGCCGCGCCCCGCGACAGCCAGCACGCCTACGCGGTCCTGCGCGGCCTGACCGCCCCCGGCGGCGGCATGGTGGCCGCTGCCACCCTCGGCCTACCCGAACGGGCCGAACACGGCAAGAACTACGACTACCGGTACGTGTGGCTGCGGGACCAGGCCTACGCCGGCCTCGCCGTCAGCGTCCTTCAGCCCCCGCCCCTGCTCGACGAAGCCGTCGCCTTCACCACCGCCCGGGTTCTCGAGAACGGCGACCAGCTGCGCCCGGCCTACCGCCTCGACGGCACCCTCCCACCCGCGCAGAACCACCTCGACCTGCCCGGTTACCCCGGCGGGGCGGTCGTCACCGGCAACTGGGTCCGTGGGCAGTTCCAGCTCGACTCGATGGGTGAGCTGCTCCAGCTCTACGCCGCCGCCGGGCGACACGAGCACCTGGGCACCGACGACGAACGCGCGATTACCACCATCGTCGAGACCATCACCTCCCGCTGGACCCAGCCCGACGCCGGCGTGTGGGAGCTCGAGGACGACTGGTGGATCCAGTCCCGCCTGGCCAGCGTCGCCGGCCTGCGAGTCGCCGCCCGGGACGTGCCCGGCAGCGACACCACCCGCCTGCTCTCCCTCGCCGACGCCATCATGGCCGAGACCTCCCAACGCGGACTGGGCCCGGACGGCGCCTGGAAACAGGCCCCCGACCGCCCCGGCGTCGACGCCGCCCTGCTCCTCGCCCCGGTACGCGGAGCCCTGCCGGCGGATGACCCCCGCAGCCGCGCCACCCTGGCGGCCGTCACCGACCAGCTCGAACAGGACGGCTACCTCTACCGGTACGCACCCGACGACCGGCCGCTGGGCTCCGCCGAGGGCGCCTTCCTCATGTGCGGCTTCGCGATGAGCCTGGCCCAGCTCGCCGACGGCAACCGGGTCGAGGCCTACCGCTGGTTCGAACGCCAACGCGCGGCCTGCGGCACCCCCGGCCTGCTCGCCGAGGAGTTCGACGTGCAACAACGCCAGCTCCGCGGCAACCTGCCCCAAGGTTTCGTCCACGCCCTGCTGCTGGAAGCCAGCCAGACCCTAGGGCACACGACCGACCTGCGTGCGCACTGACCACACAACGAAATGAGAAGGGTCGACGATGGACGGTTCCGTGACCGATAGCCACCAGCAAAGCCCAGGCAGCGACGAAGCGACGTGGCGGGACGAGCTGGCCGCCGTGCTCGGCCCGACGACCTTTCCGTGCACGAGCCAAGACGCGACCGTGAACCTGCTGCGGGCCCACGCACCGAGCCGGCTGCTCCGGCGGGTGAGCACGACCCCGCCCCAGCTGCGGTTCGCCTCGCTAGACTCACTCATCGCCTATATCGACGCCCATTCGCAACGGCGGCGGCCGCAGCATCCGGTGGCGTTCTCGCGGATCGACGCCAAGGACCGAGGCGACATCGCGCTGCAACAGATCATCGACGATCTGGCCAGAAGCTCTCGCGGCCGCCCACATTCCCAGGTGGTCTCCGAGCTCGCTGAGAGAATCGCCGACCAGGACCTGCCAGCCGAACCACGGCCATGGCTCAACGCGGTGGCCGACGCGGCGGTTAGCGGCAACCCTTACGTGGTGACCGCCATCACCGCAGCCGTCTCGGAGGTTCCGCAACTACGCACAGCCCGCACCGGGGAGGCCATCACGTGACCGGCGACACGCAACTGCCTGAGCCGCCCGAGCGGGAGACCACGATGAGCGTCACCGCCAGACCGGTTGAGGTGAAGATCTCACCGTCGCTGCAGGCCGAGCTGGAGCGGCGGGTCGACGGGCAGGTGCGGTTCGACGCAGGCAGCCGGGCGGCATTCTCGGTCGACTCCTCCAACTACCGGCAGCCCCCGGTGGCCGTCGTGGCGCCCCACACCCTCGAAGCTGCGATCGAGACGATCGCGGTGTGCGCCGACCTGGGGGTGCCGGTGCTCTCCCGGGGCGGGGGCACGAGCTTGGCCGGCCAGGCCACCAACCGGGCTGTGGTCATCGACTGGACGAAGCACTGCCACCACCTGGTGTCGGTCGATGTTGCGTCGCGCTCCTGCGTGGTGGAGCCGGGCATCGCGCTCGACGAGCTCAACCGTCAGCTGGCCGGACACGAGCTGATGTTCGGGCCGAAACCGGCTACTCACCGCAGCTGCACGCTGGGTGGGATGATCGGCAACAACTCCTGCGGCTCGACCGCCCAGGCCTACGGCAAGACCGTCGACAACATCGTTCGGCTCGAGGTTCTGACCGTCGACGGGATTCGCATGTGGGTCGGGCCCACGAGCGACGCAGAGTACGAGGGGGTGCTGGCCGCTGGCGGGCGGCGGGCCGAGATCTTCCGTCAGCTGCGGCTGCTGCGCGATGACAACCTGGCCCTGATCCGCACCCGCTACCCGCACATCCCCCGCCGGGTGTCCGGCTACAACCTCGACTCGCTGCTCCCTGAGAACCACTTCGACCTGGCGCGGGCTCTTGTCGGCTCGGAAGGCACGCTCGTCACGGTGCTGCAGGCCGAGCTGCACCTGGTGCCGGTGCCCAAGGCCACGGCGATGGTGGTGCTCGGCTACCCCGACATCGCCGCCGCTGGTGACGCGGTCATGCCGATCGTGGCCCACGACCCGTGGCAGCTCGAAGGTATCGACCAGGTGCTCATCGAGATGGAGCAGCGGGCGCAGCTCGCTGCTGGGGCCATCGAGACGATGCCGCACGGCGGTGGCTGGTTGATGGTCCAGTTCGCCGCCGACACCCAGGACGAGGCCGACCACAAGGCGAAGGCGTTGCTCGAGGACGTCGAGAACCACGAACACCCGCCGACCCACAAGTTCCTCGACGACCCGGCCAAGATCGGTCAGCTCGTCGAGGTCCGCGAGCTCAGTCTCGGGGCGTCGGCCCACCCCGCCGGCCAGCACGACAACTGGCCGGGGTGGGAGGACAGCGCCGTGCCGCCCGAACGGCTCGGGGACTACCTGCGCGACCTGCGCGCACTGTTCGACGAGTTCGGCTACGCCAAGGAGAAGGCCGCGATCTACGGCCACTTCGGGCAGGCCTGCATCCACTGCCGGGTGCCCTTCGAGCTCCAGACCACCGACGGCATCGCGAACTACCGCGCCTTCGCCGAACGGGCGGCAGACCTCGTCGCCTCCTACGGCGGGTCGCTCTCGGGTGAGCACGGCGACGGCCAGGCCCGGGCCGAGCTGCTGCCCCGGATGTTCGGCACCGAGGTGGTCGGCCTCTTCGGCCAGCTGAAGACGATCTTCGACCCGAGCGGGCTGATGAACCCCGGCAAGGTGGTGAACCCCAACCCGCTCGACGGCCAGCTGCGGCTCGGGGCCGACTATCGTCATGCCGAACCGAACACGCACTTCTCCTACCCCGACGACGAGGGCCGGTTCTCCACGGCGGTCCTGCGCTGCGTCGGTGTCGGGACCTGCCGCAATGCGGTCAGCGACGAACAGGTGATGTGTCCTTCGTACATGGTCACCCGTGAGGAGGAGCACTCGACGCGGGGCCGGGCCCGGCTGCTGTTCGAGATGCTGCGCGGCGAGACCATCACCGGTGGCTGGCGGTCCACCGAAGTGCGTGACGCGCTCGACCTGTGTCTCTCGTGCAAGGGGTGCAAGAGCGACTGCCCCGTGGGCGTCGACATGGCCACCTACAAGGCCGAGTTCCTCTCGCACCACTACGCCGGCCGTCTCCGCCCGATGGCGCACTACTCGATGGGCTGGCTCCCCCTGCTGTCGCAGGGCGCCAGTCGCGCGCCGGGCATCGTCAACGCCCTGACCCAGAGCCCCCTCGCGCCCCTGCTGAAGAAGGTCGGCGGCATCACCCCCGAGCGCGCTATCCCCACGTTCGCGAAGCAGAGTTTTGTCAGCATGTGGAAGTGCCGCCCGACCTCCAGCCGCACCGGGCAGGCACCAACCCGCGGGCCGGTGCTGCTGTGGCCCGACACGTTCAACAACAACTTCCACCCCAACGTCGCCCGGGCCGCGGTCATGGTGCTGGAGGATGCCGGCTTCGAGGTTCGCGTGCCCACCGAGCCGGTGTGCTGCGGGCTCACCTGGGTCTCAACCGGCCAGCTGTCCACGGCCAAGCGGGTGCTGAGGCGCACCCTGCACGTCCTGCGAGACGACATCGTCGCCGGCACCCCGGTCGTGGGGCTCGAGCCGTCGTGCACCGCCATGTTCCGCTCCGACGGCCCCGAGCTGCTGGGCGGCGACGAGGACATGCGCCGCCTGTCGAAGCAGACGCGCACCCTGGCCGAGCTGCTCACCGAGCTCGCTCCCGACTGGACCCCACCTCAGCTCGACGTCGACGCCATCATCCAGACCCACTGCCACCAGCACGCCATCATGGGCGTCGACGCCGACACCGAACTGATGAAGAGGGCTGGCATCCGCGCCGACCGGCTTGGATCGGGCTGCTGCGGGCTCGCCGGGAACTTCGGCTTCGAAGCCGGGCACTACGCGGTCTCACGCGCCGCTGGTGAACGAGTGCTCCTGCCCCGGGTCCGCCAGGCCGACCCGGCCACCGCCGTGCTGGCCGACGGCTTCAGCTGCCGCACCCAGATCGAGCAGGGCGACACCGGACGCACCGCCGTCCACCTCGCCGAGCTGCTCGCCTCAGGACTTCCAACCCGCAACCAACCGTCCAGAGCAGCACCAGGCCACCGGTGAAGAGCCTTCCGTGAGTTCCCCTCGAACCGAAGACGAGGGCCTCGAACCCGGAGGTGATCACCCACCCGGGGAGGCCCAAGTTGGCGTGCTGCACCACCACCCGCCAAGCAGAGTACTCAAACGGGCAGCCGTGCCGGCGAGTCTGGCCATCGCCGCCGCGTGGTGCTGGCGCATCCTGATCGTCGCCGCCACCGTGCTGGCGCTGCTGCTCCTGGGGGCCCGTTTCTACCTGCCGGTCCTCCCGTTCTTCTTCGCCCTGCTACTCACCGCTCTTCTGCACCCCCTGCTCGCCGCCATGCGACGGCTGCATCTACCACGGGCCCTAGCCACCTCGGCGACGATCCTGGTCGCGCTACTGGTGCTGGGCGGGGTCGGATGGTTCGTCTGGACGCGCGCCGTCTCAAGCTACACACAGCTCATCGGACAACTCGACGCCCTCACCAGCCAGCTGCGCGGCTACCTCAGCCGGATACCCGGGGTCGACACCCTACAACTGGCGCAGCTGCAGCAACGCGCCATCTCGTGGTTGCAGCAACACACCAACACCGTGATCAGTGATGCCCTCTCTTTCGGAACGGTCATCGAACAACTCCTCACCGGCCTGCTCGTGACGCTCTTCGTCACGTTCTACGTCCTCCAAGAAGGCGACCGCATCTGGAGCTGGGTCGTGCGGCTCTTCCCCCAGCACGTGCAACCCAGCATCCGCGGCGCCGGCTACCGGTCCTGGCACGCCCTGTCGGGATGGGTCGTCGGGACCGCGCTCATCGCCCTCTTCCACGGCGTGGTCGTCGGCCTCGCACTGGTCCTCCTCAACGTCCCCCTAGCCGTTGCCCTCGCTGTGCTGGTGTTCATCGGCAGCTTCATCCCCATCATCGGCTCGTTCGTCTTCGGCGGCCTCGCCCTCCTGATCACCCTGATCAGCCAGGGGCCGGTCCCCGCTCTGGTAGTGCTCGCAGTCCTGCTCATCGACTCTCAGATCGAGGCCCACCTCCTGCAACCCTTCGTCGTCGGACGCTCCGTCCAGCTACACCCGGTCGCGATCGTGCTCGCCCTCACCGCCGGAGGCCTCGTCGGCGGCATCGTCGGCGCGATTATCACCATCCCGATCGTGGCGTCGCTGCACGCGGCCGTGAAGTACCTAACCGGGGTAGAAGACCTCCAGGGAAACCCCCGACGCATCGACGCCGACCGGATGGCACCGGAACCACCACCGGACTACGCCCCCCTCCCGCTCTACGCCTCGCCCCTCGCCGCCACCGCAAGACGCCCCGGCGGTGCCCAGGAGCCGAAAAGCCAGAACGACGTGCCAGGCCCGAACGAGAACAGGGACGAGCCCGCTCCTGCCACAGAACCTGAACCCCCACCAGATCAAGCAGAAACATCGTCCTGATCCGCCCGACCCGCGACTTCACTCGGTTCCAGAAGCCACCTAGGGGACGGCGCGGGCGGTTCCGGCGATGTCGGCCAGGAGCGGTGAGCCGGTCAGACCGAGTATCAGCAGGGGGTAGGCGACGTAAGAGGTCAGAAGATCCCGGCGTAGGCGATGCAGACGGCGCGACGGCTGCGAGCCCACCGAATCCGGGGGAGGTCCAGAAGTTCACCCGCGCGCGATAGGGCGTGTGTCAGTGCCCGCGGACGATTCTGATCCAGTCCTCGAGGATCGCTTGGCCGCGGTCGTCCCACCCGCCGGTGTCGTGCACGGACCAGGGGATGAACCGCTGGTAGGACGTGAGCTCGTCCGTCCCGGGCTGGTACCCGCTCTCCCGGATGTTCGCCAGGGTCGCGACGAGCCGGACCGTCCGCTCTTCACCGCTGGACATGACGGCATACGCGGTGCCGCGGGTAGTGTTCTTCGGGCCCGCGTCCTCCCACCGGTAGTACGCGTCCTCGTCGTCCGGGTGGGCCGGGGCGGGGTGTTCCCGCCCGTACCGCTGCCACTCCGCCCCGTTGTCGACAGTGTCCAAGACCGCGCCGCCGATCTCGTCGAGCCAGTCGTCCCGGTCGCCGGCGATGCGCCGGGTCAAGTCCTCGAGCCACGGATGCCGGTACCGGAGCCAGTCCGCTGCGGAATACAAGTTCGTCGGCACCTCGTCAACGCTCACTGGTGCACCCTCTTCTCGTCGGTGGTTCCAAATGGGCTGCTGATGCACCCCTGGTCCCCACCGGGCAACCGCCAACGGCGCTCGACTCTCGAGCCGCCATGGAGGATCAGTCGGGACAACATGTCTCGTCGGTGTGCTGAAGGACTGTCGTCACGTTAGTGACTGCTTCTGCGTAAGGCCACGACATGAGCCCATGGAGCGTGGTGCCGTGGGCGAGCAGCCGTCGGACGACGAGGTCGCCGACCCAATAGGCGCCACTCCCCAGCGGTGATCAGAAGGGCGTCGCGCCCGCGACACGTCGCGGTGGTTCCCACGGGTATCGGGCGCCTCCGCAGACCTGGCTCTGAATCGTGCGTGGATCTCGTTGGGCTCTATCGGCAGGTCCCGACCTGCGTCCTGCTAATGCGGTTGCGCGTTCACCCAATCACGGCAGGGATGTCCGGGGGGTGGCGTAGCGACCTGGTCGCGGCACCCACGAGACCCACCACGGCGGTGAAGCCGGTCAGGGCAAGGATGGTAAGAGTGGCCGAGCCGTACTCCAGGAGCACGCCTGCCAGCAGCGGACCCAGCGGTGCGGTGGACTGGGTGACGAACCGGCATGAGCTGTCGACTCGGCCCTGGAGTTCGTCGGGGACCAGGACGACGCGGTAGGTGAAGATGACCGAGTTCCACAGCGGGGCCGCAGCGAGCATCAGTCCGAAAACGATCCCCAGTACCCACACTGTGCTGCCGCGGAGCAACAGCAACGGCAGGAGTGCTGCCCAGACCCACGGGAACCCCAAGACCACCCAGGCGGGCGACACCCGGCGAGCTGCCCACGCGGCGACGACCGACCCGGCGAGCCCCCCGACCCCGCCCATGGTGAGGATGAGCCCGATGGCCACCGGCGGTACGTGGTTGTTCGTTGCGATGACGATCAGGGTGGTCGGCAGGGCGGTCCCGACCAGGTTGGTCGCGGCCACCATCACGGTGCTGCCTCGTAGGAAGGGTTGCCGCCACAGCCATCTGACCCCGTCGGCGACGCTGGCGACGATCGGCTGCCGCGCGCCGGCCGGGCCTTCGTCGCGGAACGGCGCCCGGATGAGGAAGATCGAGAGGAAGGACACCAGGTAGGAGACGGCGTCGAACAGGAACGGGACGAACGATGCGATGGAGTACAGGGCGCCGCCCAGTGGAGTGCCGGACAGCATGGCGGCGTACTCGCGGCTCTCGTTGCGGGCGGAGGCTTCCCGCAGTTGCGTAGCTGGGACGACGTGCCGCAGCGCGGTGGTCTCGGCCGGCGAGAACACGACGGTCGCTGAGCCTTCGACGAGCGCGACGGCGACGATCAGCGGGAAGCCGGCGATCCCGGTGGTCAGGCCGATGACCATCGTGCTCAGGGCAAGGAGGCGGACGACGTCGCAGATCAGCATCAACCGGCGCCGGTCCCACCGGTCGACTAAAGCGCCCGCGACCAGTCCGAGCGCCCACTGGGGGACGGCACGGGCGGTTCCGGCGATGCCGGCCAGGAGCGGTGAGCCGGTCAGACCGAGTATCAGCAGGGGGTAGGCGACGTAAGAGGTCTGACTGCCGAGCGTGGACGCGAACTGCCCCACCCACAGCTTGGCGAAGTCCCGGTTCCGCCGCAGTGGCACCGGCCGTGGGTCACTCATCCGCACAGTGTGGGCCCGAAACCGACCCGATCGACCCGACCCGACCCGACCCGACCCGACCCAAATATCCAGCGATCAGACCGAGGCCGCGGCAGCATCACCACCAAGGCATTCACGCAGTTCGAACAACTCGCTACACCAGTCCGACGAGGTCCGCAACGACTTGACGTCCATCAGGCCTCGTTGGTCCAGAAGGGACCCTCGCAGGAGCAGGCGCAGCCGGTAGCTGGCGAGGGGCAGGCCTCTCACATCGCTGCAGTGAAACGACGGCACAGTGGTGTTGAACTCAAGGCTGCTTTGAGGTGCAACGGTGAGGACATCTTCACCGGGCGGGTGTACGGGGACACCCTGAACCGCACACAGGGTCTGACGTGCGGCGTTCCCGCAAGTGGTTCCTTAGCTGGGTCTCCGCTTCGCGGGGCCACCAGCGTTCTGATCCGCGGCAAGGATGACCCAGAAGCGGTCTTCTCCAGCAATGTTTCCATCGGGGTTTCCGCCATTAGCGGCGATGACACGGCGAGACGCCACGTTCTCAGGATCGCAGGTGAGTAGGACTCGATCGAGGCCCAACCGGCGACACTCCACCAGGCCGGCCGCAAGCATCCGGGTGGCGTGTCCCTGGCGGCGCCAGGGCGCGACCACGTGGTAGCCGACGTTGCCGCCCACATCAGTGAGCTGCGGAGTCAACTCGTGGCGGATGACAAGTGTGCCCAGGTAATGCTCACCGGAGATGTACCAGAGCACCGTGGACGGCACGCCCCAACGAGTCGAAACGCCACAGCGTTTCGCCACGAAGTCATCGAAGTCATCGCTGGCCGGCCCAAGCCAGTCCGTCTCCGTTCCGCGCAGTAAGCAATCAGCCTGCTCTCCGGTCAGGTACGAAACGCGGACTGCCGCCGCCGGTGACGTGAGGTGCGCAGGCTCATGAAGGGTGATCATCGGGTTCCATTCAAGCGGCCGATGGCGCGCGCCGCCATAGATTCAGAACGCTACTTCGGCAGCCAGATCGGAGCTGTCACCGGCGCGGCCGCTGATTGGCGGACATGAACTGGATGATCACGTCAGGACCCTCGGCGGCCTGCATCAGAGTGGCGCCGGACTCGAGCGCAGCGTCGACGAATGCCATAGTGAACACGCACATCGGTGCGGCATCAAGCGCATCGTTCTTGGTCTGCGGAGACCGAGATGCGCAGTGTCCGATAGCTGACCCGCTACCGGAACGGGCTCGGACCGACGAGCTCGAGCAGTCCGACGCCCGCCCACGTGGCCTTCTCTGTGTCGGAGGGGACCCGCTTGCGGAACGTTCCGATCTTGTTCGATCAGGCCAGTGTGGCTGCCGCTACGCGAGTCCCACGACCAGCCGCAGGACAATCACTGTGGCGGGGTCCTGGACCACGGCGAAGAACAGGAAGCCGTGATCGCCGAACGTGATGCTCCACTGATCCGACGGTTCGTTGTAGAGAGCATCCGGGTCTGCGGCCGGGTTTTCGAACAGTTGTGCCAGGCGTCGATCAACAAAGTTACGAGCGTCGTCGGGCAGGTTGTGGTACTGCTGTTCGGCGATCTCCAGCCAGACTGGCCTGTAGCGCGGCATCCGGTGTCCCGTCGCGCGCGGCTACAGGGTGATCCAGGTGCCGTGCTCGTCGCGGGCGCGTAGTCCGGCGAGGTCGCCAGCCCTGGCGCGGGCGAGCTGGGCCTCTTCGTCGTCGGTGAGTGGGTTGGCGGCCATCGTGGCCAGTGGGTGCCAGCGACCCAGGACGGCCTCGACGCCGGCGAGGTCGAGCTCATCGGCGGCGCGGGCGAGTGCGGCGCGCATTTCGTGCTCGAACCGTTCCAACTGTCCAGAGGCACCGTGCTCGGCCAACGCTGCGCGGATCGCCGGACCGGACCGCTGGATCGCTACTGCGGTGACCGTCGTCATCGGCTGAGTATGGCGGTTCGCACCGACGGGCGCCCCCCTCGGGGGTGAGTCGGTGTGCCGAGCGCACCCGGCGTGCAGTCGTCGCCGCAGCGCCCCCCCGCCACTGTTTGACCGTTACCCCCGGGGGAAACGGCGCTGTCGCCGGCGATTGCTGCCGAGAGCGTGGTGGTGCGCGCATCGACGCGAGCTTCAGGACGCGCACACCGCGTCGTGGGTCGCTGGAGCAGATCCCACACGGGCGGATGCAACGCCTGCCAAGCGGGGGGAAGGACACCGATGAACACCCACGGAACCGACTCACCACTGGATGAGGCCAGCGCTCCTCGATGCGACCGAAGCCTTCCTTCGCAGGCTTGTCGTCTTCCCCTGCGTTCCCCTGCGAGGAGGATGCCGTAGCGGTCGTTTGTGGCTCTTCACAATAGAGGGTGTAGTGGTGGTGGGCGTGTCGGTCGCTGGGTAGGGGTCGAGGTCTTCCGATGAGGGGAGTTCTCACGCTGCCAGTCGGGAAGACCTCGACGTGTCTGACGTTACCTTCGTTCGCCCTGACCTGACCACATTCGCCCGGCTGGATGAGCTTGGCCTTGAGGTTGTCGGGCAGTGCCCCTGGAGAGCGGCGGATTCAGACCCCGGCTACACCCTCGATTGTGAAGAGCCGCTTAGGTCTCGCGATGAATTAACCTCGTTTTCGGGGGGGTGGCGGTTACGGTTGTGCTATAGCGGACCTGGAGGAGTCGTTGGCGCGGCGCTACCAGGTGCTGCGGCCGCATCTGAGTGAGCTTCAGCGCCGGTTGTGGTTGGGGGCGGAGGCCGCCGAGCTGGGGTCGGGGGGTGTCGCGGTGGTGG
>JAABVA010002824.1_pt1 | contig 16969 bp, 17 predicted proteins | sample 5560331 | NCBI WGS metagenome assembly JAABVA01 (sample SAMN12812661, study PRJNA571458) | rock metagenome | isolation source: Antarctica rocks | place: Antarctica: Victoria Land, Mt New Zealand sud | collected 2016-01-07 | reverse complement strand
ACCCGAGCAGCGCGCAGGCGGTGGCAGTGGCCACACCATGCTGACCTGCACCGGTCTCCGCGATGACGCGGGTCTTACCCATCCGCTTGGTCAGCAGCGCCTGGCCGAGCACGTTGTTGATCTTGTGCGAGCCGGTGTGGTTGAGGTCCTCCCGCTTGAGCAGGATTCGCGCCCCCCCGGCGTGCTGGGACAAGCGCTTGGCCTCGAAGACGGGCGACGGTCGTCCGGTGTAGTCCCGTTGCAGCGCGTCGAGCTCGTCGAGGAACTCCGGGTCCGTCCGCGCCTTCTCGTACGCCGCGGCCAGCTCGTCGAGGGCTCCGATCAGCGCCTCGGGCACGAAACGGCCACCGTAGTCACCGAAGTGGCCGGTCGCGTCGGGATCGTGATCGCTGCGGTCGGTCAGCCCGGAGCTGGCCGTGGGCAGTTCTGCGGAGGGCACGGGCGGGGTCACACCCTCATTCTCCCTCAGCGTGGATCAGCGAGAAGGCTTGGGGCAGGAAGGGTGCGATCCCGCGGTGACGAGCTCGGAGACGGCGTTGCGCGGGTCCCCGCTGGTCACCAGACCTTCGCCGACCAGTACGGCATCCGCCCCGGCCCCTGCGTAGGCCAGCAGATCCGCCGTGCCCCGGACCCCGGACTCGGCGACCTTGAGCACACTGCTGGGCAGCCCGGGCGCGATGCGGGCAAAGACGTCGCGGTCGACCTGCAGGGTCTTCAGATCGCGGGCATTGACGCCGATGACCTTGGCTCCGGCCTGCAGCGCGCGGTCGGCCTCGGCCTCGGTGTGCACCTCGACCAGTCCCGTCATCCCCAGTGACTCCACCCGGTCCAGCAGTGCGGCCAGCACCTTCTGCTCCAGCATGGCCACGATGAGCAACACCAGGTCGGCGCCGTGCGCCCGCGCCTCGTGCACCTGGTAGGGCCCGACGATGAAGTCCTTGCGCAACACCGGAATGTCGACAGCTGCGCGCACTGCGTCCAGGTCGGCAAGGGAACCGCCGAAACGGCGCTGCTCGGTGAGCACGCTGATCACCCTGGCGCCACCGGCGGCGTACTGGCCGGCGAGTACGGCAGGCTCAGCGATGTCGGCCAGTGCTCCCCGCGACGGGCTGGCCCGCTTGACCTCGGCGATGACGCCGATCCCCGGAGCCTGCAGGGCAGCGAGCACGTCGATCGCCGGTGACGCGGTCTGCGCCGCGGCTTTCACGGCAGTGAGATCGGTGATTCCCTCGCGGGCCGCGACGTCCGCTTGGACACCCTCGACAATGGAGTCAAGAACGCTCATCGTGGCCTCGCGCTCCCCTCGTCTTCTCGCCTGCCTGATCGTCGCCGACACTAGCGGGGTGGTGATCTGCGTCTCCCAGGGGGTGCGAGCGGTCGAGGGTGCCCGCCTCAGCGGTGGGGTCGCGCCCGGCGTCGAGCGCGTCCCACAGCAGACGCTCGGAGACGTTCTCATCCGGCGCAAAATCAACAGCTTCCACGGCCTCATCTTTCAGCACCGCAGGCGACTGGTAGCGGGAGGAGAGGCCCCGCGACGTGCGCGGACTGCGCAGCAGGAAACCGGCCGCCACCAGGGTCAACAGCGCACCAAGCAACGCCAGCGCAGGACCGCCCGCTGAGGTCGTGGTGCTGGCGTGCTCGGCCAGCGCCGGTGGTGTCACCAACCCGGTGGCCCGCTCCGTCGATGCTCCACCGATCAGCAGCTGCACACCCGGCACCGCTGCGGCGAGACCCACGACGACGAGCACGACGGCGAGCACCCGCAGCGCCAGCCCGCGCAACGCCAAGGTGGCTGCCACTGCAGCGAGCACGGCCAACGCCAAGGGTGCGAGCTCCGCCGTCCACGTCTCACCGGTAAGCGTCGACAACCGAACCCCGCGAAGGTCGTCGACGGTGCGCACTTGCACCCAGGTGAGCCGGGAAGCGGCCCAGAGCGCACCCGCTGCAAGCACCAACGCCAGCACGGTCAGCCGCGGGCCGCGCTTGCCCTGCTCAGACATCCGCGACGCCACGCATCGTCTCGGCCGCGGCCACCGCCGACAACACAGCCAACGCCTTGTTCACCGACTCGGTATCCTCCGCCGCCGGGTCGGAATCGGCCACCACTCCGCCGCCGGCCTGCACGTAGGCGGTGCCGTCCTTGACGACGGCGGTGCGGATGGCGATCGCCGTGTCGGCATCACCGGCGAAGTCCAGGTAGCCGACGATGCCGCCGTAGACCCCGCGTCGGGTGGGTTCGAGCTCCTCGATGAGCTCGAGCGCGCGGGGCTTGGGCGCCCCGGACAGGGTGCCCGCCGGAAAGCATGCCGTCACCGCATCGAGCGCGGTGCGCCCTGAAGCGAGTCGCCCGGTCACCGTGGACACCAGGTGCATCACATGGCTGTAGCGCTCCACGTGGCGGTACTCGGTGACGGTGACGGTGCCGGGCTCGCAGACCCGGCCGAGATCGTTGCGCCCGAGGTCGACCAGCATGAGGTGCTCCGCGTTCTCCTTCGCGTCGGCGCGCAGGTCTTTCTCGAGCAGGAGGTCGTCCTCGGGTGTGGCGCCCCGCCAGCGAGTGCCCGCGATCGGATGCGTGGTGGCCACCCCCTCGACCACAGTGACCAAGGCCTCGGGGCTGGAGCCGACAATGTCGAACGCGATGCCGCCGTCCGCATCTGGCACCCGAAACAGGTACATGTAGGGGCTCGGGTTCGACGCGCGCAGCACCCGGTAGACGTCCAGCGGATCGGCGTTCGACGGCATCTCGAAGCGCTGCGACAGCACCACCTGGAACGCTTCACCCGCCTCGATCTCACCGATGAGCTGACGTACCCCGGCCTCGTGCTGGGCGCTGGTGCGCTGGCGGTGGAAATCCGGTGCCGGCCGATCGAAGGTGGTGACGGTGGACGTCGAGGGCGCCGCCAGAGAGGCCGTCATGGCGTCCAGCCGTTGCACCGCTGCGGTGTATGCCTCATCCACCCGTTCGTCGCTGCCGTCGAAGTTCACGGCGTTGGCGATGAGCGTGATGGTGCCTTCGTGGTGGTCGACGGCGGCCAGGTCGGTAGCCAGCAGCATCACCAGCTCCGGCAGTTGCAGATCGTCGACGGCGGTGCTGGGCAGGCGTTCCATGCGCCGGACCGTGTCGTAGCCGAGGTAGCCGACCATGCCCCCGGTGAGCGGCGGCAGGTCCGGTAGTCGCTCCGAGTGCAGGAGGCCCAGGGTCTCGCGCAGCACCTGCAGCGGGTCGCCGCCGGTGGGTGCGCCCGAGGGAACGGTGCCCTGCCAGTGGGCTTGCCCATCGACCACGGTCAGGGCCGCGGCGCTGCCGGCGCCGATGAAGGACCACCGCGACCAGGAGCGCCCGTTCTCCGCCGACTCCAGCAGGAACGTGCCGGGCCGGTCACCGGCCAGCTTGCGATAGGCGGAGACGGGTGTCTCGGAGTCGGCCAGCACTCGGCGGGTGACCGGGACGACGCGATGCTCGCTGGCGAGGGCGCGGAACTGGGCACGGCTCGGACTCGTCTCTCCGAGGGGTGCACCTGCCATGGTTCATAGTGTCCCAGCCGCCCACTCCTTTCTGGTCCGCGGCATGCCACTGGCCCCCGAGGCGGCAGGCTTGACGGCGAGGATCTGGTCGACGCCGATCCGGTTCTCCTCGAACGCGAGCGCACTGCCGACGATGTAGAGCCGCCAGACTCTGGACTGCGCGTCGCCGATCACCGCCACGACCTCATCAAAGCGGGACTCGAAGGTGTCCAGCCAGGCCCGGATGGTGTGCACGTAGTGCTCGCGCAGCACGTGGACGTCGCGGACCTCGAAACCGGCTCGCTCGATGTTGTTCACGGTGTCCCCGACCGGCACCATGCTCATGTCCGGCGCGATGTAGGACTCGATGAACGCCCCTCCGCCGGGGGCACCGTCCCGCGACATCTGCTGCAACAGCAGGCGGCCCTGCGGCTTGAGCAGCCGGAACAGTGTTGCGGTGTAGGTGTTGTAGTTCTTGGCGCCGACGTGCTCGCCCATCTCGATGGTGCCGATGGCGTCGTAGGGACCGTCTTGCACCTCGCGGTAGTCCTGCAGTCGCACGCTCACCTTGTCGGCGAGCCCGCGCTCGGCGATGCGCTTGGAGATGTAGTCGCGCTGCTGCGTCGAGAGCGTCACGCCGGTGGCGTGCACGCCGTAGTGGGTGGCGGCGTGCAAGATCAGCGAGCCCCAGCCGCACCCGACATCGAGCAGGCGCATGCCCGGCTTGAGCCCGAGCTTGCGGCAGACCAGGTCGAGCTTGTCGGTCTGCGCCTCGTGCACCGTGTAGCCGGGCGTACCGGGCGCCTTGGTCCAGTAGCCGCAGCTGTAGGCCATGTGCTCGTCGAGCAGCAACTGGTAGAAGTCGTTTGACAGGTCGTAGTGGTGGCTGATCGCCGCCCGGTCACGGGACTTGCTGTGCAGCAAGCCTTTCAACCGCGCCTCCTCGCCGGGAGCGGGGGGCTTGGGACCGATGGCACCCAGGCGCGCTGCGGTCACGGCGGCCTGCAACCGGGTGCGCACACTGAGCTTCGGCTTGCCGAGGCCCATGTCGCGCACGGCCGTCCAGAACCGCTGGATGGCGACGGTCATGTCCCCCTCGATGTCGAGCTCGCCGGCCACGTAGGCCTGGGAGAAGCCCAGCTCATCAGGTGTCCACAACAGACGCCGCAGGGCCCGTCGCTTCGTGATCACCAACACCGGCGCGTCGACCGGACCCGCCTCGCTGCCGTCCCAGCAGCGCAGTCGCACGGGCAGCGCCGCCCCGGTGACCTCGTTGAGCAGAGCGGACAACTGGGGGGCTGCGGCGGCCACGCGATGGCTCCTCGTGCTGGGGTTGATCATCGACAGATGAAGCGACGGTATTCCTCTGGTTGATCGCGCGCAGAGCTGCGAACGGTTCAACGGAAATCACCGAGGCGAGCTTGCGCTACCTTGACAGCATGAAACAGGGAGACATCGCGCCGGACTTCGAGCTGGCCGACGACAAGGGCACCACCCGCAAGCTCAGCGAGTACCTCGCCGACGGCCCGGTGGTGCTGTTCTTCTACCCGATCGCGTCATCCTCGGGCTGCACCGTCGAGGCGTGCCACTTCCGCGACCTCGCATCAGATTTCGCGTCAGCCGGCGCTCAACGCCTCGGTATCAGCCCGGACAGCGTCGCCAAGCAGCAGCAGTTCTCGGCGACCAACTCCTTCGACTACCCGCTGCTGGCCGACGAGGGGGGCGTGGTGGCGGAGCAGTTCGGCGTGAAGCGCGGCAAGCTGATCGGCAAGCTGGCTCCCGTGAAGCGAGCGACCTTCGTCATCGGCACCGACCGCACGGTGCTGGCCGTGCTCACCAGCGAGACGAAGATGAACTCCCACGCTGATCGTGCACTCGAGGTGCTCAAGGCCCAGGCGGCTTGAACGGTGTGCGTCACCGCTAGTCGAGCGGATGTCGCCAACGCAGTTCCCGAAAGCGGACGCAGTCCCGATCCTTTGCTGATCCACGTCGCGCCGTGTTCGATCGCGACTGCGGCGTGCTGCGCGTTGGTCAGGATGCGCACCGCGCCACCGAGCACGGCATCGCTGACTCCTACGGGTTCCGGACTGTTCACGGCGCGTTCCAGCCACTGGCGCATCTGGGCATGGTCGGGCGCATCTGCCCGAAAGGTTGACACGAGGATGTTGACGTCAAGGGCGAGCATCGGCGTCCATGATTTCCAGCAATGCGGCGTTGTCGTCGAGGTCCACCCCTGGGCGTAGTCCACTCCCAAGAAAGGGCGTCACACGATAGGGCTCGATGTCGGGCACTCGTCCCCGGTGGGCCAACGCGGCCCGCAACGCCGCTGAGATGAACGCAGTGACGGTTTCCCCCTTTGTCGCGGCGGATACCCGTACCTGCTGGTAAAGCTGAGCATCAGCACGCCGATGCGCGGGCTCTCGGCGACAGTGCGGCGGGTCGCGTCGATGCCGTTGAGGTCCGGCATGTGGGCACGTCCATCACGACCACGTCGGGTTGCAGCGGCTGGTCCTTGAGCTTCGCCACGCTGAAGTCGTGCGGCTTGCTGCCGGCGTTGCGCACGGTGTAGGTGCCGTCGTGGGCGAACGACGGTGGCACGGTGATCGCGGCATCGGTGACCTCGACAGTGCCATCACTGTTGGGAGGCGCTGCTGAGGTTGCGTTGTCCCCGGAAGTGTTGTCTCCCGCGATGGTCCTCGCCGTGCATGCCCATGGCCACGTGCGGCATGCCATCAGGTCCCGGCAGGAAGCAGGTCACCACGTAGTGGCCGGCACCGAGCTTGGCGGACGTGGTCACCGACAAGTTCGGCCCGATGGTGGCTGGCCCGCTCAGCTCGGCTTCCGGGTTCTCCAGCAGAGCCTGGGCCGCCACTTCGCCGTCCGGCTGCGCGAACGCCGCCTTCACGTTGGCCATGGTCTTCCCATCCTTGAGCTTGGACAGGCTCATCTCGTGGGCGTACTGGCCGGTGTTCTTGAAGGTGATGGTGACGAGCCCTGCATGGGGCGTCCCGCCGATGTCGTAGGAGTAGTCCTTGGCCTCGACCTGGAGGGTGTTGATCGAGGATGCCGCGACGGCCTGCGTGGCGGCCGCGGGCGCGCTCGTCGCGGCCGGAGTCGTTGCCGGCACTGTCGAGGGCTTCGTCGCTGTGCTGTTGTTGCTGCCGCAGGCGCCGAGGGTCAGGAGTGCGGCCAGGGCGAGTGCGGCGGCTGCGCCGGCACGGTGATAAATGTGCATGGTAGGTCCCCTGTCGTCGGAGTGGGTATGACGAAGAGGATTCCGTCCGGGACGTCCCGGGCGCCTGGGTCAGCGGCCCTGCATTTCTGGGCTCAGGCGTCCCAGATCACCGGTCGTCGGCGGCCGTCTTGGTACTCAGCGTGTCTCAACGCCGGCGTCTCGCATCCGGACCGCACGCCTCGGCGCTGAGCAGCACGTCCGCGTCGAAACAGCTGTGATTGCCGGTGTGGCAGGCGGCGCCGACCTGATCGACGACCAGCAGCACGGTGTCACCGTCGCAGTCCAGGCGAACCTCGTGCACGTGCTGGGTGTGCCCGGAGGTCTCGCCCTTCACCCAGTACTGCTGCCGCGAGCGCGAGTAGTAGGTGGCGTGCCGGGTGGCCAGGGTGCGCGCCAGTGCCTCGTCGTCCATCCACGCCACCATCAGCACCTCGCCGGTGCCGCGTTGCTGGGCGACCGCACACACCAAGCCCGCGTCGTTGCGCTTGAGTCGCACGGCGATCGCCGGATCCAAAGTCACCGCACCACGATACCGTCGCCGCGCATCGCGTCCTTGACCTGCGGAATGGTCAGCATGCCGAAGTGGAACACGCTCGCGGCGAGGACGGCGTCGGCGCCCGCGCTGACCGCGGGCGCGAAGTGCTCGACCGCCCCCGCACCGCCGCTGGCAATCACCGGAACGCACAGAGCGGCGCGCGCGGCGGCAATCATGCGCACGTCGAACCCGGCTTTGGTGCCGTCGGCATCCATGGAGTTGAGCAGGATCTCACCGACGCCCAGCTCCGCGCCACGCCGCGCCCACTCGATGGCGTCGATGCCGGTGCCGCGCTTACCGCCGTGGGTGGTGACCTCCCAGCCCGACGGCGTGGGCGCCTGCCCCTCCGGCACGGTGCGGGCGTCCACCGAGAGCACGATGCACTGCGAGCCAAAGCGCTCGCTGAGCCCGCGCAACAGTTCCGGACGGGTGATGGCGGCGGTGTTCACGCTGACCTTGTCCGCCCCGGCGCGCAGCAGCCGGTCGACGTCGGCCACCGAGCGCACGCCTCCGCCCACCGTCAGCGGGATGAACACCTGCTCGGCGGTGCGCCGCACCACGTCCATCATCGTCTCGCGCTCCCCCGACGAGGCGGTGACGTCGAGGAAGGTCAGCTCGTCGGCGCCCTGCGCGTCGTAGGCCGCCGCCAGCTCCACCGGGTCGCCGGCGTCGCGCAGGTCGGCGAAGCGCACCCCCTTGACCACCCGTCCGCCGTCCACGTCCAGGCAGGGGATGACCCGAACGGCCACGCTCATCGCTGCATCTCCACGTCGCTGCGCTCGCTCACTGCTGTAACCCCACGTCGCTGCGCTCGCTCACTGCTGTAACCCCACGTCGCTGCGCTCGCTCACTGCTGTAACCCCACGTCGCTGCGCTCGCTCATACCGGTATCCCGGACGCGTACGTCGTCGGGTCACCGAGCTCGGTGAGCAGGCTGAGCATCTCGGTGTGCACTCCCGGCGAGGCGGCGAGCACCGACGGCGAGTCGATCTGCCACGGCTTGCCGGCCAGGTCGGTGACCACCCCGCCCGCGGCACGCACCAAGCACACCCCGGCCGCGTTGTCCCAGGGATGGTGTCCGAAGGTGACCGAACCGCCGAGCATCCCGGACGCCGTCCACGCCAGATCGATACCGGTGGCGCCGATCAATCGCACCCGCAAGCAGGCCCGGCTCAGCTCACCCATCGCCCGGTAGCGGTACTCGCCGGGGTACTGCCCGCGGGAGCTGCGGTTGAGGGCACCGATGGTGGTCGTCGACTCCCGCAACGTCACCTCGGACAACCGCGGTAGCTCAGTTCCGTTGCAGTACAAAGGTCCCTCGGCCACGGCGGTGTAGCGCTGCTGCAACAGGGGCAGCCAGGTGAGACCGGCGATCGGCACGCCCTCGTGCACCAGCGCGAGCAGCATCCCCGACAGCGGCAGCCCCGCCGAGTAGTTGGCGGTGCCATCGACGGGATCCAGCACCCACACGGTTCCGGTGGCGACATCGGGGCCGCCGAACTCTTCACCGTGCACCGCGATCCCGGTGCGGGCAGTCAGCTCGGCGGTGAGCTTGCGCTCAAGCTCCAGGTCGACCGCGGTCGCAAAGTCGGCGGGTCCTTTGTGGACCGCGCTGGGGGCGCCGAGGCCTGCGATGAACCGCTCACTCACGCCGTCCAGCAGGGCGGCGGCCTCGGCGAGCAGCCCTGCTGCGTCAGGCGACGTCACTGGTCGATCCCCACGTCGCTTCGCTCACTCACCGCGACACCGCATCCAGAGCCTCGGACAACGTGAACCGTCCGGCGTAGAGCGCCTTGCCGACGATCGAGCCCTCCACCCCATCGGGCACGAGCTCGGCGATGGCGCGAAGATCATCCACAGTGGACACGCCGCCGGAGGCAACAACCGGGGCGTCGGTGACGGCGCACACCTCGCGCAACAGCTGCAAGTTCGGCCCGGTCAACGTCCCGTCCTTGGTGACATCGGTGACGACGTAGCGTGCGCAACCCTGGCCGTCGAGCCGCTCGAGCACCTCCCACAGCTCGCCCCCGTCGCTGACCCAGCCGCGGGCCGCGAGGCGGTGCACACCGTCGACGATACGGACGTCCAGGCCAACAGCGACGCGGTCACCGAAGCGCGCAATGGCGCTGGCGCACCAGTCGGGGTTCTCCAGTGCGGCGGTGCCGAGGTTCACTCGCCGGCAGCCGGTGGCCAGCGCGGCGTCCAACGACGCATCGTCGCGGATCCCGCCGGACAACTCGACGTCCACATCGAGCTCGCCTACGACGCCGGCCAACAGCTCGCGATTGCTCCCGCGGCCGAAGGCGGCATCCAGGTCCACCAGGTGGACCCACTGCGCGCCGGCCGCCTGCCAGGCCAAAGCAGCGTCGCGGGGCGAGCCGTAGTCGGTCTCGCTGCCCACCTCCCCCTGCACCAGGCGAACGGCCTGGCCGTCGGCAACGTCAACAGCGGGCAGCAGGACCAGGCTCACGTGCGCTCACTCTAGTGGTTGCGACGCTGCTCAGAGCCCACGGACCCAGTTCTCCAACAGGGCCGCCCCGGTGTCGCCGGACTTCTCCGGGTGGAACTGGGTGGCCGAGAGCGGACCGTTCTCCACGGCGGCGAGGAAGCGTCCACCATGCTCGGCCCAAGTGAGCAACGGCTGGCGCAGCGGGCCGTCGGCGGGGAGCTCCCAGCGCTGCACACCGTAGGAGTGCACAAAGTAGAACCGGGCGTCGGAGGCAATACCGTTGAACAGGACGCTCGCCTGGGGCGCGTCGACGGTGTTCCATCCCATGTGCGGCAACACGTCGGCCGGCAGCTGCTCCACGGTGCCCGGCCACTGCCCGCACCCGCTGGAGGCCTCGGGCTCGCCGTGGTCGAACTCGACCCCGCGCTCGAACAGCACCTGCATGCCCACACAGACCCCAAGCACCGGCCGCCCGCCGGCCAGCCGCTCGTCGATGATGCGGTCGCCCTTGACGGCGCGCAGCCCGGCCATGCAAGCGGCGTAGGCACCGACACCGGGGACCATCAGGCCGTCCGCGGCCAGTGCCCTATGCGCATCCGCGGTGACGGTGACCTGCGCGCCCACCCGCTGCAGCGCACGCTCGGCCGAGCGAAGGTTGCCCGAGCCGTAGTCCAGCACGACGACCGATGGTGCTGTCATACCTCGAGGTTAGCTTCCGTCGCCTTGTGGCCGGTGACAGCGGCAATCGACCCGGGTTTCCCGAAATGCGGACTGGCCGCCCAGTAGCCCGCGATGCGTTCGTCCGATAGGCCGGCAAAGTTGACGACTTGATCACCACCGGCGCGACGCCGCCGCCTTGCTTGCCGGCGGGGCCGGGCTCGGACCAGGTCAGTGACCAGCTCAGCGAGTCGCGGTGCTTGGCACTGAGCTGGTCAGCTCAGACCGACCGGAGCACGCTTGCCGCCACGGCTAATGCCGCGGCCGACGCGAGCACCAGCGCCAGCAGTCGGGAGTTCTTCCAGGAGGCGTAGGCACCGCCGGCCAGAAACCCCGCGAGCAACAGCAGCAGAACGGGAAGAACATTGCTCACAGACTGCCCTTGGTGCTGGGCACCCCGTGCACCCGCGGGTCGGGCTCGACGGCCGTCCGCAACGCGCGGGCCACCGCCTTGAACTGGGCCTCGGTGATGTGGTGCGGATCGCGGCCGTAGATCGTGCGCACATGCAAGGCGATGCGTGCGTTGGCGGCCAGCGACTCGAACACGTGGGCGTTGATCACCGTGTTGTACGGCGCGCCGTCCCCGGAGCCACCGATGATGCTGGTGAGCAGCTGCTCCGGCTCGCCGGCGTGCACGCAGTAGGGCCGCCCGGACACATCGACCGCGGCATGGGCCAGGGTCTCGTCCATCGGGATCCAGGCGTCACCAAAGCGTCGAATCCCCGACTTGTCCCCCAGCGCTTGCCCGAGCGCCTGCCCGAGCACGATGGCGGTGTCCTCCACGGTGTGGTGCGCCTCGATCTCGGTGTCGCCCGTGGCGTGCACGGTGAGGTCGAAGCTGGCGTGGGTACCGAGCGCGGTGAGCATATGGTCGTAGAAGGGGACGCCGGTGCTGACGTCGACCACGCCGGTGCCGTCCAGGTTCAGCTCGACGGTGATGCTCGACTCGCGGGTGGTGCGCTCGACCCGGGCTATCCGGTTCATCGGTCAATCCCCACGTCGCTCCGCTCGCTCATTCGTCCTCTTCTCTCGCCCGCTCGAGCTCGGCTTCGGCGATGTCGTCGCTCGCGGTAAGGAACGCGTCGTTCTCGGCCGGTAGCCCAATCGTCGCACGAAGGTAACCAGGGATACCGACGTCCCGGATCAGCACACCACGGTCGAGGTAGGCCTGCCAGGCACGGGGGGCATCCACGAACTGTCCAAAGAGGATGAAGTTGGACTCGGAATGGACCACGTCGAAGGCCCTGTCATGCAGTATTTTTGACACCCGCACACGCTCGGTCGCCAGGTGGTGCACCGAGGCCAAGGTCTCCTCGGAGTGTCGCAGGGCAGCTCGCGCGGCGACCTGGGTGAGCACAGAGAGGTGATACGGCAGCCGCACCAGCAGAACCGCATCGACGAACGCAGGCGCGGCGGCGAAGTAGCCGAGCCGTCCGCCGGCGAAGGCGAACGCCTTGCTCATCGTCCGCGTGACCACCAGCTTGCTCGGGTACTCCTCGATCAGCGTGGTCGCGCTCCGTTCTTGGGAGAACTCCCCGTAAGCCTCGTCGACGATCACGATGCCGGTCGCCGCGTCGAGCATCATGCGCAGCTCGGCGAGCGGGATGACGTGCCCGGTCGGGTTGTTGGGGCTGGCCAAGAACACCACGTCGGGCCGCCGGGCCCGGATCACCGCGACTGCTTCGCTGACGTCGAGGGAGAAGTCTGCGGTCCGGGCGGCCGCGATCCACTCGGTCTGCGTGCCCCCACTGAGGATGGGATGCATGGAGTAGGACGGTACGAAACCGATGGCGCTACGGCCGGGGCCACCAAAAGCCTGCAGCAGCTGTTGTTGGATTTCGTTGGAACCGTTGGCGGCCCAGACGTTGTCCACGCCGAGTGCGACCCCGGTTTGGGCACTGAGATACGCGGCGAGATCGCTTCGCAGGCCGACGGCGTCCCGGTCCGGGTAGCGGTGTAGCTGTGCGGCCGCAGCGCGTACCGAGCTGGTGACGTCGTCGACCAGTGCCGTACTCGGCGGGTGCGGATTCTCGTTGGTGTTCAACCGCACCGGCACGTCGAGCTGGGGCGCACCGTACGGATTCGCGTCGCGCAGCTCCTGCCGAATGGGTAGGTCGCGCAAGGTGGGTTTCATCGGGCTCGCACCTGCACGGCGGCACCGTGCGCGGGCAGGTCTTCCGCGCCAGCTAACGCCACGACGTGACCGGCGACATCGGCCAGGGCCTGCTCGGTGTACTCCACGACGTGAATGCCGCGCAGAAAGGTCTGCACGCTCAGCCCCGAGGAGTGCCGGGCGCAACCAGCCGTCGGCAGCACGTGGTTGCTGCCCGCGCAGTAGTCACCCAGACTCACCGGGGACCACGGTCCAACAAACACCGCCCCCGCGTTGCGCACCCTGCGCGCCACGGCCGAAGCGTCGACCGTCTGGATCTCCAAGTGCTCGGCGGCGTACGCATTGACCACCCGCAAACCTTCATCCACAGTAGCCACAAGGATGATGCCGGACTGCTTGCCAGCCAAAGCCGTTCGAATCCGTTCAGCGTGCTTGGTGGCCGCGATCTGCGGCTCGATGGCGCGATCCACGGCGTCGGCCAGCTGCTCGCTGGTGGTCACCAACACGCTTGCCGCCAACACATCGTGCTCGGCCTGGCTGATCAGGTCGGCAGCCACGTGCGTCGCATCTGCGGTGTCGTCGGCCAAGATGGCGATCTCGGTGGGACCGGCCTCAGAGTCGATGCCCACCACGCCGCGCAACAGCCGTTTCGCAGCGGTGACGTAGATGTTGCCCGGTCCGGTGATCAGATCGACCGGCACCAGCTCGGCGCTACCGTCGACCGCCACCGTGTCGGTGCCCCCTATGGCCAGCAGCGCGATGGCCTGGGCGCCGCCGACCGCCCACACCTCCTGCACGCCGAGCAGGGCGCAGGCCGCGAGGATGGTGGCGTCCGGGAGACCGTGGTTGTCGGCCTGCGGCGGTGAGCAGACCACCAGCTCCGCGACCTCTGCCGCCTGAGCGGGCACTACGTTCATCACCACGCTCGAGGCAAGCACCGCGTTGCCGCCGGGTACGTACAGCCCAACGCGGTCCACCGGCACCCAACGCTCGGTGACGGTGCCGCCCTCGACCACCTGGGTGACGGCGTCGTTACGCCGCTGGGCGGCGTGCACCCGCCTGGCCCTGGCGATGGACTCCGCCAACGCCGCGCGCACCTGCGGATCCAGCTGCTCCAGCGCGCGAGTCAGTTCTTCGACCGGGACCCGGACCGATCGGGGCCGCACCTTGTCGAAGGTCTCGCTGAGCTCCAGCACAGCGCCGACGCCTCGCTCGCGCACCGCATCGACGATGGGGCGCACCGTGTGCAGTACCGCATCTACGTCGACCTCACCACGGGGCAGCGTGCTGCGCAGCTCGGCGATGGACGGGGTACGACCGCGCAGGTCGATGCGGGCGAGCATGGTGATCCTCCAGTTGGGCGACAGGACACCAGGATAGGCGGCGCCGGACCGTCTCCGTTTCGGATGGGCCCAGCTCAGCGGCGCCGAGCAGATTGCGCTTCGTCGACGGCCTGCTTGTCAGCTTCGTCGAGCTTGCGGGTGTCCCGCGGCTCAGCGAACGGCTGCACATCCTCGGGCAGACCCCCGGCAATGGCCTTGCCGTGCGCCAACTCGGCATTGATCTCCGCGCCAAGCAGCAGCGCAATGTTGGTCAACCACAGCCAGACCAGGAAGATCACCACGCCGGCGAGCGCACCGTAGGTCTTGTTGTAGGAGGAGAAGTTGGTGACGTAGACCGCGAACAGTCCGGAGATCACCAGCCAGATGACCACGGCGATGAGTCCGCCGGGGCTCACCCACTGCACGCCGCCCTGCTTGGCGTTGGGGCTGGCCCAGAACAGGATGGCGAGCAGCACCGACACAATGATCAACAACACCGGACACTTGACGATGTTCCACACCAGAACGGCCGTGTTCCCAACGCCGATAAGGTCACCGATCTGCTGGGCGACCGGTCCGCTCACCACCACGATCACCGCGCTGATCAGCAACAGGATGACCGCGACGATGGTCACACCGAGACGGATCGGCGCAGTTTTCCAGATCGGGCGACCCTCACCAATGCCGTAGATGACGTTGGACGCACGCATGAACGCCGCGACGTAGCCGGACGCCGACCACAGCGCGACCACGACGCCGAGAATCGCCCCGATCCCCGCGCCACCCTTGTTGGACTGGGCTTGAGTGATCAATGTTTTCACGAAGTCTGCGCCCGAGCCCGGTGCGACTTGCTGCACCTGGTTCGTGACCTGACTGGTGACGTCCGGGCCCACGAGCCCGAGCAGCGAGACCAGGACGATGAGACCGGGCACGATGGACAGCACGGCGTAGTAGGTCAACGCGGCGGCAAGGTCGGTCAGGTTGTCGTGCTCGAACTCTTTACCTGCACGCTTGACCACGGCCATCAACGATGGTTTCGACAGCTCCGTCGGCTTGTCCGGGTCATCTGGGTCACGGTCGGGACGCGCCCCGGTGTCGCTCTGCACTGCCGCTTCCGGGGGGTGCTCGTCGGCGTGACTGCCGTGTCGGTCGACGCTCATTTCCTCGCTCCTTCGCATGCGCGGTTCGGACATCTGTGACGCTAACGCGGTCCGCAGCTGGGCGCTGAACATCGCGGGACGTCAGGGCTTCGAGCGGCACCAGTGGCCCCAGCCGCACAGCTCACCCGAGGACGACGAACGCTGCCCCTTCTGACGGGCCCGATCGGAGGGGACGGCCAGCTGCGACGCGCTTGCGGCGGTCAGCGCAGGTCGAGGCCGAGGTCCAGCACGGTCACCGAGTGCGTCAGCGCGCCGACCGCAAAGTAGTCCACACCCGTTGCGGCGTACGCGGCAGCAACATCCAGGGTGAGCCCACCGGAGGACTCCAAGAACGTGCCCGGAGCACGGGCATCTCGTCGACGGACCGCCTCCGCGGTGCTCGGCACGTCAAAGTTATCCAGCAGCACCAGCTCAGCGTTCTCCGCCAATACCTCGTCGAGCTGCTCCAGCGAGTCGACCTCGACCTCGCAGGGCAGCTCCGCGGCGGCAGAACGGACCGCCCTCAGGGCAGCGACCACCGATCCGGCCGCGACCACATGGTTGTCCTTGATCAACGTCGCGTCACCAAGGCCCATCCGATGGTTCACCCCACCACCGGCCCGCACCGCGTACTTCTGCAGCTGACGCAGACCGGGCAGCGTCTTGCGGGTGTCGCGGATACGGCAGTGCGTGCCCTCGACCGCACGAACCCACGCCCCGGTCGCCGTAGCCACCCCAGAGAGGTGGCACAGGAGGTTCAGCATCGTCCGCTCGGCGGTCAGCAACCCCGCCGCGGTGGCCGTTACGGAGAGCACTGCCGCACCCGGCCGCACCTGATCGCCGTCCTCGGCGCGTGCGAGCACCCGGTACGCTCCTGGACCCAGCACCGTGTCCAGCACGGCGAGCGCAACACCGACGCCGGCCAGCACGCCCCGCTCGCGAGGCACCACCGAACCGGTTGCCACCGCCGTCGTCCCCACGGTCGCCGACGTGGTCGCGTCCGGCCCATAGCGCAGATCCTCCTCCAGCGCGGTGCATACCACACGCCGCACGTCGGCCACGTCCACACCTTGGCGGCCAAGTAGCTCCACTGTGGACGTACCGAGCTCGTTCATGCTGCGGCTCCCGAAGCTTCGCGGATGAGGGGTAATCCGCTGTTACGGTCGAGCTCGACGACGGTGCTGGGCGACGCGTGCTCCGCCTGCCCGCGGTAGTCAAGTCGGACGTGAGCTCCGCGACTCTCCCGGCGGCTTGCGGCGCTCACCGCCAACACCGTCGCCACCGTGGTGAGGTTCGCGTCCTCGCAGCTGCGCCGGCTGGTGGCCACGGCCAGCGGCGCCTCCGTCAGCGCCACCTGCACGGCGTCGAGCCCGTCACTCTCCCTGCCGATCGCGCAGTGGGCGCTCATCAGCCGGTGCAGAGTGCCCCGATCGAGCACGCGGCGCGGCGACTCGGCGCGGACGAACGCCTCGATCTGCCCCGCCTCAGTCACCCGACTTGCGGCGGCTCCTGCCACGCGTTCGCCGAGCACCAGTCCCTCGAGCAAGCTGTTCGAGGCCAAGCGATTTGCCCCGTGCAACCCCGTACGCGCCACCTCGCCCGCGGCGAACAGCCCGAACACCGAGGTGCACCCGTTGACGTCGGTGACCACCCCGCCGCAGGAGTAGTGCGCGGCCGGAGCCACCGGAATCTGCGCCGTCGCCGGATCGAGCCCAGTGGCGGCGCAGGCGGCATGCACGGTTGGGAAGCGCCGCGCGAAGTCGGGAACCCGCCGGGCGTCGAGCAGCACATGATCGGTCTCGCTATGGCGCATGCGCTCGGTGACGGCCAGGGCGACCACGTCCCGCGGCGCCAGATCAGCCAGCGGATGCACCCCGGCCATCACCGATCGGCCGTCGAGGTCCACCAGCACAGCGCCCTCTCCGCGGACGGCCTCGGTGACCAACGGACGC
>JAABVA010002822.1_pt1 | contig 16971 bp, 13 predicted proteins | sample 5560331 | NCBI WGS metagenome assembly JAABVA01 (sample SAMN12812661, study PRJNA571458) | rock metagenome | isolation source: Antarctica rocks | place: Antarctica: Victoria Land, Mt New Zealand sud | collected 2016-01-07 | reverse complement strand
TCTGGATATCCCGGACCAGAGGGTGAAGACGGGGATCTCGCACGCCTACATGAGACCCGACCGCGGCATCGTAGACCCGCTTCTTACCATGAGCATGCCCTCCGAGGTCACCTCCTCCTGCGGCCTGGACGTTGTCTGCCACGCGGCCGAGTCCTACCTGTCGAAGCCCTACGACGAACGGCCCAAAGTGGATAACCCGGACGAGAGGCCACCCTATCAGGGTGCGAACCCGGTCGCGGACATGTGGAGCGCGAAGGCCCTGGAGTATGGTGGCAAGTATCTCCGGCGCGCCGTGAAGGACGGCGAGGACGTCGAGGCTCGGGGGGCGATGATGCTCGGCGCGTCGCTGGCGGGAATCGGCTTCGGCTCTGCGGGCGTCCACATCCCGCACTCCTGCGCCTACCCCATAGCCGGCCTCAAGCACGAGTACCAGCCGTCCGGCTATCCGCTGGACCACCCGCTCGTGCCGCATGGGTGGTCGGTGATCGTTACTGCTCCGGCTGCGTTCCGGTTCACCTACGACGCCCAGCCCGAACGACATCGTTATGTCGCTGAGCTGCTCACCGGCGAGAAGATAGAGAACGCCGACGAGAACACGCTGCCGGAGATCCTCATCCAGCTTATGAAAGACGTGGGAGCGCCCAGGGGCGTCCGGGAGCTGGGGTATGACGAGGGGGAGATCGACCAGCTGGTGGACGGGGCGATGAAGCAGGAGCGGCTCCTGGTGGGGGCGCCGAAAGACGTGACGGAGGAAGACCTCGCGAACATACTGCGCGAGTCGATGGAGAACTGGTAAAGGGGGATCGAAAGATGGCGCAAGACTTGAGACTCTACATGATGGACGGCGGGAGCCTGAAGACGCAGGTGCAGTACATAAAGATGAACCAGGGGCTCGGGGACCCGTACGAGGTCCCGGTTCCGTATTTCCTGATCATGCATCCCAGAGGCAACGTGCTCTACGACGGCGGCAACGCCCTGGAGGTCGCCCAGGATGCGCGTGCCCACTGGGGCGCCGTCACGGACGCCTACGAGCCGGTGATGTCGGAGGACGACTTCGTGGTGAACAGGCTGCAGGCAATGGATATAGATCCGGCCTCGGTACGCTATGTCATGCAGTCGCACTTGCACCTCGACCACTCTGGCGCCATAGGGCACTTCCCGAACGCCGAGTACGTGGTGCAGCGGCGCGAGCTGGAGTACGCCTACACCCCCGACTGGTTCCAGAAGCCTGCCTACATCCGTCAGGACTTCGACCGGGACGTGAACTGGCTCTTCCTGGACGGCGAGAACGACGACGGCTACGACCTCTTTGGGGACGGCATGTTGAAGACGCTGTTCACGCCGGGGCACGCGCCGGGACACACCTCACTCGTCGTCAACCTGGAGGAGTCCGGGCCGATGATGCTCACCGCCGACGCCGCCTACACTAGAGACCACTACAACAACGAAGCGCTTCCCGGCCTGATCCACTCGGCCGCCGACTGCGCGAGCTCTGTGCGGAAGATCCGTCGGGCCGTCGACGCCTTGGGTGCCACGGTCGTAACCGGGCACGACCCCGACGAGTGGCCGAACTTCAAGAAGGCGCCGGAGTTTTATAGCTGAGTTAGTCAACAGGCCGGCCAGTATAAGTGGCCGGCCCGAAACCACCGCGCGGGCGTACCGTTTATCCTCCAGGATGGCGCCCGCGCGCGTCATCTAGAAACTCGCGAAGCTTTAACCTATACTAAAACGCTCAGCTTCACGGTACGGGTCCATGATGCTTGTAGGTGACGACCGGAGGGTGGATGGTATTTCCTAATATGCCGACGTGGGCGTTCTCCTGGCCTTGACCTGTTCCTGAACCTGTTCCTCGTCGTCCACGAAGCTGGTGAGGGGCGGGGTAGAAGCATGTTTACGGGTGGTGGGCTTGTATCAAGAACGCTCATCTGGTCTAAACGTCTACTTGTATTGGAGGACCTGGCTAATGCATGACGGTGATACCCTGCACGAGAAGTCGGGCAAGGCGAACTTCGATCTGATCTACGACCTGGAAGATCCCAGGGAGTACTTCAATGTTCTGAGAGAGTTTGACTACTCTATCCCCCAGCACGGCTATCGTCTCTTCTCCGCCCTTTTAGAGGCACGCCGCGAGGAGGTTGGCGAGAGACCCTTACGCATCGTGGACATCTGCTGCTCTTATGGGGTAAACGCCGCCCTCCTCAAGTACGAGACGACCCTCGACGGCCTCTACGCCCGCTACGGCTCCGAGGACCTTGCCAATTTGTCAAGTGAGGAGCTTGCGGAGTCTGACGCCGCTTTCTACCGGGAGTGCCGGAGGGAGAGGGCACCGGAGGTCGTCGGGTTGGACGTGGCCCGTAATGCAGTCTCCTACGGGGTTCGATCCGGCATACTAGACGCCGGATTTGCCGAGAACCTCGAAGAGGACGAGCCGTCGGATGAGCTATGTCGGGCCGTCTCTGAAGTGGACCTCCTCTCCGTAACGGGCGGAGTGGGATACATCTCCGAGCGCACCTTCAAGCGGCTGCTCGACTGTGCTTCACCGGACCGGACCCCGTGGGTCGCCACCTTCGCGCTGCGCTGGGTCTCTTACGAAGAGATCTCCGAAGCCCTCTCGGCGTACGGGCTAGTCACCGAGAAGCTCGAAGGTCACACCTTCACGCAGAGGCGCTTCACCGGCGACGAGGAGCGCGAGTACGTCCTGGATGAGCTCGCCAAAATGGACGTGGACACCACCGGCAAGGAGGACGAGGGTTGGTACCACGCCAACTTTTACCTTTCTCGCCCCGCCGAAGAGGCGGAGGTCCTAGTAGAGAAGTTGCTCGGTCTTTAGCAGTCAGATTTCAGCAACTACCGGTAGATTGCGGGAAGCGGAAACGGTCAGTGAAGTGGACCGGATTGACCGTCATGGACACGGACATTTTCGTACAATACAACCTCTTTAGGAGGCGTCGTAGTGTGTCGTCCTGCATCGTACGAACTTACCAATAGCTCCACTACCAAAGATAGGAGGTAGCAAATGCAGCGCAGTACCGACAGGTTCGAGGTCGTCGAGCAGAAGATCGGTTCAGGCCGCTGTGTGGTGCTTGACGGCGCCACGGGGACCGAGCTCCCCCGGGGGAGCTCGGCCAACGGCTCGGCGGGCGAACGGCTGTGGGGCGCGGACGCGCTGGCGAGCAGCCCGGACTCGGTGCTCTCGGTGCATCGCCGCTATGCGGAGGCCGGCTGCGACGTCATCTCGACGGACACCTGGGGACTGCCCAACGCGCTGCATGACAGTTCCAAACTCTGGGGGGCTACGGGCCCCGTTCACTGGATGGATCTCGCGCGACGCGGGATCGGGCTCGCGCGCCGGGCGGCGGCCGATGCAGGGCGCGCCGACGAGTGTGCCGTCGCGCTCAGCCTGAGCGGCGAAATCGACACCCCCGAGGGCCAGGAGACGATCCGTCTCCTGGCTCGTATATTCGAGGAGGAGACCCCCGACCTCGTCCTCGTCGAGACGCTCTCGCTCGTGCGCCCTTCGATCTATGAGACGGTCGAGCGGCTGCTGGAGACGGGGCTGCCGATCTGGTTGAGTTTTCGCCGGTGCCGCCACGGCTTGTGCGGGGTCTTTGGCGAACACTGGGGTGGCCCGGAGGGCGACTCTTTCGGCCGGGCTGCCCGCCGGTTCGAGGAGATGGGCGTAGGGGCGCTGCTCATAAACTGCATCCCGCCGGACCACGTGAGCGGGATGCTACCCTGGCTTAGGGACTTTACCGACCTCCCGCTCGGCGTCTACCCCAACCTCGGGTATCTTTCGCAATCCGGATGGTTGTCCGACGCTGGTGTAGGCGGTCCCGAGTACGCGGAGATGGCGCTGCGCTGGCGAGAGGAGGGGGCACAGATCGTCGGCGGCTGCTGCGGCGTCGGTCCCGAGCACATCGAGGCCGCCCGGGAGGCGCTCGCCGATACCGATTCCGGCGATAATCGCCGGCCGGAAGATCCGCGGGAGCTTGATGACGCCTTGACCCTAGAGGCGGGAGTCTCCCCGCCGGCGCCCCGCTGGACCGATGCGCGGGGACACCGCCTCTTCCCGCTCGAATTTCCCGACATCGTTTGTGAGCCGGGGGTGTTTGTCCCCACCCAGGGCAGCTTTTTCATGTGGCGCCACCTCTTCAAGGAGGGCGTTGGCGCCGGCCGGCGCTGCCTTGATGTCGGTTGTGGCACCGGCCTTCTAACGGTGCAGCTCGCGTTCAACGGGGCCACGCAAGTACACGCGATCGATCTCGAAGAGCGCGCCGTCGCCAACGCGCGGGCTAGTGCCTTTCGCAACGGGGTCAGCGATCGAGTGACTGCGGAGAGCGTCGACCTCTATCCGTGGGTCCCCGAGGAGCGCTACGAGGTAATCGTCGCGAGCCTCTACCAGATGCCGGTGGACCCGTTCGAGCAGGACGTGACCCACCGCCCGCGCGACTACTGGGGTCGCGGCCTCCTCGACCACCTTATCCGCAAGCTGCCAGAGGCTCTGGCGCCCTACGGCGTCGCCTACCTCCTGCAGTTGTCGATCCTCGGCCAAGAACGGACCGCGGAGCTCCTCGACGAGCGAGGCTTAGCGGGGCGCGTCGTCGACTTCGGCTTCTTCCCGTTCACCGAGCCGTTTCGCGAGCAGCGGGAGCAGATCCTACGCGTGGAGGACTTTTCCGACGCCTATCACCTCACCTTAGCCGGCGAGGACGTGATGGTAGCCTACCTGCTCGAGATCACGCACAAGCACCCGGGGTAGGAAGGCCGCTGCGAGCCGATGAGCACCGGACACCGTTCTCGATGCGGCGCTGGCCGACGATCCCGTAAGCCGGTGGCTTCCGCACCATGACGCGAGGCGGTCCCGACGCTCGCGGGCGAAGAAGGGGCAGGACCGACAAAAACTGATAGCTGGCGGCTACAAGTCGCCAGCTATCTCACGCCGTTGCGAATCGGCCCACGGTCTGCTCGGGGCGGACGTCGCCGAGGCACTCGGCGAAGATGCGATAGTAGGCAACCTCCTCGCGGGTGCGCAGAGGGGGCTCGACCTCCTGGCTCTCGCGCTCGAACTCCTCTTCGGTGACGCTCTCCTCCATCTTCTGCTTGAGGACCGTAACGGCACCGGAACCGTCGCCGAACTGGGCCTTCTTGCGCCAGAGGAAGTCATCGGGGAGCCAGCCGTCGAAAGCCTGGCGGAGGAGGCGCTTCTCGGGCTGGTCTTTGCCGGCTAGCTTCCAGCCGGCGGGGAGGGAGAGACCAAGCTTGATCATGTCTAGCTCCAGGAACGGGACTCGGGCTTCGAGACCGTGGGCCATCGTCACCCGATCTCCGCGCTGGAGGTTCAGGTTGTGCAGGCCCTCGATGCCGCGGATGAGCTCAGTGTGCAGGTCCTCTTCAGTCTCGAAGTCTTCGAGGTAATCGTATCCCGCAAAGATCTCATCCGCGCCCTCGCCGGTCAGGACGACCTTGACGTGCCTCGCCGCAAACTCCGCGAGGATGTAGTTGGGCACCGCGCTCCTCACGAGCGACGGGTCGAAGTGCTCGATGACCCGCACGACCTCCGGCAAGACCTCCAACGCGTCCTCGGCCGTGTAGACCTTCTCGTAGTGCTCGGTGCCGAGGTGCTCGGCGACGGCCCGGGCCGCGAGGAGGTCCGGGGAGTCTTCGAGCCCCACCGCAAAGGTCTTGAGCTTCTCGCCGCGCTTCTCGTACCAGCGGGCGGCGATGGCGGCTATGAGGCTGGAGTCGAGGCCACCGGAGAGGAAGACGCCTACAGGGACGTCGCCTATCATCTGGCCCTCGACGGTCTCTATGAGCTGGTCCCGGACCCTCGCCAGTATCTTCTCGGGGATCTCGGCGCCGGGTTCGGAGGGGCCGTCGAACTTCTCTAGCTTCTCCGGGTCGCGGGGGACGGCGGCCAAGAAGCGCACGAGGCCGCTCTCGGGGGTCCAGTAGTGGCCGGGGGGGAAGAGCTCGGCGAGCGGCAGCCAGTCCTCGTCGTAGGCCCTGAGCTCGGAGGCGAACCGGATCCGGCCATCCCGGCAGGCCCAATAGAGGGGTTTGATGCCCACAGGGTCGCGGGCGGCGACGAAGCACCCGTCCTCCCCGGCGATGATGAAGGCGTACATGCCGTGTAGCTCCGAGAAGGCGTCGGGCCCCTTTTCGTTGAAGAGGTGTAGAGCCACCTCGTTGTCCGAGCGGGTGCGGAAACGGACGCCCGGGAGAGCCTCGCGCAGCTCTTCGTGGTTGTAGATCTCACCGTTCCCTACCATGAACAGGTCGCCTGACTCGGTTACGAGCGGCTGCTTGCCGCCCTCCACGTCCACGATGGAGAGACGCCGGTGCCCGAGCCAGTTGCCGGCGACCTCGATGTCCCCCTCGCCATCCGGCCCCCGGTGGGTGAGACGTTCCAACATACGCTCCGCGTCGTCGGGCTCAATGCCTCCATAGCTACCGGCGATTCCACACATCTAGACTTATGCTCCTCTCGGTTGTCCGGGCCTCCGCAACCGCCCCTATAAAAGATCCGGGAGGGCGGGGGGTGCCCCTCTCTATCCGTACCGTTTATGCAAACACGAAGCATATATTGCCTGTAGCGGCATGGTTTGTCAACCTACGCTTGTACAAACGATCCCGGTTGCGCGGGCCGAATTTTTCTCCCGCTGGCCGATTCTAAAGGCTCACCGGAAAGATAATAATACAGCAGAACTCTTGAGATCGGTTCTTCAAGGGGTCATTGGTTTGCGAGGGTTAGTAGACGGCGAAGTAGAGGAGGGGAGTGAGCATGGCGCAGGTGATACACGGCGAGTTCGGACTCGGTATCGAGACAGTTGTTTCACCGGTCTCTGCGCTGACGCTCCGGAACCGTTCGGTCGTGGCCCTCAATTTGAGCCCGGAGCCTGGCAACGTAGGTGGTAACCTCCTCCTCGCGGAGAGGGTTATACGGGAGGCCAGGCGCGTACACCAGGACCTCGGGTGGGTCGTCTTGCCGGAGCTCTTTACCTCCGGGTACTCGGACCTCGCGTCGGTCCACCGTTACGCCGAAGATGCCGGGTGGGGCGAGAGCACCCGCTTCTTCGTCTCTCTGGCCCGCGAGCTCGGGATATATATAGCGTACGGCTTCCCCGAGCGGTTGCAGGGTACCGCTGGGGCAGCGGGCGTCTGCGACAGCGCGAACCTCGTAGGGCCGGAGGGCGTGGTGCTCACGTATCGCAAGCGGCATCTCGTACGGAGCATTCAGGAGCATCACGTTTTCGTTCCGGGGACGGAGCTACCGGTCGTGGAGGCCGGTGGTATGCGGGTGGCGCTGGTGATCTGTTGGGACCTCGGGTTCCCGGAGGTAGCGCGGGAGGCGGCGCTCGCGGGGGCGGATCTGATCCTTGCTCCCGCCGGATGGAGGGAGCCGTGGGGCGTGCAGTACGAGCTTTCGTGCGCCGCGCGTGCCCTGGACAACGCCGTCTACCTGGCGAGCGCTAACCAGATCGGCGTCTACCCCGAGGCGCGGTTCCATAGCCCCGGCCACGTCTACGGCCCCGACGGGCTGCGAGTCTCTACGGAAGAGGGCGAGCGGAGCACCGGCCGCATAGACTCGGGCCTCCCCGCGCAATGGAAGAGGTTCTACGGTAGTACCTTCCTCGACGAAGTAGCCTCTCTGGAAGTTTGCTCCTAGAGCCCGGGCTAGCCGGAGGGGCCGTCTCTCGCACCGGATGGCGCCAACAGAAAGACTGGGATCTCGATGCTCTCACTTGGACTTACTCCTGCTTCACTGACAGAGGCAGGAATGAGTTCAAGAGCAACATACAATGTGTTACTTTATTGCACGCACGCATTCCTGTATACTTACTCTTGTTGAGAGGGAAGCCTTCAGGGCATCTTTGTGGTGGCAGCGTGTAAGTGAGAGGAGACGGTAGCATGATTATGTATAAACGGAGGTGGCGGGTAGGGCATGTCGTTCCTTAGATACCTGTCTAGCCGTTGGGATCACTTACTGGAGCTAGCTATCGCGCACGCCGAGGTTGTGTTTATCTCGTTATTGATCGCTACGGTGATCGGGGTGATGGCAGGAGTGCTCGTCTATCGCAGGGAGAGAAGCGCGGAGGTGGTGTTGGCCGTGACGAGTACCTTCTTGACCATCCCGTCCTTCGCGCTGTTCGGGCTTCTCGTTTCCATACTGGGGCTCGGCTGGGCGCCGACGGTCTTCGCGCTGGTCGTCTACGCGCTCCTGCCGATAGTGCGCAACACGGTCGTTGGGTTGCGGAGCGTGGACCCGGCGATAGCGGAGAGCGCGCAGGGGATGGGAATGGGTCGCTGGACGCGGCTGTTTAGGATCGAGCTGCCGCTCGCGTGGCCGGTGATAATAACCGGGCTGCGGGTCTCGACGCTCATCATCATAGGTATCGCAGCTATCGCCGCTTACGTCAACGGCCCGGGGTTGGGAGCGGACATCTTCCAGGGCATCTCCCGTATCGGGAGCGCCGGGGCCCTCAACCTCGTGCTCGGGGCAGTATTCGCGATAATAGTACTCGCCCTGGTCTTCGACGGTTTCTTCGCGGTACTTGGAAAACTCACTACTTCACGAGGGTTACATGACAGATAACGGCTCTAAAAACTACGGTGCGGCGGGAGTGGCGGAGCCCATGATCCGGCTGGAGGCCTTGACGAAGGTCTTTCCCGGGCAGGAGCAGCCGGCGGTGGAGAACCTCTCGCTGGAGATACCTGAGGGCGAGATCGTGGTCTTTGTCGGGCCTTCGGGATGCGGCAAGACCACGACGATGAAGATGATCAACCGGATCATCGAGCCGTCGTCCGGCAGGATCTTTTTGCAGGGCGAGGACGTGACAAAGGTCAACGGCGACAAGCTCAGGCGCCGCATAGGCTACGTCATCCAGCAGATCGGGCTCTTCCCGCACCTGACCATCGCCAATAACATCGCGACGGTCCCGAAGATGCTCGGCTGGGACAAGAAGCGCATCTCTGACAGGGTGGACGAGCTACTGGAGACGGTCAGCATGGATCTATCTTACCGGGAGCGCTACCCTAAGGAGCTCTCCGGCGGCCAGCGCCAGCGCATCGGGGTCGCCCGCGCGATGGCTGCCGACCCGCCGGTCCTGCTAATGGACGAGCCGTTCGGGGCGATAGACCCGATCACGCGCGAGAGGTTACAGAACGAGTTCTTGAGGCTGCAGGAAGAGATAAAGAAGACCATCATCTTCGTCACTCACGACATAGACGAGGCGATAAAGATGGGCGACCGGATCGCGATCCTCCGCACGAGGTCCAGGATCGCCCAGTACGATACCCCGGAGCGCATCCTGACCGACCCCGCCGACGAGTTTGTCGAAGACTTCATTGGCGCCGGAGCATCCATAAAGCGCTTGAGCCTGAGCCGGGTCCGGGACATAAAGACGGCCGACTGGCCGGTTGCCTTGCTCTCCGAGGGCCGCGAGGCCACGCAAAAGCTGTTGAAGAATACGGGCAAGGACTACGTGCTGCTGCTCGACGACCGCCGCCGCCCCAGGCGGTGGGTGAGCGCGGACGACGTCGCGCATGGTGGCCCTCTCGACGAGGCCGGCTGGCCGGCGGTCGCCATCGTCGAAGAAGGCTCCAGCCTGTACAGCGTGCTGGATACCATGATTACCTCCTACAAGGGCTCGGCAATAGTCGTGGACGGTGAGGGTCGCTACGCGGGCGTGGTGGACTTCGACACGGTCCTCGAAGCTATAAACTCCATGCGTCCCCTTGAGCAGCAGCGTCCGGAGCTAGCCGGAGACGCTGCCGCCGAGCAGAAGGGCCGGTAGATGACGGTCGCTCCGGCCAAGACGGGAGGCTCCCTGCTCCGTTGGGTTGGCTACCTGACGAAGCCTGTACTTCTCGGACTGGCCTGCCTGGCGCTGTACCTGTGGGTTAGCGGTTTGGAGCTCGACAGCATCGAGGCTCGTGAGCTGAATGCTGCGACCATTACCCAGCGCTTCGTCGAGCACCTCGAGCTCACGGCCGCCGCCACGGTGGCCGTCGTCGTGCTGGCCGTCAGCGCAGGCGTGCTGCTCACCCGGCCGTTCGCCCGCCGGATCTCACCTTTCTTAGTGAATACGGCCAACATTGGTCAGGGTTTGCCGTCAATCGGCGTGCTCGCGTTGCTGGCGATATTCTTCGGGCTCGGCTTTCGTTACGCCCTGATAGGGTTGATCGCCTATGCGTTCCTGCCGGTGTTGCGGAACACGATGGTGGGGTTGAGGCAAGTAGACCGCAACGTGATCGAGGCCGGAAGAGGGATGGGGATGTCCAAGAATGCGGTGCTGTTCCGCATGGAGTTGCCGCTTGCCGTCCCGATCATGCTCGCCGGCATCCGGACTGCGCTTGTCATCACCATCGGCACCGCGACGCTGGCGACGTTTATCGGGGCCGGGGGTTTGGGCGCCCTGATCGAGACCGGCATCTCCCTGAACCGCACGCCGGTCCTCGTTACCGGCGCTGTCCTGACCTCGGTTCTGGCCCTGCTTGTTGACTGGCTGGCGGGTGTGGCCGAGGACATCCTGCGGCCGAAGGGGTTGTAGCAAGTCCCCCTCGGGACATAGTGTAACCGGCCTCTGGCCTCTAGAAGAAGGAGCTGTAGATGTTGGAAAGACCCGTTAGTCTGTTGAGGTCCCTGGCGCTGGTAGCCGTGGCGGCGCTAATCGCCGTGGGTTGCGGAGGCGGGGGCGGGGGCGGGGGCGGTCAGGGCAGCATCGCCCAGGGCTACGATTTCTCCGGTCAGGAGTACACCGTCGGCTCCAAAGAGTTCACCGAGCAGCTCGTGCTTGGGAACATAACTAGGCTGGCCCTGGAGGAGTCCGGGGCGAGGGTCAACGACCAGATCGGGCTCGCGGGTTCGGACGCCGTGCGCACGGCTATGAAGTCCGGCGAGGTCGACATGTACTGGGAGTACCTGGGTACGGGTTGGATCAACATCCTCGGCGAGACGGGCAGCATCCCCGAGCCCGCCTACCAGACCGTGGCCGATCGCGACCTTCAAGAGAACAACATCCACTGGCTCGAGCCCGCGCCCGAGGAGAACAGCTACGCTATCGCCACCAACCGCGAGACCGCTGATGCGTACGGTCTCTCGACGCTTTCGGATTTGAAGTCGTTTATAGCGGAGAACCCGAACCAGGCCTCGATCTGTGTCGGCAGCGAGTTCTCGGTGCGCGACGACGGGTTGCCGGGCCTGCAAAAGGCCTACGGGTACGAGTTTCCCGACATCCAGAGGATCCAGGACGGCCTCGTCTATGATCAGGTAGCCAACGGCGGCGGGTGCAACTTCGGCTCGGTCTTTACGACGGACGGACGCATCCCGAACCTCGACCTCGTGCTCCTCGAAGACGACCAGAAGTTCTTCCCCGCCTTCAACGGGTCGCTCACTATGCGCCAAGATGTGTTCGAGCAGAACGAGCAGATCGCGGACCTGTTCGGCGAGATCTCCCCGCTCCTCACTACCGAGCAGATGCAGCAGCTCAACCTGGAGGTCGACGTAAACGGCGTACCCCCTGAAGATGTCGCCCAGACGTTCCTGCGTGATAACGGCTTCATCAGCTAGGACATGCGGTAATCGAGGGAGAGGGAGCGTCGGTGCTCCCTCTCCCTCGGCTCGAGTCATGTACTTGGCGCCCAAGGGTACAAACACGGTAAACTTACCCTCAGTACGTCTCGTCAGGAACCAGAGGGGAGCTTACGTAAAGTGTTGGATCTAGATACCTCTCCGACCCGGAAGCTCCGCGCCGCCCTAGACGGCAGACTGAGTGGATACCTTCGCACTGACCCGGCCGCCCGCGCTTTGTGGTCCACGGACGCCTCCATATACCTCAGGAGGCCGGTCGCCGTTGCCGTCGTTCGCTCCGAGGAGGACATCCGCAGGACCATCGACTCAGCCCGCGAGTTGAGCCTCTCTATCACCCCGCGCGGCACCGGTACGTCTCTGGCCGGCCAGGCTACCGCACCCGGCATCGCCCTCGATACCACCCTGATGCAGGATATCTCCAAGGTGGACCTGGAGAATGGGGCGTGCTCCGTGGAACCGGGCGTGATACAGGGGGAGCTAAACGCCCGCGTCGAGCCGCACGGTCTCGTTTTCGGAGCGGATACCTCGACCTCGGACGTGGCTACTTTAGGCGGCATGATCGGCAATAACTCCGCCGGGATGCGTTCGCTTGTCTTCGGGACGACGGCGGACCAGATCCTCTCCCTGCGCTGCGTCCTCGCAACGGGCGAGACCGTAGAGCTAAAGCCACTTTCGAGGAGCGAGGCCGAGAGGCGCGCCCGGGGCAACGGGGCGGAGGCCCGGCTCTTGAAGAACGCCCTGCAAGTGGGCAAGCGGTACGTCGAGGAGATAAAGCGCCGCTACCCGAAGCTGATCCGGCGCGTCTCCGGCTATGGCCTCGACGCCCTCATCGATCCCGAAACCCTGGACCTCACCAGGCTCGTCTGCGGCTCGGAGGGCACGCTCGCCGTCATAACCCGGGCGGAGCTCCGGCTGCAACATCTCCCGCCCCAGCGCTCGCTCGCCTCGTTCCAATTCGACTCTTTGGCCGCCTCCGCCCGCGCCACGGTAGAGCTTCTGGAGGAGGACCCGTCCGCCATCGAGCTCCTCGACGACGTGGCGATAGGACGCGCCCGCGGCGCGCCCGCCTACAAGGGTTCGACTCGCTTCGTACAGGGAGATCCTAAGGCCGTCTTGGTTGTCGAGTGGAGCGGGACGCAGGAGGAGTTGAACGAGCGCTTCGATAAGCTCGACGAGTTGTCGGAGAGGGTCGGGGCGTCGGTCGCGGTACCCTTGCGGACGAACGATGAGATGGTCCAGACGGTCAAACTGCGGAAGTCCATCTTGCCGCTGCTTCTTGGGACGGTGGAGAAGGATAAGCCGGTCGCGTTCGTCGAGGACGCGGCGGTGCCGCCGGACCGGCTGGAGGAGTTCGTGATACGGTTCGAGGAGATCGTGGAGGAGAATGATACGTGGGCCTGCTTCTACGGCCACGCGAGCGTCGGCACCCTGCACGTCCGGCCGGCGCTGGACACGAGCGACCCTGAGGGTGTTGCGCGGATGCGGCGTATCGCCGAGGAGGTTGCGGGGCTAGTAGACGAGCTCGGCGGGTCCGTCTCCGGGGAGCACGGTGACGGGCTTAGCCGCTCGGAGTTTTTGGAGCGGATGTACGGGCCGGAGATCGTGCGAGCCTTCGGCGAGGTGAAGAGGGCGTGGGACCCGAAGGGGATGTTGAATCCCGGCGTGATCGTGGACCCGCCACCGATGGACGAGCAGCTCCGGATCGGGCCGGGCCGTAAACGGCTACCTCTGGGAACGAACCTGGACTTTACGGAGCAGGGCGGTTTCGCGGCGGCGGTGGAGCTTTGCAACGGCTCGGGCTTCTGTCGCAAGAAGAACACGGGGACGATGTGCCCCTCGTTCATGGTTACTCTGGACGAGCAGGACTCGACGCGAGCGCGGGCGAACATGCTCCGCTCGGTCCTCGAAGGTACTTTGCCGCCCGAGGAGCTGACCGGCGAGAAGATGATGGAGGTCATGGACCTCTGCGTGAGCTGCAAGGCGTGCAAGAGCGAGTGCCCCTCGCAGGTAGACGTCGCGAGCATGAAGACCGAGGTCCTCTCGCAGATGGGGGAGAAGCACGGCTTCTCGCTGCGCCAAAAGATCACCGGACACATCCGCCCCCAACTCGCTCTCGCCGCGCGCGTCCCCGCGCTCTACAACGCCGTCGCGAGCACTCACCTCGCCCGCCGCGCCGCCTCCCTCATCGGGATAGATCCGCGTCGCAGCCTGCCGAAGGTGACGGAGAAGGTCTTCTCGAAGCGCTTCCCCGGGTTGCCGCAGGGAGAGGGGCCAGTGGAGGTGGCGTTGTTCAACGATACGTGGACCGAGTACCAGTGGCCGGAGATCGGGGTGGGGGCGGTACGCCTCTTTGCCGCGGCGGGCGTGAAGGTGCATCTGCCCGAGGTGGTCTGCTGCGGTAGGCCGATGCTCTCCGAGGGACTCGTGGACGCGGCCCGCGAGAACGCAAAACGCAACCTCGACCTCCTGACGCCGCTGATCGAATGCGGTATACCGCTCGTCGGCCTGGAGCCAAGCTGCGTCTCCGCCATGCGCGACGACTACAAGAAGCTGCTACCAAATGACAGGCGCGTGGAGAAGTTGGCCGAAGCTACGCGCCTCTTCGAGGAGGCGCTGCTGGAGCTGGACGCGGAGCTCCCGTTGCGGGGCGGCTCGCCGGTGCTGTTGCACGGTCATTGCCACCAGAAGGCGCTCGTTGGCACCGGGCCTACCGAGAAAGCGCTCGCGCTCGCTCCGGGGACGGAGGTTACGGTCGTGGACTCGGGGTGTTGCGGGATGGCGGGGCTCTTCGGGTATGAGAAGGGGCACTACGAGGTTTCGATGAAGATGGGGGAGAGGCGGCTCTTCCCGGCGGTCAGGGAGGCGGACGAGAGCGTCGTTATCGCTCCTGGGACCTCTTGCCGCGAGCAGATCCAGGGCGGTGCCGGCCGTCGCGGCCAGCACCCGGCCGAGTACCTGGCGAACCGCCTCGACGGCTCCCTAACCGTTGAGTCATAAGGGACCGGCCCTGTGGTTCGCGTTCCATGAGGACCGGCTGTTGGTGCATCGTGGCGAGCAGGCCGGTGTCCCGGAGGCGCACTCTCTGGAGGATCTCGGGTTGAGCGCCGTCTTTGAACAAGAGATCGGGTTCCTGGATGGGCGGCGGTGCTTCGCCGTGGACCTGCCGCCGGATGCGGAGACGCCGGAGGGTACAGTACTCCGGGATTTGCGGGGCTTATGGGGCGTCGACGACGAGGCTTTCTTCTCGATGGCAGGGCGGGCGAAGCAGATCGTCGAGTGGTACAGTACGCACCGGTTCTGCGGCAGGGATGGGACGGAGACGGTACCGGGGCCGACGGAGCTTGCGAAGGAGTGCCCTCAGTGTGGCCTGGTCTTGTACCCGCGCCTGAGTCCGGCGGTGATCGTGCTGGTCCGGCGCGGGGACGAGGTACTTCTGGCCCGTTCGCCGAGCTTCCCGCCGGGGATGTACAGCGTGCTCGCGGGCTTCGTTGAGCCGGGGGAGTCTATCGAGGAAACTATAAAGCGAGAGATACGTGAGGAGGTCGGGGTCGGGGTGGGGAACCTGCGGTACTTCGGGAGCCAGCCGTGGCCGTTCCCGAACTCGCTCATGATCGGCTTCGTCGCGGACTACGCGGACGGCGAGCTAAAGGTAGATCCGGCAGAGATCGAGGACGCCGGCTGGTACTCTGTCGACGACCTGCCGGAACTCCCGCCAAAGGTCAGCATAGCGCGGAGGATGATCGAGGAGTTCGTATCGCAACACGGCCGCGACCCTAAGAGCTTCGAGTAGCCGTAGCAAAGTGCGACGACCGCGCGGCTCGCCGGGATGTCAGGAGCCCGATGCTTCGCGGGCGCGCGCCACCGCGTCGGCCATGCTGCTGTTCCAGGGCTCGCCGTGCCCGGGGAGCAACGTGCCGGCGTCGACCTGCTCGAGGGTGGCCAGCGACGCGCGCGCCTGGGTGGGGTCGCTGTTCAGGGCGTCCGGGAGCAGGCGCGGCCCCTCGGCGCGGGTGAGCACGTCGAGCGTCACAATGGCGTCGCCGCTGATCAGGATGCCCTGCTCGGCCAAAAGGAAGGAGACATGTCCCTCCGTGTGGCCGGGGGTGCGCAGCGGCCGGGGGCGCCCCGGGACGTCCAGATTCTCGCCGTCGGCATCGAAGGGCTCGACCTCCTTGACCCAGGTCGGGGTCATGAAGCCCTCTCCCGTGGCGCGGAGAACGAATCCAAGCGACGACGGCCGCCAGAGGTGCGGCAGGAGCCCGGGAACGAGGGTGAACGGCGAGGATCCCCTCGCCTCGCCGCGAACGCGTGAAACCTCGTCGCGGTACGCCATGACGGGCGCGCCGCACGCCTGCCGCGCCTTCTCGGCCGCGCCGAGATGGTCGGGATGGCCGTGGGTGAGTACTATCGCCCTGACATCTCCCGGGGAGCGGCCGAGCTCGGACACCGCGCGCTCGATGCGCGACCAGCTCCGCGGCCAGCCGGTGTCGACGAGCGCGAGCTCGCCGTCCTCCTCGATCAAGTACCAGTTGACGAGACCGTCGGCGAAGCGATGGACGCCGGCAGCGATCTCCTGGGTCGAAATAGCCATGATTCCTTCTTTCCGCTCGAGACTCTCCTCTATAATATCCTACCATGGCGAGTGACCCCCGAAACCATCCGTCCGTCGAAGCCATCGGTACTGCCGTCTGGATACCGTGGGAACGGCGCATAAGATCCTTCTACCGGACCGTTCTTGCGCTCCGGCACGCCGGAGGGCGCTACGTGAACACCTCGTGCCGTCGCGTTTGAAAGGTGTTCGAAAGCGACGGCCGGAAAGATGGAGGTAGACACAAGTGCGGCGGGAGAGAGTGAGCAGCGGGACCCGGTGGGAGGACGCCGTTGGCTACTCGCGGGCGGTGCGCGTGGGGCCGTTCGTGTATGTATCTGGAACGACTGCGACGGACGAGGAGGGCAACATCGTGGGAGCCGGCGACCCTTATGCGCAGACCGTACAGGCGTTGAGAAACGTCGAGGTGGCGTTGCAAAAGGCGGGGGCGAAGCTTTCGGACGTGATCCGGACGAGGATCTACGTGACGGATATCGACTACTGGAAGGAGGTCGGGCGGGCACACGGGGAGTTTTTTGGAGAGGTTCGTCCGGCTACCAGCATGGTCGAGGTGCGGCGGCTGATCTCGCCGGAAATGGTCGTCGAGATAGAGGCCGACGCGATGGTCGGGGACTAGAACCCATCTCATAAATGGCTTCCGAGGAGTTTCGTAGTTTGTAGAAGGCTGTAAGTAGTTGTTTTCGCCGTCCTTGGCTCGTCGACCTGATCTCTCCTGTATCGTTCGGATAGTGCACCGGAATAAGGTTATCGACCGCCGAGGTGGATAATGGGA
>JAABVA010002821.1_pt1 | contig 16977 bp, 17 predicted proteins | sample 5560331 | NCBI WGS metagenome assembly JAABVA01 (sample SAMN12812661, study PRJNA571458) | rock metagenome | isolation source: Antarctica rocks | place: Antarctica: Victoria Land, Mt New Zealand sud | collected 2016-01-07 | reverse complement strand
CACCAAAGCGGCGCGCTCCTCGGCGGTATACCCCTGCATGTCCCCTCCGTGATCTCGGCGGCTGTCCATCCCGTCAACACTGTGCGCTCCCCCGCCCATCCCAGGGGCAGGACGCGCCGAACACGAACGTCCCCTGTTTCAATACAACCCCCTCAACCCGCCCTCGTCGCATCGGACACCCGGCCGGTCCGGACCGCCGGAAAAATGAGCCCCCCACGGGCGCCCCCGCGCTGACCGGGCTCAAGGCACGACCTGCACCGTGGCGGGCGTTGGCGCTCTGGCGGTCGTATTCGGCTCGGCGTGCTCGCTCGCCGAGGATGGCGTGGGGCGACAAACGAGATCGGTCGCAGCATCAACCGCCACCTCGCGGCGAGCTGTACCGGGCACCGGCGGCAATTTAATGTAGCGGTGTCAAGGATCCCGCGCGTGGCGGCGGGTTAGATCCTCGCCTGAGGCCACGCCCTGATGGCGTCGGCTGCCGACCGGCTGATCGAGGGTGCGCTCTACGTGGTCCATCACGAACGGTAGGGACCCCAGGACGAGCATGCCGCCCAAGACCGCCTCAAGGGCTTCACGTAGTCCCACGGCTGCTCCAGTTCTGGGTCAGGGTCCATACCCGTAGGTGTGTCGGAAGCAAAGTCTCGCCGACCGGGTTGGCTTCGACGCTACGCCGTCACGGCCGCGCTAAACCGCTTTTCGGAGATTTCGGTCATCCCCTGTGGTTGGTGTTATCAAATCCGGACAAGTCAAGTCACAGTCAGACTTGCCTGTGGCGTCGCGTGCCGGCAGAGACAGGGGCGGAAACCGCCCGACTCACCGCCCTCCCATCCTTGAAGGGGCAAACATGGGATCACATCCGTCATCCGCCGGGCGAGGAAAACGGGTCTCCAAGACCCGCCAGGCCGTGCGCGGGCCCACGGCCGAGTTCGCTGGCCCTGCCCCGGCTGCCCAACCGGGGCGGGCCAAAGAACGGGAGGACCCGCTCGCGAAAATGCCCCACCCGCGTGACGAGAGACGACTCACACGCCCCGCCCCAGCCATAACGGCCCCCGGGCGGGCCCAGCGCCAACGTCCTCTTTCACCGGCGTCAGCGACCCCGCTGCGGCGGTTGCGAACGTCCTCTCTTGCCGCCAGTTGCGCGTTCAAACGTCACTCGAGGAGGGGCGCCTCGACGTCATAGGCCAGCACCACGGCACGCGCCAGCTGCACTTCTTGGTCACCGCTGAGATACCCGAGGGTGCGTCCGAGGGTACCCACCGGGACGGTGAGGACGTTGTCCAGCGAGACCACGCAGTCGTGGTCCAACCCGTTGTCGGGCCCCACTCCGACCTCGCTGGACAAACCCTTGATCGTGCTGGTGATGGGGGCCACGGTCACCTTGGTCATCGCACCGCGAGCGGCCTCCCGCGTCAGGACGAGCGCCGGTCGCGTCTTGTCAAGGCGCACCAGACAGATCTCCCGCACCGCTCAGTCCTCGACCTGCGCGTGCGTGCTGGTCCACTGGACCAGCACGTCAAGATCGTCGCCGGCACCCTGCGCGCGAAGGATCTGTGCATCCTGCTCCGCGACCAGTCGGCGCATCTCGCGTTCCAGTGCCGACACCACGAGAGCGGCCCTGCTCCGCGCCCTGCCGGTCGCGACGGTTCGGTCGAGGAAGGCAACCATCGCATCGGGAAGGCGGACGGCGATCTGCGTGCTCATGTCATCGAGGATACCCCCCGTGCATCCCAAAGCGGGATGCTCGCTCATGGCGCAATGTGCGCGCATGCCGAACCTGCGTCACTTCGCCGCTCATGGGGCTACTCGTCCGGTTCGCTCAATGATGACTCGTAGTCCTGTCCGCCTGGAGACGCCCAGAATCGTGACGCGCTCGGTGTCCGTTTCGACGCTGAAGGCGATCACGACTCGCTTGCGAAACGACACGGTCCGGAGTCCAGTCGAAGGTCGCCACGATCATGGCCGCGGTGCGGGAAAACGGCCAGCCCCGCACAGTGCTCCACGATCGCGTCGACGTACCCCGCCGCGATGGTCGGCGTCGCTGGCCGGCTGATGTCGTCGTAGAGGCCTTCGAGCTGGTCGACGGCCTCGGGAGCGAAGAAGACCCGAGGGGTCACTGCTCGCGGAGGGCGCGCAGGCGAGCCCGGGCCGCGTCAGAGGTCTGTGCGCGGTTGGGGTCTGCCTTGAGCCGGTCGTACGTCGGTACCACGTGATCGCGTAGCCACGACTCGATGGCCCGGTCGCGGGCAGCCAGAGCGCGCAGCCCGTCGCGGATCACTTCGCTCTCGGACGCGTACTCCCCGGAGGTCACCTTGTCGCGCACCATGTCGGCCATGCCGTGGGGCAGGGTCACACTCATCTGCCGCGTCGTCCTCATGGCGCACCTCCGTCGAGTCGAGTAGGACTAGTACCTACTCGTAGGGAGATTCAGCGTTGGTACAACTGGTCAGACTGCCCCCTTCCGCCGCGTGCCGGGGTCTGCTCGAGCCGACTGCTACCCAGCCTGTCGGGTGTGCCCGGGCTGCTGATCCGGTGGCCTGCCGGAGCAGCGTTAGCAATGACGTGGGGTGCGTAGAACAGGCCACGTTGGTTTACCGCGGGGAGCTCCGGAACGACCATCGAGGCCTGTGCGCAACGGTGACCACGGGTTCTTCGCCACGCCGGTACCCCAACGGAGATTGGTGTGCGGCACCTGGTAGCAGGCCGCGTCGCGGTCGGGTACGGCTCGGTGTAGGTGCTCGCCGGTTGGGGTCGCTCACGCTCTACCGCCCATTGGTTCAGGACCGGGTCGGCGATCGAGACGAACTTTGTCGGCGTCGCGGTCCACCCGGTCCGTTTTGCTTCGTCCAGCACCGCCCGGTACTCCGCCTGGGCTTTCTCAGTCCACCCCTTCGACAGCAGACGCCCTTCCTGGGCGAGCTCACCGTCGAGGTTGACGACCCTGGCCAGCCGATACGGCACCCAGTCGGCCGCCCCGTCGACCACCCCGCCGCCGTAGTTCCAGCCGACCAGGATCACCTCGGTGAGGTGCTCGCCATACAGGAACTGGATCAGGTCCTCGATGTGCGTGGACAACGTCACCGGCTCCGCAGTCTCCAGGTGCAGCCGCTCGGCCAGCCCGGGGTCGGGGTGTGCGCCTCATGTCCGGCCCGCCTCGATAAGTGGGCGACCCCCCCGCCACACCCATCCCCCGCCCCAGAAGCCGGACACCAACAGAAAATTCACTCATCATCCCTCCGCAAGGCTCCTTCCCCGGACTGCACGGCCGAGAAGTCCAAGCACTCTGCCCCGAGTGGCTGCAAACCAGCACCGCAGATGATGTGCGTCGGCCCACTGTGCGGCGGTCCAGATGACGCAAGCCGCGCAGGCGGTCGCTCGGCCCGGTGGACCGCGCCAATACCGGTGATTAGACCGTGAGCCAAGGCCCGACGCGACGTCTCTGCCGACTGCTCGACGCTGGTCACCTTTCCGACGAACTGCTCGCAGTGGCGGACCGGGAGGCGGACCTTCTCGAGCACCCTTACATCGGCGTGGAACACATCGAGTTAGCTCGACTGCGGCTGGCCGGGAACGAGACCGGCAGGCAGGTGCTGCTGAACCAGGCGACCACCGGTGTGCGGCGCCGGTGGTGGCGACCGCTCGGACCACAACCCGCGTTTCGTCGCGACGGCTTAGCGCAGACCCGAGCCGCCCGTCGAGCCGCTGGGGAAGACGACGAGCACCGAGGGCATCGACACGCCGCAGTTTCGCGTACTCGCCGCTGGGGTCCGGTCGCGGCAGGTCGACCGCCAACGTCCCAGATCCGGCGTCGAGCCAATGATTGGGCAGCCGCGTGCTCACGGCTGAGCCGCTGACAGACGGCACACTGGGAGGGTGCAGACGTTCCTCCCGTACGCCGACTTCGAGCGTTCGGCACGCACTTTGGACCGGAAGCGGCTCGGCAAGCAGCGGGTGGAGACGATCCAGGTGGTTCGCGCGCTGACCAGGCCTGGCTACGGATGGGGCAACCACCCGGCAGTGCTGATGTGGAAGGGATTTGAGGAAGCACTCGGCCGGTACGGCCTCTCCTGCTGCCAAGCGTGGGTCGAGCTCGGCTTCGGCGACACCTGCGCCCTGACGATTGCGACCGACCTGCGCGCAGCCAGCGTCCACACGGTTCGCACTCAGCAAGAGCTCGCCGCCGCCGATGAGCTACCCCCCTGGCTGGGCGATGAGGCGCTCCACCGCAGCCACCAGTCCGCCCTCATGCGCAAAGAGCAGGAGCATTACCGGCCGCTCTTTCCGGACATCCCTGACGATCTGCCGTACGTGTGGCCGGTCCGGTCTCAGATGGCCATTGCCGCAGAACAGCGCAAAGTGGACAACGAACTGCGGCGGCAGCAACGGGCATTAGAGCGAAACCGGGCGGAGGCCGAACGACGGCACCACCAGCGCAGCCGTGCCGCGAAGAAGGCCTGGCAGACACGGCGAGAGAACTCCGCTCGGGCGAACGGATGAGGCTCATGGCCGCCCCACCCGAGACAGCAGAGCACCGCGTTCGTCGCTGCATGCGCGGCCCTCGAAAGTGCCCGGCCGCACAACCGCTCGGATCTGCCGCACTCCCATCGCCCTGCAGATCCCTGCGTCTATCCGCCGCGAAGGCCGCGCTGCGCGCCTTCCTGGTCCTTCTGGCGCAGAGCCTGGGCGTCGGTGCCCCGGCGCCGGCTTGCTGGCGGACGACTGCGCACATTGGGGGCTGGTCTACTGGGTCCCGAGACTTCGAGGTGCTGCGCCACGCTGAAGGAAGTACTTGAAACGCGGCTGCAAACGTGAACCCTCACGTCTGTGGAGACAATGCGGGGCGCTGCGGTACGGCTGCGTCGAGCGAACTGAGCACGACAGTGACCTGCGGCCTGCACCCGCGTCGACCGGGGCCCCGGTTCCTGCGTCCTTGTGTTGCGAGCTGGATACCTTGTGCGGTCGTGCTGCACGTCGCCTGCCGAACCCGCCGTCACCCGTCGAAGGTCAGGCACCTGCGTACGGCCGGCGGGCTGTCCTCCAGAGAAGGCAGACTGGATTCATGAGGCGGCCCCACGGAGTCCCCGCTGGTGGCCGGTGAACAGCGTCGCCGCCCGCGAGGTGCTCGACGTCCAGCGGGTCGATGTGTGGGGGGCCATGCGGGCCAAGGATCCGGAGGCGTGGATGCGGGTGCTGGCCGACGACTTCATTCTGCGGACTCCTGGGGAGGAGGACCGAGACCGGTCGGCGTTCGTGGAGCGGATGACCTCGTTCCCCGGCGAGGTGGTGTCCATCGCCTGCTACGACATGAGAGCGGACGCGTTCGGCACGGCCGTGGTGGTGACGGGGGTCCAGCACGCCGTCATCCGGATGCCGAACGGCGCCCGCTTGGAGGACTTCACGATGATGAGCAACGTGTTCGTGACGCGGGCGGGCCGGTGGCTCATGGTCTTGGCCCATTCTTTGAGCCTGCCCATGTGAGCCGCTCCCTGCTTCCTCGACCACCAGCTTGTTGCCTAATACCTGGGAGGGGTCGCCGAGCCCGCCGACGAGTTGGCGCGCGGACTCTGGTCTTGAGTCTCATCCCCTTCCGCGCACTGCCTTGGAGACCCCATGAAGCTCCTGCTGACGTCAGGCGGCGTCACCAACCCCAGCATCCACTCGGCGCTCGAGCAGCTCCTCCCTAAACCGATCGCCGAGTGCCGCGCCCTGTGCGTCCCGACGGCCCAGTGGGGTCACCCGATGTGTGGTCCGACCTCGGTGCAGGGCTTCGTCGCCGCCCAGCCTCAGTGGCGGCACTTCTCTGGTCTGGGCTGGGCGTCGCTCGGGGTCCTCGAGTTGACCGCGCTACCCACGATCGGGGCAGGGCGGTGGGTCCCCTGGGTGCAGGAGGCCGATGTGCTGTTGGTCAACGGAGGCGACGCGACCTATCTGTGCCACTGGATGCGCGAGTCCGGGCTGGCCGACCTGCTGCCTTCGCTGCCGGACCTGGTCTGGGTGGGAGTCAGCGCCGGAAGCATGGTCCTGACGCCCCGGATCGGGGGTCTGTTCGTCGAGTGGCTGTCGGCGCCGGACGACCGCACCCTCGGTGTCGTCGACTTCTCGATCTTCCCGCACCTGGACGCCTTTCCGACGAACACCTTGGCCATCGCCGAACGGTGGGCGGCCGACCTCGACGCTCCGGCCTACGCCATCGACGAACAGACCGCCATCACCGTCGTCGACGGGTCGGTCGAGGTGGTCTCCGAAGGGCACTGGACCGTGTTCGGGACGTAGTCGGCGATCCTTCGGTTCGCCGGCCGCCGCTCATCGCGTCCTACAGTGCTCGAGTGACGTCAGGCGTGGACGCGGCCGAGCAACGGCTGGACGGTGGGCGCGCATGCCTGCTCATCACTGGCGCGCCGGGCGCGGGTAAGTCGACCATCTCCCGACTCGTCGCGGACGAGCTGACCCGTTCGGCGCTGATGGACTCGTTCTTCATCGGCCGGCTCATCGCCAGGGGATACGTATGGCCTCTCGGGGAACCCGCCGACGAGGCCGCACGGCAGGTGCGGTTGCTCAACACCAACGTGTGCGCCCTGGCGGGCAACTTCGCCGACGCCGGCTTCACCCCCGTCATCGACATCGTCCTTCCCGACGGTGAGCAGCTGGACACCTACCGCAAGGCCTTGGCCTCCCGGCGGCTCCTGCTGATCGTCCTCGACCCGGGCGCGGAGGTATGCCGGCACCGCAACGAGACCCGTCCGCCCGAGCAACAGTTCTTCTTCGACGGCTACGACCAGCTGAGCGCGTCGATGCGCCGACACTTCGGGAGCCTGGGCTGGTGGTTCGACACCTCCAGTCTCACCGCGCTGCAGACCGTCGAGCAGATCCTCGCCGAGGCCCACGAGCGTGCCCGCGTGCCGACCTGAACGGAACCGATGAGTTCCGCACTGAAGGCCGGTCTGTAGTTCCATGACGGCGACCTACACGTTCGACATCTTCACCAGCCTCGACGGGAACGCTTCCTACGGACCGCCTGGTGACTGGGGCGGCTACTGGGGCAAGCAGGGTCCGGAGTTCCTCGACCACCGGCTCGCGGCGTACGACGGCGAGCAACGGATGCTGTTCGGCGCCAACACGTTCAGCTTGTTTCTGCAGATGGTGCCCCAGATGGACGTGCCCGATCCCTGGATTGCGCGGATGCGCAGCTTGCCGACCACCGTCGTGTCCTCGACGCTGCCGGGCCCGGTCGACTGGCCCGACGCGACCATCGCCAGCGGCGATGCCGTGGAGATCGTGCGTCGTCTGAAGGAGGAGTCGGACGTGCCGATCCGTTCGCACGGGAGCCTGTCGGTCAACCGGGCGCTGCTGGCCGCCGGTCTCGTCGACCGGATCCAGGTCACGATCTTCCCGGTGGTCTCCGCCCAGACGGGCGACGAGCCGGTCTTCGCCGGCGCGGGCGACTTCGACCTCGAGCTGCTTGAGACTCGCACCCTCGACGGCCGTACGCAGGAGCTGGTTTACCGGCCCACCCTCCGCACCTGGCCGGCCGGCTGAGCAGCCCGGCCGCGCAGGGAACGCCCGTTCAGTGCCGGCGCAGCGAGGCCATCGTCGCGTCGAGCGAGTCGAGGGCGGCAGTCCAGAAGACGATCGGGGCCATGCCCTCGCAGTGACCTTCGGCGCCTTCGCTGCGGGTGAAGAGCCGGAAGTCCTTCGGTCCGGTGAGGTGGTCGTAGAGCAGCCGCACTTGTCCCGTTGAGACGTGGTCGGTCTCGTTGTCCGTGACGTAGGTGGGGCAGGTGGTCGCCGGCGCGGCGTCGCGGTTCTGATAGTGGGTCATGTCGTTGAAGTAGCCCCGGCACGGTGGGGGTCCCGTTGGTCACCATGCGCGGGCCGAGGAGCGCGGCCATCCCGGGGCTGTGAAGCGGACTTTTAAAGGCCGGTCGGCGTCGGGGTCGTCCAGCCGGTGGGCGAGCTCGCCGGGGCGGCGACTTGGGCCACCAGGCGACCGGCGACCCCCGACCAGGCCTGGTACCAGCTGTCCCGGTCGTCGGGCTCGATCTGGGCCGAGATCGCTAGGCACTGGCCGACATTGGGCCATCCCCGAGTCGGCCGTGCCCACACTGCGTTGCCGCTGGGCGTCGAAGCTCTCGTCGTCGAAGAACAGCCTCATGACACCTCCCCATCGCGGGCAAGACCGGCACCCTTGGCTCCTCACGCTGCCGAATAAATGTCGGCGCCCGACCGCGGCTCGTTCTCGCACTGACGCATCGGCTCCATCGCGGCTCGAGGGTCAGGACACGGCGGCCTTCACCAGCTGAGTAACCCGCTTTTCCACCGCCGGGCTCCACCTGACGAGCGCATACGACGCCGCCCACATGTCACGGTCGTCGAGGTTGGTCGCGTCCTGGAAGCCCAGGGTCGAGTATCGGTAGCTGAACTTGCCCGAGTCCTGGAAGAAGACGACGACCTTGCCGGCCGCGTTCTCGTAGGCCGGCATTCCGTACCAGGTCTTCGGGGACAGCTCGGGGGCGGCGGAGGTCACGGCCACGTGCACCCGCTCGGCCAACGCCCGGTCCTCCGGCGCCATCTGTTCGATGCGGTCGAGGAGGGACTGAAGGCCGTCGGCCTTCTTGCTGCCCTTCTTGCCCTCCGCCCGCAGCTCGGCGGTGCGCTCCTTCATCGCCGCCCGCTCCTCGGCGCTGAACCCGCCGGTGCTGGTCTCGGTGCTCTTCGTGGGCATCAAGGTGTCCTTTCGTCTGGTACCAAACCCTGTACGGCTCGGTTGGTCACTGCCTCCACATCAAGGCTAGGCCTGACGATCCGCTCCCGGCTTCTCGATTCCTGACCGGTTGCGCCCGGGCGTGATCGGCCCGAGCGGACGCCGAACCGGAACGTAGGCTGACGACATGGAACCGCGCGCGGGCGTCGCCCCGCCGCACCCCAGGGCGACGTGGCGGGTGCTCCTCGGGTATGCGCGGCCGCACTGGGCGATGCTGCTGCTCGGGGGCATACTCAGCCTGGCCACGGCGGGAAGCGGACTCGCACTGCCGTTGGTGGTCCGGCAGCTGATCAGTGAGCTGGGCACGGACCGGTCGGTGGTCGGGTTGGTGGGCCTGCTGTCGGCGCTGGTCGTGGCCAACGCCGTGGTCGGCGCCATCGGTGGCTACGTGTTGCGTCGCACCGCGGAGTCGGTGGTGCTGGCCGCCCGACAAGGCCTGCTGGAGCGGCTGCTCCGGCTGCGGATGTCGGCGGTGGAGCAGCACGAGCCCGGTGACCTCATGTCCCGCGTCACGGCCGACACCACCCTGCTGCGTGAGGTCATCATCGGCTCGCTGGTGGGCGGGGTCACCGGGCTGCTGACGCTGGTCGCGACGGTGGTGCTCATGGCGTTCATGGACCTCGTCATGCTCGGGGTGACGCTGGTCTCCCTCGGGCTCGCGGTCGTGGCCATCGCCCTCGTGGTCCCGCGCATCAACCAGGCGTCCCGGCACGCCCAGGAGTCGGTCGGGCTCATGGGCGCCGCGCTGGAGCGGATGTTCGGCGCCTTCCGCACCGTCAAGGCGTCTGGTGCCGAGGAGCGCGAAGGGCGACGGCTCGACGACGCAGCCACCGACGCATGGCGGGCGAGCATCCGCGCCGCGAAGTGGGGCGCCATCGCGGGCAACGTCGCCGGACTCGCCATCCAGGCGGCCTTCATCGCCGTGCTCAGCGTCGGCGGGGCCCGGGTGGCCGCCGGCACCATCACCATCGGCACGCTCGTCGCCTTCCTGCTCTACGTGTTCTTCCTCATCTCCCCGGTCAACCAGCTCGCGTCGGCGGTCACCCAGTACCAGGTCGGAGCCGCCGCCGTGACCCGCATCCTCGAAGCGCAGTCGCTGCCGGTCGAGCCGGCGGTCGAGCCGACGGTCGAGCCGACAGCCGACGCCGGTATGCCGGTCATGCCGGGCCGCACCCCGGTCGCACCACCCGCCGCGGTCATCTTCGACGATGTGCGCTTCCGCTACGACGCGGACCTCCCCGCCGTGCACGACGGAGTCAGCTTCGTCATCCCCCCGGGTGGGATGACGGCGTTCGTCGGTCCGTCAGGGGCGGGCAAGACCAGTGTCTTCTCACTCATCGAGCGGTTCTACGAGCCGGACTCCGGCCGGGTGCTCGTCGACGGCACTGACGTCCGCGATTGGCCGGTGGCGCAGCTGCGTTCGTGGATCGGCTACGTCGAGCAGGACGCTCCCGTGCTGTCCGGCACCCTGCGGGAGAACCTCGTCTTCGGCGCTCCTGAGAGCGACGAGGAGGACGTGCAGGAGGCGCTCCGCACGACCCGTCTCACGGCCATGGTGGCGGCCCTGCCCGACGGCCTCGAGACGACGGTCGGGCACCGGGGCATGAAGCTGTCCGGCGGCGAGCGGCAGCGGATCGCCGTCGCTCGAGCGCTCCTACGCCGGCCGCGCCTGCTGCTGCTCGACGAGGCCACCTCGCAGCTCGACGCCGTCAACGAGGCCGCCCTCCGCGACGCCGTCACCGAGGCGGCGCGCACCACCACCGTGCTCGTCGTCGCCCATCGGCTGTCCACCGTCATGCTCGCCGACCGGATCGTCGTCATGGACGCCGGTCGCGTCCGGGCCGTCGGCACGCATACCCAGCTCGTCGCCGGCGACCCGCTCTACCGTGAGCTCGCCACCACCCAGTTCCTCGCTGCCGCGGCGTAGGCGCGGCCATGACCTCCGCCCGGGATAGTGTCCAGCCGAGACGTGGGACGGAGACGACCGATGGCCGATGACCCTGGGGACCGGCGGGACGAGCGGGCGGCGCAGGCGGACTACCACGTGGCCGCCCAGCAGCGCCGCGATCGTGAGGAGTCGGTCAAGGCGCAGGTGCTCTTGGACGCGTTCGTCGAGCAGGCTACGCAGGCAGGCGTGCCCACGGAGGAGCTGACCGCCCGGCCCTGGTCGGGCGGTGGCCGATACAAGACGGGTGTCGTCGGCTGGTACCTCAAACGAGACCAGTCGGTCGGCGTCGGCGCCGACGGACGCTTCTACGTGCTCGTCGTCGCCCCGCAGCGCTTCGGCCGGTGGCGCACCGTCACGGTCGAGCCGACTCCGCCACCGCTGCAGGTGGGCAAGGGGGGTCGGGACGGTGACTCGGTGGCCCTGGACACGTTGTTGGAGAAGCGCATCGAGTGGACCGACTCCGACGCCTGAGGTGCCCCTCAGGCGTCGGCGTCGAACCCAAGGTGCACGTGGTCGCTGTGCGTGCGGTCGGAGAAGTAGGCCGGTCCGCTCAGCTGGCGAGGACCGCCGACGTTGTAGGCGCCCAGGTCGACGGCCGCCCGCATGAACCCGTCGACGACCGCTGCCGGGGCGGTCGGTGTGGACGGGGCGACCACGGGCTGACCGTTGACCGCCCAGACGTCGACGGCCCGGTTCCGGGTGTGGTCGCTGAGCCGGTCGGTGGCGAACACGTTGGTCGGGTGGGCCGAGCGGACGATGCTGACATCGATCTCGTAGGTGCCGGCCAGGTCGAAGAGGGCCTGCATCGGCTTCGGCATGAGGTTGCCGGCGGCGATGTCCGCTGCGGCCGACGGGGGCAGGTGGATCCGATGGTGGCCGAGGACGGCGGTCATCAGGCTTGACGGGCCCGCCCTGGCCGGTCCGGGTGCCGCCGCGTTGAGCTGGGTCACCGCCCAGGTGCCGCCCTGTCGGGTGAGCCGCACGTCGGCGGCCGACCCGCCGCGTACCGGCTTTCCCTGCCCGTCGCGCGTCCATTGCTCGTAGGTGACGAGGATGGACGCCTGGTCGCTGGTGAGACCGCCGAACTGGGCCGAGATGACCCGGGAGGTCGCGTCCGGGCCAGCCGTGTGGAATGACGTCGCTGCGGCCACCAGTGCTCCTGCGCGGTCGGCCGGTATGCCCGTGGCCTGCACCCGCGCCGCCGCTGGCCCGGTACCGGACTGCCCTGCGCCCCAAGCGGTCAGGCTCTCGACGATGCGGGCGGCTCGTTCCTTCGCCACCGGTTCGACGTCGTTGGGCGGTACCGGCCAGACGGCGCTCGCGGGGAGTGGTGCCGCGGCTGGCGTAGCGCTGGTTGCAGCGGTCGTCGTGCCTGGCGTCGTCGTGATGGCGGTGGGCGGGGTCGCCATGGTGGACGAGGAGCCCGCACTCGTCGTGGCCGAGGAGGTCGACGGCGTGGTGGTCCCGGAGGAGGAGCCGGTCGGGGTGGTGCACCCGGCGAGGCCCAGCCCGGCCGCACCGAGAAGGACGGCCCGGCGGCCGACGCCGCGTGGATCGGGTGAGTTGTGGCGGGGGGTGCGGTCCGTCATCTCCTCAACGGTACGGACGTCGCCTGTGCCCGGTCGTCACCCGGCGGCCTGGCATCACGACGGTGGGTCGCATGGAAGGGCAGTCAGGACGGCTGGTGGGCCCCGGCCGGACTCACGTGGATGGTGGCGGCGGTGAGGCGGCGGACGTAGTGCAACAGGTGTGCCTCGACGTGGTGGGCGAGGTCGTGCGCCTGGCCCACCGTGAGCTGCGGGTCGACCGTGACGTCGGCCTCCGCCCGGAGGGTGTGGCCGATCCACCGGATCTTGAGGTCCCGCACCGCCTGCACCCCCTCCACGCTGCCGACGGCGCGGACCGCCTGGTCGACGAGCTCAGGGTCGACGGCGTCCATCAGCCGCGCGCCGACCTGCGAGACGGCCGACCGCAGCACCCCGAGGATGGCGACGGTGATGAGGAGCCCGATGACGGGGTCGGCCCAGGTCCAGCCGAGGGCCAGGCCGCCGGCGCCGACGAGGACGGCCAGGCTCGTGAAGCCGTCGGTGCGCGCGTGCAGACCGTCGGCCACCAGCGCGGCTGAGCCGATCTGGCGGCCCACGGTGATGCGGTAGCGAGCGACGAGCTCGTTGCCGAGGAACCCGACGATGCCTGCCGCCGCGACCGCCCACAGGTGCGACACCGGCTGCGGGTCAAGCAGGCGGGTGATGGCCTGATAACCGGCAAGCAGGCTGGACAGGGCGATCATCACGACGACGGCGAGACCGGCAAGATCCTCCGCACGCCCGTAGCCATAGGTGTAGCGCCGGGTCGCCGTGCGGCGGGCCAGAGCGAAGGCGACGAGAAGCGGGATGGCGGTCAAGGCGTCGGCGATGTTGTGGAGGGTGTCCCCCAGCAGCGCGATCGACCCGGAGAGGACGGCGACGACGGCCTGGATGACGGCCGTCACCCCCAACCCGACAAGGCTGATAACGAGGGCGCGGCGGCCCGCGCTGTCCGCCTCCAGGGCGTCGTCGATCTGGTCGGCCGCGTCGTGCGAGTGACCACCGAAAAGCTCCGACACGGTGTGCCTCAGGCGCTCGGCCAGCCCGTGGTTGTGCGCCTCGTGGTCGTGCTCATGGTGGTCGTGCTCATGGTGGTCTGCCCCGTGCCCGTCGGGTCGTTCCATGTGCGCGGGCTCACGGTCGAGGAGGTGACTCATGACGGCGGCCTGCTCTGTGGGGAGGTGCGTGGCTGAGGGGATCCCATGCTATCCGGCGTGCCCGGTGTCATTCGGCCACGGGCCGGACCACAGCGTCGACGAGAGCTCGGAGTGTTGTACCCCTCAGAGGGGGTGTAACACTCCGAGATCCGTTGCGCCGGGCCGACCTGGAGAGTGCGGCATTCGTAGCGCCCCAGCCCTGAGGCCGTCTTTCGTTACGCCCCTCTCGCCGCCGCGGAGCGCTTCTGCGGCTCGACGACGTACCTGGGGTCCTCGGTCGACGCGACCCCGGCGGCAAACAGGCCGAAGCGCGTACAGGCCGATGCGGCGAGCAGGGCGGCGCCCCCGACCCGTCCGGCCACGGGCACCCGGAATCCGGCCACCACCAGCGCCGACCCGGCAGCCGTGAGGATTCGGGCGTTCCGCAGCAGCGTGCCGGCACGGCCCTGGCGGAAGCACTCGCCGGGCAGGCCCGCGTTGGCCGGCATCCGGTGTACCGCGACGGACTCCGCGGCCGCCCCGAACAGCGCCAGCCGCTGTGCCGGGCCGATCTGCGCCGACGGGGCGGCGAGCAGTCCGAGGCCGCCCGCGGCGCGCGCGGCCGAGCCCACGAAGACGAACGGCAGCTCCCGGTGCGGTCCATGCCAGGCGGGCACGGCGGTGTCGGCCAGGAGCACGGCGGTGTATGCCGCGACGGCCGGCCCGACCACCGCGGCCCCCAGGCCCGCGGCCGTTCGCGTGCGTGGAAGCAGCCCCGCCACGTCGAGGGCGGCGGCTCCCACCGCGAGCGGCGCATACGCCGACAGCAGCCACGAGCCGACGCTCATCGGCGACGTGGGCTTGGCCACCCGCAGCATGTTGACGAACCGGGTCGGCTTCCCGAGGTCGTGGACCAAGGCCAGCAGCGACACGGAGATCGCGCCCGCCGCCCCGATACGGGAGACCCGCGCGAGCCCCGGTCGGTTGCCCACGTCGGCCCCCCCCGCGAGCAGAGAGGACGCCCCCGCCAGGCCACCGAGGAAGAGGTAGCCCGCGATGTCGAGGGCCTTCCACGTCGGCGGCTTGAGGATGGGGCGGCCGTAGTAGGACTCGAAGGAGGCCTCGGGGACCATGAGCTGCTCCCCGCGCCGCCCCCGGCGGCGGCGGCCGCTGACCGACGGGGTCGTCGTGCGCAGCGGGGCGTCGCGACCCGACTGTCGGCCGTAGGCCCCGTCCGGGGAGACGCCGTGAGCGGGCGTCGCCGCCGGGGTGCGCGGGGGCTCGGCGTGCTGGGTCACCGGGACCCTCCGATCACGGCGGCGACACCGGCGAGGGCCAGACCCGCGGCGGCCAGACCGGCTCGGCGCCACATGGCGGGCAGGTCGCGCGTCGTGACGACGGGGTCCGGCGGGAGGCCGTAGACCTCAGGCTCGTCGAGCAGCAGGAAGAACGCCCCTGCGCCGCCGTCGCCGTCATCCGGGTCGTCGCCGTAGAGCCGGGCCTCGGTCGTGCCGGCCTCGTGCAGCACCTGCACCCGCTTGCCCGCCCGAGCTCGCAGCTCGTCGAGGTCGCCGAACTGGATGGACTCCGTCGGGCACGCCTTGGCGCACGCCGGCTCCTGCCCGTCGGTGAGGCGGTCATAGCAGAGCGTGCACTTGAAGACGCGGCCGTCATCCTTGCGCTGGTCGATGACGCCGTAGGGACAGGCCGAAACGCAGTAGCCGCAGCCGTTGCAGACGTCCTCCTGCACGATGACCGTGCCGAACTCGGTGTGCATCAACGCCCCCGTGGGACCGACGTCGAGGCAGGCGGCGTGCGTGCAGTGCTTGCAGACGTCGGAGGACATCAGCCACCGCACCCCGGCAGCGGCGTCGGCCACCGGCGAGGTCCCGTCGGCCGGCTCCGGACGGGCGTCGTCGGTCGGGCGCAGTTCCGGCATCCCCAGGGACACCGCCGGTCGTGCCGGCCTGGTCTGCTCGATGAAGGCGACGTGCCGCCAGGTGTCGGCGCTGAGGCCACCGGTGTTGTCGTAGGACATCCCGGTGAAGACGAGTCCGTCCTCCGGTACGGCGTTCCACTCAGCTCCGTCGCGGCGGTCCGGATCCGCCGGCGGGTTTTCAGCGCCGCGGCCTGCCTTCGTGGGGCGACGTAGGACCTAGTGGTGGAGCCGCTGACAGCGGGCACGTCGACACCCTCCCAATCCCTGCGCGTGCGTGCTTGTCCACTGGACCAGCACGTCAAGATCGTCGCCGGCACCCTGCGCGCAAAGGATCTGTGGGCGCGCAGGGCCATGATCACGGCCCGGTCGGCCGATGTTGCCGAGCAGCAGCTGGAGGACGCTGGCGGCGCGGATGTTCTGCGACCCGGTCGTGTGCTGGGTTCACCCACGGCATACGCGAAGGCGCTGGTCCGCTCGCGACCGCTGTTGGTGACGAGGGCATCTGCGACCTGAGCCAGGAGGTGGGGTGGGACGCCGCAGACCCGGCGGGCGGGTTGAGCGCGAAAAGCGCTGCTCCCACGCGGACGCCGCCTCGGGCCGGCGGGTGACCACCAGGACCCTTTCGTGGCGGGCGAGCACGCTCTGGGCCAGGGTCGAGTAACGGTCAGCGGGCGGCGGTCTCGTCCAGACCGAGGCCACGCCGACCGGTGGCGTTGAGGTCCTCGACACCGAACCGGTCGTCCCAGGACCGTTCGTAGTGCTCCTCGGGGAAGTCGGAGGGGCTCGACCCGGTGCGGAACGCCTCCCGGACCGACGCGGCATACGCCTCGTTGCGGGGGCACCACGGTGCGGAGGGGATGTACATGACGTTGCCCCAGCCCTGCTGGTCCTGCACCGGCGCGACGCTGTGGATCATGTCGCAGTGCCACCAGACCGAGTCGCCGGCCTTGACGTCGGGTATGCCGCTCGCGGCCTCGAGGAGCGGCGCGTGCCAGCGCTCGCTGGCCGGGAAGACCTGGTTGGTGGTCACCCCACACATGTCGTCGTCGGGGACGTCGGCGAGCAGCGGACGCAGCAGGAGGTAGGCCATCGCGTCGGGGATGGGGACCGTGTGCAGCACGCCCTGGTCGTGGTCCATGTCCGACAGGGCGGTCCACCCCTGGAAGGTGCGGAACACCGAGCACATCGTCGAGCCGGGGTACTGCACCCCGGCGGTGCGGTGCGCGGCGTCCCACGGGTCGTACTGCTCCACCGTGCCGTCGAACAGGTGGCGGAACGCCTGTTGGTAGGCGGAGGTCATCCACAGGTCGACAGTGCCGGGGTCGAGGTGGGTGCCCAGCCCGGCCGAGGTGGCGCCCGGAGGCCGACGGCGGATGCGGTCCGGATAGAGCGAGTCGCGCTCAGGGTCGAACCATTGCACGCCGTCCGACTCGTGCTTCCAGAGACCGTTGAGGAAGCTTTGCACCGCGGCCATCCGGTCGCTCTGCCGGGCCTCCATCTGGGCCGTCGACCAGTAGATCGGGTAGATCTCGGGCTTCGAGCCGACGCTGCCGAAGAAGTCGTCGGCCGGCCCACGGTAGGTCTCGAAGAAGTGGTTCTCCTCCACATAG
>JAABVA010002820.1_pt1 | contig 16977 bp, 14 predicted proteins | sample 5560331 | NCBI WGS metagenome assembly JAABVA01 (sample SAMN12812661, study PRJNA571458) | rock metagenome | isolation source: Antarctica rocks | place: Antarctica: Victoria Land, Mt New Zealand sud | collected 2016-01-07 | reverse complement strand
GCATAAGAGGGCAGGGATTGACCTACCCAGCAGCCCCCCATTTCCATTTCCATTTCCATTTCCATTTCCATTTCCATTTCCATTTCCATTTCCATTTCCATTTCCATTTCCATTTCCATTTCCATTTCCATTCCCACTCCCATCCATTTCCATTCCCACACCCATCCACATCCACATCCACATCCACATCCACATCCACCGTTTCCACATCCACATCCACATCCACATCCACATCCACATCCATCTCCATCCACCGTTTCCCCAGCCATACATAACATCCACATCCATCTCCATCCACCGTTTCCCCAGCCATACATAACAACCACATCCAAACCCACCAACACCCCCGACACATCAGCACAGCTTTCAATTCCTCATCACGTCACAATCATCTCTGCACAATACCAATATTTCATGGCAAATTCTCATATAATCCTGCATACCACTCCCTCATCTCGTATCAGACTCCCTATCGCCTATTTCACTCGTGAAATAAAAGGAAAGAACGACCCACAACGCCTCCAATGTACCATCTCATCCATGCCGCGCAAGCGCAAAGATCATAACAAGAGCCTGACCACCGTCTGCCGTATTCAACCGGAACAAAAGCGCCTATGCAAAAGCAATCTTCATCTCATATGGATTGGCCCTTTCCAAAGAGCGCGTGCAAAAACAAATTCATCCGCTATACCGGGCATCGATGGTATGAACAAGCGAGGATACAATCCCCGACAATCCTTCTCGTCTCTCAGTCTCGCATAGCCCTCGCAGCGGCAGCACCCACACTGCCCACCCTCGCACTCGTCTTCCTTACACCCCCCTTAACCTCCCTACTCTCGGCACTCCGCCGATTCGGACTCCCCCTGGCTTTGACGACGCCAAGCGTTCCGCTGCCACTGCCGCTCTTCGTGCTGCTCGGTCGGGATATCTTCTCCGCCGCAATCTGCGGCAGGTCCGCCGTAGTCCAGTTTTCCAAGTCTTGGGCAAGATCGTCTTCGCCTGTAGTGCTGTAGCGAGTGGATGTGGTCGTGGTCGTGGTGTAAGAGATAGCGCGACGCTTTTCGCTGCTCAGCGGAGATCGGGAGCTTGTACGGCGCGAGAGCATGCGGAGTTCCCATTCTTCATCGTTATCATTGGTCAAGGTATCCTGGCTCTGTCGGTGGCTTCTCATTTCCACGACTTCAGTGTCTGGCTTGCCGGTATCGTTCTCAACGCCAAAAGTCGCTGACGCAGCTCTAGCATAGGGATGACGTCTAGGGTCCATCCGGCTGGTTTTCCTCGGCTGCCCTGGAGTCGGCGCTGGGAGGTTCTCGTCCATTGCATTGACGGTAGAGCTCGCCTCGTTCCGATCGATTTCTCCGAGCGCAGAACGCTTGTTGCTTCCGTTCGGTGGTGTGGCTATCTGACCGTTGCTGAGCATCTCCTGTCTTTGACGGAAAGACTTTGTCGGAGTTGAGGGCAAGACAAGTGCAAGCTTTTCCTTCATAGTATCTTCCCACCACCACTCGCGGAAGGATCCTTGGTTGAGATGGAGCCAGTGCTGCTGTGGCCCCACTACCATGCCCGGCCTCATGAAGCGCATAAACGCTATGATCTCATTCGCTGTGAATCCGTAGCGATAGATTAGATATGCTCCTATTAAACATCCTGTGCGACCAAGCCCAGCTTTGCAGTGGACAGCTATTGCTTTATTTTTGATAGTGATCATGTCATGAGCTAGCTTAATAAAATTTTTGACCATGGGCAGAGGAGGGCAGGTACCATCATCGAAAATCATGTCCATATGGTTCATACCGAGTGCAGTGAAATAGGTTGGTGAGTAAAGTTCGGAGTTCAGACGAACAACGACCCCAACGTTTCGCTTAGAGAAATGAGAGAGGACGTTCTTGAAGGGGCTTGGAAGATTTGACTTCTTCACTGCTGAAAGATCTTTCGGTAGTGTCGCATACAAGGGTGACGAAGCTGGTATCGGAGCTATGGGTTGATGTTGTGGGGAAGCAAGTGCTACGAATTGTGGTGTAACCCAGTTGAAATCCCCTTGGTCTACTCGCTCGTATCTCTCATATCTGTAGAAGATTAGCAACGTTTTTCGATCCCCAAGTCTTGCACACTGACTCATCAAGATTGAAATCTTTGAACCCGCACAAGCCCTCCTCTTTGGCTTTCCAAATCCCATAAACAACGTCTTGTACATTGAGCACAAAGTCTGCCTGACTATAACCGGCATCCCGAAACGGCATCAGGGGGGGGTCCGCTTGTGAAATTGGTGCCAATGCCAAATGCGGCGGCCACGATTGTATCAGAACCATATAGCAAGCGAGTAAACAAGCCGCGTTTGCCCGGCTCCTCGAGTCCGGCTTGCTCCAGAACACCACTCCTCGGTCTTCATTGGCTGGGTCTCCCAGAACTTCGTGCAGAGTGACAGCAAAACGGTAAAGATGTCCTATATGTAATGGTCCAAAGTCGGCGTGGAAGCGGTTGTAGAGTAAATCGTCATCGACGGTGAAGTACGCTGGTGGATGTACTTTGGGTCCTGTTTGTTGAGGTACAGGTGTGGGTCCGCTTTGTGATTTTGAGGAGCGCTTGGTAGGAGCCTTTGAGGGTGCAGGGTATGGAAACGGCGTAGAGGCATTGGGCGGGTGGGTGTACGAAGCAAGGTAGACACGGTCTGAGGGTAAGAGAACAGTCAGGACATTGCTCATGCAGAAAAGCACGATAGCTTTGCATAGAACATGACGGTATTCCTCTAAAGGCTCTTGGTAAACATACTTTGAATGTACTCAATCACTTGACCATAGCTCGCTGTTTGTGGAGACACAGGCACTCTTGCCGCAAGAGGCGGCATGTTGAATAGACGCTGTGGCAGTCGCAAGCCACTTTCAAGTAAGCTATCTTGACGGAGGCTTCAAGCCCTGTGAAGATGCTCTTGCTCTGTGTGCGCGGACGTTGTAGCAAATGCTATGGGTCGGGTCGCAGATGCGTGTTGATGTTACGTCGATGTTTACCTCCTAGCGTCGTGTGAAATCCCAAATTCTGGTCCTCGTAATCCGTGAGCGCTTGCGATGTGACAGTTCTCTGGACTTTTGAGCTCTAAGGATGATATCAACAAGAGAGACTGTATGATGCCGCTGTAAGATAACAATGTCAATATATTGATTGTCTGCGACCGCTCTATTGAAAGCAATAGTACGGAAATGACAGGACTAGCCAAACGCTGATGCTGGCTAGTGTAAAACTAAGGTGAACTTCCTGTCGCGAGGGGCAACGGGGAGCTTCATCCGTTTGCTCTTTCCCGTTTCCGACGCTTTACCAGATAACAACTGTTTGATAGGACAGTCATGCCAGATGACACCATCGACCCGGACTTCCCCTGCTCCATGTCCGTATCTCGAGTTTCCCATACCCATGACACCTCTACAACTGACCCTCTTCCCAGTGTTTTCTCCATTCCCCTCCCCACCCACCGCCTCGCCTCCGCCGCTCTCCGCGCCCTTCAAGTCGACGCTGAGCTCTCTCCGCTTGTCCAGCGATCATTTTCTCTCGCTGCCGGAAACAAGCGTCATCTAACCTCAAATAAGCGACTCAATCACTCACTTGAAGCCACTGAAGTTCCGCATGGATTACATATGAATGAGGCCGCAGAGTCAGAGGAGACTGTTTTAATTACAGAATATAAAGCAACGACCAATCGCATGCTGCGAGTGGCTGTGAATGGGTTCATGGAGAGCTTAGGTTTGGTGTTGGGGGTGATGGAGGAGTTGGACGTGGATGTACTGGGTGAGGGCAGTTGAATGAAAAGTCAATACTGGATGTCTTGGTAGAAGTGGCCGTAAGAGGCTCATTCACCAGGTTCCCTATGATATCATATGTTCCGGATGGTCTTTTTCAAGGTTTGACGTCCCCACGAAGAGCTGCCCCGATCCTTCACACGTGCAGCTTGGTTCTACCAAACTTTGAATACCCTTTGGTTTAGCCTATTACGGCATCAAAGGACAAATACTTGCCGATCCTTCAAATGGTGTCCAGAAGGCTGATGAGCAACGAGCGGGAGGCTCTTGGAGATGCCAGGTCTCGAAAAGATTTCGTTCAGGTTTCTTGCCACGCGCTTGCGTACGTCTCGAAGCAGCTATACATGTTGGGATGCTTGATCCACCAGCACCAGATACAGGTTGCCATGGAAGATGTGGTTGCTTTTACGAAGTCAGTCATAGGACTCACGAAGTTGAAGCATTAGGATAGATAGCTCGTCAAGCTCCGTAAGAAGTATGTAGTACTCGACATCCCAATGGAATTGATATATGTTGAATAATAATCGTCTCACGATATACGCTAAACTATGATTACTCGCATATCTACACGCTATATGGTACACCGGTAGCGGTAGCATAATTCTAGATTTGTGAGGTGTTAAACGTCGGATTCTAATTACGATACGCCAACTCCTTGGCTAGGCCCCTTGTAAAAGATTTAGAGTGTCTTGACCCTTACCGACTTGACTGGTGATTCGAATCGACAGCGACCATCCTGAAAGTTTTTGATGACTTCGAACTTGGTTCGTACATGAGAGTAAAGTTCTCCATGGGTACCGCGCTTGGTTCTCGATCCTTAATTTGAGACATGCCGGTTTTCTCGATGCTTGTAAATGTCCCAGCCTTTCTTTTGTCGTAAGCTCCTGGTATTACATTCGCAAGGTATCGAGAACTATGTTTCCCTGTTCCTAACATCGAGATGCGAGAATATGGAGTGTCAACCTTTGTTTGTACCACAACGCCAACTTGCTCGGCGCCCAAGGCACTCTTATCTTCCGGTCCGATTGTACTGATCCTCATACTCATGCCGTGTTCGGAGAGCATTCCAAAGTGATTTATGACTAACGTATACAACGGGGCTGTGGTGTCTTTTACATCAGTAGCGACTGAGCCAGGCATCAGATCCATGGTTGACGGAATGGTCCCGAACTGTACGGATCGAGGAATGACAACTTTTGCACTCTTGGAGGGGTTTCCTTTAGGCTCACTATTTTCCCCGGAAACTGGTGAGATATGAGCCCAGAACGAGACCGAATCTCCGGGCTTCACAACCTCGCCCAAAGCCCCGACTTTTTCTGCCTCAATGTCTTCTCCGTCGCCAAATTGTTCTTGTGACGCTTCCCTATCCATACTGTATTCCGAGTCCGGATCTAGTGCAAGGAGCCCTTGCTTGTTACCCCAACCGCCTCCTCCACTAAGAACTTTATGAAGTCGAGACCCGGAGTCAAAGGCATACTGGAGAGTTTGTTTGGGCCTTACATGTGGTTGGCTAACTCGGTTCTCCTGTGGTGTCACAAGTGCCCAAATACCAGCAATCTTTCCCGAGAGCTTTGCGGTCTGGCTTACCCTAGCCACTGCCTTTTCCAGTTCCGTTGATGCGGGCATATTATTGTCACCCATTTGGATTGTGCGAATTATATTGCCCATCGCGGCCGTAACAATCCTTGGAGGCGTGATTGATGTCTGAGGCACGCTCAATAGGTATCCATTCCTGTGAGTGTAGTCGCTGATAACATCTGCCAAGCACAGTGACTGCTGTAGCAGAGCATTTTCTTCCGTAAGACGTAACCCGGGTTTAGATGATTGGGTGTTTGTAACAACCCAGCGCTGAGCAAGCATGGTCGAGGTCCTCCCGTTACGAAACAACGTATTAGCCACCGGTAGTTGCACCAGTCGTGATACAACTGACTGCGATGGTATGCTATTAACCTGGGCTTCTGTATTCTCAGGTGACGTTTGGAGTAGAAAAGATATGGTACTCTGCTGCTGAACTGACATTGTTTCCTGGTTCCTTGGCTGATCCCGAACAGTCCACAGATCTGGAGCAGCAATTTCTGAGTCTAGAATACACACTGAAACGCCTTCATCCCCATCTCGTTTCCGCGACTTGTGGAAATTGTGAACCTCCAATTCGTCTAATGTTGCATGGGGCATGCGATCTACCACTGCGGCTAAGACATGAAATTCCTGACCAACCTCATGGCTATGAAAGGCTTGGCAGAAAATCTTTGGTATCAATGCCGCATCATCCTTTAACAGCTCTATGTGAGATGGAGTTACGAGAAGTATGACGAGCGGAGGTTTGCCCCGTCGTATCTTCCTCTTCTGTATTGATGCAAGGCCGGTAACTGAAACCTGGTAAGATCAGTCATTAGATAGATTGAGTATACCGATAGCTGCTACTTCTTCAAAACGGTTCACATACAACTGCCGACGACGACTTCGACAAGATTGTCCAACATTGCGGACGCACACGATCCAGACGTGATGAAGCGTCTGTAAAAGTATGGGCATCTCTTTCCTCAGCCAGGCAATATTTTAGGGAATTGAAAAACCAGCGTCTTTGAAGATGCGTTGCTGTATTGGAAGGTTGCTGCCAGAGTCTGGCAACGGAGTACAGGCATCTTGTCTGCCGCCTCGACAGGATCGCAGGCGACACCAGTGTCATTTCAAGGATTCATAGCAACATCTCTCGTTCCTTTGTTGAGCTGGCAATAGCAATTGGTGGTTAGTCAATGATACAACGACCAAACGGATGTTTGGCAGGGTAAGGTAAGGGAGTCCAAGTACTCGCAGCTCTACTCTAATTTTCAGAGTTCCTGCAGGCTGCGAGGTAGCCCCGAAGCCGTTCACGTGACCGATATGTAGATCTTACCTTACAGTAAGTTAAAGTAGTTCTCACCCCCGCTCTGGCGTGAAGAATCAAACAATTATATTCCAAATATTGAAAAATCAAACGCGGATCCCTAATTCATTTATCAAGATACACAAATATAAACACAAGTGGCGGGATCTGTACTCCTTGGCTGCTGTGATACCGCTTAAAGCAAAGCCACCTTTTGAAAACTCATAGTCCCAGTGGCCTTCGTGCTTGTCCCTACAGACTACCTAGGTATCTATACGACCTCTCGGAATCTACATCGCATTATCTACCACTATGTGCTTCGGCTCCAGATCAACGGCTGCGTCAGACAACCTAGAGCCGATGACAAAACCCGTAGTCGTACAGAAGAAGGAGAAGAAACCCAAGCTCTCGCAAGAGGAAAAGGACAAGATCAAGATGGAGAAAGGCTTTGCGGCAATGGCAGCGGGAAACAGCGCTGCAGCACCTCGTAGATGTTGTTGAACCGGAGTTCGCAAACGATATCTGCTGAATGTATTCCTCGCACCATGCTGACGTTTGTCGCAGTGAATTGGCCACGAAAACTTCACGTTCGAGGGTGCTGGTATCGTTCTGAGTCCTCTCTCTACTGCCACTTAGTCGCCCAGCTATTCCATGACATCGAAACGAATCTAGGCTATTGAGGGAGCTTAAACCATAAGATTGCGGATGAGGCATCGCATTTGGGAATCGAGGCAGGTTTGTTGCCTGTCTTGGACACTTGTAATCAGAAGCAATCGTATAATGCAATCTTGAATCTTTCTTTGAATTTCTAGTGAGACATCCTCTAGAGCAGCGCCTGTAGACAAGCAAGGAGCTTTGCACTGCGTTGCGCGTCAAGATTCCAATTGCAAGACCACCTGAGGTTTCTCAGAGCTGGTGTCGGATGGAAGAAAGAAAGAATGTTCATGCACACTTGGACTCTGAGGTTCCGACATGCAAAACGGACCAGCGGGTAAGGTGATCTCTTGCGACGATATCGCCGCTCTCTCGGAAGTAGGTACCGAAGTACTAGGAGGTATCGTCCTATATTCATCCCACTTTCAGATCATCCACTTATGGCCAATGGCCAGTCCCCTGCCTGCGGGATTACCCTGCATCAGCCTGTATGTACCATCCCAAGACGGGGTAACGACCGGCGGAAATGCTAGTCCTCGTAGTACTAGAGATCGCCCGTTGCCGGGGGTTATTGATGAGGCTTGCTTAGCGATTAGCGATGTTGGAGATCTCGGCTTTGTTACTCGTTTGTTGTCCGCATTGTTGTGGGAAAGGATCGCTCCGTGGTTCTTTTTCTTTGATTGCACCGGTGACCTGATCCGTGCATCTCCTGTCCTGGATGGCAGCACATTCAGACCGGCAAGATAGCCGTCTCGAGAACCAATGGATCCTATGAATTCCTCCCGTTATCAACGCGCACGGTCGCACCAAGCAATGCATTTCTGCACAACCAAGAGAGAAGAGCTTAGTAACAACACACCCCATGTACACAGTAGGTACTCATGCCCGCCACGACTCCACAATCGAACTTCGAGGGTGGGCAGTGTATCTGCAATGATAATCTTATACGCAGTATATGTATGTAGGGACGGAGTTGGTAGGGAGGGCAACATGACGGGTCAGGAAATATCTGTTAATCTCTCACCGGCTTTTTCATTAATACCCTAGCAATCGCATGCTATTCAAGATCGATTTAAGTGAAACTGGGTAAATTGGCATTGGAGCGTGAAATTGCGAAAAGCCTTTGATTGGCACTCTCGCTTCGTTGGCTTCACTGGTGCACTACTACTACGACTAGTCCGGCATTTCCATCAAAGGGCCCCTCTTCTCAAACACTCAACTACACAACCTCAACCTACCTCACCAACACTCTTTTCCTAATCCACCCACTCCACGATCTCCGGATCACTTGGCTCAGTACTGGCAGACATAGCTCTGTCCAGTATTGTCGCCGTCCACTCTTTTATGTTCTGATTTGTTACCCCTTCGTCCCTTTAGCACGTCCTCTCTTTCACACGTAAGTACCTTACAAGTACCTGGTATCCTCTTCAAGGCACTACCACAACTCGCAACAATCGCACATGAAGAGCTTATTTCACCCTCTAGACGACATTCGAAACATTCTAGTAGTTCTTGCCATCTAGGAGCTTGCCATCTCTGTCCAGATCTCTCGAGTCCGTCGGTGATCTCGAACAACCACCGCTCGCATATCAAATCCGACCTACACGTTTTGGACTCTTAAGGCCACGCCTATGCATGCGGTAATTCCTTGAGACGGAGCATAGTTTCTACACTCGGAAGATCACACAACCTACTATCCCTCACAGACCCAGATATCGAAGGGAGCATGGCGGAGGTCTTCCAGCCACAGCAGCCATTCATGGCAATGCCTATGGGTCACAAGTCGATCCAACCGGAGTCTGATGTGTTGATACCTAGATCTTCTACACTTGCCCCACCAGAGCCCAATCCGCCGTTTATGTTTCCGATGCAGCCTGAGAGGAGCGACACTCCAAATTCCCACACTAGAGCAGCCTCAACTATGGATCTGTCTGGTGGTAAACGCTCTGCAAACCGTTCTAGACCTCAGCGATTGTCGCTCAGCCATAGCCCAGCAAATGTCCTGCCAGCTTTCGACTTCAACCCCTCAGCGTCCAGCGGATCTGCAACCACGCCAGAAAGCCCTACACCTTCTCCAACAAGGAGTAGACCAGTCCCTACACATTCTGGTGGACACCGTAGAAACGGGAGCGAGTTCATTGGTGGAGATAGTAAGGCTGGTGGGCAGGGACTCATGAGCACAAGCCCAACAAAAGGCGACGGGGCACTGCCAACACCCCAACCTTCGCGCGCAGGGCCTCCTAATAGCAGACGTGGTCATGCACATCGCCGCTCTGGCGCGGTTTCCAGCCACGATCTTTCGATGATCTTGAAGCCCACAGGTGATCGTAGGAGCAGCTGCAGTGCGCCGACAACACCGTCCGATCCTATTAAGCAAAGAAGCTTCCTTCCCAATCTCGACAGGTCCATCTCTCAACCTTCACTTGTAGCGCAAGAATTAGAGACACCAACGAAACTTCCGAGTGTTACATCCATGGAGGATCAAACCCGTCATGTTGGTTTTGCCGACACAGTCGAATACATTCCTCGTCCGCTGTCAACGATATCTTCAGAAACCTCTAGCAGCCTGTCGACTGCCCGTGCCAATCACTCTGTCACAGGCAGTATCACATCCATTGTAAGCGCTGGTACGTCAAGTCCACCGACTGTCAATATTGGAAGGTCACTGTTCGACACATCACCAGAGCATGATATGTCAAGGCCAAGACCAAAGACTGCAGGCCCAGTCATGCATGGCTTTCAGCAAGATTTCATGTCCAACGAGGGCGTAGCGGCGTCAATGCGTCCTTCGTCGGCCTCTTCAAAAAAAGACACGCCCATCGACTTAGTGGTTCCAAGTCCGTTACCGGATTGGAAATTCCCAACTATCAATAGCCACCGTCCCGATGAGCTATCTTCAGAGACCATAGCTTTTCCAGCAAATGCCCCAATGGATCCGCGTCCTCTTCCGCTTGATATTCTCGTTGCTCAGCGTCCACGGCGACGCTCAGTAAATGCGCCGAACTTGTCGGCCAGTCGACCAAGAACTTCACCTGAACCCAAGATAGCTAAGAGACAGCGGAAGGTCAAATCATGGGCAGGCTCCATCTTGTCACGCAAGGCAAGATTGCGGGAGCCCAAAGGAAAAATGGGTAGCAACCGGCCTCAAGTATCTCCAAAAGAGATCGCGCTAGAGTCCGAATTCTCTCTAGAGAATGTCAATTTCGACGAGGATACGACGTGCGTGATTAAGACTCCCAGTCTTGAGGGCCCAAACCCACCGAAAATACAGACCGACTACTCCGCCTGGAAGCCTCGGGAGTCAAGTCCATCACCAGATTCTGATTCTATTCAGATGCTTGACCTCGATGCTGCCTTAGGCCCTTGCAGTACGCCAACCCTAGGCTCGGATCCTGATGATCCTATGGCTGGGGGCTTTTCGGTGGCAAGACGTCGTATGCACAGCAGCGGGAATACCGGGGGATTTACGGGCCCAGGAATGCATTACCACCGTCGCGCTGAGAGTGCTCCAGAGATGGCGCCGATCGATTACCACACGTTCGGGTTTCCCCGTCTAGGAAGCAATCCTGCTATGGCTGATGTTTTTGAGGAAGACGAGGATGAGGACGAGGATTTTATAGCACAAGATCAAGCAAGGACCAAACCTAGTAGCCAAGACAAAGTGCAAGAAGATGAAGGAGTTTTGGGTTTGGGTGTGAAGATCGTTGACGCTGACGACACGCAAGATATACCTATGCAACGAAGTATAAGGCGAGGAGCCAAAATTCCTGGCCAAAGCAACAGCCGTCCTGCATTCAGACAAGAGCATTCTGCCGACTCTTTAAGCTCAGTGGGGATACCCGAGGAGACGAATCCTGTTCAGATCGTGGGGGCAGAAGAAGAGCCTCGATTTTCCGTGGTTACGAAATCCTCCGACGAGTCGACAATCACGCCTACACTCTCCCACGATCCTTTCGCTAATCGCCCTGTTTCTGCACCCATTGATTTTGCATTGCCCAAACTGAACCTGCCGCTTGCAACTTCTGAAACATATTCCTCCGCCGTCTCGTCCCCCGACTTCAGCAGATCTTCGTTTGACGTCCCTCGCCTCCACACTGCTCACTCCTCCATCACAGATAGGGCTACCCTAAGTTCGTCCCGAGCTGGCGATCATGGGATTGGTGCTCAGGCTTCGGTTGAGGATGTACCGTCCCTCACAAGTAGTGCCTCAACTATGATGAGTGGCCAACCTCATCGTGTCTCCGGCAGTGCCTACGCCCGCTCCTCCGCAGAACGATCTTCATCATCATCAGCTGCTGTCTCTTCGCGATCACGCCCCGCTACTGCCTATAAGCGATCTAGCCTTGCAAGTCTTTCGAGGCTCGTGGGGAGCTCTTACGGCGAGAAGAGTAAGCTGTCAATCGAGGATCGTGTGCCAGCAGATAGCGCAGAGAAGAAAGAGAAGAAAAAGGGCAACCGCATCAGCCGATTGATGCGTTTCTGGAAACCGAAAGAGAAACTGCCCTCGTCATGAGTGCAGGCCGCCGCGTTGAGCGACAAAATATATTCTTCAGTCATTCCGATGACCTTCTTTAGGGACCTTTAGTGCGGAATCACCATTAGCAGGCGTTTTTGATCATATCTTTGGGGGTTGCATAACGAGCTATGTTCGCTTCACAGCTAGGAAATAGTAGGAGACATTGGGAACATTCTTTTGCAAAAGGCAAACGAACGGTTGCATTGGGCCTTTGCTGGAGGACGAGCTTTGAAAACCAAAAACATCTTCAGAGCAGTTTTGTTCTACGAACAAATTCACTTCTAGGACAGGAAATGTTGTGGAACATCCGGGTATCTTTGAAGGTGGCGGCTGGATGAGCTTCAAAAGCATATTTGCTCCTGGCGATGGAGGATCGATGTTGAGCATATATGGCGGGCACAGTTCCACTCACTTTGTGCTAGCAAATCTCTTCCCTTCTCGCGAACGGCATAGTGTTTTAGCAGGACGAGATCTTTAGCATAGCATCATATAGCCAAATTCACCTTCTTCATGATTTTGGTACAATCTACGGAGCCAGTGATATGCACCAAGAGCAACTTTGCTAAAACGATAGTTATGTCTATCTTGGACTAACTTCCAGCATCTACGACAATTTCTAGGAACTGCAGAGGTCCGGACTGAAACAGTCATTGTTGAAGCTTGACCCATCCGTTCCGCTGTAAGTTCGTTTTTCGAGCATGGGATAGTATCTAGTTCAGCAAGCATAACTGACATTAGGTGGTGGTTTTCGTCAGCATCACTTCAACGAAGCAGTCTGTCTTCGACATTGTATCAGTGTTGCAGTAGCTCAAGTCTAACGATATTCTAGAAAACAGCATGCTGCAAAATCCATCACTATCACTTCCTGTGCCCTTGGCTTTCGACATCACGGTGCATGAGAGACCAGAGACGCACCTGCATGACAACGTGCCACTGACATGCATCTTGCATTGAGCGCATCCACTTTGCATTCTTCATGTAGCTAGCAAACAAGAACAACCGACAAAGAGACGTCAGCAACTCAGCATTGATATCTTTTCGAGTTCGAGTTCGAGAGCAAGAGATTGATTGATTGACCCAGCCGTCAATGCGGTGCTTGCCTCGGCTCTCAATTAGTTCTAAAATTCGTCGCGAGCGTCCCCGAACTTCTGAACTGCGTCAAATCCTGGCCTCAGAAATTTGCCATTGTCAGTCCGTTGACTTTCTCTGCCGTCTTTCGACATAATAACGGGCGGGTATGCCCCTACAATGCGCCGGTGACTGTTTTCCTCCCTCAGCGGCTTGGTCACTGGACATGTGAGGTCTCTTATTAAGGGCCTCAGGATCTCGCTAAGGTTGGTGGTGGTGAACGACAGGCCAGGAGGTCTCCTCCGGATTTAATCCAACATCCGGAGCATACAGTACTCATCCAAATGGAAGTCCCGGATGGGCCGGCCTCCCAAGCAGGCCCCGGGGAATCACTCACCAAAATTCATTTGAGCACGAATACCAAGACCATTGATGAGTCCCTAAGTAGCCAGACAATGGCTGCAGAGCCGCGACGGCTATCCTCCATGGGCAGCGCTTTGCTTCGAGACTACACTATACATCTAGACCCATTGAACACGAACGGAGCTTCACATGTGGATGAGGAACTCAAAGAGGCTATGATGACCTTCTCAAGTGCATCTACCCAGGTCAACAACTCGCCGCAGGAGATGGTAGTGTCTTTGCCCTCCTCCCCAGCATTTCCACATAAAGTTCCAACAGCTTTCCTCGGCCACCGCAAAAATACACTCTCTTCAGACTCGACTTCGCACCAGACTATTGTGAAAGCCATAGCTTCTCGGCCGACAACAGCTAGCAAGAATCCTCATGTATCACTAGCCGCCTGTTTATCGAACCGATTGCACGCCTCAGCTGAGTCTATTGACCAAAATTCCCGGCCCAGAACTGCTACGCCGCAGCGAAAGCCATCCAGTACCTTCATGGATCTCAGCACTGTCTCAAAGAACCTTTCCATAACTCGCTTCACTTCTTTGCAATCACCTTGCTTTTTCCACCAGCGCTTTGATGACGCTATCAACATCGACCGTGTTCTTGAAGAGATTGCTGCGGAGGACGATGGGATATCCCCTTGCCGCCTCATGGAAACCGCAACTAGCGTTCGAGAAATCTCGAAGCAGCTTCAGCGTCGACCCATAAAGCGTGCCGTTCGTACGATCATGATAGTAACCAAGGCCCGCGACAACAAGCTCGTACATCTTACGCGGGAGCTGGCGGAGTGGCTCCTCGAAACCCCCCGTTACAACTCAGATCTGGGTGTGACAGTCTACGTAGACGCTAAGCTCCGCAATTCCAAGCGATTCAATGCTGCGTCTCTTGTAGCGTCAAATCATCGCTATGAACCTATGCTCAAGTACTGGACCCCAGACCTCTGCTGGACCTCCCCACAGCAATTTGACCTCGTACTCACACTCGGAGGTGACGGCACAGTCCTCTACACCTCCTGGCTCTTTCAGCGCATCGTACCCCCAATCCTCTCCTTCTCCCTCGGCTCTCTCGGCTTTCTCACAAATTTTTCCTTCGCTTCCTACAAACCCCACCTCGACCGCATCATGGGAGACGCTGGGATGCGCGTCAATTTGCGTATGCGCTTCACTTGTACCGTTTATCGCGCCTCTCATCATCTGCCACATTCCAAAGACCAAAAAGCACCCGCACTCGTCGAAGGCGAACAGTTCGAAGTCCTCAACGAGCTTGTCATCGACCGCGGGCCCTCGCCCTACGTCTCTAACCTCGAGCTTTATGGCGACAACGAGTTGCTCACAGTCGTTCAAGCAGACGGCTGCATCATTTCGACCCCCACAGGCTCAACCGCTTACTCTCTGTCTGCTGGCGGTCCGCTTACGCACCCTTCCATCCCTGGCATCCTGCTCACGCCCATCTGCCCGCACACCCTAAGCTTCAGACCCATGGTCCTTAGCGACACGCTGCTTCTCAAAGTCTGTGTCCCGCGCAGTAGCCGCAGTACCGCCTACGCGAGCTTTGATGGTAAAGGACGTGTGGAACTAAAGAGAGGGGATTGTGTACAAGTTGAAGCTGGGCGGTATCCATTTCCCACCGTTGTTGGAGAAGGCGGAACGGGCGGGGAGTGGTTTGAAAGCGTGAGAAGGGCGCTGCGGTGGAACAATCGGGGCGCGGTGCAGAAGGGGTTTGGAGGATCTGAGCGCACAGTTTCAAAATTACCCAGCGAAGGCGTGAAAGAGGAAGGAGAGGAATACGATTATCAGGACGAGGAAGGCGAGGAGGAAGAGTGGGATATTGTCGCTGATCCTATTGAGGCGAGCGGAGCTCCCTCAGTGGCGGATAGTGGCATTGGGGTGAGTGAAGGTAGCAGCAGTGCTAGTCCAAGCCCGTTGAGAAGGCAGAGGAGCTCCTTCTTGGGAGGGTCCGTTGGAGAATGACGAAAGATCACGATTTTTACGAATATGCATGTATACCAGCATGGAATGGGCAGGGATAGATGTTACACGACTGGATTATATCGGTTTGGATGATGGCAGGTTAGACTTTGATAGTCATGTTTGATGAAGTTTAGATGGTTAGAGTTGACGAAGCTCGGTGTGTCAATGACTTTCTTTCTATCTAATCTGTGTTGATGAAAAGGTTCAATGGCTTGAGCTTCCAGGTTTTCTGGCTAGCTCTGATCATGATCGTCGCCGTGCGAATTTGGGGAGACCTTGGCGGAATCCTTGCCCAGCCGAAGCTCGGACACCTCAGCCCTTCGCGTTTCATAGGTCGTATCTTCCAAACATAGAGTTCGGAGTGCTGGAGAGCGTCTTATGGAGGCCATATAAACGCTTAGCTGCAAGCTCAGACCAGTCGGTCCGTACGCTGGTCCGTAGCGCAGCCAAAGTCAATCTGTATTTGTTTCGAGACATGTACATCTCGTTCGGCGTCTCAACCTAGACTCTCCTTCCACCTTTGCTCCCTCGCCACCTTCTCTCGGATAGTATCCCTCAAGGTATCCTCCAGCGTTCTCCTCTCCTCTGAGTCTATATTCATATTCTCATCCTCATCCTCATCATTTTCATTATCATTATCATCGTCGTTCTTATCACCTCTGCAAATCTGCTTGGCCTTGTGCACCACCGCCTCCCAGATATCGATATCAAACTCACCCTCGCTCTCCACAACAAGCAAGTCTCCGTGTGAAGAGAAAGCAAGCACATGGACAGACTCTGCTTCTCGCAACTGTTGGATCGAGGGATCTTGGACCAGCTGGCTAGAGGAATCCACGGCTATAAACGTAGATGTCAAAGTTCTTGATAGAGGTATTGAGGTAGACAGGAGCGCGAGCATTGAAGCTTGTAAGAGAGCGGGAAGGATGGGTAAGTTCTGCGGCATCGCCATTAGTCCCCGAACCTACTCTCCATCAGGACAACAAGACATACAGAATCCGCCTGTGCCAGACCCCCCAGCACATCCTCCTCCCTTGGTGTCGCAACAACCTGTAGCGTAACCTGCACCAAAGTCCTCGGATGCGCGTCCACCAAGATTGCGTTCCTCAGGGTCTTCTTCACAATATCCTCGAGCCATCTCTCCCTTATGCCTACACGAAACCGAAGTATGAGCCCCAATCATCCTAATCATTATAGGCAGAGTATATTCTGAGTTTACCTCCTGCGCCATAGGCAGGCCGTACCACTACATCAATGGTAGCTTGTTCGGGCTGTTCATCCTTGCGCTGGACCTCGATGGGGCCGTTGATGCCGCAGGCGATGGAGTAGCCGGCGTGGGAGTAGGTTGCGGAGCCGTCGGCGCGGGGGAGGGGGCCGAGGAGAGTGGTTGTTAGGGAGGGTGCCATTCTACGAAGTTAGTGTAGAACAGACTGGCCCTGGCACCGACAAAACTCACCTCAAGGATTGGGAGATTTCGTTCAGCATTGCCTCAGTTCTCAGACGTGCCAACGTCGCTAAGCCCCTTCGGGTTAGCGCCCTGCTGACTTCGCAGCATACGGGCGGCACGTCTGAGTGCAATTAAGATAGGTTGATCTGCGTTAACTTGGTGACAGCCCGCACAACTTGCCTCGTTAACTTTTGCAAGTCACAACATTCTTGTTTGCGACGCGATCATCAATGCACAACATGTAAATCATAATGTATGTGAAC
>JAABVA010002818.1_pt1 | contig 16980 bp, 16 predicted proteins | sample 5560331 | NCBI WGS metagenome assembly JAABVA01 (sample SAMN12812661, study PRJNA571458) | rock metagenome | isolation source: Antarctica rocks | place: Antarctica: Victoria Land, Mt New Zealand sud | collected 2016-01-07 | reverse complement strand
CCTGGAAGGTGCTCCTTGAACATGCGAATTGTGGTTCTCGACAATCCACATCCTCGCAGGTCAGGAGCACTTTTCAGTGTTCCCACACCGCCACAAACCGACCCCGCCATGAAATCTCCGGGCTAACCGCTTCCGGCCCGCTGAGCGGAGCTCGTGGGCGGCTCAGCTCACCTGACCGGTGGGTCCACCTGGGCGCGCCGCCCCGCTAGGACGTCGACGACGTCCGCCAGGGTCTCCTCGTCGCCGACGTTCCCGGCGAAGACGACGTAGGGCATACCGACCGCTTCAGGGTGCGCCACGACGGGTGAGAAGACCGAGACCATCCCGGGCATGAGCTGGCCGATGATCCGACCCCGCCGCATACCGAGGCCGCGCGCCGCCACGTCGTGGGACGTGATGCCGCCCTTGGCCACGACCCATGCCGGACGAGCCGCCGACGCCCCATGGACAACGTCGGTGACCGCTCGCGAGACGCCGAGGGCGATGGCCAGGCTCGCGTCGGGGTCGTCCACTCGGCGGAGCGTCCGGCTGGTGTAGAGCAGGACGTCGGTGGTGGCCAGGCTGGCCGTGACGTGGGCCACGACCGAGGCGACGTGGCGAGCGAGCTCGTGCGGAGACCCCACGAGCCCGACGTCGAGCTCGACGGACATCAGGTCCCCACGCGCCTGTGCGGCGGCGACCTGCCGGGTCGTCAGACCGACGTGAGAGCCCACGACGACCAACCCGTGCGCGGCCCGATGCGGCGGGGAGACCAGCTCGTCGGCCCGGAGCACACCACGTCGAGGGAGGCCGATGAGAGCCGGGACGAACGCCGGCGCGCACCGACATCCGAAGGACATCCCGGAAGCGGTCAGCTGGGACATCGCGAGCGCCACAACGTCCAGGTCTGCACCGTCGAGGGCGTTGACGACCACGAAGGTTCCGCCTCGGACGCGCGAGAGCTCGTCCGCGACCGCGGCTGGTCCTCCGCCGCGGATCTGATCCAACGACAAGGAGACGACGCTCTCGCGCGACAGCGTTCCACCCGACTTCTCCGCAAAGTAGTCGCGGAGGTTCGACGCGGCGTAGCTGAAGCTGGCGTCTCTACTGAACTCAGTGTCGCCGACGGGGACCGGCCGCCCACCGACGACCGCGTAGTGGATGTCGTCGACTGTGAACCGGCCGGCCTCGGGGTAGGCAGGGACCACGACGACACCGTCGTAGCCGACCCCGGTGTTATGACGCTGGGCCGCGCCGAGCGTTGCGACCTCCGCCATGACATGCCCGCGCAGGGTCGAGTCGCCGCGACTGATGATGGTGACCGGTGCGTCGAGCCGCCGCCGGACTGCGTCGACCGCGGCCGCGGCGCGTTCAGTCTCGCGAACCGCGTCAGCGACACCCATGCTTCGGGTGTTGGTGAGGACGAAGGCGGTGGAGCCGGGCTCGGCCAACGACGCGTCGAGGCGCATGTCCGGGTCGAGGAGAACGTCGACGCCGTGGACGCACTGGGAGCCCGTCGGGTCGTCGTCGAGGACCACGAAGCGACGGCCAGCCTCCCGGTGCAGCCGCCCGATCTCGGCCCGCAGACCCACCTGGGGCCACGGTGCCGGCCGCGAGGGGAAGAGGGTTTCGGCGGTGGTCACCCCGAGGTCACCTCCGGGGGCGTCAGGGATGCGGCCGGGAGGACCGCGCGAATGCGCCGGGACTGTTCCGGGGTCAGGTGCAGCGCCACGGCTGCCAGGCTGTCGTGCAGCCGTGAGGGTGACGAACACCCCACGACCAGACGCAGCGACAGGTCGAGCTTTAGCAGAGCCGCCAACGCCACCTGACCCGGCTGCGCGCCGGTCTCGCTCGCGACCTCACGAACGACGTCTCGCACGCGTCGGTTCGCCGGCGAGTCGTAGGCGTGCTCCGCTCCGGCCGCCCCCGCGAACCACCCTTTGGCCTGGGCCGAGTAGGCGAACAGCGTCAGCTCGGCCTCCCGGTGCAGCGCGAGCATCGGCCCGTCGGCCGCGACGAGGTCGGCGGCCAGCAGGTCGGGTCGCGGGCTGGCCGCGGCGAACGCGGACTGGGTGGCGACGAAACCCGGGGCCTGACCGGCGTCGCGCAGCCGGATGGCCTCCTCGATCCGCTTGATGGACCAGTTGGACACGCCGTACCACCGCAGCAGGCCCTCCGTGCGCATCCCCTCGACTGCGCCGATGATCTCGAGTACCGGCAGGGACGGGTCGTCTCGGTGGGTGAACCACAGGGGAACGGCGGAGAGACCGAGCCGGTCGAGGCTCTGCTCGACGTCGTGACGCAGCGCCGGCCCGTCCAGGCGAGGCGAGGTGGGGTGGGCGAGGTCCGGATGGCCGCCCTTCGTGGCGACCAGCATCGGGGTCGACGGACGTGCCCTGAGCCAGCGTCCGATCGTCCGCTCGCTGCAGCCGGCCTCGATGGCCGGCAGCCAGTCGGAGTACACCGCGGCGGTGTCGACCACCGTCCCCCCGGCCTCGGCGTACGCGTCCAGCAGCGCGAACGACGCCCCCCGGTCCAGGTGGCTACCCAACATGTTCCCGCCCAGGACCAGCGGCGTCACGGCGAGGTCGGTCCCGGTGAGTGGCCCGGCGCACACGGTCACGCCTGACGCGCTCACCGTTCGACCGCCCCTAGCGCCTCGAGGGAACGGATGACCGACCAGATGTCGAGGTCGCCCTCACCGTGGGCCTGCCGCGACGTCATCAGCTGGCGTACGGTTGCCGCGAAGGGGGTGACCGCCCCCACGTCGATGGCGGCGTCGAGGGCGAGGTCGAGGTCCTTGGCCGCCGTGTTGATATCGGACGGAGGGTCCGCGAAGGAGCGGTGGCGGAGCAGGGGGGCCTTGAGCGAGAGTTGCTGCGACCCGAGCGGTCCGGCCTCGAGGATGTCGATGACCGTGGCGTAGTCCACCCCGCCCTTGGCGGCGAACGTCACCGCCTCCCCGATCAGGGCGGCGTAGGCCCCGACGACAATGCTGTGCGCCAGTTTCAGGTAGTGCGCGGCTTCGCCCTCGCCGACGTGGCGCACCTGGCTTGCGAACGCGTCGAGGACGGGCGTGGCCCTCCCGACGTCGGCCGCATCCCCCGATGCGAAGACGGTGAGCTGCCCGTCGGCGGCCAGGCCGGTGCTTCCGGCGACCTTGGCGCGCACATACCGCACCCCGGCCTGCGCCGCTGCGGCTGCGATCTCCCCGGAGACCTGGGGCGAGACGGTGCTCAGGTCGCAGTAGAGATGGCCCGGGGCGGCCCCGGCGAGAATGCCGCTCTGCGAGAGAGCCACCTCGCGCAGCACGCGGTCGTCCATGACCATGGTCAGACTGACATCGCTGCGGGCTGCAGCGTCGGCAGGGCTGGCGGCCAACTCGGCGCCGGCCTGGGCTGCCTCGGCCGTCCGGCGCGTGTCGATGTCAAAGGCGACGACGCGCACACCCGCCCGCAACAGGCAGCCCACCATGGGGCCGCCCATCCGGCCCAGTCCGACAAAGCCGACCGTCGGCTCGACTACATCGCTCATGCCGTCCGGGCCCGTCAGTCGTCCATGGTCGAGGTGGAGACCACCGACCACGGCGCGAGATAGCCATTGGCGTCGTAGGCGACGTCCTCGTTCTGGGCGCCTTTGAGGATGAGCTCGTCCCACTCCAGGCGCGCGCGCCCGTCACCTCCGGTGACGATGTACAGCTCGCCGGTCACCTCGCCCACATTGACGAACTCGCGCCAGGCGCCGACCGGGATCGACAGCGTGTCGTTCTCCTGGAGAACGACGGACACCGGCTCGCGTTCGTTGAGCCGCACCTCCCACCGCCCCTTGCGCACGATGAGGACCTGGGTCTCCTTCACCCGATGCTGCAGCATCGCCTTGCCCGGCTCGGCGCGCAGTACCGCCAGGGAGAAACCGTGCGGGTTGAAGATCGCCGGTTCCTGGCTGCGGTGCTCCGTGATCCCGAAGCCGATGACGAGGGCCAGGTCGACCTGGCCCTCCTCGAGGGCGGTGCACATCAGCGCCCGGCTCGACCAGGAACGGTCCTCGACCGTCACCAGGCGCCGTCGCATCCGCTCCGGGGTCCAGACTTCGAGCTCGTCGATCTGCGGCGGCGGCATCGGCGTTACGAGCTCGACCTCCGGATCGAGCTCCCGCCCGTCGGACGTGTCGAGGAGCTGGTTGTCGGCCGTGAGGTAGAGACCGAAGCGCTCCGCCTCACGCAGGACGCTCGGTCCCCAGATGATGCCGCCGGTGTTGTCCTGGCCCAGCACCGTGAACATGAAGTTCTCGTCCGGCCCGGTGTTGGTGAAACCACGGAAGATCCACGTCGGCACGGACACGATGTCGCCGGCGCGACCGACGAACTCCCCCGCCTGACCGTCGACGCCCCACCGGAAGCTGTACTCGCCCTCAACGATGACGAAGACCTCCGCCGTGAAGTGCAGGTGCAGCGAGTTCGTGACCCCGTTGGGCATGGCGGCGCCGCCCACGTTGTAGCCGTGGGGGACCTGCAGGTTGATGAACTGGTCCGGGTTCTGCGAGACCCCTGACCCGATCAGCGCGTAGTTCTCCTTCAGGTCTGACCCCGGCGTCCGGCAGTCGATGAAGGCGGTGTTGCAAGAGATCAGAGCGTCACGTCGGATGGTCCGCTCGGCCATCTCCGACTCGGTGACGACGGTACCGCGAGGCATGGGCATGGCGGTCATGCTTGCATACGTAGTCATCACCATGCAACCATTCCTCCTGGCCGTCTCGGAGGGCGCTTGTCAGCGTTGCAGCGGCGGCGCGTGCGTGCCGCGCATGACGAGCTCGGTCGGCGCGACCCGGTGTTCGAACGCCAAAGACGACCCGGGTCGGATGCGACGAACGAGCAGCCGGGCCGCCTCAGCCGCGTTCTCGGTGACGGGGTTGCTCACTGTAGTGAGGTCGAAGACCGGCCAGCTGGCGACAGCCAGGTCGTCGAAACCGACGACCGTCAACTCCTTCGGCACCTCGATGCCCATCTCCTTGGCCCCGTTGAGGACTCCGACCGCGAGCCAGTCGTTTCCGCAGAACAGCGCCGTAGGGCGGGGCCGGAGGTCCATGATTCGCCGGAAGGCGGCGTGCCCAGCCGGGGTCGTGTAGTCGGTCCGGACGATGGCCTCGCGTCGCACCGGTATGCCCGCGGACGCCAGCTCCTGGACCAGTCCCTCCTCGCGGTCGCGGCTGGTCGAGGTGTTCGAGGGACCGAGGACCGCCCCGATCTCCCGATGCCCGAGGTCCATCAACAGCCGCGCGACCTTTGCGGCGCCACCGTGGTCATCGGCCGAGACACTGTCTCTTTCAATGACATCGCTAATGCGGCTGAGGTAGACGAACGGTAGGCCGTGGCGGTCGAGCTTGTACGGCAGCGTCGAGTCGGCGACGGCAGTCGACAGGATGGCGCCATCCACAGATCGGTCGAACAGGCCTGATACGTCCTCCATACGCTCCTGGTGCTCCGCGAACAGGAGGGTCTGGAAGCCGAGCTCGGCCAGCGCGTCGTGAATCGGGGTTAACAACGTCGAGAAGAGCGGGTTGCCGAGGTCGGCGACCATCGCGATGCGTCCCGTCGCGCGGGTGACGAGGCTCCGGCCCAAGCGGCTGGGCACATAACCCAGCGCCTGCGCCGCACGCTCGACCCGCTCGCGCGTCGCGGCCGGGACGGTGGACTCGGGTCGTAGGGCACGGGAGACGGTGGCCTGCGAGACGCCCGCCAAGCGAGCAACGTCATGGCTTGTCACCGAGGGTGAGGTGCCGGCTGCTGCGGGGGACCGTCTCAGCTCCGTCTCGCGACCAGCCATGAGTCGTCCCCGTTCGCTGGGCGACCAGCCGGTCGCGCATCTGATTGATACCGATCCTAGCCAGACTCTTGACGAACCCCGGTCAAGTGTGACTACGTATGCACATTCAATTCTTATGGAGGTCAAATGTCCACACCGCGGTTCTCCCCCCCACGAACCCGACGAGCCGTGGGCGCCGCCGTTGCCGCCAGCGCGCTCCTGCTGACGGCCGCGTGCGGGGCCGGTTCCAAGACAGCCGCCAGCCAGGCCACCAGTGTCGGCTGCGCCATCACACAGCCCTCTGCGGCCACGACGGTCAACATCCTGGCCTACAACTCGTCGGCCATCGACCCGTTCACCAACACGCTGATCGCCAGCTGTCAGAGCCCGACGCTGACGTTCAAGCATGACCCGGTCGACTTCGGCGGGCAGGTGCAGAAGACCGCCACGACCCTGGCCGGTGCGCAGGGAGCCTTCGACCTCGTCGAGATGTACTCCCTCGTCATCCCGAAGTACAACGACAAGATCGTCTCGCTCGACGAGATGTTCGCCAAGCACAAGGACACCTTCAAGCTCGGCGACCTTGACCCCACCATGCTCAAGGGGATGAGCTACGACGGCAAGCTGTTCGGCATCCCGACGCAGGCCAACATCACGACCTTCGCCTACCGCAAGGACATCTTCGACGAGCTCGGCCTCAAACCCCCGAAGACGTTTTCGGAGCTCAAGGACGCGGCCGCCAAGATCCAGGCCTCCGGCAAGGTGAAGTACCCGGTCGCCATGCCGCTGCTGGCCTCCGGCGACATCTCGACCCGCTTCATGATCGGCCTGTTCTCCCAGGGCACGACCTACGTCGACCCGACGACCAAGAAGCCAATGTTCGACTCCCCCCAGGGGAAGAAGGCGCTGCAAGCCCTGAAGGACCTCGTGCCGTACATGGACCCCCAGGTGACCACCTTCGACCAGCCCAAGGTTCAGCAGCAGATGTTCAACGGCACTGCCGCGATCTCGGAGATGTACTCGGGACGCATGCTCGACCTCGTCCAGCAGAAGAACTCAAAGTTCTTCGACAAGTTCGCCTTCATGGAGCCACCGGCAATCGAGGCCGGCGGCAAACCGTGGGCGACGGTGTCCGTCGACGGCTGGTCGATCCCACAGAACACGTCGGTCGACAAGGACCTGGTCTTCCAGGTCATGGCCGCCTCGGTGAGCGAGGCCGCCGGCAAGGCCGCCGTTCCGGGAGCCTTCCCCTCCCGGAAGGGACTCGCGAGCAGCGCAACCATGCCCTGGTTCGACGCGGTGACGAGCACGATCAAGGACGGCGCCCAGACGCCGCCCATGCAGAAGTGGACCGCGGACATGCAGGCCGCCACGCGCGAGTTCATTGCGCAAGGCGTCACCGGCGCTCTGCCGGTCGACGACGCCCTCGCCAAGGCGCAGGCCGCGGCAGAGAAGGTCCTGACCGCCGCCGGCGGCTGAGACCCGCACCTGGTAGCGGCGGGTCATGCGCCCCGCCGCTACCAGACTGCCCAACCATGCCAGCCCCGGGGACCCCACATCCCCTGCGACCTAGCACTGCTCGACGAGGGAGTATGTATGCGGCGCAAAGAGTTTCTGTTCTTGGTCGGACCCAGCGCCATCATCATGACCGCGCTGCTGGTGGTCCCTCTCATCCAGACCGTCATCTGGAGCCTGCAGGACGTCACCTACGGTGAGGAAGGCGTCTGGGCGGGCCTGGCCAACTACACCGCGGTGCTGGGCGACGGGCAGTTCCGTCAGGCGGTCCTGTTCACCGTGGGCCTGACGCTCGTCGGCCTGATCCTCAAGCTCGTGTTCGGCTTCGGCCTCGCCGTACTTCTCCAGCGGACCGGCCGGATCCGGCCCGCCTTCCTCGGTTTCCTCCTGCTGTCCTACATCGTCCCCACCGTGATCGGGGCGGTGGCCTTCTCCTGGCTTTTCGACAGCAACTTCGGTGGCCTCGTCAACTGGATCCTGCAGCACCTCGGGGTGTCGAACCCGCCGTTGTGGTTCTCCCAGCAGTGGCCCAACCGGTTCATGGTGCTGGCCAACATCGTCTGGCACGAGCTGCCGTTCTCGATCCTCATCCTGCTTGCGGGGCTGCAGGGCGTGAACACCGAGGCGATAGAAGCCTCGCAGATCGACGGTGCCAGCTGGTGGCAGCAGCAACGCTACGTGGTGATCCCGGCGTTGGGTCCGCTCATCGGGTTCATCTCCCTCATCACGATCATGGACGGGCTTCGCATCTTCGACGCTCTGATCCCGTTGTCGCCGAGCGCCGTCTCGCTCGGCAACGAGTCCGTGATGCTCTACGTCTACAAAGTCGCGTTCGCCGCGGGGGACCAGAAGGTCGGCCTCGGCAGCGCGGTCAGCGTCATCACGATGGTCATCATCTTCGTGCTCCTGGTGCCGTTTATCCGGCAGACCTACCGAGAGGTGAAGGCATCATGAGCGTCCCCGTCACGACCGAGGCCCCTATCGCCAAGGTAGCGCCGACCGCCGTCCGCCGAGGCAACAGATCCCGCACTACGGTCGTCGTGCTCTTGGTTCTAACCGCCGTCGCCTTCGTCATGGTGACGCCGTTCATCTGGACCACGATGGCCGCCACCAAGTCAACGGCCGAAGCGTTCGCCAACCCTCCGGTCTTTTTCTACCAGCCGAGTTTCGACTCGTTCGCCGCGCTGTGGCTGGAGACCAACTTCGCTCAGTACCTGCTCAACACCGTCATCGTCGCCATCGCCAGCGTGGTCATCGCCCTGCTCGTGGGAGCGCCGGCCGCCTACGCGTTGTCCCGGTACGGCGGACGGATGGGAGCGCTCCTGCTCGTCCTGGCTCTGATCTTTCGCGCGCTGCCTCGCTTCGCCGTGGCCCTGCCCTTCTACAACTTCGCGCAGTCCCTGGGGATCTACGACACCAAGATCGCGCTAATGATCGGTCTGGTTGCTCTGAACCAGCCGTTCACGATCTGGCTGCTGCGCAACTTCTTCATGGAGATCCCGCGCGAGTTGGACGAGGCGGCCATGGTTGACGGCTGCACCCGCTTCCAGATTCTGATCCGCGTCATCCTCCCCGTCATGGGACCAGGGCTGGTCACCGCCGGCATCTTCACGTTCCTCTTCGCCTTCCAGGAGTACTTGCTCGCCCTCGTGCTCACCGACACGGAGGCCAAGACCATCCCAGTGTTCATCGCCACGCAGATCGGCCAGAACCTGCCGCTGCTGCAGCAGGCGAGCGCAGCGACCGTCCTGGTGGCGGTGCCGATCCTCATCCTCGCCATGGTCGTGCAGCGGTTCCTCGTCGCCGGCCTGACGGGAGGATCGGTCAAGGGCTGACCGGTTCGCCCGACCACTAACCCCGCTGCTCCTACGCCGCACCGACGATACTCAACTCGACCGCTACCAGGAGAACCGACTCATGCAGCTCAACCCGGTGCGCACCGGACACCTCTCGGACCACTACCACCACCTCAAGTCCCCCCTCGTCGACGGCCCTCCCGCACAGCGAGACCCCAAGGTCATCGCGACCGTGTCGCGAATGCTGTCGGACATCGAGAAGGGCGGCATCGACAGCGTCATGTCGTATGCCGCAAGCCTCGACCGGTGGGACGGTCGCGACCCCGAGCTGTCCGCGAAGGACATCGACCGCCTCATCGGTCGCCTACCCGCCGAGCTTCGTCAAGCGCTCGACATCGGTCAGCAACGGACGCAGCAGTTCGCCGCCCTCTCCCGCTCGAAGCTCGCCGACTTCGAGACCACGATCGCACCGGGTCTGGTCACCGGCGTGCGGTACGTGCCCGTCGGGCGCGTCGGTGCCTACCTCCCCGCCGGCCGCTTTCCGCTGCTCGCCAGCGCCTTCATGACCGTGAACGTCGCCAAGACCGCCGGTGTCCAGTCCGTGCTCAGCTGCACGCCCCCGCAACCCGACGGACAGCCCGACCCCGCCGTCCTGTATGCAGCGCACATCTCCGGCGCCGACCGGATCTTCGTCCTCGGTGGCGTCCAGGCGCTGGCCGCCATGGCTTTCGGGCTGCTCGGGGAGGCTCCCGTCGACATGCTGGTCGGCGCCGGCAACGCCTACGTCGCCGAGGCCAAGCGGCAGCTGTTCGGCACCGTCGCGATCGATCTCCTCGCCGGCCCGTCAGAGGTCGCCGTCATCGCCGACGAGACCGCGGACCCGGTCCTCGTCGCCGCCGACCTGCTCGGCCAGGCTGAGCACGGACCCGACTCGCCGGCGGCCCTCGTCACGACCTCGGAGGCGCTCGGCCGAGACGTCATCGAGGAGGTTGAACGTCAGCTACGAGAGCTGAAGACCCAGGACATCGCGCGGGTCTCCTGGACCAACCACGGCTCGGTCATCGTCGCCGAGTCACGGGAGGTCGCGGTCGAGCTGATGGACGACCTCGCACCCGAGCACCTCGAGATCATCACCAGCCAGGACGACTGGTTCCACGACTCACTGACCAACTACGGGTCGATCTTCCTCGGCACCTGGAGCACGGTCGCCTTCTCCGACAAGGGCATGGCGGGGACCAACCACGTCCTGCCGACGGCCGGCGGTGCTCGCCACAGCGGGGGGCTGTCGGTGTCACGGTTCCTCAAAGCCCTCACCTACCAACGCATTTCGCCAGAGGCCACCCCATTGCTCGCGGACCCGGTCGCGACAATCTCCGAGTACGAGGGCATGGCCGCACACGCGGCCACGGCGACCCTGCGTACGGCCCGGCTGCCTCAGCCGCTCGCGGGCGGCTTGTCATGAACGCAACCGCCCCGCGCGCGAACGGCCCGCAGCCCGTGCTGACCTCGCACCAGGTGGACCCGCTCGATCTCGCCGCTCGGGTGCGTCGAGGTGACCGGCTGCTCGGCGGTCTTGTCCGGATGCCCGCCGAGATGCTCGTCGAGCTGACCGGTCTGGTCGGCCTCGACTACGTCGTCCTGGACGCCGAGCACGGACCCATGGACCAGGTGGCACTCGGTCATCACATCGCTACGGCCGAAGCGGTAGGCCTTCCGGTGGTCGTCCGCATCGGCTCGCTCAGCGAGGTCCTGCGCGTGCTCGACCTCGGAGCCGCCGGCATCATCTACCCGCACGTCGACAGCGTCGCGGAAGCGCAGCAGCTGGTCGAGGCCGTGCACTACCCGCCTCGAGGAAGGCGCGGGTTCGCCGCCTACACCAGGGCCGGCGGCTACGGGCTTCGCACCGGCGCGGAGCATCTGGCCCGGTACGCGAAGGGTCCCCTCGTGATCGCCATGATCGAGAGCGCATCCGCGGTGGAGGCCGCAGCCGACATCGCCGCCGTCGACGGGATCGACCTGCTCTTCCTCGGCCCCGCCGACCTGGCCGCCGGCTTGGGGATCCTCGCCGGCGACCAGGCACCGGTCGTGGCGGCGCTCGCCCAGGTCCGACAGGCCGCCGGTGGCCGGGTGCTGTCCATCTGCGGCGACGAGGCGACCGCTCGCGACCACTTCGCCGCGGGGTCCCAGCTCGTGGTTTACAACGTCCAGCACGCCCTGTCGAGCACCTTCGTCCGCCTGGCGTCGGCCCGACCCGACCCGACCCGACGCTGACATCGTGACGGAAACGGCACCGGACACCCGCCAACCGCTGGTAATGCTGAGCGGGATGCTCGGCGACCACACGGTCTGGAAGGCCGTGGCCGCGGAGCTCGCCGACGTGGCGCAACCAAGCTACGTGCGAATCGACCAGGACGACTCCGTGGCATCTATCGCGGCCTCGGTGCTCGCCGCGTCACCTCCGCGGTTCGCCCTGGCCGGTCACTCGTTGGGGGGGATCGTCTCGCTCGAAATCATGCGTCAGGCCCTGGCCCGAGTCACCCGCCTCGCCCTCCTCAACACCAGCGCCCGCGAAGCGGCCTCGACCCAGCTGGAGTCGTGGGCGGCGATGACCAAACGCACCAAGGCCGGAGCGTTCCGCGAGGTCGCAGCGGAGCTGGGCCGGCATACCCTCCCCGAAGCGAGCCGCAGCGATGTCCTGGTCGCCCGGAACACCGCGATGGCGGAGGCCGTCAACGCGGACGGCTTCCTCCGCCAGCTCGCTGCTCAGGCCGCCCGGCCCGACTCACGGCCATTCCTTGCCGCAATCACCCTGCCGACGCTCGTGGTGACCGGCGCCCTCGACCACGTCTGCCCGCCCCCGTTGCAGGAGGAGCTGGCCGCGGGCATCCCCGGCGCTCGTCACGTCGTTCTTGCCGAGGCCGGTCACATGTCCCCCCTCGAGTCCCCGCACCAGGTGGCCCTGGCCCTTCGGTCATGGCTCGCCGACTGAGCGACCGGCACTCTCGTCCCACCCACCACGTCACCCAAGGAGCACGCACTTCCCATGCTGTCAGCCCAGGCATACGCCCCCTACGCGGACCCCGAGCAGTACATCGTCGAGTGGACCGACAAGATCTGGCAGAGCTACGGAATGGGGCTGATCCGCGACCACTACCACCCCGACATCACGCTGCACGGGGCGTACGGGCACAGCGGCGACCGTGAGTCGATCATCCAGGGCTGCTTCGTGAAGAAGACGGCGTTCCCCGGCCGCGCATTCACCGCCGAGGACGTCATCTGGGAGGAGCGCGCTGAGAACTCCTGGGTCAGCTCGCACCGCATCATCAACTCCGGTGTGCAGAGCGGCTTCTGGCAGTACGGTCCGCCGAGCAACCGGCTCTCGACCTCGCGGAACATCGCCCTCTGCCTGGTCCGTGACGCCTTCATCGTGGAGGAGTGGGTCGTCCGCGACGAGTGGGCTGTCGTGGAGCAGAACGGCCTGGACGTCTCGGCGATCGCCCGGGAGCTGGCGGCGCGCCCGAACGCGACCATCCTCGGCACCCTCACCGATGACGGGATCTTCGGACCGGCACCAGCCGACCCGCTGGTTGCCGGCGACTCCGGACCGCGTCCGGACAACCAGCCTGACGAGTGCCGCATGGTCCTTGAGCTCATCGACGTCGTGTGGAACCAGCGGCTGCTCAATGTCGCTCCGACGCTCCTGCATCGCAGCCACGTGTGCTACACGAGCCGGTACCGCAGCTACTGCCGAGCCGAGGGCTACCAGCAGTCGTTGGGCGAGCTCATCGCGACCTTTCCGGACGCGCGCTTCGACGTGCGCGACGTGGGCGCCAACACCGACCCGTTCCATGGCACCCGCGTGTCGGTTATGTGGAACATGCGCGGGACATATGCGGGTGCGCCCACCTACGGACCCCTGACCTACTCCCCCGTCGACGTCCTCGGCATCTCGCACTTCGTCTTCCGAGACGGCACAATCCACAACGAATTCCGCGTTTTCGACGAGCTGTCGGTCTTGGCCCAGATCGAGTCCGCGCGAGCCCAGGAGGACGCGTGAGCGCCGTCGATGGCATGTCTACCCAACAGCCGGCGATGACCGAGCTCCCCAAGTCCGTCGACACCGTCATCGTCGGTGCCGGCCTGATGGGATCAGCGACGGCCTGGCAGTTGGCTCGCCGCGGCGTCGAAGCACTCGTCATGGAGCAGTTCGAACCCGCCACCGACCGCGGCAGTTCGCACGGCTCCGCCCGGATCACCCGTCGGGCCTACCCCGAGGACGACTACGTTCGCCTCACCGGGGAGGCCTTCGAGGCGTGGCGCGAGCTGGAGACCCAGTCCGGGGCCTCGCTGCTGCGCATGACCGGCGGCCTCGACCACGGCTCGTGGCGCCAACCCGAGGTGATCGCCGCGTCCCTCGCCCGGGCAGGTGTGCCGCACGAGCTGCTCAACGCCGCCGAGGCCGGCGACCGGTTCCCCGGGATGGTGTTCGACAGTCCCGCGCTCTTCCATCTTCAGGCCGGGACGGTTGACGTCCACAACGGCGTCCACGCGTTCCTCGATGTCGCCCGGTCGCTCGGCGGCCGGCAGGCATCCGGAGTGGAGGTCACCGGGATCACGATTGACGAGGACGGAGTGACGGTCAGTTCGACCGCCGGGACGGTACGAGCACGGACGGCCGTCGTCGCTGCGGGCGGTTGGGTGCAGGAGCTGGTCGGATCCGCGGCCCCGCTCCCGCCGATCCGCGTCACCGAGCACCGGGTCTTCCACTTCCCTCGACGAGACGAGTCGGTGACCTGGCCCGTCACGCTGCATCGCGACGCGCTGGACATCTACCACTTGCCCGGCGGCCGCGACGGCGGTGCCGGGGATGCGCGTAAGATCGCCGAGCACACCGGGCCAGTCACCACGGCCCGGACCCGGCGCGGAATCGTGGACGAAGCCAGCCGCGACCGGATCGTCGGGTATGTCCAACGCTGGCTACCGGGGCTGGAACCGACACCGTTCGCCGAGACCACCTGCCTCTACACGTCCACTCCCAGCGAGGACTTCCTGATCGACCGCGTCGGCCCCCTCGTCGTCGTCTCCGCCTGCTCAGGACATGGGGCCAAGATGGCGCCCACTGTCGGCCGGGTCGCCGCCGACCTCGTCACCGGAGCTCGTCAGGATGTCGCCCGGTTTACCTTCTCCGCCCACACGGGTACCGCCTTCCCCGAGGTCTGACCCTCACGGGACGTCGCGCGACGCCCCGGCCCACACCAACCCGCCCGACCAGGAGCCGCATGGAACTCGACGCCGTCGCATACCAGCCCTACACCGATCCGGACGACTTCATTCGCGAGGTCACGGACCGTATTTGGGTTGACCGCGATATCGACCACATCTACGAGAACTACGAACCCGATTCGGTCGTGCACGTGGCCCTCGGCACGATCACGACCCGGGCGGAGGTCATCGAAGGCAGCACCATGCGGATGGCCGACAGCGCCGCCCACCCAGGCGCGATGCCCGGACAGGCCAAGGACGTGATCTGGGAGGCCCGCGGTCAGGACGGCTTCCTCAGCTCTCACCTGGTCTACCGGGGCGAAGACCGAGAGGTCGACGGCCAGATGCGGCGCCTGAGCCTGCACAGCGTGGCCAACTGTCTCTACCGCCGGGGCAAGATGGTCGAGGAATGGATCGCCCGCGACGGGATGGCCCGGGCGCTGCAGACCGGGCAGGATCCCGACACCCTGGCGCGCGCCCTCCACTTCCGGGGCTACTCCGGATCGTGGCTTCGCCCCGCTCCCGTCGATGTCCTTGCGGAAGGCGACAGCGGGCCCCGCCCGGACGAGTTCCGCGAGGAGTGCCAGCTGGTGCTCGAGCTCATCGAGCAGGTCTGGAACCGGCGGAACTTCGCGGCACTGCGGGATGTTATTGTCCGCGATGTCTTCCTGCACAGCAGTGGGGCCAAGACATACATCCGCCCAAAGGGCTACCAGGACGAGACGCTTCGCCTCCTCGTCGCCTTTCCCACCGCGCAGTTCGAGGTCCGGGACATCCAGACCAACGACAACGCCCGCTACGCCGGCCTCAGGGTCTCGGTGCTGTGGAAGATGACCGGGCCGTACAACGGCCGCCCGCTGTACGGCCCGGTGACCGACCAGGCCGTCGATCTCCTGGGCGTCTCACAGTTCCTCATCCAGGGCGGGAGGATCGTTCGGGAGCGCAGGGTGTTCGACGAGATCGCCCTCCGAGCGCAGATCAACGCCGCCCGCGGCGACCAGACCGCGGGGCCGAGCAACATCTACTTCACCTGACGGCGTGCGGCGCACCGCCGGGAACGGCCGATGCGGGAGTCCCGAGTAGCCCCACAAGCCCTCGTCTTTGATGGTGTCCGGAAGGGACTACCTACTGGGCGTACGCGTTCTCGTCATCGACCTGACCAAACGCGGAGGGTCTGTGGTGTTCCACGGCACTGAAGCCCGGCCTCTCTGACCCGCGAGGGCACCCCGAAATGCCGCTTGACCTGAGGTTGTCCCGGGTCTCGTGGAAGTTGAGGTGGCGGTCCCCCGCCTGCCTCCTGCCTTGCGGTAGGTGTTGGGCGACCGCCAAGTCGACCCGAGACAGGCGACCGCTGTGAAGAAGGACTACCAGAAGAACGCCGCGGCGACGCCGGTGCTGCCGGAGGCAGTGTCGGTGGCGATGGCTGAGCTGGCCGGCGATGTGCAGGAGGGCCTGCTGGCGATGGCCGTCGGGACGGGGCTGCAGGTGATGGCCGCGATGATGAACGGCGACGTCGAGGCGGTGTGCGGACCGAGGGGGCGCCACGACTCGGCTCGCAGCGCGGTGCGGCACGGCACCGGCGACGGGTCGGTCACCCTCGGCGGCCGAGGGATGCCCGTGCAGCGTCCGCGGATGCGGGCCACGGACGGCTCGGGTGAGCTGCCGGTGGAGTCGTATGAGCTGTTCTGCCGGACCGAGGTGCTGGGCCGGATGGCGAAGCAACGGATGCTGGCCGGCCTCTCGAGCCGCCGTTACTCGGTCGGGCTCGAGCCGGTCGGGCGGAGGGTCGAGGCGTCGGCTCGCTCGACGAGCAAGTCCGCGGTCTCGCGCCGGTTCGTCGCGGCGACCGAGACGGCGCTGGGCGAGCTGCTGGCAGCGCCGCTGGACGATCTGGATCTGGTGGCGTTGATGATCGACGGGGTGCACTTCGGGTGAGCACCTGTGCGTCGTCGCGCTGGGGATCGACGGCGTCAAGCATCCGCTCGGGTTGGCCGAAGGCTCCACTAACAACACCAGCGTGGTCACCGACCTGCTGACCGGGTTGCGCGATCGCGGCCTGGACACCAGCCAGGCGGTCCTCCTCGGCATCGAGGGCGGTAAGGCACTGCGCGCCGCCGTGTTGCGGGTGTTCGACCACCCGGTGATCCAGAGATGCCAGCTGCACAAGATCCGCAACGTGGCCGACAAGCTGCCCGACCGCCTCGCCTCGACGGTCACCAGCCGGATGCGCGCGGCCTACCAGGCCGAGTCCGCGCTGGCCGCCGAAGCGCAGCTGCAGGCGCTGGCCAAGGTGCTCGAACGCACCCACCCCGGCGCGGCCGGGTCAGTGCGCGAAGGGCTGGCCGAGACGCTGACCGTGCTACGCCTGAGCGTGCGCGGAACTGATCGTGGCAATGGACCGGGCGTGTCACGCGCACAGCGCGGCGCGGCCTTCATGACCCGGCCGCCACCAAGCGGCCACACGGCATCGCCAAGGTGTCACCTAGGCCAGTCCGAGATTGTGTGGTAGCGTACGATACTTGTTAGGTAGCAAACAAAAGGAAGGACACCATCATGAACGACAGACGTATCGCCCTGGTCACCGGAGCGAATCAAGGAGTAGGCCGTCAAGTCGCCAAAGAACTCGT
>JAABVA010002815.1_pt1 | contig 16999 bp, 17 predicted proteins | sample 5560331 | NCBI WGS metagenome assembly JAABVA01 (sample SAMN12812661, study PRJNA571458) | rock metagenome | isolation source: Antarctica rocks | place: Antarctica: Victoria Land, Mt New Zealand sud | collected 2016-01-07 | reverse complement strand
TACCCGCTGGGGATCCGAGCCGTGGCACTGACCGGCCTTCCCGTGCAGTACGCCGCGCTGGGCCTGTCGACCGGGCTCGGGGCCGGCGCCGCGGTCCTGTTCTGGCACTTGGCTCGCCGCCTTACCGGAGCTGCCACAGCGGACCGGTCGTGCGCGCTGTTCTGCTTCTTTCCCGGGTCGCTGGTGCTGTCGATGGCCTACTCCGAGGCGTTGATGCTCTTCGCTGCTCTGGGCTGCCTGCTGGCCCTTGAGCGAGGAAGGTGGCTGCTCGCCGGGGTCGCGGCTGCCGTTGCCACCGCAACCCGTCCCACCGCTGTCGCGCTGTGCTTCGCCTGCGCGTGGGCCGCGGCGGGCGCCATCTCCCGTCGTCGGCAGTGGCAGGCCCTGCTGGCGCCGCTGCTGTCCCCGGTAGGCGCCCTGGCCTACTTCGGCTTCCTGGCGGTCCGCACCGGCCGTACCGATGCCTGGTTCGTCTCCGAGCGAGACGCCTGGCATGAGCGGTTCGACCTGGTGGGCCTGCCGACCCGGCTGGTCGCCGCGGTGCACCAGCCGGTACGCGCGTTTAACAACCTGCGTGATGCCAACCCGCTCGTGTCGCTGATCGGCGTGTTTGTCCTTGTTGCCCTGCTGGCGCTGCTGGTTCGTTGGCGCCCCCCTGCTCCAGTGCTGGTCTTCACCTTGGTGACCGTGGTGCTGATTGTGGGGTCAAAGACCATCGGGGCTCGGCCTCGACTGGTCCTGTCGGCGTTTCCGTTGCTGATTGCCCTCGCCCACCGCCTATCAGGCTGGGGCTTTCTCACTGTTTTGTCCTGCTGCGCAGTCGCCCTCGGCGCGTTGACGGTGCTGTCGCTGACGACTCTGACAGCAACACCATGAGCTACCGGACGCGCGTAGGTCGTCTATGACGGTTTCCGGCACCTGAGGGACCCCGCCCTGCTTGCGCCGTGGGTTGCCCAACTAGAGGTTGTTCAGGTGCTTCTCCGGGAGCTTGCCGGGGTGTGAGTGGGTGTGCGGATCAGCCCAGTGGAACCTCTGCTGAGCGGGATGGGACGGCGTCGAGCGCGGTGAGCGTCGGGTCATCAAGCGTGACCGTGCCTGCGGCGATGTTCGCCTCCAGGTGGCGGATGTCCGCGGTGCCTGGGATGAGCAGCACGTTGGGGGCGTGCCGGAGCAGCCAGGCCAGTCCGATCTGTGCCCGACTGTGGCGCGTCGACTGCGTCGCAGCGCGCACCGCTGATGCGTCCGTCACCTTCGGCATGCCGGGGAAGGCGCTGCCGAGCGGGAAGTACGGCACCCAGGCGATGCCTTCGGCGGCGCAGAGCGCGAGCATGTCCTCGTCGTCGCGGGTAAGCAGGCTGTACGCGTTCTGCACGCAGGCGATCCCCGCTGGGAGCCCTCGACGCAAGCCGTCGAGGTTGACGCTGCTCAATCCGATGGCGCCGATCTTGCCTTCGTCACGAAGCGCGGTCATCACCGCGAGCTGGTCGTCGATGTCGACCGCCTGATCACCTTGAGCACGAAGGCCGGGTCCGACATCGGCGCGGCGGAGGTTGACGAGCGGGACCTGGTCCAGGCCCAGGCTGCGCAGGTTGTCCTCCACGCTGGACCGCAACTGCTCGGGGCGCTGGGCCAGACGCAACGAGATCTGGCCGCCAGGGTCGGGGTCGGCGCCCACCTTGCTCGCGACCAGGACGCCGTCCTCGGGGCGCAGCGCCTCGCGAAGGAGCCCGTTGACCAGGCCGTCGCCGTAGAACTGGGCCGTGTCAATGTGGTCGACGCCCAGTTCGACAGCACGGCGTAGCAGCGCGATCGCTGCGCGCCGCGTGGCACCTGGCGGCTGGCACCAGACCGCGCCACGCCTGGGCGGACGCCGGGCCGGCGGCTGGCTTGCTGCCAGCGGCGGGGGACCCGCGTTGTGCACGAGTTTGATGCCAGGGTCTGCCGGTTTCCGCACGCAGGGCCGGGGACCGACTGATCGTCACCTAATTGTAGGGTTGTTCATGCGGGTGCTGATGCTGGCTGCTCCAGGTGCCGGTAAAGGCACCCAGGGCGGGCTGATCGCCGAGCATTTCGGGGTCCCCCACATCGCGACCGGTGACCTGCTGCGAGATCACGTCTCAGCCGAAACCGACTGGGCCGCCAGGTGGCACGGTTTCTGGACAGGGGGAGGTGGTCCCCGACGGCGTCGTGTTGGACATGGTCCGGCAGGCGATCTAGGCAGCAAAAACGACTCCGGTGGCTACGTCCTCGACGGGCTGCCCCGCACGATGGAGCAGGCCCAGGCGGTCTACCGGATGAGCGTCGAGCTCGACATGACAGCCGACGTCGCCCTGTACCTGCAGGTCGGACAGGACGAACTGATCAGACGGCTGCTGGCCAGGGCGCAGCAGGAAGGCCGCTCGGATGACACCGAGCAGGTCATCGCCCGCCGGCTTGCGCTCTATCGGCAGGTGACCGAGCCAATCCTCGGCTGGTATGAGAGCCGCGGGATCTTGGTGTCGGTGGCAGCCGAGCGCCCAATCGAGGACGTCACCCGCGAGCTGCTGGTCGCCCTGGAGGTGCTGCAGGCAGTCGTCGGGCAGGTCCGGGACAGCGACCGGCGTTCGATTGACCTGACCGGGTTGGACACCGCCTTCGGTGCCGAAGCGGAGCAGGGCCCCGCGGACGGCCGCCTGCGCCTGCGCATCATCGTCGTCGTCGGGCATGTGGATGTCGTCGACGGCGATGTTGACCGCCACGACCTGCAGTGCGGTCATCCGCTCGAGCATGGAGATCACGTTGCGGCGGATGGCGACGGCCAGGTCCTCGACCGGCACGCCGTACTCAGGGACGATGTCCAAATCGACGGTGGCCTGGGTTCGTCCGACGTCCACAGACACGCCCTGGGAGATGTTGGGACCACCGGTGCCGGGGATCAGTTCGCGTACCGCACCGAAGGTCCGCACCCGGCCGGTTCCCATGTTGTGAATCCCCGGGATTTCCCGGGTGGCGATACCGGCGATCTTCTGCACCACGCCGTCGGCGATCGAGGTCGTGCCCCGCTCGGTGAGCAGCTGGCTGTCGGTGGTTGCCAGCTCTTGCGGGCCGGTGCCGGGCGCTGCGGCGGTCGGCTCCTGACCTGGCTGGTCACTGCTCTGACTGCTCATCTGGATGCTCTTTCCACTGTCGAAGTCATTAGAGGTCCACGGACACACGGCTTCTCCCAGGGATCCGTCCCGCCCCCGGTGTTGGCTTGATCCTCGCACTCGAGCCCCGCCCAGCAGCCAGGGTCGATCTGGGTGCACATCTCACGCTGCTGCTGCGGGCAGAGCCCTCCTATTTGGATGCGGCGGCTGAGCTTCAGGCACAGCCGGTAGCGGCCGTCGTCCCTAGTCGGCCGAAACCTTCAAACCGGATGCTCAGCCGAGCCGCCGGGTGCGGCCAGCGATGGGTTCACGGGTCGACCTTGTTCCGCAGCAGGATCGCCTTACCCACAGCGGCAAGCCAGCCGGCCGGGGCGCTGAACCTTCCCCTGCCAAGGGTGTGCAAGGCCCCGTGAACGCGACGGAAACTGCGTCTGGCGGGGGCGGCCGGCCGGGCCAGTCCAGAAGGGGTTGCCGTGCGCCGATCACCTGGCCGTTCCATCAGGGTCGCGTTGGGTGGGGCGAAGCCGAACCCGGCGTACATGCTGTGCGCGTCCGCGGTGTGCAACAACCAGTGGAACCCGGCCCCGACCCCTCGGTCGATCATGACCGCGACCAGTAGCTTTCCCAGGCCGCGGCCGCGGTGGCCCGGGGTGATGAACACGTCGGCGAGGTAGGCCAGCGACACGCCGTCGGAGACCGCTCGGGCGAAACCGACCAGTGCTCCGCTGTCGCAGCGGTACACCCCGACGACGCGCCAGGCGGAGCGCACCTGCGCAGCGAGGTCCTCCCGGCGGCGCCAGCGTCCCCAGTAGGCCTGTGTCGACAGGAACTGCCAGACAGCATCGACGTCCACCCGCTCGGCGTCGTCGTCGACGACGTAGCCGGCCACATCGAAGGCTTGCACCGCTCTACTGTCCATCCGGACCGCCCGGGCCGCCTGGACCCGATGCCCGCGTCCACGCCACCGCCGGGACACCCCGGGAAGGCTCCCGACCTGCACCGCCGAGGACTGCGTTCCACCCCAGAGCGCAGCGTTCGTAGCTCAACCCGCGCACCCGCCGGGAAAGAGCGGTCAGGTGCTAGTGGTTGCTGACAATCGCGGGGCGGGGCGCCTGGCCATTACCTCTAGGCGAGGTGAGCAGCACCGAGTCGTAGACCCGGCGAAGGAAGACTTTGCACCCAACGCGGAAGAGTGCTGCGTGGCGAAACTGGTGGCCCACGACCAGCTGCTGCGGCGGCGCCGGCCCGGCCGGTTCCGGACCGGCTCCGGTGCTGTGACCGTTCAGCGGCAGTTCCCGGTGGGGTGACCGAAGGCTTGACCGGGGCACGCCGGACATGTCCTGCGGCGTCGCCGGTGCTGTGGTTGAGGTGCGGCGGGCGCCGGGCGACAGTGCAAGGGTGAACAGCAGCGGCGGGAACTACGACGCCAGGTCGCCGTTCCCGCCTGAGATGCCGGGGCAGGCCCGCGCGACGCCAGACGGCTGGCTGTACGCCGTTGACCCAGCGTTCGCCCCCCACGGGCCGGAGGGTGTGGTCCCACCCGAGGCCATCAAGGGTGTGTGGAAGGTCGCCGGCATTGGTCCTGCGCCCGATGCTGGTCTTGTTTCCATCGGACTGTGGGGCGGGGACCACGGGTAGGTGGGGGGTGTAGCCAAGGCCCAACTTAGGAGGCACACCATGAGCATCGGCGACAAGATCAGCAACAAGGGTGAGGAACTGCAGGGCAAGGCCAAAGAAGGCGTCGGGGAGGCGACCGACGACAAGGACCTGAAGGCCGAGGGCAAGGGCGACCAGGCCAAGGGCAACCTCAAGCAGGCAGGCGAGAAGGTCAAGGACGTCTTCAAGTCCTGACGGCACCGTCGCCGGATGAGGGCCGTCCCCCAGTGGGACGGCCCTCACCCGTTCCATAGCACTACTGAGCAACACGGGACAGGCCTCGAGCAGGCTGGTGAGCTGTCAGTGGCTCGCCCGCAGCACTGCGCTCGAGCGACACTCCCTTCGTCGTTCGCCGCGTCTTGCCGCTGGGGCTCAGCCGGGGGTGGCGTAGACGACGATGTTGTTGCTGTAGTGCCCGGCGGTGGTGTCGAACGAGCCGCCGCAGGTGAGGAGGACGAGGCGGGCCGGGCCGGTGCGGGTGAAGACGTCGGCGGGGAGCCGGCTTTTGGGGTAACTGCGGCGGGCCTGCACGGTGTACCGGAAGGTGCGGCTTGCGCTGGTGAGGGTGATGCTGGCGCCCAGCGGGGTGCCAGCGAGGTGGAACAGCGCGCCGGGGCCGGCGATTGCTGAGTCGACGTGCCCGTCGATGACTGTGGTGCCAGCGGTAGCACCGGCGGGGGCGCTGTGGTCCCACCAGCCCAGGGTGTGCACGTCGACCGGGACGCCCAGGCTCCCGTCGCTGGCCACGCCGACCGGTTCGACCAGGGCGTCCACGCTCAAGGCGGCGAGCTGCAGCCGCCGCGGGGGGCCGCCCGGCCGGCCGGCGGCAAGGGTTGCTGGCCGGGGGACGTTCACAGCTGCCGGTACCGCTGCCGCTGCCGGGCGGTTGGCCGGCAGGGTGCCGGCGTCGACGTGGCTGGGGGAGCCAGTGAGCAGCACGGCGGCCCACACCACGACCGCCAAAGTAACCAGCAGGCCGGCGATCACCGTGAGCAGCGCACCCATGCGCACCCGACCCGTCGCCGGGGAGCGACGGGTCGGACGCGGGCGGGTCACGGGTTCAGCGCAGGGTTGGTGCGGCGTCGGGATGGCTGCTGCTCAGCGGCGGCGAAGGGCCCGGCCGCCAGCTGCGGTCAGCCCGAGCCCGGCGGCGCCGGCCACGGCCAGCAGCGCGATGTCGCTGGTCGGGGTGCCGCTGCCAGTAGTGGCCATCCCGCCGGTACCGGCCGGGACCGACGTCGGCGCCGTCCCAGTTCCTGCCCCGGTGCCGGTACCGGTACCGGTGCCGGTGCTGCTGGCGGTGATGGTGAACGGCCGGGCAGCGCGGTAGGCCAGCCCCGTGGCTTTGTCCTGGGACACGGCGACGAGCTCGGCCAGCCCGGCCTGCTCGCCGGCGGGGATGCTCACGGTGAGGGTGAACGAGCCTCCCGCCGTCGTGGCGGTGCTGCCCAGCTGCTTGGCAGCGGCTGTGGTGGAGGAGGCCTTGAAGACCAGGCCGACCTCGACGGGAAGGACCGGGGTGGGCTTGGCGGTGCCGTTCTTGGCCGGGCAGCCCGAGAAGTTGCTGCCGGACAGGGTGACCCTGGTACCAGCCGGGCCGGCGGCCGGTGTGAACGTCACCGAAGGGATCTTGCAGGTCGGGCTCGGCTGGGGGGTAGCTGCCAGCGCCGGTCCGGCTGCTGCCAAGACGGTGGCGGTGCTGATTCCGGCTACGGCAAGCAGCCGGCGGGTGGTTGTGGACGGCACGAGAAGAACCTCTTTCTTCGCGCCGACGGGGCGCGTGATGGCCGCAGGCTCCGCCCGACGGGTGGAAAGGGCCTGTCAACCCGTTCACACTGAAGGCCGCGAGCCGGCAGGCGGCGGCGACACGCTGATCTTCCCCCCAAAGTTCACCCAACCAGGGGGCTCAGCAACAGTGGACGATGAGATGGCGCCGTGTCGCGAACGTCGGCTCCCCCGGGATTGAGCCCGACCGGCCAGGACAGCGGGCGACGTAGCCCCGAAGCCGAAGCCGGCGAGCATCGCCCTTGCACCAGAATGGCACGGGGCTGCTCTCTCGGCTGCGGCTGGCGAGACGGCACGACAGGTCGCTTGGCTCGCTGGTGTCTTGTGCACCCCAAGGGGGTCAGCGTCACCTGTCGTCGCAGCTCAGGCGGCCACTGCGTCCTGGCTGCTGCGATCATCGACGACGACCAGGCCGGTGCTGACCGACGCGCTTCGCAGCTTCGTGCCACGCCGAGCTGTGCGCTTGCACTGGCACGAGGTGTCCGCCTACCGGCTCCAGATGTGCCAGCTGCTGCTGGCAGCCAGCCATGTCCGCCACCTCGCTGCCGTTGCTACGCCGCTGGACCCGAAACGTCCAGGAGCGCGGCCGGCGGCTGTGCCTGTCGGCGATCTCTTGGGAGCTGGACTCCGGCGGGGTGGACCGCCTGCAGTCCGAGACGCGGCGGCAGCGCGACGCAAACGACCGGCGCTTTCTTCTGGGTGAGCAGCGGGTAGACCGGCTGCCCGCAGCCCTGCAGTACGAGTTCGGCCAGCCGAACCAAGAAGCACTGCTCTCGGTTCCAGACGCTGTTGCCGGAGCGGTCGCTGCGGCGTTCGGAGCCGGCGAGCGAAGGTACCTGCACGCCCCAGGCGACAGCGTCGACGTTCTGCAGCTGCCCGGACCACAGCCCTGAACTGTCCTACAAGCGCGAACGCCGGGAGCCCGCGATACCGCAGGAAGTCCCGGCTCCACTTCCGAGGGCTTAGCGCCCCCGGCACGTCTCAGGATGCGCTTTCCTGACATGGATGCAAATCAGTGGGGCGTCGGCGGTGTCCGAGCAGCGAAGGGAGGGCGGCCTTGAGCACGTCCCGCTTCGGACGCTGCGCAGCGATCCACCACATGGCGGTGGCGGCGGGCCTGGAACTGGCCGGTCGGCGAGGACGGCCCCGGTGGCACGATGAGGGCGTGAGCGCCGCGGACTGGCGGCAGCCCGGTCCGGAGGGCCGTGTCAAAGGGTCAGAGGGTTCCTCTTGATGACGTCGCAGTCGCTGGTCGGCGCCACCGGCATTGTGCAGATCCGGGTGCGTGGGGGTGAGCAGCCGGGCGAGGTGCGGGTCGTCGTGCAGGGGCTGGCGCACTTCTACCTCGCTTATTGCCCCACCGTGGTGGAGGTGGGGCAGCAGGTGGTCGTGATCAACAATCGTGGGGGACGCCAGGTCGATGTCGAGCCGTGGCCGGCTGCCGACCTAGGACTTGACGTCACGCGGCCGTTGCCGCGAACTGAGAGGAACTGAAGGACATGTTCGGTTACCGAGTGCCGGCCCCCAACGAGGCGCTGCTCATCAGCGGCAAGAAGCAGCGCGGCGACGATGCGCTGCAGTTCAAAATTGTCACCGGTCACGGGGTCTTTGTGATGCCGATCGTGTCGCGCGCCTCGACGTTGACGTTGGCGATGCAGGAGGCGGAGGTCATCGAGGACTGCTTCACCCAGCAGGGGCTGACCCTGGGGGTGCAGGCTGTCATCGCGTTCAAGGTCGGCGACGACCACGAGTCGATCGCAGCTGCTGCACGGCGGTTCCAGGGCGACCAGTCACAGATGGCAACACTGGTGGGGCGGATCTTCAGCGGCCACTTGCGCAGCATCATCGGCAGCATGACCGTCGAGGCGATCATCCGCGAGCAGCAGACGCTCGGGGAGGCGATCCTGGATGCGAGCAAGACCGAGATGGGCAAGATCGGCCTGTCGGTGGACTCATTGCAGATCAGCAGCATCGACGACAAGGGCGCGGGCTACATCAAGGCCCTCGCGGCGCCGCACCAGGCAGCTGTAAACCAGGCCGCCAACGTTGCGCAGGCCCGAGCCGACCAGGAGTCGGCGATGGCGCGTCAGGAGTCCGAGCGCAACCAGGCCGAGTACAGCCGGCAGACCGCCGTGGCCCGCGCGGAATACCAGGCGGAGATCGACGCGGCCCAGCAGAAGGCGCAGCAGTCCGGGCCGCTGGCCGCGGCGCAGGCCCAGCAGGCCGTGCTTGCCGAGCGGGCGCTGGTAGCGCAGAAGAACGCGGAGCTGCGCGAGGCCGAGCTGATCGCCGAAGTCGCCAAGCCGGCCCAGGCCGAAGCCGAGCGGATCATCACCCTGGCGAGGGCGCAGGCCGAGGCGACGCGGCTGTCGTCGGCGGCAGCCGCTGCCGAGGGCCGCATCGCGTTGGACCAGCGCGTGATCGAGCAGCTGCCGGACATGCTGCGCGCCGTGTCCGAGGGGCTGCAGGGGGCGAACCTGACGGTGCTCGACGGAGCTGAAGGCCTCAGCGGCCTGGGCGCCTCGCTGGCCGGCCAGGGGCTGGCGCTGCTCGACGCTGTCCGGGGCGGACTGTCCCGCAGCATCGAGGCGCCGCCGGCCGACGCGCCCAAGGCCATCGAGAAGGCTGGGCCAGAAGGCTGACCCTCGACGAATTCAAACGAAAACGACGTGCGGTTCAAACTGGAGTTGATCCGCACCCGGCGCTGGGGATTGCGGCGGGGATGGTCGACCCAGGTTGGGAAGGTTAGATGACGCTGGCTCCGATGAGGTGGCCGATCAGGTAGGTGACGCCGGCTGCCAGCACGCCGAGGGCGAGCTGCCGGGCGCCGCTGTACAGCACGGGCCGGCGGGTCAGCCGGGCGACCACCACGCCGGCGGCGAACAACGCGACGGCGGACAGCACCAGAGCGACCGGAAGGCTGTTCAAGCCCAGTAGGTAAGGCAGCAGCGGCAGCAGCGCCCCGACCGAGAAGAAGACGAAGCTGCTCGCCGCCGCCGTCCACGGGCTGGGCAGCTCGTGCGGGTCGACCCCGAGCTCCTCGCGGGCGTGGAAGCGCAGCGCCTCCGCCGGGTTGGCGCCTAGGTCTTGGGCGACGGCCAGGGCGACCTCGGGCCGCACCCCCCGGGCGATGAACGAGTCAGCAAGCTCGCGGGCTTCTGCTTCGGGGTGGCGTTCGAGCTCGAGGGCCTCAATCCTGACCTCGGCGCAGACCGCCTCGTTCTGGCTCGCCACCGAGGTGTACTCACCGGTCGCCATCGAAAAGGCACCCGCCACCAGGCCCGCCATGCCGGTCAGGATCAGCGTGTGCCGACCCACCCCGCCGCCGCCGACACCGGCGATCAGGCTGACGTTGGTCACCAGCCCGTCCATCGCGCCGAACACCGACGGCCGCAGCCACCCACCCGACACGTCGCGGTGGGTGTGATCATGCGCCTCGGGCCGGACCGGCGGCGCGCCGGGCAGGTCGAGGTCGACATCGCCGGCCACACGTGCCTCCTGCTGTGGACTTGGTACTTCAGAAGAGTTGCGCGAACTGGTTCTACCCATCACGTGCAGGCGACACCTGCTCAGGCAGCGAGGTCACACGGCGCGAGGAGGGTCCAGTGGGGGGGGGGGAACCCGGGCGCCGGGGTCAAGTCGGGCGGACTCGAACGACTCCCAGTGGTGACTGACCGTGGCCGGCCGGTCGCCTCGGCCCCCTTTAGGGTCCTCCTTTTGCCCTCACCCGGCGCCTGACCGTTGCCGCCGGCGTACCGGGCGGCGTTCAGCACCGGACGGGTGGTCCGCTTCACCACGGCCGTGGCAGGGCTACCGGCCGGACCGGACAGGCGGTGCTGGTGACCAAGGCTCGTCGGCTGCTATGAGTCTTGGTTCAGGCAGCGGGCCAGGCCGCCGATGCAGACGGAGGGCTCTCACTTTCTGGTGCAGTCCGGGAGGCTGCGCCTCGCTCGTCTGCTGAACGAGTCCTGATCTAGCCCGAGGGGGTCGTGCACGTGGCCCGACGCCAGCTGCTGGCTATTGCCGTGGGCTCCGCGTTGATCCTGGGCACGGGCAGCGCTCTGGCAGCTCCTACCGCGTCCGCAGCGCCAGAGTCCGCCGACCAGCAGCTGCACGCCGCGCAACAGCAGGTGCGCAGCGCAGGTCGGCAGCTGGATGCGGTTCAGGTCCGGGCCGAGCAGGCAGCCGAGGCCTACAACGGGGCCCGTCTGCAGGCCGGCCAGGCCGCGGCCCGTAGTGCCAGCGCCGCAGCCGTCGCCGGCGCTGCCAGCGTCCGCGCAGCCCAGGCCGTTGCTGCCAGGGACGCCGCCACCGGCGAGGTCCGCCGGGCGGTCGGGGCGCGGGTCAGCACCCGAGCCGAGCAGGGCCGCGCCGAGCAAGCCGTCGCCGCCGCACAGGGCCGGCTCGGTGCGCTCGCGGCCGGGGCGTACAAGTCCGGCGGCCACCTGGGCTTCTACTCCCTGCTGCTCGGCGCCGACCCGGCTACCTTCGCCGACGGCCAGGAGCTGATCAGCCGGGTCGACCGGCACCACAAGGACGCGCTCGGTGAGCTGGTCCGGGCCAAGGCCGTCGCGGCCGACGCGGGCACCAGGGCCGCCCGCGCCGAGCAGATAGCGGCTGACCGTGCCCGGCAGGCGACCAGCTCAGCGCAGCAGGTGACGCAGTCCGCCGCCGCCGCCCGCGGTGCAGCCGCTATAGCGGCAGGGGCACTGCAGACCTCCCGCCGGGCGGCAGCTTCGGCGGCGGCCGCCAGATGGCAGGCCCAGCGAATCGTCGACGCCGCCCAGCAGACCCTGGGCACGGCTAACGTCACCGCGGCCGAGCTGGCAGCCAAAGCCGAGCAGGCCCGCCGCGACGCAGCGGCAGCCCGCACGGCAACCAACCTCGCCCTAGCGGAAGCAGCAGCACGAGCGGCTCATCTCGCCCAGACGGCGGCTGCAACCGCTGCGGCGCCGCAGGTCAACGAACGGCCCAGCCCAGCGGAGTCCAGCCCGGCGCAGCTAGTTGCGCCCAGCCCAGCCCGGCGCAGGTAGCTGCGCCGCAGCCCAGCCCGTCGGTGCCCAGCCCGTCGCAGGTAGTTGCGCCGCAGCCCAGCCCGGCGGTGTCCAGCCCGGCGGTGTCCAGCTCGCCGCCGCCGAGCCTGCCGGGCAGTGGTGCTGCTGCTGTCGCCGTTGGCTGGGCGTTTCGTGAGATCGGGGTGCCGTACTCGTGGGGCGGCGGCGAAGCCACTGGGCCGACGCCGGGTTTCGCCCAGGGCGCGGACACCGTCGGCTTCGACTGCTCTGGGCTGACCCTGTTCGCGTGGGCGCACGCCGGTGTCGCGCTCGGGCATTACACCGGCTCACAGTGGACCGCCGGCCGGCACGTCGCCCAGTCCGACCTGGCGCCAGGGGATCTGGTGTTTTTCGCTACCGACACTTCCGACCCGGCAACGATCCACCACGTCGGTCTGTACATCGGCGCCGGTGACATGATCAGCGCGCCGCACACCGGCGACGTGGTGCGGGTCGCGTCGGTCGCCGGCTTCGGCGGCTACATCGGCGCGGTCCGGCTGACCGGCTGAGGGGCTGACCCGCAGCCCAACAGTCCTCGGTCACCTGCCCTTGGCCCAAAGCTTGGCCGTCTGCTCAGCGACGGCGCAGGCGGCTGACACAGGGGGAGTTCGAGTCCGAACGCCGACGCGGGCGGGTGGCCGTGCTGGCCACCCACCCGCACGCGTCACGCGAGTGAAGCTCAGGCCTGCGACGCGCCGCGCTTACGGTGAATGCTGCGCAGGCCGGTGCCGAGTAGCACCATGCCCAGCACCCCGGCTGTCACCGGCACCAGGGGAGTCTGCCCCGGGGCCGATCGGGCGGTGCCACCGCCGCCGCTGCTGACCCCCCCGTTCGGCATCGTCGAGCCGGCGGCGTTGGAGGTGCCCAGGTTGACCGACTTGGCGTTCGGCAGCGCCAGGTAGGGGAACGCGGACCCGGGGGGGCTGGCGGGGGTGTTGACCCCGTCCCCGGCTGCCAGCGCCGGCACGATCGTGCCGGTCTGGGCGGCTCCTTCGAGGGCTTGCAGTTCGATGTCGACGACGTCGTCGGTCAGGCGCCGCCCGTTGGGGAAGCCCTGCAGGTCCTTGGCCAGGACCCCGAGCCGGCTGGGGCTGGCGGTGACCGGCACCGAGGTGTTGAGCCGCAGCTCCTCAGCCGGGACGAACGAGCCGGAGCTCACGCCCTTGTTCAGCATCTGGGAGTTCAGGTCAGCCGCGATGGGCCCGCACGCCTTGCAGATCCCGGTCAGGAAGATCTCCTGCAGGTCCTTGCGCGGCGCTGCCGGTGCCTTCAGCCCGTAGATCGACTCGATCAGCTTGGGGACCTCGGGGTCGAGCACCTTGGCCACCGCCGGTGCGACGGTGTGGTCCTGGGCCGGGGTCAGGCCGTTGAAGGCGTCTTTGAGCTGGGCGGGGATGACGACCTCGTTGACCAGCGGGTTGCCCAGCCGGGAGACCTGTACGAAGTCACCGTTCGGGGTTTGCTTGTTGCCCGCCGACAGCGACAGCCCCTGCTTCTCGGTGGTGCTCCACACCCCGACGACCGGGTTGCTGGTCGCGTCGCCCTTGAGCGCGACGTCGGCCTTGGGCACCTGCAGTGCGACGCTGTTGACGTTGTAGCCCGCGAGGGTGTTCTGGCCGGACTCTTTCAGGTTCGCCCCGTAGAGCAGGTCGAAGATCCGAAGGTCGAGGAAGAACGGGTCTGCTGCCTGGCCGGCGAAGGTCTTGCCGCCGTTCGGCAAGTTGGTGATGGCCTGGTCGCGCAGCATCGCGTAGTTCGGCATCGACGCCGGGCCGACGTCGGAGGGGGCGACCCGGGCGTTGCTGACCAGCGTGGTGCTCTGCCCGGCTTTGATCTCGGTCAGGGTGTAGGTCTGCCAGAACAGCAGGTGCGGGTCGGTCAGCGACTGCACCGGGCCGTTGTTGTACAGGAACGTCCCGCCCCCTGGGGCGGTGCCCCGCGCGTCGTGGTCGGCGAACGTCCAGCGGTAGGTGATGTCAGGCTTGCCGGTCCCGCTGTTGTCGATGTTGATGTCGTAGTGCGACCCGGCCTTGAACGGATAGAAGTTCGGGCCGCCGTTGGGCTCCTCGAACGGGATCCAGTTGGCGATCAGCGTCACCGTGTTCGACTTGTCCGGGCTGGTGAACGCGTACACGTCGGTGTTGTCATGCTGCGGGTCGCCAGCTGTCAGCGGCGCCTCGCGGTGAGAGGAAGCGTTCGCAACCCCGCCGCTCAACCCCGCCATGGCCGTGCCGGCAAGTGCTGCAACCGCAACCGCGGCCGCCCGCTTCCGCCCGCTGTGCCGCTTCCCGTGTGACGTCATGCGTGTCCTCTCAGCGCTGGCAACTGCCCGGGGGCACCACAAACGCCGGCACCAGCACATCCATCGGCGCGTCACCCGAATGCAGTAGCCCAACCCGACGAAGATTCACCCGCCCGCCGAGGACGGTCAAAGCGCAGACCGACCACCAGTGCCCGCGACTGCCATGCAGCAGGGCGTCGCCAGTTCCCCTAGGGCGCAAGGAGCATCGTCGAAAGGCGGCGCCCGTGGGGTTGATGCAGCCGGATCGGATCGTTGGTGGTTCAGCGCGGGCGCTGCTGTTCGGCGGGTCCGCCCCGGACGCCGTCGAGTTCGAGCGTGCCGTCGGTCGCGCGCCAGGCGCGGTAGTCGCACGACTGGCAGGAGATGATCTCGACGGGCGTGCCGTCGGTCAGCGTCAGCAGGATGCGGGTCATCCGCTCGCCGCCGCAGCCGGGGCACGACAGACCATTGGCCAGCGACGGGTCCAGCCTCAGACTTCCTGCCTTGATACCCCGGCCCAGAGCCGCGCGACTGATCGGGACGGCAGCATCCGCCGCGGTCGTGCTCGCCTGGGACCTCACAGCAGGACCTCCACCTGAAGGCCGTCGCCGGGCGGCGGCCGTCAGACCCATCGGCGCACGCCGGGCAGGGCACGGCCACGAACGGGTGAACGCCGCCGGGTGACAGCGTCTTGGTCCGCTGCCAGCTGGTGCCTTACGGGTAGCAGCTGGCTCTGTAGAAGGCGAGGGGACTGCTTAAGCCCGCCCAGTCGCGGTAGCCAAACCGCAGGCAGGTGTCCATTTGCCGGCTTCCATAGCGCCCCGCGGGATTTCCGGATCGACGGTCCCGCCTTCAGAAGCCCTGCCCGCGAAGCCAACTGGATGCGGCGGTAGCCCCCGATCGGATGACCGACAAGTGGCCCTGGGCGTCGATGGCCTTTCTAGGGCCTCCGGGCTCTGGCGGGACCGGCGGCCCCTAGAAGCCCGAACGGACGGATGTCAGACGACGCCCTCGGGAACCCTCGCCGGGGCCGTTAGTGGGCCGGTACCAGCTCACCTCACCGAGCACGACCTCGCCTTCGACGGCGGCGAGCGGGTGTTGCAGGGCTCCGCGAGCAGTGGGCGCCATCCGCAGCTCGTAGGAGGGCTCGGCAGGGGTGCTCCTCACCGCACCGGCCGTGCCTGGCACGCCGTGACACACCCGGTGGCCATGCTCGTCTGGCCGGGTCTTCTCAGCGGGGTAGCAGGCCGTAGTCGGCGCGCAGCTCCCGAGCCCCGATGTACTGCCCGGCGGCGATCTCGGCTTCGCCCCGGGCGATGCGGGCCAGAGCGCCAGGGTCGGCGTCGAGGGCCAGGGTTTCCTCCCAGCCCTCTAACTCATCCGGGGACATTGCAACAAGCAACGGCTTACCGTTTCGGGTTAGTACGACCCGACCACCGGTACGGCTGACCTCGTCCGCGAGTTGGGACAGGCGGTCATCGGCACCGTCGTTAAACTCGATGTACGCCGCTTCACTCACAGATCCAGTGTGCACCGTCTCGCCAGGTGACGATCTGTCTCAGATCAAGCCATGGCTACTGTCGCCAACCAAGCCGAACTGCGTCTCTGGGGCAGGCGGGCCGGTGCCGGTGTCGGTGTGGGCCCGGCTGGGATGTTCGGATCAGCGTTTGTGGCATGACGGCTGTCCGTAGGCACGCCATCATCGCCCTTGGACAAACTGCTGACCGGGCTGACCAGGACAGCGCTCGACCCCCCCTGGCGGGCGCAGATGACCGAGCACCTGAGTTATGACAAGCACGACCCACCTCGGCCGCAACCTGGCCGACTCCCGCAACGCACGCGGACCAAGACGGTGCTGACCGAGGTCGGCCGGCGGATGCTGGTTGCGCGGCAGCCCAGCACGCCGGGACCGGTATCGGTGACAAAGCGAGGGGAGCATTCCCCCGACCAGGGCTAGCCGGCGGCTGCGGCCTTGAGCTTGCTTCCGGCGGTGACCTTTACGGTCTTGGTCGCGGCGATCTGAATCGTTTCGCCGGTGGCGGGGTTACGACCCTCGCGGGCGGCACGGGCACCTTGTTCGAAGGTGAGAAAGCCCGGCAGGCTCAGCTTGTCCTGGCCGTCGGCTACCACGTCGAACACGACGTCTTGGAAAGCTGCGAGCACCTTGTCGGTGTCGGCCTCGGCCACGCCGGCTTTGCCCGCCACGGCGGCGATGAGCTCCTTGCGGTTCACGTTCTGCTCCTGACTGCTGCCCCAGGGTTTAGGGCAGCGCCTGGCCACGGTAGGACGGCACACGCCGAACGAGGCGCCCAGACGCGCCGCCCCGCGTCGGCGGGTTGCAGCCGGCCGGTGCCGGGACGGACTGTCGTGGGGAGAGGCGGCTGTCGGGGGCCCCGGGGAATCGGCCTCATCGCCGGGATGGTTCAGCTGGTGTCGGGGTCAGGGAAAAGTGCGAGCTGATGGCGCCAGGGTTCCCCGGCGATCATGGCGGCGGTGAGCCGGTCGGGGTGGTAGCCACCGGTCAGGGCGGCGCGGATGGCCCGGGCCCGCCCAGCCGGCCCGCGGACGTCAGCCTGGCCGTGGTGATACCGGCCGCCGGCGCGTCCCCGGCGGGTCATGTCGCCCATGTTGAGCCGGTGGCTGCCCGGTATCAGGTGCGCCAGGCGTACGCAGCTAGTCTCATCGCAGCAGTGCCGTAGCCGCACCCCGGCGGGTAGCGGTCCGACGTCTTGTTCCCACAGCCAGCGGTGGGCGCTCATCACCCGGCCGTTGCCGCCGGCGAACCGGCCGTAGCCGTCGTCTGCGATCGCCCCGACCCACCACAGGCAGGTCGGGGACCACACCACCTTGCGGTCGAACCGCCACCGGTCCACCACCGCCGCCCGCATACGCCCGTCCTACCACCCCGCACCGACAAGAACCGGCATCATCCCTCGGCAGGATCGGCGTGCCGACCATAACCTCCGACCGAAATCCGGCCTCGAGGACAGGACACGGGCCGTCGGCGCAGGCAGCACTGTCCTGCACCCTGCTCGAACCGTCGAGGTGCGACCAGGTGCGTAGCCGACCGTCGAGCACATCTGGGCACGGGTCTGCTG
>JAABVA010002812.1_pt1 | contig 17010 bp, 19 predicted proteins | sample 5560331 | NCBI WGS metagenome assembly JAABVA01 (sample SAMN12812661, study PRJNA571458) | rock metagenome | isolation source: Antarctica rocks | place: Antarctica: Victoria Land, Mt New Zealand sud | collected 2016-01-07 | reverse complement strand
CTTCTACCGGCTCATCGAGGGCGCCCTCGCCACCGACCCGCACCCCTACCAGACGCTCCTCACGCCCCTGAGGCGGAATCCCGGCGCTCATCGGGAATCGGTGGAGCGACGTGGATAGCCCACTTCCGCTTTCCGCTTTCCGCTTTCCGCTTTCCGCCAGGGCTTTAGGCGCCCGCTCTACTAGATCGTGACGACGTTGACGACGAACGCGATCACCGTCGCCGCGGCCGCCGCGCGATCGAACTGCCGCCCTTCGGTGGGAGCGCGCGCTGCGCGGTAGAGCCCGAGGACGACGAACACCAGGGCCGGCGCCAGCCAGTCGTTGGCCGAGAAGCCCTGCAGTCCGTCGTCGTTGAGCTGGGGCCAGTTCGCCGACTTGCGCAGCAGGAATACCGCGGCGGCGCTCAGCACGCCGATCAGCACGACATCGATCGTGCGTTGCTCGTCGCGCAGCAGCCACGCCGCTGCCAGCCCAGCCAGGACGCCCGTGACGGCGCCGGTCAGTGCGATGTGACTGGTGGTGAACACGTCGCCGGTTGCGATCACGAAGCTCATCTCCGTGTCACAGGCCTGGCGAGAACGTGAAAGGGGCGGGCGGGACGAGAGGTGTGCCGATGTCGAGCTGGATCAGTGCGTGGGCCTTGAGCGGAATCGAGCGGGGATCGCCGCTGAAGCGCTTTGCGTTGACGTAAGCCGCGACGTGCCCCTTTGCCGGTCCGACCTGGCTGGCGCTGAGCGGCTGCTTCCAGAGGTCGAAGTAGTTGCCCAGGGTGAACGTTCGCTGGACGGGCGACTCGATGTGGATGATCCCGTCGCGGGTGTGGCTGTGCAGCCAGTAGAAGCACGCGCCGCTGGCGACGAACGGCCCGTCGTTGGTCTGCTCGACCTGGCGTGGCGCGGGGATCCCGATGCCCTCGGGGACGAGCCTCGGGCGGCCGTCGAGGTAGACGGCGAGGTGAGCGTGGATATGGAAGAGCACTTGCTCGCTGGTCTGGCACTGGGTCCCGTCGACAGTGGCCCCGCTTGCTTCCCCGCCGGTTGAAGCGAGGAGTCCTGAGCCAGCGGGCGGCGTGCTCGACGAGGTCGAGTGCTTCGTGGCGCCGCCGGCGGCGATCACCACGACGACCGCCGCGACGGCAACGACCGCCGCACCGCCGCCGCCGAGCCGCAGGCGGCGCCGGCGACTCGCAGCGCGGTGTTCGGCCTGCTCCGCGGCGAGCCGTTGCTGGCGGCGGCGTTCCTTCTCCTCCTGACGACTGCTCATCCGGGGCTGGACCTCTTCAACGCAGGGCGATGATGCCGACGGCCGCCGCGACGGCGACCAGCGCCGGCTCGGGGACGTTGAAGCGGCGCTGCAGCAGCAGCGCCAGGGCGACGACGGCGATCGCGACCGACGACGCGGTCGCGATGACCTGCTCGGCGATCACGATCGCGGCGCCCGCGATCGCGCCGGCCGCGGCGGCGGTGGCGCCCTTGACGAACCCCTGCAGGCGCGGGTGCTGCTCGTGGCGGCGGATGAACCCGCCGGGCACCACGACGAACAGGTAGACGGGCAGGAACACCGCCGCTGTGGCCACGAGCGCGCCGGTGAGGCCGTAGACGAGGTAGCCGGCGAACGTGGCCATGATCACGACGGGGCCGGGGCTGATCAGGCCCATCGCGACGGCGTCGACGAACTGCTGCTCAGTCAGCCAGTGATGGTCGCTGACGAGTCCTTGGTGCAGGAACGGCACGATCGCCAGCCCCGATCCGAACGTAAACGCGCCGGCCTTGGCGAAGAACACTGCCATCGGCCCGAGGGTCGCGCCCGATCCCGTCCACGCCAGGCCCTTGACCGCGGCCAGGACGCCGACGGGCGAGACGCTGGCGGCGCTGGAGGTGAGCTTGGGCAGGCCGCCGCCGTAGTAGATCGCGCCGAACGCGCCGGCCAACAGGAACAGCCAGACGATCTCAGCGCCGGCGATCGCGGTGGCCGCGCACAGGATCGCGGCGATCGTCCACAGCACCGGGTCGGTCTTGTTGGTCGAGCGGGCCAGCTTGTAGGCGGCGATCGCGATGATCGCCAGCACCGCCGGGCCGACACCGAGGAACACCTCGTGCACCCACGCCAACCCCTGATAGTGGGCGTAGAGGACGGCGACGGCGGTGACGATCACAAACGGCGGCAGCACGAACGGGACCGCCACGGCGGCCGCGCCCAGCGCGCCCGCCTCCAGGTAGCCCAGCCACATCGCCAGCTGGGCGGCCAGCGGGCCGGGCATCGTCTGCGCAACAGCCAGCCCCTGCTCGTACTCGGCCTCGGTAAACCAGCCGCGCTCGTCAACCAGGTCGCGGCGCATGTAACCCGCCAGCGCGATCGGGCCGCCGAACCCCGACGAGCCCAGTCGCAGGAAATAGCGCACCAGCCCAGCCAGCGTTCGTTGCGGCTGCGCCGGCGCCGGCGCGGTCGGGGGCGCGGCGGCCGCCGTCGATCGTGGCTGGGTCATGCCGGTTCGCGGCCGAGCAGATCGGCGCGCTTGAGGTACTCATAGAGCCCGTCGTACAGGTGGCCGCTGAGCGCGAGGACGTCGTGATCGCCGCAGACCATCGACAGCCCGCGCATCAGCACGTCCAGGCCCGGTGCCTCGGGCGCGTCGTAGCGCTCGTCGTCCAAGTCGGCGGCGTGCACGATCCGCGCGATCGCCCACAGCACGGGATCATCGAGCTCGTAGCGGCGCAGGAACGCCTCAAACGAGCACTCGCCGCCGTGATGCGACAGCTCGGCGCCGCGCATGTCAAACGCCGTCACGCCGGGCGGCACCTCGTCAGGGTCATCGACGAACAGGAACTGCGCGTCGGGATCGATGAAGTGCGCCACGAGCCACGCGCACGCGGTGCGGTCCACGTGCGGGCCGCTGCGCGTGGCCCACTTCACGCCGCCACCCGCTCCGCGCTGGCGACGGCCAACGCCTCGACCGCCGCGGCGGCCTGCTCACGCTCGGGCGCGGGGAAGTAGTCACGCCGCCGCACGCGGCCCAGCTCGCGACGCAACCGCGCGAGCGTGCGCCGCCGCGAACCGGCCGGTGCCGACAGCGCCGCCGTGGCCTGCATGATGACCGTGGCGTAGTCAGCGGCGACGGTGGCCTGCATCCGTGACGCCAGCGCGCGTTCCTGCGCCGCCGAGCCGGACACTCCCACCCAGACGCTCGCCTCGCCGCCCGCCTCGACGATCCCGTCGGCCAGCCAGTCCAGCTGCTCGCGGGTGCGGCTGTCCGCCGGCAGCGCCACCAGCCCGTCCAACAACTGGACGGCCCCAAGCCGCCGCAGCGCACGCCACAACGCGATCCGCGGCGTCGAGGGCTCCCGTGGAAGCCGGTAGGCCAGCAACACCCATTGACCGACGGACACCCGCCAGATGCTAACACCAAGCGTGTAACCGTGGTTGCACGGTTGTGAGTGAGCTCCTTCAGCGGTCGGCGCCTCGCGCGGTCCGCTCCCCCGAGGGTGGCACGCCATCCGGGCGTGCCGACGGGGTCGCCGACGGCCCGCGCGAGGCGGGTCCCGACCGAGAAGGAGACCCCTCCTGGCCAAGTCCAAACACCGCCTCACCGACGCCGAGCGTGCCGAACGCCGCCAGCGAGATCGCGAGCGCCTGCAACGCACTACTTCTCGCTGCTGGCCTACCAGGGCCAGGCGATGGGCTACCTCGTCTCCGATCCGCTCGGTCACGGCGCGAACCTATTCGGCACTCACGACGCGACGATCGACTACGGGATCATCGCCGCCACCGGGATCTGGTACGTGCAGGTGGGAGCGCTGGTCCTCGGCCACGTGGCCGGACTCCTGCTCGCCCACGACCGTGCGCTCGTCCTCTACCGCGACGCGCGCGACGCCGTGCGCTCCCAGGCGTGGATGCTCGTGGTCATGGTGGGCTTCACGAGCCTCGGCCTGTGGCTTCTCTCCTCGGTGAACCAGTGACCCTGCCGCTCGCGCAGTTCGGCCACTGGTGGGGTCAGCTCGTCTTCGCGGCGCCCGTCCTCATCCTCGTCGGTCTCCTGCTCTTCGACAAGGTCCGTGGGCGCTCGGGCGCGCGGCGGGGAGAACGCCGCCGCCCCTAGCGAGAGGCGCGGCGCTGGAAGCAGGAACACTCGCTGAGGCCCTGTGGCCCTATGGCGGGCACAAGGCTTCATCCGGGCGGCGCGCGGCTGCCTCCGGCTTCCCGGACAAGATGGACCGGTCGGCTTGCAACGTGCGCCCGGGCGAGTGGTCCCGCCTCTCGCGCAGAGGAGCCCGCGCCTACGGAACCGCGCGGACCGACACCGGCGTGGCGGACCCGGATGCGTTCTGCGAGTCGGCGCCGGTCCGGGCGCTCACCCGGTAGAGCCCGCGCGTGCGCAGCGTGAGCGCCGTGGCGAAGCTGCCCCCACTCACCGCGACACGGCGCGAGAGCACGACGAGGTAGCGGCCGCTCGGCTGGCGGCGCGTGAGGACGAGCCGCACGAGCCCCTTGGCGGGGGTCACCGCGCCCGAGAGCCGCACTGCGCCGCCGGCTCGCACGTGCCGCGCCGCCGCGCGCAGCCTGAGCGCCGGGCGCACGGGCACCGCGACCGTCGGCGAGGTGACGGGGTCGTGGTTCGGGTCCCCGCCCCAGCGGGCATGGTAGGAGGCGTTCGCGTCGGCGGCGAGCGAGGTCGTCCACGCGCCGTTCGCCCCCGTGGTCGCTTCGGCCACCGGGGCGAAGGTGCCGTCCGGGGCGCGCCGCTCCACCACGATGAGCTGGTTCGCCGGGCTCGAGCCGTCCGGCAGCGTGAGCCGGCCCCGGAACATCGCGGGGGCCGGGTAGCGGACCACCGCGGGCACTGCGCCGAGAGACAGCGAGGGCCCGAGCGGCGGCAGGCTCGCGTAGTACTGCGAAGCGAGCGAGCGGATGCTCGGGAGCTGGGCGTAGAGCGCGTTGCCCGGGCAGTCCGTGGCGTCGCCGTCGCGGTGTCCGGAGATCCGATTGAACGTGATGCGCTCACCCTGAGGGTGGGCGTTAAGGCTTCCCCCGCCCGAGGTCTCGGTGATCTTGCCCTCGACGGGCGCGCCGTGGAGGTGAAGCTTCCAGGCGATGATCCGAGCCGTCGAGCGGATGCCGGCCGAGGTCTCCCCGACGGAGGTGAAGTCGCCGATGTTCGAGACCCCGGTGGAGTAGGAGTTGTAGCCCTGGGCCTGGGCGCCGATCACGGCGCGGTCGATGCCGCCCGCGCGACCCTCGAAGATCTTGCCGTAGCGGTCGACGAGGAAGTTGTAGCCGATGTCGTTCCAGCCGTTGGAGTCGCGGTGGTAACGGCAGACGGCGAGCACGATCGCCGCCGAGTCGCCCGGTCCGTAGGAGTTCGCGTTGACCGTGTGGTGCACGAAGGCCATGTCGACGCGGCCGTACTGCGGGGCGTACCGGGGCCGGCACTGGTTGCCCGGGTCCCACTGCGAGCGCGGCACGATCGGAGGCTGACCCGGCAGCGTCGAGCCCTCCGCGCGGGCGTCGTCGGGGGAGAGCAGCGCGTAGGCGCCGTGGGCCGCGCGGCGGATGCCCGTCTGCACGCGGTCGGTCGGAGTGGCCGTGCCCGTGACGTTGACGAAGTGGACCTTGAGGCCGGCGAGCGGTCGCGAGAGGCGGAGCTGGAGCTCGTCGGCGGCGCCCGCCCACACGGGGTCGGACGCCGACAGGGGTCGGGCGCCGTCGGGCCCGTGGTCATTGGCGCCCGCGGCCGGGACCCAGCGGCTCCAGCGCCCGCCGTCGCGGCGCACGCGGGCGAGGATCCGGACGTGCGCGCCGCCGCGCCAGCGCAGGCCGAAGAGGTCGAAGCGCCGGGGGGCGCGGAGCACCGGCGAGGGCCGGGCGCTCGCCGCGGTGGCGGTGACCGCGCGAGCGCCGCCCACGCGCTCGAGGGCGCCCGGAACCTTCAGCTCGAAGTCGACCGCGCGCGGCACGTAGGGCGCGCGCGAGAGCGCAGGTCCGGCGACCCAGACTAGGCCGGCGCACACCGCGAGAGCTGCGAGGAAGAGCGCACGACGCATCCCGCGCACTCCAACACGACCGCTCGTCGGAGGTTGCGGCCGGAGCCGCGGCCTCGGACGGGCTACTCCGCCTGGTTGATGAACTCCGGCCCCTTGAGCGTGTACTTCTGGCGGAACGCGCGGAACGCGTCGAAGACCTTGGGAGTGAAGTGGGGGCAGGTGAGCGTGCGCGCCCACGCGACGGCGGCGACGTCGTTCTTCATCCCCGTGTTGTTCTGGAAGAGCAGCATGTACTGCCCCGGTTCATAGGGGCCGGCAGACTCGTTGAAGAGCCCCTCGAGCTGCTTGACCTGCGGGGTGGGAAGTCCCGGCCGGTACTCGATCTCGATCCGCCCGTGCTCGAGGGAGTGCACCGCGCGCCCCGGCGGCGGCGAGCCCTGGCCGACGTAGTCGCCGTCGGAGGAGGGGGCCTGGGAGTGGGCGCCGTAGCTCGGCGGGTTGGTCTTGTAGGTCGCCTTCTGGCTGTCGGGAACGTGGTCGCGGTCGTGCGGGCCGGGCGTGTACTCGCGGAGCTGGCAACCCGCGTCGCGCACCGCCGCGCCGAGGTCGGTGGTCTTGGCGGTGGGCAGCCCGGAGGCCCCGGCGCCCGCGGCGGTCTTCGGGCCACCCTTCTTGGAGTCAGAGCCGCCGGCTACCACGGCGACGACGATCGCGGCCACGAGGGCGAGAGCCAGCGCGCCTCCGATCAGCAGCCGCAGGCGACGCCCCCGGCTGGCGCGCGCCGCGGCCGCGCGCTCGGCGGCGAGCCGCTCTTCGCGGCGGCGCTCCTTCTCCTCCTGCCGGCTGGCCATCGTCCGAGAAGGGTACCTAGGAGCCCACGGCGCGCCGCGCGGGGCGCGGCCCGGCGGCCCGTGACTGCTGGCGCGGCGCCCAGCACTCCTCGACGAAGTCGGCGATCTCACCCGTCAGGCGCTCCGGGGTGATCCGCAGCTCGAGGATCGAGTTGGCGTCGAGCAGGCGCCCCCGCGAAAGCTCGCGGGCGAGGGCGTCGGCGTCGGAGAACGGATGGACGGGATCACGGGGATGGCCGATGATCAGGGCCGGTGCCTCGATCGCCCGTCGCTCGACCGGCGGCGGCGCGATGCGCCCGAAGAACAGCCCCTGGATCACCGCCGAGCTCGGCGCCGGGTCCTGGCGCATCCAGTCCAGCATGAGATTGGCGAGCTCGGGAACGCCGCGCCGGGGCACGAGCCGCGCCACTCGCTGCGCGAGGCGCATGACCGGCTCCCCGGCGCTGAGAGCGAGCATGAGCGGCGTGAAGGCGACCGCGCACGCGATCAGCGCGGTGTCGAGGACGGGCATCTCCACCACCATCCCGCGGACGCGCCCCGGAGCGAGCGCGGCGACCTCGAGCGTCGTGTTCGCTCCGAGCGAGGTGCCTCCGACCACCGCCTCCTCGAGCTCGAGGTGGTCCATCAGGGCGACCGTCTGGGCAGCGAAGCCCTGCATGGAGTACCGGGTCATCTCGCACGGGCGGTCCGAGTCGCCGTGGCCCAGCAGGTCGAGCGTCAGGACCCGCTGCCCGCGGGCCGCCAGCGAGCGCGCGAGCGGGAACTGCATCCGCTGGGAGAACAGCAGGCCGGGCAGGAGGATCGTCGTCTGCGAGCCGGCGCCGAAGGACGTGTAGGAGAGCTTGTGTCCCTCGTGGGTGAAGTGCGCCATGCGCCCGCGAGGATAACCGGCCAACCTGGCGCTCAGCCGCTCGTTTGTCCAGGTATGACCGGTACGCACTCGCGTTCAGGCAGGCAGCGCGCGATACTGGCTGGATGGAAGCCTCTACCGTGGCGGTGCCCCGCGCGCCCGCGCGCCGCTCTCCGTGGTTCTTGCGCGCAGCCTCCGACGAGCGCCTCGTCGCCCTCGTGCGCGAAGGTGACGCGGCCGCCTTCGAGGTGGTCTACGACCGCCATCACCGGGCGCTGCTCTCGTTCTGCCGGCACCTGCTCTCGAGCGCCGAAGAGGGCGAGGACGCCGTTCAGCAGACGTTCCTCTCCGCGCATCGCAACCTGGTCGGCTCCTCGAAGCCGATCCAGCTCAAGCCCTGGCTCTTTGCGATCGCCCGCAATCGCTGCCTCTCCATGCTCCGCGCCCGCCGCGAGCAGGCCACGGGCGAGGAGATCGAGGTGGCCACGGAGGGGCTGGCCGACGAGGTCCAGCGCCGCAGCGACCTCAAGGAGCTGCTCGCCGACCTGCGCCAGCTTCCCGACGATCAGCGCGAGGCCCTCGTTCTCGCGGAGATCGGCTCGCTCGGCCACGACGACATCGCCGAGGTGATCGGCGTGCCCAAGCCAAAGGTCAAGGCGCTCGTCTTCCAGGCGCGTGAGTCGCTCATCGCCACCAAGACGGCACGCGAGACGCCGTGTTACGAGATCCGCGAGCAGCTCTCGACGCTGCACGGCCGCGCGCTGCGCCGGGGCAACCTCCGCCGCCATCTGCGCGACTGCGAGGGCTGCCGCGAGTACCGCGCGCACGTCGACAAGCAGCGTGCCGCGCTGGCGCTCGTCATCCCGGTGATCCCCAGCCTCGCCCTCAAGCACGCGTCGATGCCGGCGGCGGTGGCCGCCAAGCTCGGCGGGGGGAGCGGCGCGGCCGGCGGCGGCCTGGCCCTCGCCGGCGCCAAGGGCGCGGGCGTGAGCGCGAAGATCCTTGCCGCGGTGGCCCTGGCCGGCGCGGGCACCGCGGGCACGGTCGTGGCCATCGACGCCTCCGGTGGGCACCGGCACGCCCCTCGGGCGGGCGCTTCGGCTTCATCGGCGCCTTCGAGCGCTCCGGCGCTCGCGGCGGGCGCGCGGGGCGGCTCGCCGAACGCCCGCTCAACCGGCGGCGCGGCGCGCAACCACGGCGCTCCGAGCCGGGCCGCCGCGCCGCACGCCGGTGCCGCGCCGGCGGCGCATGCGTCCGCGGCGCACGCCGCGGCGGCGCGTCGGGCCGCGCACAAGCGCCGTGCGGGCGTCGCCCGCTCCCTCTCCGCTTCGGGCGCGCTCAAGCCGGGCGCGGCCGTAATCGGCACGGCGCCCTCCGGTCCGGGACGCTCGGGCACCGCGCCGGGTCGCCACCAGGGCAACTCGGGTCAGGCCCAAGCGCAGCACGGCACCCACGGGCGTTCGAGCACCGCGCCGGGTCGCCACCAGGGCAACTCGGGTCAGGCCCAAGCGCAGCACGGCACCCACGGGCGTTCGAGCACCGCGCCGGGTCGCCACCAGGGTTACTCCGGTCAGGGAGGCGCTCAGAACGGGCGCTCGCAGACCGCGGTTCACGACCCCGGTCATCGAGGCCCGCCGCGCGCCGATGTGATACCGGTGCCGCCCGTCCCGGGGCCGCTGTCCAGCGGCTGAGCCCGACCAACCCGCGGCTACTTCGAGGCGACGGCCACGAGCCCCGCGATGCCCACGACGTAGAGCGTGAGCACGACGAGGGAGTCCACGCCCATGCCGAGCACGCGTCGTGAGGGCCGGAAGATGAGCCCCCACGCGTAGACCGAGGTGAGAAGGATCCCCAGCGCCGCGAGGTAGATGTCTGAGTCCTGCGCCTGGGGCAGTACCGCCGAGCCCGAGAGCAGGCTGGCCATGATGAAGAGCACGGGCAGGAAAGCGTTGCCGCCGAAGATGTCGGAGAACGCGAGCTTGTAGTCGCCGAGCTTGACCGACGCGAGCCCGGTGGAGAGCTCGGGCAGCGAGGTCGCCGCGGCCAAGATCGTCGAGCCGAAGATCACCCCACTCAAGCCGATGTGCCCCGAGATCGCCTTGCCGCTCTCCTCGAGGGCGACGCCGCCGGCGAGCGTGACGAGCGCCGCCGCGCCGAAGATCAGGGCGACCCGCGCCGTCGAGTGGCCCCTCTCCGTCGCGCCCTGCTCCTTCTTGGCCCGGGAGTGGCCGTGGGGCTCGGACTGGGACTCGGGCGCATGGCCGCGCTCCTGCCACGGAAGGCCGCGGCCCGCGCGGCCGAGGAGCCACAGCCCCACGACCCACAGCCCCACGATGAGGAGGCCGCCGGGGGCGACGCGTCCGACGATGAGCGAGGACGGGAGCCGGGTGCCCATGATCGCCACCACGAGCACGGCGACGACGAGCACCGCCTCGAGCACGAGCTGAAGCGAGGCGCCCATGTAGGTGAGCGGGCGCTTGCCGCGCACCCCGAAGGCGTCGAGCGCCACGAGCACGACGGTCTGGATCGCAATGCCGCCGAGGATGTTCCCGATCGCGATCCCGAGGTCGTGCGCGAGGGCGGCGCTCGCCGTGATCGCGATCTCCGGAAGGTTGGTGGCGATCGCCAGCAGGATGAGACCGCCGAGCGCCTCGCCGAGCCCGAGCCGCGTGGAGAGCACGTCGGTCGTGTTCGAGAGCTGGATCCCGGCGAACCACACCGCCCCGGCCGCGGCGGCGAAGATCGCGACGAGGACGGGAAGGGAGAGGCCGCTCACCGCGCCAAGCTACCCACGCCGCCGGCGGCCTCAAGCGCACGGTACGGTTCGGCGTTCGTCCGCTGACCGGCTCCCCAGGAGGACCCATGGCCCCGCCCGCTCGCTCCCTGCACGGCACCGTCGTCGCGATCACCGGCGGCGCGCGCGGGATCGGACGCGCCACCGCCACCGCGCTCGTGCGCCAGGGCGCCCGGGTGGCGATCGGCGACCTCGACGGTCCGCTCGCCGAACGCGAGGCGGCGGCGCTCGGAGGCGGCACGCTCGGCCTGCCGCTCGACGTGACCGACCGCGGCTCCTTCGAGCGGTTTCTCGACGAGGTCGAGCGCGCGCTCGGACCGCTCGACGTGCTCGTCAACAACGCGGGGATCATGCACATGGAGCGCTTCGTGGAGGAGGACGACGCGGCGGCGATCCGGCAGGTCGACATCAACCTGCACGGGGTGATCACCGGCTCTCGGCTGGCGGTGCGCCGGTTCGTGGCCCGCGGAAGCGGCCACCTGGTCAACATCGCCTCCTCGGCGGGCAAGTTCGGCATCCCGGGCGTGGCCACCTACTCGGCGACGAAGTTCGCGGTGGTGGGGCTCACCGAGGCGCTGCGCGCCGAGCTGCAGGGCACGGGCGTGCAGCTCTCCGTGGTGATGCCCGGGCTCGTCAACACGGAGCTCACCGACGGCGTGAGCGCCAGCACGCGCGGGGTCAAGCGCGTCCAGCCCGAGGACGTGGCCGACGCGATCGTCGAGGCGCTCCAGACCGGTCGCTTCGACGTCTACGTCCCCAAGTCGATCGGCTCCCTGTGGAAGACGATGGCGGTGCTGCCCCGGCGCGTGAACGAGGGCATCAGCCGCGTGATCAAGGCCGACCGGGTCATGCTCGACTTCGACCGCTCCCGCCGCGCGGGCTACGAGCTGCGCGCGCAGGGCAGCGATCCCAGCCTCGGCGCTCCCGACGCGCAGCCCGCGCTCCCCGAGAAGGCCGAGACCCGCAGCGCGTAGCCCGCTCTAGAGCCAGTCGGCGATGAGCCCGCCGATGCGCGCGCCCTTATCCTCCTGGAGGAAGTGGCTCGCGTCGGGGATCACGTGGCGGACCTCCGTGCCCAGCGCGGCGGCGAAGCGGCGGCCGGTCTCGAGCGTGAGGATCGGGTCGGAGTCGGCCCAGAGCACGAGCTTGGGCCGCTCGTCCTCTCCCAGGGCCGCCTGCACGCGCTGGCCGGCCTCCGCGCCGGGCGCGTCGGGACGGGTGGGGAGGATGAGTGGGAACGCGCGCGCCCCGGCCTTGTGCTCCGCGCCCGGGAAGGGGGCGTCGTAGGCGGCGATCACCTCGTCGCCCGGATCGGTGTGGCACGCGCCGCGAACGAGCATCCCGACCGGCACGTCCTCCGTGCGCTCGACGAAGTCGTGGAAGCGGATCCACGCCTCGGTCATCTTCTGGCGTCCCGTGAAGAGCCCGGTGTCGAGGATCACCATCCGCTCGATCCGGTCAGGATGCTCCACGGCGAGGCGCAGCCCGATCGGTCCGCCCCAGTCGTGCACCACCACCGTGGCCCCGCGCAGGTCGAGATCTTCGAGCAGCGCGGCGACCGCCGCGACGTGGCGATCATAGGAGTACCACTCGAGGTCGCTCGGCTTGTCCGAGCGTCCGAAGCCCGGGAGGTCGGGAGCCACGCAGCGAAAGCCCGCGTCGCGCACGGGCGGAATGACCTTGCGCCACAGGAACGACCACGTGGGCTCCCCGTGGACGAAGATCACCGGAGCGCCCTCCCCCTCGTCGAGGTGGGCGAGGCGCAGGCCGTCCCACTCGCGAAACTGCGGGGCGAACGGGAAGTCCGGCAGGCCTGCGAAGCGCTCGTCGGGGGTGCGGAGAGCGTTCACCTCGGATCAGAGCTGCCGCGAGGACCAGAGGATGCCCGAGAGCACCACGGAGACGAGGCCGATCACCAGGCCGATGATCCACCCCTCGACCTTCGAGCTGGCGAGGATCGCGGCCACCGCCACGTCGATACCGACGATGCCCGCGGTGGCGACCATGCGCACGAAGACCGACTCGAGGCCGCGCCGCGCGCCGCGGGTAGGAAGCATCGAGCCGCGGCGGCCGCCGGCGGAGGGAGAGGAGTCGGCCACGGCGGGAACCTTACCGGCCTTCCGCGGGCGGAAGCGTCCGGGCGCGCGGCGAGGATACGCTGCCATGAACCCGCCGCCCGCCACGCTCGAAGCTCCCGCACCCGCCCTCGCGATGACCTCCACCGACGCACTCCCGGGCGCCCAGCTCGGCCGGCTGTGCGTCGACGCGATCCGCACGCTCACGATCGACGCGGTAGAGCGCGCGAGCTCGGGCCATCCGGGCATGCCGATGGGGATGGCGCCCGCCGCCTACCTCCTCTACGCGCGGATCATGCGCCACAACCCGCGCGACCCGCAGTGGCCCGACCGCGACCGCTTCGTGCTCTCCGCCGGCCACGGCTCGCTGCTCCTCTACGCGGCGCTTCACCTCTCGGGCTATGACCTCTCGCTGGAGGATCTGAAGGCCTTTCGCCAGTGGGGCTCGCGCACGCCCGGGCACCCCGAGCGCGATCGCGTGAACGTGACGCCGGGTGTCGAGACGACCACCGGGCCGCTCGGCCAGGGGTTTGCCAACGGCGTCGGAATGGCCCTGGCCGAGCGCTTCCTGCGCGAGCGCTACGGAGCGGAGGTGGTCGACCACCGCATCTTCAGCATCTGCTCCGACGGCGACCTCATGGAGGGGATCGCCTCCGAGGCCGCCTCCCTGGCCGGCCACCTCGGCCTCGGCCGTCTCGTCTACCTCTACGACGACAACCACATTTCGATCGACGGCGACACCGCGCTCACGTTCGACGCGGAGGACGTGGAGGCCCGCTTCGCGGCCTACGACTGGCACGTCTCCTCGGTCGAGGACGCCAACGACCTCGCCGCGCTCGAGGCGGCGATCGTGGCCGCGACCGAGGAGGAGGAGCGCCCGTCGCTGATCCGGGTGCGCTCCGTGATCGGCTACTCCGCGCCCACCAAGGCGGGAACGGCCGGGGTCCACGGCTCCGCACTCGGCGCCGAGGAGGTGCGCGAGACCAAGAAGGCGCTCGGCTGGGACCCCGAGCGCCACTTCCACGTGCCCGAGGAGGTGTACGCCGGCTTCGACGCCACAGAGCGCGGCGGCGCGCTCCAGGCCGAGTGGGAGGAGCGCTTCGCGCGCTGGCGCGGCGAGCGCCCCGAGCTCGCGGCCGAGTGGGACTCGGCGTGGGCCGCTCGCCCGCTGCCGGGCCTCGCGGAGGCGCTTCCCTCCTTCGCCGAGCAGGCCGGCTCCGCGCTCGCCACCCGCGCCGCGAGCGGCGTGGCGATGCAGGCGATGGCTCCCTTCGTCCCCACGATGGTCGGTGGCTCGGCCGATCTCACCGACAACGTGAAGACCGCGTTCAAGGCCGAGAGCACCTACTCGCGCGCGCGCTCCGGGCGCAACGTCCCCTTCGGCGTGCGCGAGCACGCGATGGCGGCTGCGGTGAACGGGATGGCGCAGCACGGCGGGATCCTCAAGCCCTTCGGCTCGACGTTCCTGCAGTTCGCCGACTACATGCGCCCGGCGATCCGCCTCTCGGCGCTCATGGAGCTGCCGTGCGTGTGGGTCTTCTCCCACGACTCGGTCGGCCTCGGCGAGGACGGCCCGACCCACCAGCCCGTCGAGCACCTCGCCGCACTGCGTGCGATCCCCGGCCTCACCGTGATCCGGCCGAGCGACGCGGCGGAGACCGCCGAGGCGTGGCGGGTGATCCTCGAGGAGATCGAGGGTCCGGCGTGCCTCGTCCTCACCCGGCAGAGCGTTCCCGTGCTCGACCGCGCGACGCTCGCCGGCGCCCAGGGCCTCGCGCGCGGCGCCTACGTCCTGCGCGATGTGAAGGATGCGCGCGGAGCGATCGTCGGCACGGGCTCGGAGGTGGCCGTCGCCCTGGCCGCGGCCGACGCGCTCGCCGCCGAGGGCGTCGGCGCCCGCGTGGTCGCCATGCCGAGCTGGGAGCTCTTCGCCCGCCAGGACTCCGCCTACCGTGCGAGCGTGCTGCCGCCGGGACTGGCGAGCGTCTCCGTCGAGGCCGGCATCGGGATGGGCTGGGAGCGGTGGGTCGAGCGCGCGGTGTCCATCGAGCGCTTCGGCGCCTCCGCGCCGGGGCCGCTCGTGCTGCGCAAGCTCGGGATCACTCCCGAGGCCACGGCCGCTGCCCTGCGCGAACTGCTCGGGTGAGCGCAGACCCTCGGGAGCCCAGCGCCGGGGTCACGCTCGTCGCCCTGCTGCGGGGCATCAACCTCGGGCGCCACCGCCGCCTGAGCATGGCCACGCTGCGCGAGGGGCTCGGTGAGCTCGGCTACGGAGAGGTGCGAACCCAGGGGCAGAGCGGGAACGTCGTGCTCCGCGCCTCCGCGCCGCCGTCGGAGGTCGCGCGCGCGATCGAGAGCCGACTCGAGATCGAGGTGGACGTGATCGTGCGCACTGCGGATGAGCTCAGCGATTTGCTTGCCGCCGACCCCCTCGGCGCCGTCGCCGGCGACCCGGCTCGCCACCTCGTCGCCTTCTTCCCCTCCGAGCCGGATCGCGCCCTGCTCGAGAAGTTCGCCGAGCGCGACTTCGCCCCCGAGCAGTGGAGCGTCCGGGGACGCGAGGTCCACCTGTGGTGCCCGAACGGAGTCCAGGACAGTCCCCTGAGCAAGCTGGTGGGCGACCGGCGCCTCGCGCCCACGGTCACCGTGCGCAACTGGCGCACCCTCACCAAGGTGCTCGAGATGGCCGGCGCCGCGAGGTGACGGGAGCGCGATGCGGACCCTAGAGCTCAGCGCGCTGCCGGCTCGCCTCCCGCTCACCGCCGAGGACCTGCTCGTGCACGGGGAGAACTCCGCCGTGCTCCCGCGTCTGCCCGCAGGCGCCTTCGACCTCATCTACATCGACCCCCCGTTCAACACGGGCCGCGTGCGCGAGGCACGGCGGCTGCGCACGGTCGCCGACGAGGCCGGGGAGCGCACCGGGTTCGGCGGCCGGCGCTACCGCTCCGAGCCGCTCTCCCGCCTAGCCTACGACGACGACCACGCAGACTACCTGGGCTTCCTCGAGCCGCGGCTGCGCGAGGCGCACCGGCTGCTCGCCCCGCACGGCACGCTCTACGTGCACCTCGACCCGCGCGAGGCCTACCGCGTCCGGCTCCTCCTCCTCGACGAGATCTTCGGCCCCGGCGCGTTCCTCAACGAGATCGTTTGGGCCTACGACTACGGCGCCAAGCCCAAAACGCGCTGGCCGGCCAAGCACGACACGATCCTCGTCTACGTGCGCGAGCCCGGCCGCCACCTCTTCGACGCCGAAGCGGTCGAGCGCGAGCCCTACATGGCCCCGGGCCTGGTTTCCGCCGAGAAGGCGGCGCGCGGGAAGATGCCCACCGACGTGATGTGGCACACGATCGTGCCCACGAGCGGGCGCGAGCGCACGGGCTACCCGACGCAGAAGCCGGAGGGGCTGATCCGCCGCTTCGTCGCCGCGTCCTCGCCGCCCGGGGGATGGTGCCTTGACTTCTTCGCGGGCTCGGGCACGCTCGGGGCGGTGTGCCGAGAGCTCGAGCGGCGCTTCGTGCTCGTCGAGGAGAACCCGGAGGCGATCGAGATCATGCGTCGGCGGCTCGCTCCTTCAGAAGGCGCCGCAGTCGCAGGGCGTTCTTGATCGCGGACGCGCTCCAGTCGTTGTTGAAGTAGATCCACAGCTCCTCCTCCTCCCGCCATTCGGCCAGCCGCGCCGCCCACTCGGCGAGCTCGGCGTTCGAGTAGTTGCCCCGCCGTCCCCGTGCCGAAGTGAAAGCGCACGAAGCCCCGGCTCGTGGTGCGCACGTGGCGCTGGAAGGGCCGCTGCCGATGTGGACGGCGTGCCCGCTCACCCGCCTTGCTCCGGGTCGAGTGGTGAGTTGGCCACCGTATGTGTCCTCAGTGCGTATCGGGTTGGCTCAGGCTGCGGTTTGGTCACGGCGTGTGATCTGGCTGTAGGTGTTGGGATCGTGGAGGGCGCCGAGTCCGAGCAGCGTTCGGAAGGCGGCCATTGGGGTGCGCCGCTGGTTGTGGCGAAAGACGTATTCGTCGAGGTAGACGGCGAGGTGTTCTTGGGAGACGCCCCGGTGGGTGCCGAGCAGCCAGGCCTTGAGGTTCGAGATCGCGCGGTGCGCGCGGGGCAGGAAGGGCTCCGCGCCAACCGCGGAGCGCTGGCTGCGCGGCTGATGGCGGTAGCCCTCGCTCGGCAATCCGTTGTAGCCCTTCCAGCCGTCGGTGTGAACGATCGCGCCCGGCGTCGTGGTCGCCTTGACGAACGCGTTCAGCGTCGGCTTGGCGGCAGCGGTGAGCGGCGCGAGACGTAGCCGCCCGGAGCCCTGGCCACGGACCTCGACCTCGACCCCGACGAGCGTCTTCTGGCCTGGTCCCCGGTAGCGCGTTGACAGTCTGCTAGTGCGGTTTTGATCGGCGTGAGGAGCGTCGGAGCCGAGTCCGGAGGGCGAGGCGGAGGCGCTTCTCACGTCCGGTCGGCCGCCGAGC
>JAABVA010002811.1_pt1 | contig 17014 bp, 15 predicted proteins | sample 5560331 | NCBI WGS metagenome assembly JAABVA01 (sample SAMN12812661, study PRJNA571458) | rock metagenome | isolation source: Antarctica rocks | place: Antarctica: Victoria Land, Mt New Zealand sud | collected 2016-01-07 | reverse complement strand
TAAAATATTGATGAATTAATTTCTAAATGATGAAGCAAAGATTACTGTTATAATTAGTTATTTAAAAGATACTGTTAAAGTATGATGACTTTAAAAAGAAGAATGACTTTAAGTTAAAGAAAACTCATTAAATATTAAATTTCAAAATATAAATAATTTCTTTTTAACATTTTTACTAATCTTTAAAAACATTAATGAAATAAAATATCAATGTTGCTGTTATAAGACACTGAAATAAACAAAATCAATTTAATAATATAAAGTAAAGTTTACAAAGATTGTATAACTTTGTGAACTTACAAGTCTCTTATCTATAAGAAACTGATGAGTAAGATATATAACAATGTAAACACTACATTATAATAGCTATTTAATGAAGTTCTGATGTTAAAGTTTTGTATTGATAAAGATTAACAATTAAGAAACTTAAAAGATTTGTATGTAAAGACTGTTTATATAGTACTTTGCTTATTAATTGTTGTGTAAGAAATTCAGCTATGATTTAGTATGAGTATATAGTAATATTATAATAATTATCTTCTCTTTTATGTACTGATTCTTCAGCACATTGATGTATCATTAGCATTATAGATATACTGTGATTTCATAAAATCAGTAAGTAATAATTCACTTAACATTCTTATGTATTTTGCTTGTTATCTATCTTAGCTAGACTGATGATCTTATGCAATACTTTAAATTTGCTGCATTTAAATAGATAATGATTCAGCTTTGTTTAATGATGAATAATATACAAAATATAAGTAAAATTAACTTTTCTTTATTTCTAAATTAATTAAATTGATGATTTCTTTGTTCAATTACAACATATAAGAAACTCTTTCTCATATATAACTTGCATTCATTTCATTTTTAACATCTTAATATATTAAAGTTATAGCAATTTCATGTCTTTAAATGATGCTTCTCTCTCATAACACTTTGTAAACAGCACAATAGCAAAAATGTAATAACAATAATATTATAATTATTAAGAAAAATAAAAGAAATGTTCTCTTTACTGTATCTTTCATTAAGAATTCAGTGAGATTGTTAGTGATTTTTGTATATATAGTATTTAAGACATCAACATATTTTAATAATGTTGCAGTCTAAGAGATGTGCTCATACAAGTATAAAGAAATGCAATAAGAAATCTTCAAATTCTTATTATTTTCATTATTAAATGCTGTTTATCAATACAATCTTAAACATTAATGAATTAACAAATTTATCAGAATCAATTCTGAAGATTAAGTCTGCAAGAACTAAATTAATTAAAAATATAATGAATACTGTAAATAACATCATCAATATACTTGCTCTGCTGAAATAAAATGCAGAAATAGAATGCAGCAAAAAAGAATATTAAATATAAGAAATATAAGCATTTTAAGATAAACTTATTGACAAAATGTCTGCACAATAATAATAAGATGCATGCTTTAAATAATGTTGTTATGCAAAAAAGACAGCAGCAGAGACTCTGCTGCTGTATATTGATATAATTATATTTATTTAATCTTTTTAATGATGAAGTATTATCTTTTTACACTCTGCTCTCACTTTCTCAAGCTGTAAATGAGTCATTATTAATGAGTTTAATTAAAAATGCTTGCTTAATAACTGTTACTGCATCATTAACATCATAGAACATTATCTTTAAAGTATAATTGATTTGTAAGAAATCTATTACTCAGAAGAATGTTGAGAAGTGATGTTCTAGCTGCTTTTATGAAATGAAATAGAATTAATATCAGAGACTGAATAAAGACTTTATTTATATTAACTGTAGTCAACATTCTTTTTACTTCTTCTGTAACTCTCTTGATCAAGATATGCTCATAAACAACACAGTTTAGAGATTTCACTAAACAACATAATATATTATAAATATCTACTTTCTTTCAATAGATTATGAGCCTGAATTAACAAAAAGCTTCTCAGAGAAAGTGTATACTTTTAGTGTGACAACAGTTAAGTATATTGACTTTTAAGATTCATGATTAATTCAGCTTTAACAGTATCACTAATTATTGAGATTTATAATAAATCTGACTTTAACAGAATCAGCACACTAACAGTAGCTGTGTACATCAGTTTTTAAGATTCATAGTTAATTCAGCTTTAGCAGTATTACTGATTATTGAAATTTATAATAAATTTAACTTTAGCAGAATCAGCATTTTGCAGCAGCTAAGTATGTTTGATTTAGAAGATTTATAAAGAATTAATTTCAGTAAAAATTAACATTTATAATTGCTCAGAGAGTACTGTTCTTCAGCAGTTTAATATGAGTTATTAAGATGAATAAGTATTACTGTCTTATAAAATAAAAGATATAAAAGCTTTTTATTTATTTTACTTATATTATCTTCAATACATACATCATTATTTTACTTTATTTACTTCTTATACTACATGTCAACTATCATCATCATGAACTTTGACAACTTCTTTATAAAATAATGATTTATCTCAATTCTTATTTGCAAGAACTGCAATCAATGATTCATTCTTATAAGAAAATGATTGATAAAAGAAAATCTATAAAATGTTGTTGAAGTCTTAGTAGTCAATATGCTGATCAGTAAATTTTTAGACTCATTTTTTCTTAATAGTCTCAGCTTTAAAAATCAGAAAACTGATGTAAAGATTTTATATTAACTTACTATTTATATAAATATAGATGATTAAGAATATCTGATGAACAAAATTAGTGTAAAGAATGTTTAAAATATATTAAAGTTTAAGTATAAAAAGAAGCTGCAGACAACTGAGAGACAATATTTAATAAAGTTTGTTAAGTATAGAATGTTAAAGAATATATTCATTAAAGAAATATAAATTTATCTAAGCAAACTTAGCAGAAAGATCACTGTAACTTAATTTGACATGACTAAGTTATTTAAATCAAAATAATGATTTTAAACACTGCTTTAAGCATTATTAATTAAATATATTGTAATTTACAATGTTATTGATGCTTAAAACAATTCAGATGTTAAAAGAGATCTATAAAAGTTTTAGAAGAAAGAGATACAGCTTAAGATTGATGAGATTGTTATTGCTTTGTAAATAAATAAACAGAAAGAAGATTAATGTTTAATGAATTAGAACTGCAGTTTATTAAATTATTACATAGCTAATATTAAGCAACATTATTACAGATCATTCAGCTCAGACAGTAATCATTCTTTTCATTACTTTATTAAATGCTTTCTTTGCAATAATTCTCACTTCATTAAAGATTGTGAATTTCTTTCTAATGTTAAGTGAAATACTTAAAAGAAGATAAGCAGATCAACTGCAGTCAAGCTGTACAGATTGACTGTAGTTAAGTTGTATTAGAAGTCAGTTTATAAAGAAAAAGAAAAGAGATACAAAGTCTTTAATACAGAAGTTAATGATAATGATGACAATGACTTCTTCTCTAAATTTGAAAAGAAAGAAAAAGTTAATAATGAAATTACTGCTTTATTTAAGAAGACTATTAATAAAATACTTAAATTTAAATAAATTATAGACTCTAAATTCTTCTCATACATAACTGATCAACTTTAACTCTTCAGTGACTTTCTTATATGAATGAGATGTTGACAAATTAAAGTTAAGAGAAGACATTTATACTTTTATTATTGTGAAGTAATTATTATATAAGTTAAGTTAAGAAATTCTGTAAGACTGAGTTCAACACTCTATATGTTTAAACTTAAGATCAATCTTTTATTAAAAAAGCAAATGTGCAAAATAAAACTGTATAAAAGCTTTAATCAACACTGTCTTTAGATGTATAATAAGCACAGCAAGACTATAATAAAAGCATTAAAGCAAGATGAAGTCTATATAGTTAAGCACATTGCAAAGAGTCTTAATGAATTTATTTTGATATTTATAGTATATATATCACATTCAGAGATTATCTTTTCTGTTATTGCTTCAGATGCAAGTCTACATATTTAAACTCATAAATATGATTTTATGACTGACTTCTTAGATGTTGACACTGCATCATTGAATAGAAAAATCAAGATTTATAAACTTTGATATTAATGATTTGCTTATCTTGATTTTGTAAAGTTGTATAATCTTTACAAGATAACAATTCTTGAAAAGTCAATTCTTATCATTGAGAACAATAAGAACATATGTAAGATTTATGTTCTAATTAAGTTCATCAATAAGTAAGATTACACTGTAAATAAAAGAAAGATTAACATTCTTGTTTTTATCTTCATTAATATATGCAGCTCATTATTCTTGTTATTTAATGAATATTAATACTTTCTAAAAATAGTAGATAATCATCTCTGAAAGACATAAATGATATTATTAAAGCAACATAATGAGATCTTACAGACACTGCAAAAATGACAGTTAAAAATTAAACTTTAAATTAATGCAAAGATTCTTGCTGTACAAAGTGACAACAAAACAAAGTTAAAGTTCATTCTAAACAACTGATGCAAATCTCTTAACATTATACTGCAATACATGATGCTCTACATATCAATTCAGAATAACATTATCAAAAGAGTCATTTAAATCACTGAGAATTCAGTATGCATCATAATTAAAGAGATATAACTGTCAATAAAGTTCTAAGTACAGAGAGCATAGATAGATGTCTATCTTTATAATTAAATAGCAATTAATTTCTTAATTAATAATAAATAAATGATTTTTAAGAAAGCTTTCATCAGTGTAAAGTTATTTATCAATTACATTTATATATAAAAATGCAAATACTACAGCTACATTGATTTCAAGTTATTATCTGAAGACAGATGCAACAAATTCATAAATTAAAAATAAGTAAGAGTCTTTATAAGCTACATTGAGAAAATTACAAAGCAGTATTAGCTTTAAGCTTTAGATCTTAAGTGCATCATTAAGAATCACACTGTAAAGTTTGCTAAAAGTAAGAAAAGAGACACTGTTAATCTTAAACTGTAACAATAGACATTAAATGTTCTTCTGAATAGAAAATTCATTAAATGTTTATAAAAGAAATTAATTATTGTAAAGATCACAGCTTCAGATCAGACATTTATAACTTAGAACAGTAAGATGCAGTTTAACTTAATTACAGTTAAGATTAATAAGTCTTAAGATAAACAACATGAAGTTAAGTTAACTGCAGTCAATCTAGATAAGTCATTAAATGAGAAGATTAATATTGATTAAGTTAAGATAATGACATTTAAAGAAGTCTGAACCTTTCTGTGTGTTGAGATTTTAAAATGAAAGAAAAATGATGATAATAATAATTAAGATGTGAATAAATTCTCAATTAAAATATTAAAAATTATACTGACACTTACAGTGTTCTTTACAGATAAAGAAGACTCTGTAATTAAATTTAATATTTTGATATCTACTATCTATACTGAAGCAGTGAAAGACTCAATCTGAGAAGAAATGTAAAAGAATGTCATTTATGCAGAGCTGACAGTCTTGATAGTAAATGAAATATGAAAAGAAATTGTGTCATTAAGAAAAATTAACATTATAATCAGCAAATAAGTCTTTAAACTTAAGCTGAACATCAATAGATTTTTAAATAAGCTTAAGATAAGATTTGTGACAAAAGACTTCTCATAAATATATAATGTTGATTATAAAAATATCTTTACTCTCATTATTAAATTTAACATTCTGTGAGTCTTTCTGATTATTATTGCACTTAAGAATTTAGAGTGTCATTAAGTAAATGTTAATAATATCTTTACAGAATTCTTTCTGAAGAAAACAATCTATATAACATCTTTTTCTGAAATCAATGTTGCACTTAATTATATTCTGCACATACTGTGCAGTCTTTATGATCTTAAGTAAGTCACACAGAACTGATATAAATAATGTATTATTAAATTGTTTAAGTTAAGTTTTCATTAAAGCAAAACTGATTTCTGTCTTCTTCTTTACAGTATTAAAAGAATTATACTGCTTCTTTATATAAACAATATTATTATAACTTCAATAAATCTATTATACATTCTCTGATTTAAGCAAGCTCTTATGAGCATGTTCAAAGTCAAGAACTTAAAAGAGACACAGAAAATTTTTAGCATTTAAATTATATATAATTACAAAATGAGAACTCTGCATCTGAATCAGATTTCTTACATAAATAAGATATGAAAGAATCTTTACATGCAACTTAATAAGCACAGAGTCATCAGCATTTCATTTAATAAATATGATGTTCTTTGTCTTGCTGACTTAACTGATCAAAGAATAGATTAAAGACAGTATTAGTAGATAATTAAAAGTTTAATGTATACAGCAATTTATATTTAATTAAATATCATCTTTACATTAAATTGATTAAGTCAATATCTCAGCAATTCTGTAAAGCATTATAAATATACACTTAAGAAATTACTGCAGTACATAAGATCAATCATTAATCTCAACATTATATATAGCTTTAATGAGAGTTAAGCAATGCTTAAATACTTTAACTTCAACTATGCTTCAGATAAACAGAATTAAAAATTAATTTTAAAATACATTTATATGTTTAAAGATGAATCAGTGTTGTGAACAAATCAAAAACAGAAGTTTGTCATTATTTTAATTACTGAGACTGAATATATAATCATGTCAATGTGTATGAAGACTGAGATCTGACTTGAATAGATGTTAAGAGACATAAGTATAAGTAAATATTTTGAAGTCAATTTACACTGCATAAACATTTGAAAGAATGAAGTTCATTAAAGAACTTTTGCAAAGTGTAAATTTTTATTTACACTTCAAGTGAATTTGCACTTTCAGCCAGAATATTAATTCTTCTGGCCACTAAATCTAATGAGACAATATAAAAATCTGTAAACATCTAACATGTAATCTCATCACTCAAACTCTCTATCTTAATATATCACTTTACCTCACTGTCATCACAACATAAATAACTCATTGCTTGTCACTCTGCTTATTGAGCTTATTATAGTGCATCTTGAGGCCTTCAACAATTAGCTTCAGCATCAATATATAGCTTTGGTGAAGTATAATTTCTTTGAATTTCAACTTGACAATATGAATGATAAAACACAGCATCATTATATGCAGTAAAGTATTCAAATATCTACAGTACAATTGTCTAACAATAGTGTATAGATTTACAGTGTCAGATATTTGACAGCTTCTTCTGTTTCTGAAGCTTGACATCATTTTATAATGAACACAATATCAGTCTTTCTTTAAACTGACTTTATATCTTGTTCTGATTTAACAGTCATTTTCACAACAACTCTTTCAGCTTTTCAATCTTTTTAGATGCTCAGAGTTTTATCTATTAACTGTTTACAACAACATCATTGAGCATCTATGTCTTTGATATTGACAAATGCTTTAATAACATTTGAGTCTTCAATATCAACAGCTTCAACGGTATGTCTGCACAATCAAGAGAGTTGAAGAATGAATAAGTGAAGAAATAATCTGAAACTTTATTGATGAAACATTTTGAGTTACTTATCAGTCAACAGAGAATCAGTGATTCTTTTATTTAAGATATAAGAAGCATCACAGCTTCAAATATCAGAATATTGTGTGTCTGAACAGTCTTATTGAATTGATTGCTGAGCCTTATGAGAACAAGATAAACAATCTTCAGATTATAAGAAAGTTCTAGATGCAAGAAGATCTTCATTGAGTCTGCAATGATCATTTACAGCTTTATCTGTACAGCAATTAGACTTATCAGCAACTTTAAGATATCATAAGATTCTATTAAGATGATTAAACTCTCAATAAGCAGCAACAGACATTCAACAAGACTCTTTTTAATGTTTAGATTGCTGTAAAGCAGACATTTAAACAGATTCAGAATCTCTGACTGTTTAATGTCTTTAGCATTCAGCTTTAATCTCAGCAGCAGTCTGTTGCTGCTTTTTATATGATATCTGTCTTACTTATTAACTGTTTTACATGTCTAAAAGAAAACAATGCATCTGAAAGTCAATTTCTTTTAAAGTCTTCAACTTTAAAGATATATTTATCAGCTATTTAGATAAGATTCTTCTTTAGCTCACTCAACATGACTAATATCTGATTTGTCTGTGTATTTAATTGAGTTTTCAGTCAATCAATTCAAGTGAAAATCTTTCTTTCTGTTACTCATTCTCACTCAGCCTCATTGACTCTGACCTAAGTCTTTAACAATCTTATCTTCATCTTTAAGACTCTCACTCTCATCTCTGTAATGCACATCTTCATGTTCTGACTCAAATCCTCTCACTAAATATAACTTTCAAACATGATGATAAGAACTTGAACTGCAGAGAACTCAGTGTGCAAGAGATTTTGTCTTGAATGCTTAATGAATCTTTGCTGTTGCTGCTGCAGTTTAATGTGAGCTGCTGAAGTGCTGAATTGACTGTGAGAGAAAGTTGTGAATGAAGTGATGAATGAAGTGATGAATGAGCTGTGAACTTGTGAGAATGCAACAGTGTGATGAATGAAAGAGCTGTGCAAGCTAGATAAGTCTTCATTATCACTGTCTTCTGTGTCAGAGTCATTTAAGAACTCTGATTGCTATTCTTTCTTTTCTTTTCTACTCATTCAAAGCATTAAATTGTCTTTCACATTCTTATCTTGACATTCTTGTTCTGTCAGTTCTTCTACAGTCTTTTTCTTTGCTTGCTTTTTTGCTTTGTCTTCTTTCATCATCTCAATTTATGCATTAAGAACTCTGATGAAATTGATTTTCAAGTTCTCATCATCAGTAGCAAGACTGACTAAATACTGCTTTCTTTTCTTTACTAGTGATTTCACATGACACTTTAAAGAGTTATAAGGTCACTTTGCTTTGCAGATAAACTTTACATTGATTTTCTGCCAGAACTCTGTTTTCTTTTTAAAAACATTATATGTTAATTACTTTTGCAAACAGATCTGCAGCAAAATAGTGTTCTTCTTCTCTGTCAATCAGAAATCATGCATGGCTGTGAGGCCTGCATGAAAGATGGTGATGATGATGAGAGTGATGGAAATGATGAGGAGAATGATGAGGCAGATAGAGGTGATGATGAGAGTGATGAGAAGAACAGAAATGATGATGAAAGTGGTAAGAAGAACAGTAAGATGAATGAAAGTGATGAAAGCTGCAGTTAGAACAGAATCAATGAGCATTAAGACATTGAAGACAGATAAAGAAGATGATGTGACTGCAGATGATGAATCTGATAGTTAATTAGACTTAAAAGTGAAAGTTATGAAGTTTAATTAATTTACATGATCAATTAAATAATCTGTATAATGATAGAATATGAAAGACATAGTATTAGTATATAAATTTGATGTCTAACTCTTAAGTCTTCATCACAGCATGAAGTCATAATAATCTATTAAGCTAGATCTAACTAGACTAATTTCATAGTGTAAATGAAGTGTTAGTGATTTTCACATTATGAAAACCACTAACACTTCAGAACTCTGTCTAGAGCCAGATTTATAAAAATCTGATTCACTAAATCTATTCTAGAAGTGTAAATAATTATTTACACTTTGCAAAAGTTCTCTATTAAGCATCTTTATTTATTCAGCTTAAAGAAGACAATCAAGTTGTCTTGATCTTAATTAAGAATGCATATATACATAAATAGTTAAAGCACATCAATGTCTTTTATTACAACATTTACAATCTGCATAAATGCAATCAAATTCAGATAAACTTTATACTCAGTTAAGAAATAATTGCTGATGAACTTATTAAGTTTTTATTTAAATGAATCTTTAAGCAATTCATTAAATTCATAAGATTCACTGTTAATAATTAATTAAATTCTTAAATGATTTGTTGAACTCTTAATAATGCATTTAATTATTTAATGTTTGCTGTCAGTGAGAGTCAATAGATGCAGTCTCATTAAGTAAAAGTGTTGAGAAGTGATGTTTTAACTGCTTTTATGAAGTAAAGTAAAATTAATGTCAGAGATTAAATAAAGACTCTATTTATATTAACTGTAATCAATATTTTTTTTACTTCTTCTGTAATTCTCTTAATCAAGATGTGCTTATAGACAACATAGTTTAGAGATTTCACTAGACAGTATAATATATCATGAGTATTTACTTTCTTTCAATAAAGAGCATTAAATTTAAAATTATAATTAATGAATATTTTTCTACTTTAAATCATATGCAACATTTCTTTTCTGCAGTAACATCATTATATACATTGCATCTTAATTTTATTTTCACTTTAATCTTTAAGAATGTCATCACTTCATAATATTATATTCTTAACAATTTCTTTATCTTTTTATTCATTCACATTGACATCATCTCAATGTCACATTATAATCATTACATCAACAATAAGTTAAATTCTCTCTGTTGTCTTTACTGTTCAAAACATATCAGCAACAACATTAATTAATACAACATTATTAAAAATTAAAATTACAATTATTGCAAAACACTTTAAAAGCTATGCAACTCAGTTCAATAGAAAGTTTCTTGTCATCTTGTAATGCATTAACAGTAATAGATTTTCACATTCTTTAATTGCTGAATTAACAATTTATATATACTTATTAATTATGTTATCATCATAACAGTCAATAATGTTCATTAATCTTGACTTTAGCATCATCTTAATTGTATACAGACATCATTTATTAAGTATATTATTATTTACATTATTTATGTTGTGAAGCATCACAGCAGTCATTGCAAGTCTGCAGAGATTTATAATTTATTATTGTTCATGATTTAAGAGCAGTGAGTAATCACTGTAATGTAGATATTTATATTGAATATCTTTTACTTTATAATTTGTTCTTTTAGTTTTCTTGTGCTTTACTGTCATCATTATGTTGCTTACTTCACTTTAAATACAGACTTTTCTTTCTTTAATTAAGTAACAACATCTCAGAATGCTTTTGCAACTCAATGCTGTAACTTAATTATTTTAACAGCAATTACAACATCAATAAGTAATTACTGTTCTTGTCTTCTGTTTCTGATAGCAACATAAATGCAGAAATAATAAAATGATTTAATAACATTTTATTAATGTATTAATTGTATTTTAATTTCATTTCTTCTAGATAATACTATATAAAATATTTTTAATAAAAATTTTTAATTTCTTAAACTTCATTTATATTTGCACTTCTTTTTTATTTTTGCATCATATTCTTGTTGCAATACTTCTGCATTCTTCATATTCTTTACTTAAAGTCACTCATTATATTCTATTATGTTAAAAGTGAGCACCACACTAATAGCACAGCTATCACAAGTTATATATTTAACACTTCTTTTAACTTGCAATTGACTCACAATCAGCTCATAGATATAAAGAGTGCACACAGACAGTGATTTAAACTCATAATCTTTGAGCTTACTTTCTCATCATGAACTTAAATCATCAACAAGATGATCTAGATGCATATCTCTCTGAGATTTTAGACAAGAAATTAAATCACTGCATTAACTTGAACTCATAATTTGTTAAAAGATGGCATTACACTAATAGCATAGCTATCATGAGTTATATATTTAACATATTAAATACTTTACTTACTTAACTTTATATTGTAACTGTTTTTTTCTTTGTCTTTTGCTTAAGATCTCTTTAATTTTGTATTTTTTCTCATTATTTATGAGATTCAGAGAGAGCAGTTCTGATGAAGAATTATTGTTTAAATGATGTTTATGAAACTTTAAATATGAGACATAAAATACATTATGAATTCTATAATGAGCAGACAGAGTCAGTCAATATGCTTATTTGTTAATAAAATTAATAATTTAAAAAAACTTAATAAATTTATACAACAGTTTCTTGCTTAATCTGTGTTGCTTTAAGTTCTTAATGAACAATAGCATTAAATTGCTGACATTGTAGCTTTTTTAAATATAATTTTTGTCAAAGTACTTGACTTGTGCTTTTACAGCAGCTTATTATTACTTTATTATTGTAATACAGATTTTCTTTATTTACTGTACTCAGTCTTTTGCTGCTGACATCTTCTCTTCATAAATGTTGTTCTCAATGTATTGAGTAATTCTTAAATAATAATTCATTAATGTCTTAAATGATGTTCAATTAATTGTTACATATTTTCTGTTTGCATACACAAACTCTGTCATTAATAAAAAAAACACTTAATTATCTTGTTCTTCACAACAATAACAATGTAAATAATATTTTAAAGTTTGATTCTGTCTTTTAATTTAATTATCAGTTTACAGATAAAAAACAGTGCTTAATCTTTACTTTATTTAAAGTTAATAACAGAATTTAAATCAATATATTATAATAAAGATTGACTCTTAGTCTGAGACAATATCTTTAAGTTCTTCATAGTAGCATATAATCTGTTCAATATATATGTCAGTTAACTTAATTGCAGTGAATTTTTTAATGACAAAAATATATTAAGTTATTTTTATAAGATAATTCACAATTATCAATATAAAGTTATAAACATTAATTTCTTATCTGCTAGACAGCAAGTCAGTGATTATGTTCATTGTTATTTTCTTTTATAATTAAGTAGATAGTGACAATAACTGTAATTTATTATATAAACAGTGTCTTAATACTTAAATTCTTAAATATACAGTACATAAAGTAACATATTCTTAAATATTATTCATTATATTAACTCAGTAATACTTTTTAAACAGTAAATTAATTGTTCTGTTTACTTTATAATGTTTTGTTAAAACATCATCATAATGCAGCTTTATAAGCTCATTCTTAATGACTTTATTAGATAATATATATATTTTATTTTTGTAACAAAATAGTTTAATGAAATTAAACATTCATAAACTATCATTAATGTCTTAATAACTGCAGTTACTCTATGATTTTAAATTTTATTACATCTTTACTGTTAAAACATCAGTGTTCTATAAGAGATAAATAAGTTCAAGAAAAAATAATTGCTTTTCATTATGTACTGTTTTGCTGTTAGTCACTTTTTAAATCAATATATATAAAATGAACTGTTTGCAATCAGTAATTTCAGCAATAAAGTTAAGCAGCTTTTCTGCTATGTTATGTATAAATAAATTAAATATATAATTATTATTTATTGAGAAGTGATGTTCTAGCTGCTTCTATGAAGTGAAATAAAACTAGCATCAAGAACTAAATAAAGACTCTGCTTATATTAACTGCAGTTAACATTCTTTTTACTTTTTCTGTAACTCTCTCAATCAAGATGTGCTCATAAACAACACAGTTTAGAGATTTCACTAGACAGCATAGTATATCATGAGTATTTACTTTCTTTTAATAAATTATAAGCTCAGATTAGCAAGAAGCTTCTTAGAGAAAGTGTATATTTTTAGTATAATGATAGTTAAGTATGTCAGCTTTTAAGATTCACAGTTAATTCAGCTTTAGCAGTATTACTGATTATTGAGATTTGTGATAAATCTAACTTTAACAAAACTAGCACACTGACAATAGCTGTGTATGCTGACTTTTAAGATTCATAGTTAATTTAACTTTAACAGTATTACTAATTATTGAGATTCATAATAAATCTGACTTTAGCAGAATCAGTATTCTGTGACAGCTGAGTATGTTTAATTTAAGAGATTCACAAAGAATTAATCTTAACAAAAATCAGCATTTATAGTTACTCAGAGAGCACTGTTCTTCAGTAGTTTAATATAAATTATTAAGATGAATAAGCACTACTATCTTATAAAATAAGAGATACAAAAGCTTTCTATTTATTTTATTTATATTATCTTCAATATATACATTATTATTTTACTTTATTCACTTCTTATACTATGTATCAACTATCATCATCATGAACTTCAACAACTTCTTTATAAAGCAACAATTTATTTCAATTCTCACTTGCAAGAACTGCAATCAATGATTTACTTTTATGAAAAGATAATTAATAAAAAAAGATCTATAAAATGTTGTTAAAGTCTCAGCAGTCAACATGCTAATCAGTAAATTCTTAGATTCATTTTTTCTCAGCAGTCTCAGCTTCAGAAATCAGAAAATTGATATAAAGATTTTATATTGACTTATTATCTGCATAAATATAGATGATTAAGAATATCTGATGAACAAAATTAATGAAAAGAATGTTTAAAATATACTAAAGTTTAAGTACAAAAAGAAGCTGCAGATGATTAAAAGACAATATTTAATGAAGTTTATTGAATATAGAATGTTAGAAAATGTATTCATTAAAGAAGTATAAATTTATTTAAGTAAATTTGACAAAAAGATTGCTGCAACTCAGTCTAATATGATTGAATTGTTTAAATCAGAATGACAATTTTAAACATTACTTTAAGTATTATCAGTTAAATATGTTATGATTTGTGATGTCATTGACATTCAGAACAATTTAGATGTTAAGAAAGATTTATAAAAGTTTTAAAAGAAAGAGACATAGCTTAAGACTGATGAGACTGTCATTATTTTGTAAATAGATAAACAGAAAGAAGATTAATGTTTAATGAATTAGAATTGCAATTTATTGAATTATTATATAGTTAATATTAAGTAACATTATTGCAGATCATTTAGCTTAGATAGTGATCATTTTTTTTATTGCTTTATTAAGTACTTTCTTTGCAACAGCTTTCACTTCATTAAAGATTGCAAATTTCTTTTTGATGTTAAGCAAAATACTTAAAAGAAGACAAGCAAATTAACTGTAATTAAGCTGCATAGATTGACTGCAGTTAAGTTGTATTAAAAGTCAGTTTATAAAGAAAAAGAAAAGAGACATAAAATCTTTAATGCAGAAGTCAGTAATAGTAATGATGATAATTTCTTTTTTAAATTTAAAGAGAAAGAAAAAATTAGCAATGAAATTGCTGCTTTATTTAAGAAGACTATCAATAAAATATTTAAATCTAAATAAATTGCAGACTCTAAATTCTTTTTATACATAATTAATTAACTTCAACTCTTCAGTGATCTTCTTATATAAATGAGATGTTGATAAATTAAAGTTAAAAAAGAACATTTATACTTTCATTATTGTAAAGTGATCATTATGCAAATTAAGTCAGAAAATTCTGTAAGACTGAGTTCAACATTTTATGTGTTTAAATTTGAGATCAATCTTCTGTTAAGAAAGTAAATGTATAAAATGAAACTGCATAAAAGCTTTAATTAATACTGTCTTTAAATGTATGATAAGTACAGCAAGACTATAATAGAAATATTAAAGTGAGATAAAGTTTATATAATTAAATATATTGCAAAGAGTCTTAATAAATTTATTCTAATATCTACAGTGTACACATTACATTCAGAGACTGTCTTTTCTATTATTGCTTTAAATATAAGTCTGTATGTTCAGACTCATGAGCATGATCTTATGACTGATTTCTTAGACATTAATATTACATCATTAAATGAAAAGATTAAGACTTATAGACTTTGACATTGATGATTTGTTTATCTTAATTCTGCAAAGTTGCATGATCTTCACAAAGTGACAACTCTTAAAAAGTTAATTCTCATCATTAAGAACAATAAGAACATATGTGAGATTTATGTTCTGATTAAGTTCATCAATAAGTAAGATTACACTGTAAGTAAAAAAAAGATTAACATTCTTATTCTTGTCTTTATTGACATATATAATTCATTATTCTTGTTATTTAATGAATATCAGTACTTTCTGAAGATAATAGATAATCATTTCTGAAAGATGTGAATGATATTGCTGAAGCAATATAATGAGATTTTACAGACACTGTAAAAATAATGATTGAAAACTGAACTTCAGATTGATGCAAAGATTCTTGATGTACAAAGTGACAATGAAACAGAGTTAAAGTTCATTTTAAATGATTAATGTAAGTTTCTTAACATTACACTGCAATACACAGTGCTCTACATATTAATTCAGAATGACATTGTTAAAAGAGTCATTTAAATCACTGAGAACTCAGTGTATATCATAATTAAAGAGATATAACTGTTAATAAAGTTCTAAGTGCAGACAGCATAGACAGATATTTATTTTTGTAATTGAATAGCAATTAATTTCTTAATTAATGATAAATAAATAACTTTTAAAGAAGCTTTCATCAGTGTAAAGTTATTCATTAATTATATTTATATATAAGAATGTAAGTGCTACAGCTACATTGATCTCAAGTTATTATCTGAAGACAGATATGACAAATTTATAAATTAAGAATGAGTAAAAGTCTTCATGAACTATGTTGAGAAAATTACAAAACAGTATCAGCTTTAAGCTTTAGATTTTAAGTGCATCATTAAGAATTATGCTGTGAAGTTTGTTAAAAGTGAGAAGAAAGACACTGTTAATCTTAAACTGTAATAGTAAACATTAAATGTTCTTCTGAATAGAAGATTCATTGAATGTTTATAAAAGAAGTTAATCATTGTGAAGATCACAGCTTCAGATCAGACACTTATGATTTAAAATAGTAAGATGCAGTCTAACTTAATTATAATTAAGATTGACAAGTCTTAAAATAAATAACATAAGATTAAGTTAACTGCAGTCAATCTAAATAAGTTGTTAAATAAGAAGATCAACACTGATTAAATTAAAATAATGATACTTAAAGAAGTCAGAATCTTTCTATGCATTAAGATCTTAAAATGAAAGAGAGACAACAACAATGATAATTAAGATGTGAATGAGTTTTTAATTAAAATATTAAGAATTATGCTGACACTTGTGATGTTCTTTACAGATAAAGAAGACTTTATGATTAGATCTGACATTTTAATATCTGCTATCTATGCTGAAGCAGTGAGAGACTCAATCTGAGAAGAAATGTAAAAGAATATTATTTATGTGAAGCTGACAGCCTTGACAGTAAATGAAACATAAGAAGAAACTGTGTCATTAAGAAAAGTCAACATTATAATTAATAAATAAGTCTTTAAACTTAAGCTGAACATCAATGAATTCTTAAATAAGCTTAAGATAAGATTTGTGGCAAGAGACTTCTCATAGATATATAATGTTAATTATAAAAATATCTTTATTCTCATTATTAAATTTAACAC